>Ga0315280_10002341_pt1 | contig 30847 bp, 20 predicted proteins | sample YL17G06_40_MG_FD_203697 | JGI IMG/M metagenome (GOLD analysis project Ga0315280, IMG submission 203697) | Sediment microbial communities from Yellowstone Lake, YNP, Wyoming, USA - YL17G06_40 | ecosystem: Environmental > Aquatic > Freshwater > Lake > Sediment | place: USA: Wyoming | collected... | reverse complement strand
CGGTTTGTTTGGATCTGGCTGAACATGATGGAGAGCGCCTAGAATTTTGTGTGAGATGTTCTATAAGAGTTTTCTATAATAGTTTAAATTGGAGTTTAAGTCAAATATTGTTCGAGGGCAGATGTGCTCCGCTTCATGAATTCCATTAAAAGTAATATGTCATTAACGGAAACATAAAGTATATTTGCCCGAACTGATGTTTACCGTAGCGCGAGATTTGGTGGTACATCGATGAGGAGAAAAGGAGAAGGCAATGATTCATCAACGTTGGTGATAGTTGCCGCGCTGAACGAAGAGGAAGGCGTAGGTCCGACTCTGACCGAGATTGAACATTATCTAGATAAGCCTCTTTGTTTGGTTGTTGATGGGCGAAGCGTAGACGGAACAGCTAAGATTGCTGAAGCAATGGAAGCACAGGTAGTGTTCCAGAAGGGCTCAGGTAAGGGCGACGCTATCGCAACTGCCATTCAACACGCAAAGGGATTAGACGTTGATTACGTAGCTTTTATTGACGCAGATTTCACTTATCCGGCGGAGTATTTGCCGAAGATGATTAGAATTTTGGAGGAAAACCCAGAAGTTGGAATGGTTTGTGGAAACAGATTCAACGATCATTTTCATCTGCGAGGCATGCATAACATGTTTTATGTGGGGAATAGGGTTTTGGCTTTCACCCACAATCTTTTGAACGGTATTGATATGCGTGATCCGCTGACAGGTTTGAGGGTTATACGTTGGGAAATCGTGAGGAATTGGAGGCCTAAATCGAAGAGTTTCGACGTTGAGGTCGAGTTAAACCACTTTGTCGAAAGACAAGGCTTCGGCATAAAGGAAATTCCGATTCATTATAGGCCGAGGCTTGGAAAGAAGAAACTGAAACTTAGACATGGCTTCACTATTTTGAGGAGAATTTTAGCCGAAAGCATGTAAAGCTAAGCTAGATTATTGCTGAATTTCGTATTCACTCTTGCTATTCTTTGATGTTGTGATGGAAATGAGAGTTTTCTTCATAGTCTTAGCTAGGGATGCGTCGGGTATAAATAAAAAGGCAAGAGAGTTAACTGGTTTAGGTTATCCATATTTGATAGTTTGTGGAGAAAAACTGAATCATCCAAATGTCGTTTATAGAGAGCCTAAAGGGAAGTATGATGCTGTGAATTTTGGGTTGAAGTTTGTTCCATCTGATACGGAGGTGGTTGCGTTTAATGATGTTGACGCAGAAATTCACAATTTTGAAAAGGCTCTCGGTCTCCTCCAAGATGAAAGCGTTTCCCTAGTTTTTGTCAAAGTTCATGTTGGATTTGGTCCACAACTGAAGTTCTATTCTTTCTTGGACCCTATTAGGAAGAGGATTCCGATTGCAGCGAGTGGCGAGTTGATGCTAATAAGATACAAGGTTTTAAAAAGCATATTACCTTTAAAAGGATGTAAGGCTGAAGACAGCTACATTTTGTTCAAGGTTTTGGAAAAGGGCGGAAAAGTAGCTTTTTGCGAAGAATGCTATGTCACGACTAAGCGGACAACGCATGCAGAGCAGGAAGAAGCTTATAAGCGGAGAACAGTTGGAGGAATTTATCAGGCCCTTTCGATGAGTAGGCCGCCATTTATAGTGAGGCTTTTCTATATACTTTTACCGCTTGCGTCTCCACTACTGCTTATTTTGGGCAAGAAGGGCTACTATTGGACTAAGGGAATTCTTTCAGGTTATGTTGATTATGCGAGAGGCGACCGAAGCGCTTCTTGGCGACAAACTTATGCCTAACTAAGGTTTGTAGAGTAAATCTCTTGTGTGAGGCCCAACAGAGGAGATGTCATAAATACGTCCTCAGGAGTAGTTTCAAATTATATTAGCAGGTAATTTAATGCGAAAGCATTGGCCAAGGTAAATGGTTCCGTTGCGGAAGGGATTAATGGTGGCAAAACTTAGGGTCGGCGTAGTTGGCGGCGGTCATATAGTAACGTACAGGCACTTACCAGTCTTCCAGAAAATTGAACATGTAAAAGTTGTAGCGATCTGTGACAAGAATGAGTCAACCGCGAAGAATGTGGCTAGACGTTTTGGCATAGATCGTTATTATAACGACCTTTCGGCAATGTTGAAGGATGAACTTGATGTTGTTGACATATGCACTCCAATTCAGACGCATGCTCAATTGGCAATGGAAGCTATGGAGTCTGGATGTCACGTGCTGGTTGAGAAGCCTCTTGCAATGAGCGTTGAAGACGTTGACAGAATGTACGAAGTTGCCGACAAGAAACATGTAAAGTTATGTGCCGTGCACCAGAACATTTTTAATCCAATAGTCAGAAAGGCAAAACGTTTAGTAGACGAAGGCGCTGTTGGCGATCTATTAAGTGTTGATGTTGGCACATTTGTTACTAGAGATTACCAGCTCTGTCTCGACAAAAATCATTGGTGCCACAAGCTTCCTGGCGGAATCTTCTTTGAGACCATTCCGCATCCAGTGTACTTGCTGCAATTGTTTCTTGGAAAAATTGAGCCAACTTGCGTTATAGCTGAAAATCTTCATTTTTCTTGGATGAAAGCTGATGAAATAAAAGTTTTGATCAAAGCTGAAAAGACCGTGGGTTCTTTAATGGCCTCGTGCAATCTTCCTTATCATGGCGATACGCTAAGTGTTGTTGGGACAAAATTGGGGTTGCAAGTTGATCTCTGGGGAAGAAGCATGATCAAATATGGCCGCAGAACCGAAAATCCTTACTCTATAGGTAAGAGTAATCTTGGAATTGCGCGTCAGTCTTTTGGGTTAATTGGAACAACTGTTAAGAACGCTTTCACAATTGCCACTGGAGGAGTAAAAGTCAGTGCTCATTACGGATTTATTCAGCATTTTTTGGAAAGCATAATGAATGACACGGAGCCTCCGGTCAGCCGAGATGAAGCAAGAGAAACTGTAAGGGTGGTTGCGGAAATCTGCAACGCCGTAGACAGAACTTCCAGATCAGCATAGCCACATGGAGATTATAATGCCTAACCTTCTCAGAATATCATATAACCTCGCTGCAGCACTCAGAAGAGTGCATTGGAAAAAAGAGAAGCTTAGGAATTATCAGGTGAAGAGGCTTCGATCCGTAATCAGAAATGCGTATGAAACTGTTCCGTTCTACCACGAGCTTTTCAAGAGAAACGGCATAACTCCAAACGATATTAAGAGAATAGAAGATCTTGAAAAGATACCCGTAGTAAAGAAAGAAGACCTAAAGAACCAGAATATATCAAGACTTGTTTCAGCTAGATTCAATTTCAATAAGCTGAAAAAGTTGAGAACTAGTGGATCTACCGGGGAACCATTCGAGTTTTACATTAGCGGAACTGAGGACGATTGGCGAAAGGCAATATATCTGCGTGCCAACATAAGCTGTGGCCAAAGACCAAGAGACCGCTGGGTTGTCTTAACTGCCCCTCATCATTTCTACGATACTACGAGCATTCAGAAGAAAGTCGGCATCTTTTCACAAACATGTATATCAATATTTACCAAGCCTGAGGAACAGGCTGAACTCGTTAGGAAAGCCAAACCGGACATCTTAGACGGCTACAGTGGATCGCTTTTTCTTCTTGCCAAGGAAGTTGCAGAAACAGGATCAAGAATGATACGCCCAAAAATCATTTTTGGAACCGCTGACTCTGTGGGTTCCAGTTCACGTCGTTACATTGAAGAGGTGTTTCAAGCTCCGTTCTATGATCAGTTAGGCTGCGCAGAAGTTGACAGAACCGCTTGGCAATGCCCTAAAAGAGCGGGGTACCACATAGATACAGACAGTGTCATAATACAGTTTGTTGACAAAGACGGGAAAGAAGTATCTGATGGAGAAAGAGGAGAAATCATCTATACAAGCCTTTTCAATTATGCGCAGCCTTTCGTTAGATATTCCATAGGTGATGTTGGGGTTCCGTTAAGCGAGGATTGTTCCTGCAACAGAAGACTTCCGCTTATGAAGATCATCGAAGGACGCAAAGACTCATTTCTCGTGCTTCCCAATGGAAGATTACTGTCTCCCATGACTTTCTGGACAATTATGCGCTATTTTGAACAGGCAAACGAGATCGACCGTTTTAGGGTTATTCAGAAAAAATTGACATCAATTGAAATCTACGTGAAGACAAAAGACACATCCGTTTCAAATGAACGTTTGGAAAAAAGGCTTGTTCAACATATTAGGAAATGTTTGCAGGTCGACAAAGCTTCCTTGGATATAGTCGTAAAATTTGTGAAAGAAATTCCGATGGACAAAACTGGAAGGCTGAGGTCGGTGATCTGCGAACTTCCTGAGTTGCCAAATATTACTTAGCAGATTGTTGCATGTTAAGAGTGATTTTCATGCCTAACCTTGCAAGAATATCTTACTATCTCTTTGGGGCAATTAGAAGACTCGATTGGAGAAGGGACAAACTGGAAAAATACGAGAACAGACAGTTAAGAAAAGTCGTGAAGTACGCGTTTGAAAATGTTCGCTTCTATCACGATTGGTTTAAGGCCTCGGGAGTCTATCCGGAAGACATTAGAAATACATATGACCTTAACAAACTGCCAATTATCAGAAAGAAGGAATTGAGGCAACAGGACAGAGACGATTTGATCTCGGAAGATTTCAAATGCCAAAAACTTAAAAGTCTAACAACTGGGGGCTCAACTGGCGAACCGTTCTCAGTTTACATTTGCGGGAAAGAGGATGACTGGCGAAAAGCGATCTACCTCAGAGCCAATATCACCTGCGGACAAAAACCTCGAGATCGATGGGTGGCAATCGATGTTGCTGAACGGGCAATTGAAACTTCCTTTTTTCATCGCCGTTTTGGAGTTTTTATCCGAGAAGTCGTTCCAGTCACATGGGATAGGCACTCACAACTTCAAGCAATCACCAAACTAGATCCCGACATCTTAGATGGTTTCTCAGGTGTGATGTGGCTCTTAGCGAAAGAAGCTGAAGCGAAAAATATGAAGTCAATTCATCCAAGGATAATTTTCGGCTCAGGAGACCTAATTGACAAATCTTCTAGGAACTACTTGGAGAAAGTTTTTAACGCACCGTACTATGATCAATTCGGCTGCACCGAAGTTGATAGGTCCGCTTGGCAGTGCCCTGAACACTTGGGTTATCACATTGATGAGGACTCTGTTATCATGCAATTTGTCGATGAAAATGGGGAAGAAGTGGCACCAGGCGAGAGAGGCGAAATTGTTTACACCAGTCTATTCAATTATGCCATGCCTTTTATTCGATACGGCACAATGGACATCGGGGTACCAATAGACGAGGAATGCCCATGTGGAAGAAAATTGCCTTTAATGAAAGTCGTTGAAGGACGCAGCAATTCTTTTCTAGTATTTCCAGATGGGCATGTTGTGCCGCCAATGAGTTTTATTGAAACGTTGAAGGCTTTTATGCTTACGGAAGAAATTGATCAATATCGCGTAATACAGAAAAGCAAAAATTTTGTTGGAATCTACGTGAAGAAGACAAGAGAAAATGTTGATGAAGAGAAAATTAGAAGCTGGCTATTAACTAATATTTTAGATGGTTTGCCAAAGGTTGAGAAAGTAGATTTGTCGGAAGTAACTTTTGAAGTGAAATTTGTCGACGAGCTTCCTCTGTCTGGAAGGGGAAAATTGAACGTGGTCGTTTCTCACGTTCCAGCGTTTACTTAGAGGCTGGCGCGTTAGCCTAAGAGGTGATTGAATGAACATTTTACAGGTGTGTCCAGTCCCATTCGGAACGCCCGAAGGCGGTGTTGCAGAGTACGTAAACAATGTTTCAAAGTTTTTGGCTAGAAAACACACCGTTACTGTCTATGGGACTAATCCTAAGCATAGCTTTCCACGGGTGGAATACGTTGACGGAGTGAGAGTTGAAAGGTTTAAGCACTATTCGCCTGGTGGAGCCTACCTGTTTTCCATAGAGTTGCCATTGAGACTTCGCAAAAGCAAGTTTGACATAGTTCATGGGCACGGATATCACAGTTTTCCATTACATTTTTGCACTCTGGCAAAGTGCAACAAGTTTATCGCTTCAGCACATTTTCACGGACATGGACACACTTCATTTCGCGATTCACTGCTAAGGCTACTCAGCCCTTTCGGGAAAAGGACACTTCTCAAGGCAGACAAAATTGTCGCGGTGTCTGATTACGAGAGATCCCTTCTTGAGAAATCGTTCAAGTTTGACTCGAGCAAGATTGTTGTCATTCCAAACGGCTTGAACCTGAGCGAGTTTTCTAATCTTGAAAGAAAGAAACGCGACTTCAAAGCGATATTATATGTTGGAGCGTTGTATAGCTATAAAGGGCCCCAATATCTCATTGAAGTTCTTCCAAAATTAGATGATGACATTGTCCTCGAGATTGTCGGTAAAGGGCCTTTGAAGCAGACTTTGGAAATGCGTGCAAAGGAACTGAAAGTCAGAGACAGAGTCAAATTCTATCAAGACCTGCCACGTGATGAACTTCTGCGAAAATATGCAGATGCTGACTTGTTTGTAATGTTATCGAGGTATGAGGCCTATTCGATCGTTGTTGCTGAAGCATTGGCTTCGGGAAAGCATTGTATATTGACTAGGACTTCCGCCCTTACGGAGTGGATAGATGAGGAAAACTGTTTTGGTGTGAATTTCCCTGTTGACATCGATGAACTTGCGAGGCTTGTAAGAAGGGTTCTTGACCTTGGTCAGAATAAGAGTAGGGGCAAAAAATGGGTTGGAAAGAAAATCCTAGAGTGGAAGGATGTTGCAGATCGGCTCGAAAGCGTCTATCTGAGCTAACATGTGAAACATGAGGAGAGCCTGATGCATGGTTAATTATCTGCGAGCGGCTTATCAATTGTACTCTATCAAGAAGCACTTGCATTGGAACCGTATGAGACTTCTTGAACACCAGACTGTAGAGCTTAAACGGGTCATAAACTATGCTTACAATCATGTTCCCTATTGGCGAGCGAAATTCAGAGAAAACGGATTACATCCAAACGACATCAAGACTGTAAAAGACCTAAACAAGCTACCAATCATCAACAAAAGTGAACTCAGAAGAAACATTTCGCAGATGGTCTCCACGAAATTTGACAGGAATATACTTAAAAAAGTCTTCACAAGCGGGTCGACTGGAAAACCCTTAACATTGTATCTGAGCCCAGTTGAGGACGAGTTTAGAAAGGCAAGACATTTGCGGGCTAACGTTTTTTGCGGGCAGAGAATGAGAGACAGGTGGGTTGTGATCACGTCGCCGCATCGTTTTGAAAAGGGACTGGGGCTTTCGCGGCTGTTGAGAATCTATTCGATGAATATGGTTTCAGTTTACGAAAGTCCGTCAAAGCAATCAGATTCTGTTATGAGATTGAAGCCAGACGTTCTGGAGGGTTATTCAAGTTCTCTGTATTTGCTGGCGAGAGAGGTTGAAAGACGGGGAGTGGATACGATTAAACCGAGAATCATGTTTAGTGGCGCGGAATTGATAGACTATTCTTATAGGCGGCTGATAGAAAAGGTGTTTGATGCGCCACTTTATGATCAATATGCCACGGTTGAGTTTGAGAGGATGGCTTGGCAGTGCCATGATAAAACTGGCTATCATATTGACGCTGATGCGTTAATAATGCAGTTTGTGGACAAAAACGGTGAAGAGGTTTCGCCTGGAGAAAGAGGAGGGGTAGTCTGTACTAGTTTGTTCAATTATGCGATGCCTTTGATTAGGTATGCTGTTGGCGATGTAGGAGTGGGTTCAACGGAAGAAGAGTGTAGCTGTGGTGTTGGTTTTCCCTTAATGAAAATGGTGGAAGGACGAAGCGACTCGATCCTGTATCTCCCTGATGGTCGTCCCGTATCACCTATAGCTTTTATTTATGCGATGCAGTTGTTCAAGTCATTCGAGTCTATTGAACAGTGGCGCGTTGTTCAAGAGAAACTGGGTTCGCTCAGAATTGATGTTAAAAAGTTAGATATGAATGTTGATGAACGAAGTATGGAAGCCGAATTGGTAGATCATATTCGAAAGGTGTTGAGTTTGAGTTCTGAAATGCAGGTTGAAGTACATTTCGTTGACGAGATTCCAGTTGACAAAAGTGGCAAATTGATGAAAGTTGTCTCTAAAGCGTAATGAATCACTCTTTGATATGATGTGGAGATAGGGACTATGAAAAAGTGGATGAGAACCAATATTCTCGGCCGGAATGATGTTTCCTGCTTGTTGGAGAAGATTGACGCACGATAACGTTGTTCTAGTCTTTGGGGTTGCTGTAATTGAATGTTTTGTTCATGAGTGAATTGTTTTATCCTCATGGTGGAGGTGCTGAACTCGCTACTTACCTTTATGCTAAGCTTTTGAGTGAAAGAGGGTTTAGAATAGTAGTGGTTACGAATAGATTTGACGGAGAACCAAGTATCTCGAAGAGCGAGAATATGACGGTTCGTCGGCTAGCCTTATTTGAGGGCAGTGGAAGTATGAAATATTCGACACTATTAAGGACAGATGTTTTGCTCTCAAGTGCTATCAAGAGATTGATTGCATGGGCTGACGTAGTGTATATTCCAAGATTTTGGTTCTCTGCCATTCTTTTGGCAAAAGCTTACAAAAAAACTGTAGTCACGCATCTTCATGATTACATTCCAGTCTGTCCCTTATCTAATCTTTTTGATGTGTCAAAAAATGTTACTTGTAACAAAAAAAGATTTGTTTGCTCGCAAAAGTGTATTTATGCTTATGAAAGGGCAAGTAATAGAAGCTTTCTTGGAGCTATGGAATCTACGCTACTTAATTCAACGTTTGGCTGGTTTTATACTAAGCTAATTGGCTTGAGTGACGCAGTAGTTTGCGTTTCAAAAGCTCAAAAGCATTTAATATTAGAAAACCACGCTATTTTGCCTTCTAAGGTTTATGTAATATACAATCCACTGCCTTACATCACGGAAACAAGTTTGGAGGTGCAAGGTGATGATTTTGGATACTTTGGTGGACCTAGCTACATGAAAGGTTTTCACGTTTTATACAAGGCTGCTGCTCTTGTTAAGAGCATCAAGCCAGTAATAATTCATGCTACAAAGTTTTCCAACGCAAGTAAACAGGGTGAATTGCTAAATCATCTAGGTATTCTAACATATGGAAAGCTGGGCCATGAGGAATATCGGGCTCTGTACAAGCAGATCAGGACTGTAATCATTCCTTCGGTGTGGGCAGAGCCTTTGCCTTATGTTGTTTCCGAAGCAGTTATGGGCGGTAGAATTGTTATTGCATCACGTGTAGGAGGGATACCGGAGCAAGTAGAAGGATGCGAGGGAACGTTTTTGTTTGAGCCTGGAGACTATAAGGCGCTTGCTAAAGATATTTTGTACGTTGGAAGTTTGAGCAAAGAGAAGACTGTCGAATTGGGAGCAAAGAATAGAGAATTCATATTGAAGAAATTCAATAATGAGAAAATAGTCGGCGAGTTCATTGGCTTATTAAAAAAAGTTATTGACTGATACGTTGAGGGATGAGAGTTGAATACGCGGCTTCCGATGATGGTTCATTTTTTTGGTCCAGATGGTTCCGGTAAATCTACCCAAGCAGAGATTTTGTTAAAAGCAATCAAGAAAGAAGAGCCACAAGTTAGAAAATGCTGGGTTCGTTCTCCTCATACAGTAGCCTTTTTATTATGGAAATTATTTGTCAAAATCGGATTCTGCCGCACTGTTTCAAATCCTCTTGGCGCCCTATTTAAGATTCCAGCAGTTGACCGTAATAGAGGGCTTAGGTTGTTTTGGGCATTGGTAGAGTTCTTTAGCGTTTTACCTCTGATAATCAGAATTCGTTTATTGCTATTGAGGGGTCATAAGTTGATAGCTGAAAGATACATATTAGACACTGTCACCACTATTGCTTATTTCATCAATGACGTAAATTTCTTAAAAAGTCGAATCTCAAGGTTATTTTTTTACTTCATCCCAAAAAATACCGTTTTCATTTTCTTAGACTCAGATTTTGAAACGATATTTCGCAGGCGAGCAGGTTTGTTTAATGTCAAAAACAGTAATCCACAAAGGAGAGCTTATGGTTTAATCCCAAAAAGTGCTGTGGAACCTAGAGAGTTTATAGACTTTCAAAGAACTGCATATAAGGCTCTAGCTAAGCATTTTAATGCTTTAGAAATTGATACTTCTGCAAGTTCCATTCAGAAAACGTCAAATGCCATTTTGGTATATTTGGGATTATGCTAATAAGTTTCACGCCTTATGTGACCAATAAATTTTTTCAGAAAGTCTTTTGAAACGTTCAGGTTAAGCATGTGAATTAGTTGCGTTCCAATACTTTTTCTTGTTTCATTTCCTTTTGTTATCTCCAACAAAGATCTGGCTACGGTGATCGGATGATATTTGTGTGGTGTTTCAAAACCATTCTTGATTAGTCTTGCCTTTTCAAAGTTATCTTCACCGAGGTAATCAAGGATTTGTTGGAGCTCTCTGGGAATAGTTTTGTGTGCAACTTGATGGAGTGTTGCGGTTATTGTTGAGTGTGTTCGTGCTACATATGTAATGTTATTTTGTCTTAAAAGTTGAATAAAATCGTTGATGTTCATTTGCTTGAGATAATAGATGAAAGTGTAGTATTCGGATAGCGTGTACATTTGTTCTTTAATTATCGAGTGCGTGATTATACATGCTAGATCAGCTTCGGGTCTTAGAACCTTAGCGTGTTTGTTATTTGATAGCTTGGTCGTTGTGACATGGGGAATTAGTGTCTGCTTATTCATGTAGGTTATGAAGCTCACGGCAACTTGTTTGTATAAGTCTATTCCTATTCCTGCTTCCTTGTCCCAGAATGTTGTTGATCTAGGTCCATTTACGAGCAATTTGTATCTGGCCTTTTGCATTGCCTCTATAGATTTTATGTAACTTCTGTCTTCGAGAATCAGTATATCTAGGTCAACAGTTGTTGATTTGTAAGGTCTGATAGTTTTGAAGACAGCATACTTTACGTGCACATTTGTTAGAACTTCTGCAATTCTTGCAATAGCATTGCTTGTTTTTAAATAACGTGCTTTTTCTTCTTGATAACGCACAGAAAAAAAATCGACGTTCCTTTCTCTCATCGTTTCTAAGTAGAGAAAGAGCATTCTGTTTCTTATCGACTTGCGATACAATTTCACAAGCTCAGCATCATCCAATGCGAGGTTTGTGGCTAAGGCAAATGGTGAGCCTAATAACTGCAAAAGCTTTGTAGTGGAGTTCATCCTCTCTTTACCTACCATGTTCTTTACCTTTTTCAATGCAAGTGCGCCATAAACAAAATAAAAAGCACTGATATAAAATCAGTAGGGTCGTAACATGCGATTTCCACACAAAATGAAGCTCTTAGTGTTTTTCTTCTTTGCTATCTTGGTTTTGTTAATTGGCCAAGTAATTGCAAATACTAAGGACATTAATGACACTTGGATTCTAGAAGGTATATTTCCTCTTTTTCTATTATTTACTCTAATATATGCTATCATTGTAGGCTTTTCATCAAATACAAAGTTCATAGCAATTTTTACGTCAATTTATCTTGTCACAGTTGTTTTGATACCCAACCTAAAGTATTCTTTTATTTACGGCTACCACGATCCATTAGCACATTATGGATTCATAAGAGACACAATCAGCCTGGGTCACGTACCTGATACTGGATATTACGCAAGTCAATATGGATCTACGCCTGGGTCTCACATTCTCGTATCTACGTTATCTATCGTAACAGGTCTGGACGTGGTTACGTCGATGAAAGTCTTCTTGGTTATGTCTTCGTTTATACTTCCATTAGTAGTATACTTTGTGTTGAAGAAACTGTATATACAAGCACAGCTTTCCAAATTAATCATTATCGCCGTAGCGATAACTTTCCCTGCGCAATACATTTTCACTGGCACAGGCGCGATATATTCTGTTTTTGTCGTCTTTATCTATTTTTGGCTCTTATTCGCTAGTGGAAAAAGCAATGAACGTTCAAATTTCGCTATAGCTACTTTGCTTGGGGTGACTGTAATAATCAGCCACGATGTCACATCCTTCTTTGTATTAATTTGCCTAGTATTAGCATTAGTGTTCCATTTTTTCACTAAAAGAGGCAAATTTTCAATAACCTATTCTCGTACCACAGAGTTTTTTAGTGTAATGATTATTCTGGTGATCTTTGCGCATTTCATTTTTGCGTCGAGCTTCAATTTTTCGGCGCTTTTGTCTTTGATTAGGAACTCCATAGATTCGCTTTTTACAAGTGCTTCTCCCGTGGCTTTTGGATATTATCAAAGTTTTTTCGAGCTGAGTCTACTGCAGAAACTTGATGTGTTGGCCGTAAGATTTGCCAAGAATGCTATTTTGATATTTTTGTCAATCTTAGCCCCTTTGGCAATATGGAGACTAAAGCTGAGCGACGATAATCTAAAGAAATTCTACGGTAATCTGGCCATTCCAACCTTTATTGCCCTTTCGTTGTTCATTTTGCCGTTGTTTGTGCGACCTCTTGTATCTAGAGGGCTCATCTATCTTTCAGCTTTTTCGCCTTTCTTAGCTGGAATTACAATTTTCTGGTTTATCTGTTCAAGACGCTACCGCTTCCAAAATATAATATTAGCGGTTGTTGTTTTTTCGCTTATTTCAATATCCATCATTCAAATATATCCATGTCAACCCTTAATACCTCAAGTTTCCACAGAATATGGGAATTATTACATTGCCGATTGGAGGCAACTCAGTACTGCATATACTCGATCAATGATCTATTTTGTGGCCACATATAATTCTAGATTAAATGTTTGGGCCGACGGTATTACACGCGGGGAAATATACGGTTTGACGAGTCCAACTTTTCAATCCCTACTCACTTGGCACTCTTCTTCCTCGCCATTATTACTCCTTTCCCACGCAGGCGACGCTCATATAATAGCATCAGCCAGAGAAGCAATTGCCAACGAACAATACTTACAAAATGCTTCACAAAAAAACAGTGTAATATACAACAACGGTAAGTCTTTGATTCTTTTTAATGCAACGATTCACACCGGCACGTGATTGGTTCATGATACATTTCTCCATACGTTTATTCTAAAACTTAAAAAGGAGTTTCTTTATATGCACGTTATTTTCTTCGGTAGCACCCAATTGAGATCTAAACTGGCGATTCTAGCTACGCTTGCTGAGAGAGGGCATGACGTTTATCATATAAACCTAGTAAAAGATTCGTCTGAAAACTATATTAGAAGAATCTACGCAGAGCTTCGTCAAGGTCAGCCGGTTCCAATGAAACAGATAGACATGCCACATATCGAGCAAAAGAGCATCATTACCAGAAAAATCAAGCCGCCAACCGTCTCCACATTTAGTCTGATGCAATTAAAAGATATATCTCCAGATGCAATTATCTCTCGTCTTGAAATCTGGCCTCTAGCTTATTCAATTGGTAAAATGACAAAAACTGAGCTGTTCAAAAGACATAAGGTGGTGCCTCCTTGAGTGGCAACTCGAGCGTCCAAGAGAACCATTCTATGACAAGATCCTTAAGAGATTTCTATGAGACTGAAGCGACCTATAAAAAGTTCTGGGGTTCTCATCGTGAAATCATTCTTGCTGAAAACATTTTAGCTGATCTCACTCATGACAAAATGAAAATGACAAAAACTTTAGAAATAGGCATTGGGGACGGCTTTCTAATGTGTAAAATGCTTTCACTAGGATATGAGGTTATAGGTGTTGACATAGCTACAGGAAGGTGTCGAAACACTAAAGGAAAGGGGCAAAACGCTGAAGTTATAGTCGCTAGTGCAACGGCGCTGCCTTTTAAAAACGAAGCGTTTAACAGAATTATCTGCTCAGAAACCCTTGAACATATTCCTGAGTATACGAAGGCAATTGCGGAGGCCTATCGAGTTTTGAAAACTTATGGGCGATACGTCGTCACTGTGCCCTTTAGACAAAAACTCGTTAAGGTTCTTTGTCCCCATTGCTTAAGAAGTTTTTACCTCGATGGTCACATAAACTCCTTTGATGAAAAATGTCTAGCACGTTCTCTTTATGTTGCAAAGTTTGATGTTCAAAGGATTTGTGGTTTTGGCTATAACTTCTTATATATATCCAAAATTTGTCGCTTCAAAGTCATAAGACGGATGCTAGAAAGGCATATTTACAAAATTCTTAACAACCCTCCCTACATGATGTGTATTGGTGTAAAAAGATGATTTGTCAAAATACTGCGTCAATGCAACTAATAGTATTTTTACAGAGACATGAGACCGCACTCGTCCAGCATGAAGAGGAGAAACAAATTACATTCTTTCACTCACTTTGGAAAGTTACTTTATGAAAATTTTGGCACTACTAATCGGGGGATGGTCTTCTAAGGCCCAAAAACTGCCTGCAACATTGGCTTTAAACAAACATCGTTGTAGCACATGCTTTGTACACTTTCAGAAACTACATTGTAAGCTATAGGGGGTTTTGTAATGAAAAGAATACTTATTCTTAGTCGGGATGGTAAAGAAAACAGAATGTTATTTGCCCTGCCCGCCTTGCTTAATTTAGGTTTGAATGTGGATATTTTTACAGAGAATCCATTCGCTCTTCGAAATCTACCGCCTTACATTCTTAATAAGATAAAAGTTTTCTCTATATCATGTAAATCTGCTTCACCTAAGTCTGTATATTTACGATTGATTTCAGAATGGATTAAGATGAAAAGACTTAAAGATTTGGTCAATGACTACGATATTATTCTTAACGTAAGGATAAGGAATCTCTATGATCCGCTGTTATCATCTCGGGCCAAAGTAATATACGCTTTATATGATCCAATGATTAATCATAGGCATTCTTATAGGACACGTTATGCTCCTTTAATGAAGCTTTATTTTGCTTTGTTAGACAATATTTTCTTAAATAGGTGCAAGAGAGCTGTAATTCTCGCTAACTCTTATTACACGCAGAGAGTTCTCGCCGATAACAATATTGTTAGTCACGTGATTTATCCGCCATGTAAGACCGCTGATCTTCATAGCTCCCAACGAAAGAGTACTCAAGTCGTTAGTGTCGCTCGAATTTCTATCGAGAAACGACATGAAGATACCTTAAGGATAGCGCGACATTTCCGTAACATAAAGTTTATAATTCTTGGTGAACTCAAAGATGCGGCCTACTATCGTAGGCTGATAGAACTTAAAACACCAAACGTTGACATCGTAGCTCCTACTCACAATCAATTCAGAAAATTATTGCGCAAGTATCTAGCTGAGTCAAAAATATATCTCCATTTAGCTGACGATGAGCCTTTTGGAATTACGATAGTCGAGGCAATGGCAAGTGGATGTATACCAATTGTCCGCAATGCCGCTGGGCCTCGGGAAATAGTAACATCAGAATCAGGTTTCAAATGGGATTCAATATGTGAAGCCATTAAATACATATCCAAAATCCTATCGAACGAAGAACTTCGACAAAAACTCTCTTCAAACGTCGTTGAAAGAGCAAAGAAATTCAGTCCGGAAGCTTATCAAAAAAGCTTAATAGAAATCATCCAGAAGCTTTAACATTTTAATAACCTTTCACTTTTGATGACGTTTTCATTAACATTAGCTCTACGTTTCTCTTTGATTCCAGACTGGATGCTGAATGCTCTGGTCAAGGCTGATCAATAGTTAGTCCGTGCTAAAATTGGAGAAGGCAAGAAAATGAAAGGCTGTACATCTATTATCACTGGTGGAGTCGGCTTCATAGGCAGCCACTTAACTGCAAGACTCTTAAAAGAAGGCCATAAGGTTATAGTAATTGACAACTTTTCAAGCGGAAAATTGGAAAATATCCAACACTTACTAGACAATCCTTCATTAACCCTCATCAAAGAGGATTTTAAAAAACCCGTACAACTCAAGCGAATAATCAAAGACTGCAAAATAGCCTTCCATTTTGCAGCAAACCCTGAAGTAAGAGTGGGTGAAACAAGCCCAAAAGTTCATTTTGAAGAGAACATCCTAACAACATTCAACTTGCTTGAGACCATCCGCAAAGCCAAAGCGCAAAAATCGATAGTTTTCGCTTCAACATCCACAATTTATGGAGAAGCCTCCCAAATCCCCACTCCAGAGAACTACGCGCCACTGATCCCTATATCAACCTACGGCGCATCAAAACTTGCCTGCGAAAACCTGATTGCAAGCTACGCCCACACCTTTAACCACAGAGCGCTAATTCTGCGCTTTGCCAACATTGTCGGTCCAAAATCAAACCATGGAGTCATAGTAGACTTCATTAGAAAAATCAAGGCAGATCCAACAAGGCTGGAAATCCTCGGCGATGGTAACCAAGAGAAATCTTACATGTACATAGAAGACTGCATCGAAGCAATTATGCACCTAACAGACAAATTTCTCAATAGCAAAGAAAGATTCGACATATACAATGTGGGTTCTGGAGATAAAATCAAGGTTAAAGAAATCGCGGAAATTGTTGCAGAAGAAATGCGTAACCTAGAAATCGAATTAAAGTTCACGGGCGGAGTCGATGGTGGGAGAGGATGGAAAGGAGACGTAAAAACAATGCAACTAGACATAAACAAACTCCTCAAAACAGGATGGAAACCAAAATACACAAGCAAACAAGCAGTAAAACTTGCTACAAAAGCCCTAGTCAGAAGTTTGACATAGGGATGCTTGACAAGACCTAAACCTAGGGTTCATCTGGAGAGTGGGAGGAGGTCTGGCGAAACCTAAACCAGCACCTAAACTAGTTTAAACTTTAGGCATTACCGTTTGGAAACTATCGGCCTAATGTATCCATGCTTTGAAGTATATAGTGTACCGAATCTGCTATCTCATGACCATAATAATACATGAAAGTGCTCAACAAACCTAGGGGAGTTTCAAGAATTTTCCTTTGCTCACCTGGCAGTAGCTAGATCTGCTGTGATTCATCGTTAATCAATATGAGGAGAGCTTAGATTGAAGGGACCAACGCGGATGCTACTTTTGGACAACTGGAACTACATTTTATACCAAAGGGATAAGGTTTTCCAAACTATGATTTCTCGGGAAACGTTCTGGAAATTGGTTGGCTACAAGGGAAGCATCGATCCCTGTACCAAAAAGGGGATATTCTAAAATGGGTTTGAGAAAGCAGACTAAAGAGACTTATGAGGAGGAGGCAAAAATCTATGATAAAACTAGAACAATTTTTGAGAAAGGTAGGTTTGCATATAGAGAGAGAAAGTTACTGTTTGAATTTTTGGAAAGAAAAAGCTTAGTTCTGTTTATTGCGTGTGGAACTGGTAGGCACTTCAAATTTGTTTTGAATCAATTAGGAAGCGAAGTTGTTGGAATCGACATTTCAGTCAATATGATAAAATTTGCAAAAAAGAAAGTGTCAAACATTGCAAGAACCAAGCAAAACGTCCATTTGATTGTGGCAGATGTGGAAAATCTGCCGTTCCGCGGAAACATGTTTGATGCGGTTGTGTGCAGCAGAGCTTTCTATCTTTTTGATGATAAGTTTAGAGTCTTGCAAGAGGCGCATGACGTACTTAAAAAAGGGAAAAAGCTGATGATAAGCACTATATTCATGGACTTACTACTAACAAGATTAGGGATTAGAATAGGCGCGCTTAGCCGCGACCCACAGCAATACCCGTACACCTCTAGGCAACTTGCAGAGATGTTTGGTAAAGCTCACTTCAAAAACATGCAGCGAAGGTGTATAGTTTCATTCACAGGCGACGCTTCACATATACCTTCGCTGATTCTACGTATAATACAAACGATAGAGGATAGATTACATGGTGGAAGATGGGCTATGGTAATTGGGGAGAAAGCAGAATAAGGCGATGTTTCTAATGCGCGACCATCGTCTAAAGGTGAAGCTGCTAACGTTGTACTTTTCCGCTGTCTTAGCTCCCCTTAATCGCACGAGCCTATTACGCGACACATACTAACAGATATATTTTGGTTTAACAATAGTCCTATATTGACACAAGAGAAGGGAGATAATGTTGAAATTTAAACTTCACAAGCGAAAACTCACAGGCAGTCTACACATATGCCTACTACTCACCAGTATATTCGTGTCGCTATTGGTTCTTGTACCACTAAGTGGTGGTGAGCCTCCATGGTGGGACTCAAAATGGAGCTTCAGAAAAACAATAACACTAAATCATACTATGGTAACTTCCACCTTAAAGAACTTTCCAGTACTAATAGACATTACTGATAGCGATTTGAAAAGAGCTCAGCTAGATGGTGACGACATTATTTTCATAGACACAAACAACACCAAGTTGGATCATGAAATCGAATTTTTCGACAGCAATTCTGGCCATCTAATTGCCTGGGTTAACATACCATTACTTTCTTCAACAGAAGACACGATATTTTATGTGTACTATGGTAATCCCAGTGCCATAAGCCAGCAGAACCCATCAGCTGTTTGGGATTCTAACTTTGCTTTAGTTCAGCACTTGGAAGAAGCGGGACTAACTCGTTTCGACTCTACAGTTTATGGAAACAATGGAACAGCCTACGGAGGCATCCAAAAGAGTACTTTGGGAAAGATTGACGGTGCAGATTACTTTGACGGCATTAATGATTATGTGCAAGTTGCGAATTCCCTCAGTTTGAACCCACCGTCGGCAATAACGGTTGAGCTGTGGATGAATTTATCCTCGACAGGTAACTACATCAATCTTGTCAATAAAGGCACTTATGGCCAATACTATCTGCAATATTATCTAAGAGCAGGTCCCACGGCAGGAAGCATTTATTGGTATGTCAAGTTTGCTGATGGCACATCAAAATCTATAGGGGGAAATGTTGGCTGGACGTGGAATACTTGGAGCCATGTCGTCGCCACTGTGAACGTAACAACTCAGACAATACAAATTTATCTTAATAGCGTGCTAAAACTCGACACCACTTTCGGTTCGGGAAAAAGCATCATTGCAACAGCAAACCCGCTTCTCATAAGCGACAAGAGCCAAAGATGGATTAAGGGAAGCATTGACGAAGTCCGCATATCAAACGTAGCCCGCTCGGCATCATGGATACAAACAAGCTATAACATGCAAAAATCACCTTCAGACTTTTGTTCTACAGGATCTGAAGAAACATGTCCTGAAGCTATAGCATTGCTTGTTTCTGACGAAACACCAGCTAATGGCACTATGGAAGCGTACACGAATCCCACATTATCCATTCGCGCGATTGATTTAAACGGCAAGCCTATGAACATTACATTTAAAGAGAAAGTAATGAACAACTGGATAGACACAAAAACCTATGTAAACGTCAACGATGGCGTCTATACCACAATTCCTACAAACATGAAAAACCTTGGAACCACATATTATTGGAGCGTCTACGTTACAGATGGAGAAGACACTACAACAAAGACATTTAGTTTCACAACCACTACAAAAATACTTACTGAGAAATGGGTAGCATCAGGTTCTCCTATTCCAATAGCGAGTTCAGGAGTATTGATAGGTGATGTCAATGGCGACGGGTTACAAGCGGTCATTCAAGCTGGTAGAAGAGGAGTTGTAGCCTTAAATGGAAATGACGGAAGCGTAATATGGAATTTTTCCGGTAGCGCATGGAATATAGACGATTTGACTCAACCTCAAATGGCTGATTTGAACAAAGATGGAATTCCTGAAATAATAGTACCATTGCGATCCCCGGCTGGGCTAGTTGTTTTACATGCAAACAATGGTAGTGTATACTGGAGTCAAACTAATTTGGGCAGAGAAACCTTCTCTAGCCCGGTTGTCTTCGATGTTGATGGGAATGGATACCCAACCATCTTCTTCTGTTCGTCAGACATCTACAACGGTTTAGACGGCTCTGGAAGATTAACATCACTTAGCTATGATGGAAAGATTTTGCACCAAACTTTTACATGGCGTCCCTGCGGAGGAGGCTTATCTATAGCAGATGCGGACGGAGACGGAGAATTTGAACTTTACATGGGTGACAGAGACATGTACATGAACAGTGCTGAGCACGGAGACAATGATTACGGCAAGGGGGTTCAATCATACTGGGCGAAAAATTTGACACTAAGGTGGAGCCGTCCCGACATTCTTTGTAGCAGCCAAATACCAATGCTGGCCAATGTTACCGGCGATGGAGTCCTAGACGTAATTATAGGCAATCTGAATGGAGGAGTAGCGGTTCTAAATTCAAATGATGGCTCCATCATAAGAAGTTTCAGCGGAGGCATGGATGTCACACCCACCCATTACCAGCCGTCAGTCTACGATATAGATAGTGACGGAAACCTAGAGTTCCTGATGGCTGATCCACATGAAGACCCGAATGAGCCCCCCGGTCAGGGGGCGGACGATTTAGTCGTGTGGGATTTAGTGAAATGGAAGGTTGACGCAAGAATATACATCGGAAAATGTTTTTATGGACCGCTAGTCGCGGACGTAACTGGCGATGGCATTATGGAGATAGTTGCCTGTAACTTTAGAAGCCTCTTCGTGATCGATAGAACATATCGAGTCATAGACGGAATAACCGGACTTTCTGGAACATTAAATTATGCGGTTGCTCAAGATATAGATGGAGACGGATATACAGAATTAGTTGTGTCAAGCCAAAGCGGCTACATATACGCGTTTGACACGCCGGCACGAACACCTGATCCCAAACCAAGAAGCGGGGTTCAATTCTACAGCGAATATCGCCTAGGCGCCGCAGAATACGTACCACCACCAGGATGCCAAGAACCTGTCATAACCTCAATTAACCCACCAAACAACGCAGAAGACGCCCCACTCTCACTTTCACAACTACAATTTACCCTCGCAGACTACCAACATCAACCAATGAACTACACCATTACAACAAATCCAGACATAGGAGACGATACCAAAATAAACGTGAACAACGGAAAATACACCCTCAACATAACCAAACTAGCGCCATCAACAACCTATATATGGACAATAAGCGTAACTGACGGAACAAACTGGACAAACAAAACCTTCACATTCACCACAAAACCACTTATCCTGTGGTGGAACGTCGACTGGAAATACCGCAAAGAGATAACCATTGACCACACAAAAGTCAGCGCAGACCTTTCGAATTTCCCAGTCCTAATAGATATCACTGACAGCGACTTGGCAAGCAAAGCTCAAGCAAACGGCAACGACATTGTTTTCACAGACATAGACAATAGCAAAATTAACCACGAGATCGAGCTCTACAACGCTGGACATCTAATAGCATGGGTAAACGTTCCCCTCGTCTCCTCCACCGTAGACACACAAATTTACATGTACTATGGTAATCCCAGCGCTGTAAACCAGCAGAACCCTTCAGGCGTTTGGGATTCTAACTTTGAGATGGTTCAGCACTTGAAAGAAACTGGGCTAACACGCTTTGACTCTACGAATTATGAGAACAATGGAACAGCTTACGGGGGCATAATCAAAAGCACTCTGGGAAAGATTGATGGGGCAGACGTTTTCGATGGCGTTAACGATTATATACTGGTACCTAATGGTCCCAGTTTGAACCCGTCATCAATTACAGTTGAGTTGTGGATGAATTTATCCTCGACAGGTGACTACATCAATCTTGTCAACAAAGGCACATATGGCCAATACTATCTAAGAGCAGGTCTTACAGAGGGAAGCATTTATTGGTATGTCAAGTTTGCTGATGGCACATCAAAATCTATAGGGGGAAATATTGGCTGGACATGGAATACTTGGAACCATATAGTCGCCACTGTGAACGTAACAACCGGGATAATACAAATTTATCTTAATGGCGTCCTAAAACTTAGCACTACTTTCGCTTTAGGAAAAAGCATCATTACGACAACGAATTCAATTCTTATTAGCGACATAAACCAAAGGAGGACAAAAGGCGTCATCGACGAGGTGCGCATATCAAACATTGCTAGGTCAGCGGCATGGATACAAACGAGCTACAATAACCAAAGAACTCCAACATTCTACACCATCAAAGGTGAAGAAACCATTCCTGAAGTCACATTGATTCTTGCCCCTTCACCGTCAGACAAGGCAACTAACATATCGCCATCTCTGTCACAGCTTAGTTTCAACCTAACAAATTATCAAGGTAGCCTGATGAACTACACACTTGTTACAAACCCAAACATCGGTTATGGTTCTGGTACAAACGTTGGAAACGGCAGATTCACAGTCCCCGTTAATAACATTCAATATTCTACAACCTACACATGGACGGTAAGCGCTACAAATGGAACGAGTTGGACGAATAGAACGTTCACTTTCACAACATATCCAAGCGAACCTCCAACTCAAGACAATCCGATCCTTACAAAAAGCGGAGGAAATATAGCCAGCTACAACCAAACAACCTACGACCCCGACGGAGACAGAGTGACAAACATCTACAACTGGTACAGAAACAACACATCCACAACAAATCTGCTGCTTCCGTTTGATACAAACAGTTCAACAACCACCGAAGATTACTCAGGATACAACAACGACGGCATGATAATCAGTGGCGCTGCATGGACCGCCAACGGAAAAGTCGGCGGAGCCTACAACTTCAACAGAGGCTTCATCCAAATTCCAGGCAGCAACACTCTGGACGGAGGAGGGCAATGGTCAGAAATCACAATAGAACATTGGATATACCTAACGGCCAGCCAAAGTGGCACCAGAACCATAGCCAAGATACCGAGCTACGAGATAGGCATAAGCGGAAACAAAATCTTCGCAAGCATCTGGATAGCCACGGGTAAACCAATGGTAAGCGGCCTCAAGCAAATAACCTCCAGCACGGCGCTTCTAACAAACACTTGGTATCACGTCGCGCTTACCTACAAAAGCGGTGTCGGACTAACCCTGTATGTAAACGGCGTTGCTGTAGCCACAGCAACAGGCATTTCAGGAAACATCCAAACCAGCGGCTCCAACCCATTATGCATAGGCTGGTTCGACTACTTCAAAGGCATGATAGACGAAGTAAGAATTTATCCAAGAGCCTTGACATCACAACAAATCTACCAACATTACATTGAAACCAAAGATGGCCTCAGCAACAGCTCAACAATAGTATCACAAGAAAGCAACGTAAACGACGTTTGGAAATGCGAAGTAACACCAAACGACAGTCACCAAGATGGAACAACAAAAACCTCAAACCCAATAACAATAGGCGAAAACAACAGACCAATTATCACCTCATACTATCCAGAAACTGATCCAACAATCAACGAAACAGAAAGCCAAGAGTTCAACGTGACTTGTTTTGATCCTGATGGAGATTCATTAACAATCGAGTGGTGGAACGGAACAATGCTAGTAAAAACTGAAACAGGAGTAACGACTTCTTCATACACCTTCGACACAATGCTAGGTTCTGCAGGCCCATATATAATAACCGTAATAGTGAAAGACGGCTTGGCCCAAACATCACACCAGTGGACCCTGACCGTGGAACAACAGCCGTAATTAGCCTAGGGCAGACTAACTCCAACCCACCTCTACAAGATTGCTGGCACTCGTCACTGTTATAATTCCTAAGTCAAAAGCCCACCCGTCACCTTCAGCTCTTTCCTCGCCGTCAATTTTGACGCTAACAGGTTTGCCTCTATCGCCAACATAGACCTTAGTAATGCTTGACGTTGTCAACCCGCTACTATCGATCGCAATGTGTAGTTGGCCTGACCAAGAGGCGGACTTGATTTTTGCATTGCTATAAACAGTAAAATTGTCTTCTGTAAGTTTATCGAAATGCGAAATGAATGAAAGCGCGAGGCACACATAGTAGTCCATTGCATACAAGCCTTTTCTAGCTTTACAACTGGGACTCCACACGTAACTTTCAACCAGCATACTTGACGCTTGATATTTCCAACTCGAATAAGCTATGGCGTAACTTGACCCTCCTTGATAAGGCCCCTGCACTTTGCCTATCCACAAATTAAGTCCTCCATCTGTATAATATCCCCAATGTTGTAGTGTTGCAAACGTAGCGATGGCACAGCGTATATCGTCCATTGAAAAGTTCTTCTGCGTTTCCTCTTGATATGGACCGTAAAATATTTTGTTGGGCTCGCTCGTTCCGCCCTCATGATTATTAACATAGATCGTTGGCGTATAGTTTCCCATCAACCACCTTAAAGCCCAAGCCTCAGGCTCTGTTGTATTACCACCAGGCGGGAACTGACGATTCAAATCCGCTCCGTTAGCATTGTAACGGCTGTTCGCAGCGAAACCGTCAGGATTCAAGGCAGGAATAATTATTATTGTGTATTCCTCCAATCGTTTATTCCAGTAGCCGCCAAAACGATAATCATCAATAATCACCTCGGCTAACCTCAAACAAGCAAAAGTGGTGCTTTTCTCGTTTCCATGAATGCTTCCGTCAACAATCGAATACCTACTTCCCTTACCAATAAATAAAGCATTTATAGGTCTCGCTTGGACGGACGTTCCTATGCTTCTCATACTGACGACATCACTATTAGCATCAGTAAAGTTGGTCATCCAACTGTAGACCCACGTAATGCTAGGCCAATTAATACCAATCGCAAACCAACGCGCATACGTGCCCGTTGGAAAATCCCTAACCATTTTAATTGCTGGAAAAAGATGCCAAATTCCAGCCCACTCAGTTTCTGGCGTTGTTGCATCCAGATCCATCACGTAGAACCCGCTTTTGGATTGTGTGCCATTCATATGGAAGAATGCAACTCTGCTAACGTCGTAACGAGCAATCGTCGTTACATTGCTAAAGCTCGCTAATCCAGATGTAAGAGCTGTTGTCAACTGGTTGATATTGCCAGTTTCGTTTCGCATTTCAACCAAGTCGCCATTACGGAAGTTACCCCAATCCATAACGTAAGTAACAGTATTAGTTGACACTACTTGCATGCTACTACTCAAACTTGGATAAATAATGGTGCAGAAATCCCATAAATGTGAAATGACAACACGCGTTTGAGCAAATTGTTTAATCGCTGTAGCATTGTAACCGCCCTGCTTTGTCAAAACTACCAAACCGTCAAAACGGTCTACATCTTCAAATCTTGTGATGTCCGCAGGCAAAGTGTTTCTGTAATTTATGCTCTGATTGCCAAAGAGCCAATAAAAGTTATAAATCGCTGGATTCTTGTCAACCGAGCCTATCACACCAAAATTGTATCTCAACTGTCCAATATAACCAGTGCTTATAACCACAGAATCAAGATCAACTTCGACATGATGTTGCACATTTGCCACAGACGCCAGACCAAAACAAACGCGACTCACTCCCGTGCCGTAACGCGTCGTGTCGATGTTTGTCACTGTTATTCGTTCGACACCGTTAATCCACGCCCGCCACTCACCCTTTGTACTATGTACTTTAATGTAGAATTCAATGCAATACCATCTTCCCTCAACAGGGAGAACAGCATTTGTGCTCTTACTGACAACAGAACTCCCGTTATAGCCGGCAACATTAAACCAGTCAACGCCGCCAGATCGATAGATTCGAAAAGCGGATTGTAGCTGACCACCAACTTCGAAGCTAATCAGCCAAATTCTGTCATCGTTGTCATCAAGGGGTAATCCTTCAACGATATAGAAATAGCCTCTCGCATAGATTTCACTGACAGCCGACGTCAATCCTTTGTAACAGTAGGCATACTTCACACCAGACGCTATCGCGTTCGTTTGAAACCGACTATTATAAGCACCCTCATACGGGTTTACCGAAATGACGGTAGCGTTATCGCCTACGGTTGTAGAAGTTCCGCTCCAAACGCTGAAGTCTCCTTTCTCAAACTCATCCTGTAAAAGAACTTTCGTCTCTGGTGGATAATAAATCGAACCACCCGATGATATAACAACAGAACCCTGTAAACTATAGCTCATCGATACAATAGAAACGATTAGAATAATAAGCAAGAAAGCAGTTTTTCCCAAATCTTTTGAGACACTCGGTGTCAAATCAACACCTTATAATATTTGAAATAGTAGTTCTTGTACTTATTTTGATCGTATGTCTATTCTATATTACTATTTAATAAACGCTTTTGACGAACAGTCCAACAAAAATACAAAACCACTAACTCTTAAGAAAACAATGAGAAGTCATATATCTATTATTACCGCTAGAACCAAAAGCGTCCAAAGGCAACTAAATAGATGCAAACACCATATACACTTTTTGTTCAGCATTGTGCAAGCTACTCACTTCCTACGTATCCCACTGTATAAATTTCGGTGTTCCAGTCTCCAGGATATTCTATGGTGCCTTCAATATTCTTGATTGTTGTCTCCTCTGTCAAAGCTAATTCTTGATCAGATACAACCTCCAAGGTGCTATCAGGCAACATGTGGTTCACAATAATTCGAACTACTATGCCGGGTTTTAACGTAACATAATCCCCATTGTGCCACAACTCAATACGATATGGTTCAAGCCTATCTACACCTTTCCAATCAACAACATAGCCCACAAAGCTTGGAACTGGGGGATTCCAAGGCTGACGAACGAGATTATAGTTGAAAACCTTCAACGGGAAGAATGGCAAATAATAAGTCCAAGATCTGTTAATGCCTGTTCGTCCCATCCACAGGTTCCATCCCAAAACTTCCTCTTCGCAATGCCACAGAGTATGCTCAGTCCACTGATATTCTGTATTGCTAAAGTTAAAGGGCGAGTAGCTGCCAAACTCTCCTAGCCACAAGGGCACATTCAGCTTTTCTCTAGCACTAACAAGGTAATCCACTGAAATGTATGACATCTCTTCAGGATTCCAAACATCAAAGCTCGTTTCATTGTGAAGCCAACGATGAAAAGTGAGAACGATGTTTGGCTTCAAATAAGGCTGCAGAATCTCTGCAAACTTGTCAATATCCCAGGTATCAGTAAGGTATCCAAACGACTGCCAGATAACAATATGCTGCGGATCCACAGCACGCACTGCATCCGTCAAATTCGCATAGACTTCTGCCACATCCGTTCGTGAAGCCACAGAAGCATCCCACGTGACTGATCCGGGTTCATTAAAAAGTTCATAAGCAGCTATTCGGCTGTCTCCACGATAACGTCTTGCAAGAGCAACCCAATCATCCATCAGCTTCTGTGAACCGAAATCCCCCATCATATCCTTCCAGTTATGGCAGTCCAGAATGGCTTTAACGCCATAGTGGTCAAGAAAGCCAAGAACCCAGTCAAGCTTCTCATAATCCAATACGTCAGCGCTTGGCGTTCCATAATCAGGGTTAATCCCACTATCCGGAAAAGTAAAAGCTAGCCGAACAGTGTTTAACTCCATGGCTTGAATTTGCGGAAGATGCATCTGCCACGCTTCTTGATAAAGATCTCCAGCATGAAAAAGATAGCTTCCCCCAGCACCACGCCAAATAACCTCAGTTCCATTCTCACAAAAAATCTTGTCCCCATACACAAATTGCACCTTATATGGCTCGACAGTTCCAGTAGTATGGACGGACGCAGCCTCCGAGAGCACTAACGAAAGCGGCTCAACAAGAACAAGCATAGTAATGAAGACTCCAACAATAGCGATTTCTGCAATTAAAACCTTCATTGCGAAATCCATCTGAAACACACAATATGTATCATTGAACCAAGGCATAATAAGGGTTATCGTCGACCAGTTCTACAAAAATACAGTAGCCCACCAGCGCGCGCTAAGGAAACGAAAAGGGGACGCAAAAACCATGCAACTAGTCAGTCTCCGCTTGCGTGTGAGTCATCCTTTTCAGTCATCGTTTTCATGGCGGTTGCAACAAACATTTGATTTAGCGCTCGAAGCGCGCGCTTGTAAGCAATATATCCAAACCGAAAGAATTCTTATTAGCTGTGGCGACTGATTCTTTTGTAAACATCAGGAGGGTTCGAAAGATGGAGATTGGCAGGGATTCTAAAAGGAATCTTGCAATAAGTTTCGCAATCCTAATGGCGCTCTCGTCAATTCTGGTTAATCATGTGGCTGCCACTAACGGTGGATTGAAGCTGCCCTCAACGCTAGTCTGGATTGAAGTCAGTAACGGCACGGAGAGCTACTTTAACACGAAATTGAGCGATGTTCCTTCAGGCTATGATGTAACGAACGGAACGTACCTTGGTTGGTGCGTCGACGTAAGAACAGAAATGGCGCGAAGTCCTGCAACTCATGCAGTGAAATTGTACTCGAGCAGTAACCCTCCGGGGGAATTGGCAAGTGAGAAATGGGACATGGTCAACTATATACTGAACCACAAGCAAGGAATTGCCCAGGATATCCAACAAGCAATATGGTACTTCATTCATATGGACGACAACTACACTCCCACAAGCACTGTGGCTTGGGCCATTGTCAACGATACTCTCGCAAATGGCAACGGCTTTGTCCCCGGAAACGGCCAAATGATAGCTGTCGTCTGTTATCCAATAATCCTATTTCCAAATCAGCCCAACGTCCAAATCAGCATAATCGAAGTTGCGAACATCGTGATTCCGGAGTTTCCATCAATTATTATTTTGCCACTGTTCATGTTCGCAACACTGTTAGCAGCCATAATCCACAAAAAGAAAAAAGCCAAGTTTGAAGGCAAGCCGCGATTGTCAGTGAGTCCATGATATCTCACCTGCGCCAAAAACTCGAAGTCATATAACCCACTACAATTAAAGTAGCTCATTAACAATTGGAAAACCAATCCAGCGTAGAAGCTCTAATCACCACTTCAGCTCATTTGATTGTAGCTTTTCATTAGTGTCAAAAGTGAAATAACATTTATTATTCCTGCTATAAATTTTTTAACTAATCAAAGCGAGTGCTGCAAGAGATTGAAGGGAATGCTGAAAAATCTGTCTACAAACCTAACAGAAACTTATGTCACATTAAGTGCCAAAATTGCAGTAGCAACAATAGCTACCATAGCCCTGTTCAGCCAAGACCTAACAATAATTTTCACTGATGCCTTGCAAAGTGAAACAACAAGCTACATACTCGCAATACCATTTCTGTTCGCCTACCTGATCTACCGCAAAAGAAAAATGCTAAGAGCTGTAATCCCACTAGAAAACAAAAACCAGCCAAAAGAAACGAGACACTTGTCAGCAATTGCTGGAATACTGCTCTCAGTAACTGCAATACTACTTTACTGGCACGGCTCCTACACGTTCACGCCATTAGAGTATCACATGCTTAGCCTACCAATATTTGCAGCCGGATTAACCCTAATCCTTTTCAACCCACAAACTTTAAGGCAACTAGCTTTTCCAGTAGCTTTCCTTCTATTTCTAATGCCGCCCCCAAACGAAATACTATACACTTTCGGCGCAACCCTCTCAGTAATAAGCTCTGAAGCCGCCAACAGAATTGTAAACCTATTTGGCATACCATCCACAATCACAAGTGAAAGCGGCAACCCAACAATAATAATCACAAGACCAGACGGCACACCAATGTCCTTCACGGTAGACATAGCCTGTTCAGGCATCTACAGCCTAATCGGCTTCCTCATATTCGCCGTGTTCGTAGCCTACATAATCCGAGACAAACCGTGGAAAAAACTCGTTTTAGTCCTAATAGGCGTTCCACTAATCTATCTGCTCAACATCGTACGCATAACAATCATCCTTACATTAGGCTACCATTTTGGCGAAGACGTAGCTTTGCAAGTATTCCACTTACTAGGCGGTTGGATACTAATATTTCTAGGAACACTCCTGCTACTTTTCATCTCTGAAAAAATTTTCAAAACACAAATATTCAGCAACCCTGCAGAAAAATGTCCAGAATGCAACCCAAAACCGCAATCAAATCAAAGTTTCTGCTTTGCATGTGGTAGAATCTTTAAGCCAGATGACATCATAATCCACAAAACAGATGTTGCCAGAATAGCCGCAATAGTAGCCTGCATAATCCTTCTTTTGTCTATTCAGGCGCCAGTATTCACTTTCGCACAAACTCGCCCGATAGTTCTAATTAACACCCCTTCGGGGCAGCAGGCCTCCACTGAATTTCTCCCAGAAATCTCAGGTTACAGTTTATATTTTGACTATCGCGATACCCAGTTTGAGGCACTAGCTAAACAGGACATGGCCCTGATCTATTATTACTTACCCATCAACGAGTCGAAAGACTTAATATGGGTGACAGTTGAAATGGCCTCTACACTCTCGTCTCTTCACAGATGGGAAGTTTGCCTCATAACATGGCCGATAAGCCATGGGCGTCCAGCTGAAGCAACCCAAATCCTACTTGAAGATGTGCAATTAACCCAGAATCCTCCAATAATCAGCCGCTACTTTGTCTTCAAATACACAGCAACAAACGATACTCAAGCCGTCCTTTACTGGTTTGAAACCACAGTGTTCACCGTAAATTCTACATCACGGCAAGAAAATGTAAAAATAAGCCTCATAGCTTATCCAGAAAGTCCAGGCGACTTGCGAAACATTGAAAATCAAATGATAGCTATTGGAGGAGCAATAACGGGTTATTGGCAGCCAATCAAGACATGGTCACAGATAACCATTCTCATATCCGAAAATGGCTTAACCTTCGCCGCAATTAGTAGCACACTGATTGCAGTAATGATAGTCCTATATGCACTCGAAACAAGAAGACAAAGAAAAGCCAACGCAACCGCATACCAAAAACTCTCTGGGCCAAACAAGCAAATAATAGATGTACTGCGAGAAGCAGAGAAAACCACAACACCAACGTTTGATAATGTAGCCAAAACCTACCAAAAAACAACAGACGAACACCTTGACAAGAAACAACTCCTAAACAAACTATATGAACTAGAAAAAGCAGGCATAATAAAAAGCACCATAACCAGTCGACAAGACGAACCAGTACAAATCTGGAGAACACAAATGACCTTTTA
>Ga0315280_10002340_pt1 | contig 30849 bp, 28 predicted proteins | sample YL17G06_40_MG_FD_203697 | JGI IMG/M metagenome (GOLD analysis project Ga0315280, IMG submission 203697) | Sediment microbial communities from Yellowstone Lake, YNP, Wyoming, USA - YL17G06_40 | ecosystem: Environmental > Aquatic > Freshwater > Lake > Sediment | place: USA: Wyoming | collected... | reverse complement strand
AAGGAGACGACTCCAGGACTGCTGGATTCACCATAGCTATGCCCAACCAGCCTCCGGCCATCACCAGCTTCGGTCCGGACAAGAGCAGTCCGCAAGAAGCGGGAGCGGTCATATCCTGGATTGCAGAGGCCAGCAATCCTGAGAATGACCCCTTGCTCTACAGGTTCATCCTGAACGGCCAGCCTGCGACCGACTGGACGCCTCAGAGCCAATGGACCTGGACGACCACCGGTGCTGACGTAGGAAACAACCAGGTTGGGGTGCAGGTAAAAGATGGCAATCATAATCCAGAAGGAGACGACTCCAGGACTGCTGGATTTGCCATAGCTATGCCTAACCAGCCTCCGGCCATCACCAGCTTCGGTCCGGACAAGAGCAGTCCGCAAGAGTCAGGCATAACTGTAACCTGGACGGCCCAGGCCTCGGACCCTGAGAACGATCCGCTACTTTACAGGTTCATCCTCAATGGCCTTCCTGCGACTGACTGGACGGGCATGAGCCAGTGGACATGGGCTACCAGTGATGCCAACGTGGGCGACAATCAGGTCGAGGTGCAGATAAGAGACGGCCATCACGTCGATCAGAATGGATTCGATGACAGCAAAAGCGCAGCATTTGCCATTACTGCGCAAAACCGAAAGCCAGCTATTATCAACCTCGATGCCGACAAGCTCAGCCCGCAGGAGGTCGGCTCGACCATAGTCTGGACCGTCGAGGTCATGGATGCAGAGAACGATCCGATACTTTATCGGTTCTTCCTGAACGGCCAGCCTGCGACCGACTGGACGGGCATGAGCCAGTGGACCTGGACGGCCACCGATGCCAATGTGGGTGCCAACCAGGTGGAGGTCAGGATCATCGACGGCAAGCATGCCGGCCAGGATGGCTTCGATGACAGCAAATCGGCCCAATTCACCATAACCGCGCCAAACCAGAAGCCTGTTATCGCCAGCCTCGTCGCAGACAAGCCCAGCCCGCAGCTGGTGGGAACGGTCATAACCTGGACCGCAGAAGCTTCAGATCCCGAGAATGATCCGATCTCGTACCAGTTCCTATTGAATGGCACTCCTGCTACCGACTGGCAATCTCAGAACCAGTGGTCCTGGACTGCTGAGGAGCCTGGCACCAGCCAGATCCAGGTGCAGGTGAAGGACGACCAGCATGCAGGTCCTGAGGGCGAGAACGGCAACAGGAGCGCTGAGTTTACCATAAACGCACCTGCGCCGGAGATCGTTGTACCTGCCCCGCTCAACGAATCGCCAAGCCTGAGCAGCCTTGTCGCGGACAAGACCAGCCCGCAGCTCGCGGGAACGGTCATAACCTGGACGGCGGAAGCCAGCGATGCGGAGAACGATCCGATCACCTACCGGTTCCTCCTGAATGGCACTCTTGTCACGGACTGGCAGTCCCAGAACCATTGGTCTTGGACGGCCACGCAGGTCGGCACCAGTCAGATCCAGACGCAGGTGAAGGACGATCAGCATGCAGGTCCTGAGGGCGAGAACGGCAACAGGAGCGCTGAGTTTACCATAAACGCACCTGCGCCGGAGATCGTTGTACCTGCCCCGCTCAACGAATCGCCAAGCCTGAGCAGCCTCGTCGCAGACAAGACCAGCCCGCAGCTGGTGGGAACGGCCATAACCTGGACGGCGGAAGCTTCAGATCCTGAGAATGATCCGATGCTTTACCGGTTCATTTTGAACGGCACTCCTGCTACCGACTGGCAGTCCCAGAACCAGTGGTCCTGGACTGCTGAGGAGCCTGGCACCAGCCAGATCCTGGTGCAGGTGAAGGACAATCAGCATGCCGGTCCTGAGGGCGAGAACGGCAACAGGAGCGCTGAGTTTACCATAAACGCACCTGCGCCGGAGATCGTTGTACCTGCCCCGCTCAACGAATCGCCAAGCCTGAGCAGCCTCGTCGCAGACAAGACCAGCCCGCAGCTCGCGGGAACGGTCATAACCTGGACCGCAGCAGCTTCCGATCCCGAGAATGATCCGATGCTTTACCGGTTCATTTTGAACGGCACTCCTGCTACCGACTGGCAGTCCCAGAACCAGTGGTCCTGGACTGCTGAGGAGCCTGGCACCAGCCAGATCCAGGTGCAGGTGAAGGACGATCAGCATGCAGGTCCTGAGGGCGAGAACGGCAACAGGAGCGCTGAGTTTACCATAAACGCACCTGCGCCGGAGAATATTACCGTGCCCGTAGCACCTGCACCCGCGGCCGAGAACCAGACGCCAGTCCTGAACGCTCTGATGCCGGATAAATCCAGCCCCCAGACGCCGGGCACGTCCATAACCTGGACAGCCAACGCCACAGATGCAGACAATGATCCGGTCCTCTTCAGATTCTTCCTCAACGGGCCGGCTACGGCTGGGTCCTGGCAGCCCGAGACGGATTGGAGCTCTGCCAACACCTGGACCTGGACCGCTTCTCTTGCTGACGCGGGCCAGAACCAGGTCAGGGTCTGGGCAAGAGATGGAAAGCACGCCGCAGAGGATGGCTTTGACAGCGAACAGACAGCCATTTTCTCTCTGGTTGAGCCCTCCCGGAACATCTCCGGCATGAAGTTCAACGACAAGAATGGAAACGGCTTGAAGGATAGCGGTGAGCCTGGCCTGGCTGGCTGGATCATAAATCTGGTCAAGCCTGACGGAAGCGGGGTCAGCACCATCACCAAGGAAGACGGATCTTACCGGTTCGAGTCCCTGAATGCTGGAACTTATACCGTGAATGAGGTGGCGCAGTCTGGCTGGAACCAAACGGTCCCCACAGGATCTTATGTCGTGGATTTGAAGGATACGGATGCGATCGACAAGGACTTCGGCAATAAACTGACCACCTACACCATCTCCGGTATGAAGTTCAACGACCTCAACAGCAATGGCGCCAACGACGGCGAGCCCGGCCTGGAGGGCTGGACGATCAAGCTGACCAAGCCAGAGGGCACACAAGCCACTGCCACAACCTCGGCGGACGGCTCCTACAAGTTCGAAAACCTGGCGCCCGGCAGCTACACAGTCGCTGAGGTCGAGCAGTCCGGCTGGACCGGGACCGCGCCCAAAGAGGGATCCTACTCTGTGCAGCTGAAGGACGCCGATGTGAGCGGCAAGGACTTCGGCAACCACGGCGCGTGGGCCATATCCGGAACCAAGTTCCATGATCTGAATGGAAACGGAGCCAGGGACGGAGACGAGCCCGGCCTGGCCAGCTGGAATATCCAGCTCTCCAAAGACGGCAATGTCATCAATGCCACCACCACCGGGCAGGACGGGTCCTATGCCTTCAAGAACCTTGCACCCGGAACCTATACCCTGAGCGAGGTCGCTCAGGATGGCTGGATTCAGACGGAGCCTCAGGGACCTTACACTGTGGAGCTGAAGGACGCCGAGGCGACCGGCAAGGACTTCGGCAACAGGGGCAACCTCTCCATCTCTGGCGTTAAGTTCTATGACGCAAATGGAAATGGAGCACAGGACTCGGATGAACCGGGAATACCGGGACAGACGGTAAAGCTGATGCAAAGCGGCAAGGAGATCGCCACTGCAACTTCGGGCCAGGATGGCTCCTATGCTTTCAATAACCTGGCACCCGGAACCTACGAGGTCGACGATCCGATCATCGTCAGCGTAACCATAACGTCTGTGATCGTGGCGCCCATTCCGATAAGCGGCTCATACTCCATCTCCGGAGTCAAGTTCAACGACATCAACGGCAACGGAGTGAAGGACCCCGGCGAGCCGGGCATAGTCAACTGGGGCATAGATTTGGTATTGGCAGTGCCCGGTCCGGATTTGCTGCTGGCTCAGGTTCAGACCGACGCCAGCGGAGCGTACAGCTTCGACCACCTCTTCCCCGGCACCTACCAGGTTAAAGAGCTGGCGAAGCAGGGCTGGACGCCGACCACACCGACAGAACTCGCCGTCAACATTCCCGGCAGCAGCGCCAACCAGAACTTCGGCAACAGAGTGGTCATGCCTCCCGGCCTGGCCTCGATCTGGGGCATCAAGTTCGATGACCTCAATAACAACGGAGTGAATAACGGCGAGCCAGGGCTGGCGGGGTGGACCATCCAGTTGAGAAACGCCTCAACCAGCGCTTTAATTGGTACCACCACCACGGACGCCTCCGGCTGGTACAACTTCAGCAACCTGCAGCCCGGAGGCTACACTGTGAGCGAGGTGGCGCAGAGCGGCTGGACACAGACTGCCCCCGCGGGCGGGTCCTATACCTTCACACTGGCTGCGGATCAGACCAAACTGGGTGTGGACTTCGGCAACCATAACAACAATCTGCCGCCCACAAATCCCACCTTGGTGTCGAACCGGCCCAGTCCGCAGAGGGCGGGAACGCCCATAATCTGGACGGCAGGAGCCACTGACCCTGAGGGCGATCCTCTGCAATTCAGGTTTTTTGTGCGCGGACCCTCGCCAAGCCCTGCCTTGCGGGCCGACACCGGCTACTCTGCAAACAGCGTCTGGACCTGGAGCACCGTCGGCTACGCGCCGGGAACCTACCAGGTTGAGGTCTGGATAAGAGACGGGCTGCACGCCGGGCCGAACAGCTACGACGTCAAGAAGACAGTCTCCTTCACTCTTGGCAGCGCCAACCTGCCGCCCGTGGTCAAAGTGCTCTTCGCCGACCGGCCAGCTCCCCAGTTTGCAGGAAGCTGGATCAAGTGGACCGCTCTGGCCTTTGACCCGGAGGGTGATCCATTGCAGTACAGGTTCTTCCTGCGCAGTCCGTCCACGGGCGGATTCTGGATGGATCAGACCGGCTGGGGCAGGAACAACCGCTGGATCTGGCGGACCACTCCATTTGATGTCGGCTTCAGCGAGGTGCTGGTGGCGGTTCGAGATGGCAAACACGCCGGGCCTGCCGGCTCGGATGACTATGCATTCGAAGACTACTTCATCATCAACCTGAACCAGCCGCCGGTGATCACCAGCCTTGCCACCAGCGCTCCCAGCCCGCAGCCTGTGGGCGCCACCATCCGCTGGGCGGCGGTGGCCATAGATCCCGAGAACAACCCGGTGTTCTTCAGGTACTGGCTGAAGGGACCATCCACAAGAGGGCTCTGGAAGCTGGTGCGCGACTGGTCCACAGATCCCGCCTGGACCTGGCCAACGTCGCCAGCGGACGCGGGCACGAGCGAAGTTCAGGTGCAGGTGAGGGACGGCTTCCACGCCAGCCCTACAGGATGGGATGACGATGCCGGCGCTCTGTTCACAGTGCTCCTGCCCAACCTGCCGCCCAAGCTGACAGCGCTGCTGCCCGACAAGCCCAGTCCGCAGTATGCGGGCACCCTTCTGATGTGGACGGCATCGGCTGCTGATCCGGATAAGGACCCGATCTTCTACCGGTTCTGGCTGAAAGGTCCCTCTACTGGCAACACCTGGAAGATAGTTCAGGACTGGTCGACCAAGAAGCAGTGGATCTGGGCAAGTGCTCCGGCCGATGCCGGCGGCTACAACGTCTACGTTTACGCCAGGGATGGGAAGCACGCTCCTGCGACCGGCTACGACAGCGCTGTAGGCCAGACCTACAGGCTGCAAAATCCCTTGATTGAAAAGAGGCTCACTACGGGACGCGCAGCTGGCGCCATGCCCTCGCTGGCCTTCACCGGCGATGGCTACCTCCTGGCCTATCAGTCCTGGGAGCTGGGATTGGGAGGCCAGGGCGATGTGGTGCTGCAGAAGTTCGATCCCGCCTGGAACCGGCAAAAGAGCGTCTGGGTCGCAAGCAGCAAGGCCAACGAGAGCGCGCCTGCGCTGGCATCCTCTGGCGGCTACTACTATGTGGCCTACGTCTCGACGGAGACGGGCAGCCGGGACATCTTCGTCAAAAGGTTTGACAGCAACCTGAAGCTGCTCGATGCCAGGCGGCTGACTAACTCGCCCACCAACCAGGATTCGCCATCGCTGATAGCGGTGGGAAATAGCTTCTACCTGGCCTATCAGTCCTGGGACACAGGCACAGATCAGGGAGGAGACATCTTCCTCACCAGATACGACCAGAACTGGAAGCCACTGGCAACAGCGCAGCTGACGGACCAGAGATCTTACCAGGACCGGCCCTCGCTGGCCTATGCGGAAGGCAGCATCTACCTGGCCTACGTCTCCCGTGAGACAGGCAACCTGGACATCTTCCAAAAGAGGCTGGACGGGAACCTGAAGGTGCTGGAGACCAGGAGGATCGCCTCGGACAGGTCCGACCAGGATTATCCCTCTCTGAAGTGGCTGAACGGCCAGTTCATGCTGCTCTACGCCTCCAAGAAGACTGGCAACTACGAGATAATGTTGGACAGGTACCTGAGGGACGGGAAGCCCATCGACAGCACCGTTGCTGTCGCCGCTCTTGGCGATCAGACCGCATCCTCCCTGGCCTTCTCCACAGTTGACGGCATGTACTGGGTGGCCTATGCCTCCCGCGACGCCAGCGGCCAGAACATCTACGTCAAGCCCCTGAAGCTGGCGAGCCCAGGCTCGCTCAAGCCCTGCGACATCGTGACATCTTTTGGCGCTACCAGAGCAGGCAGCCCGTATACGCTGACCGTTAAGTTCTACAACAACTACGGAGCGCTGGTGGACCCCACGGACCTGACCTTCGCCTGGAGCCCGCAGGATGCTGCTCGCCAGGGCGATCAGCTGCAGAGGATCTCCACGGGAACCTTCCAGCTGAGATCGGTCTTCGGCGCCAAGGGTGACAAGTCCTTCCGGATAGGGGCCAACATCGACGGCTGCATCTCGGCCAAGACGGTGGCGGTGAAGGTGACTTGAAGTCCCGGGCCTCTCGGAGAAGGACTTCTTCTCCGCATCCGAGTGGCCCCGCTGCGGGCACCGTTGAGTCAGGGACTTGCGCCGCTCAGGGGGAGGCCCACGATCGAGTCCGGATAGGCGAGAGCTGGCCTGAGGAATCCTTGCGATCTTGCTCGCCTTCTTTTTTGGGCGCATAGTTGATGGCCTCCAGGAGCCTATCGATGAAGTCAGCTTGTCCTTTCTGTATTTTCTTCTTTGCCTGATCTATGTCAAACCAGCCTGCTTTATCTATCTCCGGATACTCTTTTATGATCCCTGATCTCCTTGGCCACTCCAGGGAAAATAGGTTGCTTGCGACCTTGGTCTCATCCAGGTTCCTTTGCAGCGCCCAGGCGTGCACTATCTTTCGGCTCGGCTGTCTCAGATCTCCTAAGCTGATAAATTCCCCCTCAACCTCGAAGCCGGTCTCCTCCCTGAACTCTCTTTTGGCCGCATCCAACGGACTCTCGTGCTCTTCAAACAGCCCTTTGGGCATCGACCAAGCGCCCTCGTCCTTCCTTGCCCAGAAGGGGCCTCCTGGGTGAACGAGCATCACTTCCAGCTTGTTGTTTCTGAATCTGAAGAGCAGGATGCCGCCGCTATGTACGCTCATCGTTTGCCATCGACCTTTGTATGAAATGAGAGAACTTGCGGAAGGATTAGCCTTGTGGCTGACTGCTGAGCTTGCTCAGCCTGCAGCTCCCATCTGCCAGCCCCATCCCGCGCCCGCGCGCCTGCTCGCGTCCACCTTCGTCCAGGCAGCAGGCCGCTCAAGCCTTATGCTTTATCTCTGTGGTTTTTAAATTTGATAACGGCTACATTTATACTATTATCAATCAGATTATCATCTGGACATTTCTTTTCTCTTTCACCTTTTCAAACAGCTTTTTGTCCAGCGTGTAGAGCGGCAACTTCTCCTGCTCGGCCGCTGCCAGGAATAGCGCGTCATAGAAGGTCACCCTGTCCTCCACGGCTATCTCGTACGCCAGCCCGGCCAGATTGGACGAGGGCAGAACAGCACAGGATCTGATGTATTCGAGGCATCTGACCAGAGATTCTTGATTCGCGTCCCTATCTTCTCCAAAGAGCACCAATCGCTTCCAGGCAGCATTTCCGACCTCGGCAAATGCCAGGTCGACTGTCACCGGACTGTGTTCCATAGCAGCTCTTTTTGCGCTGCTTGATGCCTTTTCTTTGAAGTAGATGGCCACGATGACTCCTGTATCCAGAACCACTCTATCTTGCATCTCTGTCCTCCCTGATCAGCTCTGACGCACCGATGCCGATGTCCTTTGTTCGCTCTCTCAGACGATCCGATTCGGCCAGTAATCTCTGCCTCTTCTTCTCCCGGACCAGCTCCTCAATCATCTGCCTGATATCCGACTGCCAGTTGATGTCCTTCATCTCGTCCATCATCCTCCGAACCTCCGCCGGGATGCGAACTGTATACACTGAACTTGTAGACATAAGGATATGTCAAAGCTAAAAGAATATACATTTTTTCCAAGGCATACGTTAGGTCTCCTAATGACATGCGCAAGGCCCATCAATGCGCCAGGACCAGCCCACCGCCCTGCCGCACCCGTGCTCCCGCTCGCAGAACGTCGGGGCCTCGTTCTCTTCATTCCGTTGCCATCCTTCGAAACTGAAAAGACCACAAAGCCGATATAGATCCTTGTCTTTAGCGCATATCGAAAGGCGAATGAAAATGCTTGTAGGAATTGATGTGGGCGGGACCACCACCGATGCCGTTCTGGTGGACGAGGGTAAGGTGGCCAAGACCGCTTATGTACCGACGGATCATGATAACCTGCCAAACTGCCTGCTGGGCGCTCTGGATGAATTGGTCAGGGATGTCGAGACCAGCAAGATCGAGCGAGTGGTCTTGAGCACCACTCTGATCACCAATATGATCGCCGAGGGCAAGACAGATCCCGTAGCTCTGGTGCTCATCCCGGGACCCGGAACGAACCCAAAGGACTACTCCCTGGGCGAAGCTCACATCCTGGACGGTGCCATCGACTATCGGGGCAGAGAGATCGACAGACTCAAGGAGCCTCAGATCAAAGACGCGGCCGCCCAGATTTCGTCCAAAGGCTTTTCCAGGGTGGCAGTGGTGGGCAAGTTCGGCCAGCGAAACCACGCCCACGAGCAAAAAGTTGGCGAGATCATGGCCAATGCTCTGCCGGGAGCCAAGATAGAGCTGGGCCACAAGGTATCAGGTCAGCTCAACTTCCCCAGGCGAGCGGCCACCACCATGCTCACCGTGGCCACGAAAGACAAGTACAAGGAGTTTGCCCAGGCGATGCAGGGCGCACTGCACCAACGCCAGATCCACGCCCCGGTTTACATCCTCAAGGCCGACGGTGGAACGCTGCCGCTGGACAAATCCGTGCAGATGCCCATTGAGACCATCTTCTCCGGACCTGCCGCCAGCATCATGGGCGTCCTGGCCCTGACGCCACCCGGCCAGACCTCCGTGGTTGTGGATATCGGCGGCACCACCACGGATCTGGCGCTCATCCTCTTCGGCAAGCCCCTGCTCTCCTCCAAAGGAGCCAGGGTGGATTCTCTTCTGACGCACGTGCGGGCCTTTGCCGTCAAGTCCGTGGCTATCGGCGGCGACAGCGCCGTGAACGTGACAGCAGGCTGCGTGGCTGTCGGGCCGCACAGAAATGGCCCGGCGATCTGCATGGGCGGTCCTGGGCCGACGCCCACGGATGCCATGCGCGTTTTGGGAATGACGACCATCGGCGATAAGGCGTTAGCCGAGAAAGCCATGCAGGATGTGGCGGTGAGGCTGGGCTGCTCGTCCCAGGAGGCAGCCAAAGCGGTCATCGACGCTGTGGTGGAGAAGATCGTCTCCGAGGTCAAAGAGATGTTCCGGGAATGGGAGCAGGAGCCAGCTTATCGCATATGGGAGATCATAAAAAAAGAAAAGCTGCAGGCTCAGAACGTCGTTGGCGTGGGCGGAGGCGCGCCGCCGCTGGTGCCGCTCGTGGCCGCCCGCCTGGGCGCCAAAGCAATCATTCCCGAGTATGCGCCCGTGGCCAATGCCATTGGGGCTGCCGTGGCCCGGCCCACCCTGACCCTCAATCTGCATATCGATACCGAGCGGGGTGAGTACATCGTGGCCGAAGAAGGGCTCATGGGTAAAGTTGCAGACACAAAGATGACGCCCGAGCAGGCCGAAAAGCTGGCCCGAAAACTTTTAGCCGAGCGAGCGGAGCGCCTCGGCATCGACGAATACGCTGGCGATGCTGAGGTAGCCTACAGCGAGGTCTTCAATATGATCCGCGGCTGGTCAACAGTGGGAAGGCTTCTGGATGTGAGAATGGAGATTCCCGCGGGGCTATTGCCCTCATGGGGGAGGTGCTGAAAATGACATCCAAAGGCAAAACCGGCAAGACTGGCCTGATATTCTTCCCGGCCTTCGACTGGGCCATCTCTCCCACCCACCCGGAGCGGGAGGAGCGGCTACTCTACACCAGGGACCAGATCTTCGAAGAAGGCCTGATGGACCTTCCCGCAATCGAGGAGTACAAGCCCCGCCTGGCGGAGCCAAAGGACATCGCCCGCGTCCATTTCTGCGTTCCCGACGTGAATTCTCAGGTCACAGAAGCTCATCTCATAGCGGCGGGCAGCACGCTGACCCTGGCCGATGCCATGGAGAAGGGCGAGATCAGAAACGGCTTCGCTCTGGTGCGCCCGCCGGGACACCACAGCATGCGCGTGGTGCACGGAAACCGCGGCTTTTGCAACATCAACAACATGGCCATCTTGGTTGAGTATCTGCGGACGAAGTACATTCACCAGAGGATCGCCGTCATCGATACCGATGTGCATCACGGCGACGGAACCCAGGAGATCTTCTGGCACGATCCGGATGTGCTCTGCATCTCCTTCCACCAGGACGGCCACACCCTTTACCCTGGCTCCGGCTTCGTCAACGAGATGGGTGGGCCGCAGGCATTGGCACGAACGCTCAACATCCCCCTGCCGCCGGGCACTACGGACGAAGGAATTCACTACGTTCTGGACAATCTCATCCTGCCCGTTCTGGAGGAGTTCAAGCCCGATCTGATCCTGAACTCCGCAGGCCAGGACAACCACTACACCGATCCTCTGGCTAACATGCGCTTCTCGGCCAATGGCTATGCCCGGCTGAACGAGAAACTCGCCCCGGATCTCTGCGTCCTGGAGGGCGGCTATGCGATCGAGACCGCCCTGCCCTATGTGAACACAGGCATTATTCAGGCCATGGCAGGCCTCGATTACTCTCACGTCAGGGAGCCGGACTTTGTACCGGGCAGGTTCGTCCAGTCCGGCGAAATGATCCAGGAAATTGAGAGAACAGTAGCTCAGGTGCAGAAGATCTGGGACGAGAGGGACGAGCTGGTCAAGAGCGCCCTGGAGGAGCTTGGCGACTTTTATCGCAGGCGCAAGCGCATCTTCTATGACACGGACATGATCAATGAGAGCCAGGAGGAATCGGTCCGGCTCTGTCCGAACTGTGCCGGCTACATGACCATCTCCTCCCAGGCGCAGCGTAACTACGGCATACTGGACAGCGCCTTCTGCGTCTCCCTGCCCCGCAAAGCGTGCTCCTCCTGCCGGGAGGACGCCCAGGAGGAGTACGAGGAGCATGTGGATGACAGACGGATCGGCTATGTCTACTGGCAGGACAAGGATCGGGATAAGTTCAAGTTCCACGACAATATGACCCATACGCAGAAGGAGTACTAGGGGCCTGAGTGGAGCGGAAGGCATCTTTGGCTTTCCGCGCCATACAGGCTCTAATTTCTTGGTGCTCTGTTGCTGTGACTCGCAGATTAAGAAAAATTGGGCCATAGAGCAGTCTCCAGACCAAAAGATGTCTTACATGCCGTTTGGAATATCTTGATCTCATATCCATCAATTCAGCCCGGCATGTTCTTTGGCATCAAGCGAGATCTGGGCTTGACTGGATGAGACCCCATGTCAGTGTTCTCGATCATTTTCAGGACCATAGCTCCAAGAAAATTGTATAAATCCAAATCAAACTTAACCCTAGATGCCTTTCGCATCCTTTTTCTTGAGAAGGGACGCCATTCCTGGGGTGATCATGCTTGCTGGAAAAGGTGCATCCAATGTCCTCAAGAAAATCTCCACTCTATCCACATTCGGCAACATCTTTACTCCTTCCACTAACATGAGAAGGTCAGCAATATCTCTAGATACCGCTATCACTAGAATATCGGAATCCCCTGTCGTCTTGACTACACATATTATGTTCCTCATTTTCTTTAGATGGGCTATGGTTTCCGCTATGTTTTTACTGGCGATCATTAATAAAGTGAGTCCATTGTATCCTATCTTTTCGAAATTGACAGATATCATGCATTGATTGATCGTCCCTTCTTTTTTCATTTTTTCATATCTTTTCCTGGCTGTCTCAGGGGATATGCCGAGTTTTAGTGCTATCCTTCGGAAGGGGATTTGGGCATCATTTATCAGCTCATCCATTATATAATAATCGATTTCATCCATTCGTTTTGTCTCCTGAGAGGTCAAGATTCTCAAAGAGGAACTGAATATCTTCGATCAGGATAACGGTTGCTATCTTCTTTACCCCCGATTGCCTCCTTATTGTCTCTTTTGCGAGATCCAGTTCATTGACGCCCGTCACTGTCATAATAGCAAGTATGTCGCACATGCCAATACCTTCGATACACATTAAAACATCTGGTTGCTGTCGGACAAACTCGACGATGTCATTTTTCTTGGTGTTATCGGCGGTGATCTCCATACAGACCGTAAATCTATCACCTAATATTCCCGGATTGAATAGCGCCGTAGCTCCTGCGATTACTCCGTATGATTTTAGATTATGAATTCGCTTATGTATCGCATTGGAGGATAGGCCACAATCCTCAGCTATGCTTCTTAGACTTGTTCGTGCATCTTTCAGCAACGCCTTTATGATCTTGGCGTCAATCTTGTCCAGCTCGACTTCAGCTTTCAGTGCAGTATCCCCTTCCAAACTTGGCTTTACTATTTACGCGAATCGATTGCTCGTTATAGTGAGCTCCTTAGCTCCCTAAATGGCGAGGCATCCGGCTAATACGGAATATTTTTTGCGTTCTTACAGCTTCTGCTCGGGAGCCGCTTTTTGCGGAATTTACGGTTACTGCTCCCCCCCATTTGGCAAAACTTACGTCGTGTTGCCACGATGCATAGGTTCGAATCACATTGGGCTGATTCGGGATGTTCCCTCCCTACTTTAGATCTTATAGAGACCCTAAGATTTACCGCCGGAAGAGTCCTAGCCTGCTAGCTAGAACATCAGCATGGAATCACATCGTGATGATGTAGGAAGATGTTATGAAATATATAGATGATCTGTGTAGATTATCGGCGTCCACGTCATCCAACGCTCCACCTGGGCCAGAGAAGGGTTTGGGTAAGTTCAACAGATTATTTGTAAAGGACTTAACTTGAATAATCACTAAACATTAAACCGGGCGGCGGTGGAGTATAGTTCATGCTCTCTGAAATACAGAGAAACATTTAGCTAATATCAAGTTTTTTTGTTAGAATTTCCATTTTTTTTTGCGAAACTTGCATATCTATATATCCAAGAGATAGTGAGAATCATAAAGAGTTTGTACAGGCTTCAAATTGCGTCATCCGCCCATATGAATTAGGTAGTTGGGCCATCAAAATATGATCCTGGCAGGCTCGCAGAGACACGGACATCAGCATCCTGGAAAGAGCGGGAGGTGAAGTTGGATGTTCTTCATAGATGATCTCATCCTCAGGTCTCTTGGGATATCCATGCCACCTGGGCTGGACATGATCGGAACCATAGAGCAGATCCAGAAGCTAGCTTATAAGGAGATGTATAATCCAGAAAAAATCAAGGACAAGATCAAGGAGAACAGGTTGCTCTACGAATTCGGGGAGTTGACGCGAGAGGAGTATGAGCGGACGAATGCAGAGCTGATGCACAATCTCAAGGTGGCAGAGGAGATCCTCAGATAGGAATGGTCGAATCGGAGAGATAACCAAGCTCTTGCAGATTGCGGAAGGAATGTGGAGAAGTATGAAGCGGCCCCTTCCAGGCTCTGGAAAGGCATTTTTTCCGGGGCTGCCTGTAAGTGGTGTTGTCAGGATAGGAATCCCCCGTGAAACAGCCTTTCAGGTGGACCAGAGACGTACCCGAGAAGATGGCTAGCGGAGGAAATATGAATGGTACAGCTTGAGAAAGATTCAGACAACGGGCTGGCTGGTGCAATTGATAGGATATTAGACAAGGGATTGGTAATCAATGCAGATATCACTGTTTCGGTTGCAGGAGTTGAGCTGCTAGGCATCAAGGTTAGAGCAGCGATAGCATCCTTTGAAACCGCTGCAAAGTACGGCCTGGAGTTCCCGTCTGGGACTAACTATGAGACTGCTGCGTGGAAAGAGACGATGATTGCAAAGGAGGAATGTCCGCAGTGTGGCAAAAAAGTGCCAGGAGAAGAGCTGATGAACGAGTGCTGCCCGTGGTGTGGGTGGACTAGTGCATTGGCGAGGAAGAGAGAGCGGGCTGAGGAGATGCCCATGGTTATAAAGAATAATTATGGAACCTAAAAGGAACACAAATGCCGGACTTGTGGACCTCCTGGATAGGGTACTGGATAAAGGGCTTGTGCTAAATGCAGATGTGCTCATCTCAGTCGCTGGAATACCTCTGCTTGGCTTGAATCTCAAAGCAGCCCTCGCCGGAGTGGATACCATGCTCAAGTATGGCATATGGGAGGATTGGGATGCAGCCCAAAGGGCATGGGCAACAGAAGAGCGAAGAAGAAAGGAGCTTAACAAGCTGCTCTTGCAGGAAGGCGAGGAGATACTTTTGAGGACCTTCGGAACTCATTGGTACTCCAAGGGAATATACCATAGCTGGAGGCCAGGGTATATCTATGTCACGAACAGGCGCATATTTTCATACAGGAAAGAGCCAGCAGAAGTTTTATTCACGGCATGTTACGGAGATATCGAGGGCTTTGCGATGGAGAAGAAGGTGAACATCGCAAAGAAGGAGACCGATTATCTATGCATCATGCTCAAAAATGGTGCCATCGCAAAGCTCCATCCCACAGATGCCTATGTCGTAAAAGATGCTGTCGTTGATGAGATGAACCGGCTTGGATTTTCCTACGAGGAGATGTCTGCTCTAGTGATGGACGAAAATGCGGACAAATTCTTGAAGAAAGGAGAGAGGCTCGTACATTGCGAGAAGATGTGGCATCTCGTGAAGGCTTCTGCACCAGGTGGCATATCCAAAGGGACGTGGAAGGCGGGCAGGCTGTATATCACATCTGAGAGAGTATGCTGGTGGCATGACTTTGATGAGCGTATTGTTTTTGATTTATCTCTGGGAGATATTGGGGCGGTGGGCATTGAGACAAGGGACCTTGGAGGCTTCGCAGGTACAAGGTCTGTTATCATAATCTCTCATGGAGGTGGAGATGCATGCTTTTCTGGCGACGTCGATTCGATGGAAAAAATAGTTGAGGTGTTAGGATCAAAGGCAGCTGATGGCGAAGAGACTGAGACATGTCCATCATGCGGAACCGAAGCACCTGTCCAGGAGTTGCTAACCAAAGGTTGCATGGCATGTGGATGGGTCAGTCCAAAAATGAGGAGGCTAGTTGCATGAGCGCACGTCGGAAATTTTCAGGAAGGTGAGATCTTGGAGAAGAAAAAGAGAGGCCTGAGCTTGTTGGGGATTGACCCAACACTTGGAATTGGCGATAAGATATTGGATTATGTCGACGGGGAAAAGGAGCGACTGGATAAGAGCAATTACCATGCTGTCTGTCCCTCTTGTGGAAAAAGGCAACTTAAGAATAATCTTCTTGAGAACGGTTGCTTCATCTGCGGGTGGAGAGGGGGGGCAGAAGAGATAGAATTGGCAAAGGTGAGAAAAAGCTTCAGCATCTCTGTGGGCCCTGACGAAGGATGTGAAGGCTACAAGACGAGATGCCCGAGCTGTGGCGCTTCCCTGATAACGGAAGAGTTCAGGGCGAGAGGCTGCTATATTTGTGGATACAATAAGGAATAATAAATTTATGAACGATTTAGCTAAATATATATGTAAAGATTTAAAAGATGAGATCATAGACCTGCTGACGAGCTGCTATGAGGAGAGGGAGATCGAGGAGCGGATGGGTTTTAAAATCTCGGAGTTAAAACAAGGATCTGAGAAGGCTTTCTCTAAGCTGCTCTCGAGTTATTCTGGGAATGAAGAGCTGAGAAATCTGATATGGAGGGGCTACGCTGAGTTCGGCTATGCCCTTAGAAGGCTCGGCATATCAGCACCGAGGCAAAAAGACCTAATGGATGGGTGGGACGATAAGAGCAAAGCAATCCTCTGGCGCCTTTATCAAAAAAGGTACGCAAACATAGAGGAGCTGAGCGAAGCCGTTTGTGCCTCTCACTATGAGGTGCTGAGCAGGCTAGAAGAGGTAATAATACCTGAGTCAAGGAGGATACTGGGCCATCCCATAGTGAAATTTGAACAATCCAAGATGGATATAGTGAGCGGCAAAAAGGTCTGCTTCTCATGGTGGATAGCAGATGAAAGGCCTGTATTAAGCAATAACGTGGAGCTGTTCCATGAGGGTGAGAGGATCCTCATAATCGCAAATTTGCCAGACGTGAAGCTTCCAGATCAGATTGATGTGTCAGCCAGATTCAAAAATAGCGTATTAGAGGTTGCCATCAAAAAATAATTGTTTGGACGTGTTGAAGTATGGTGCTCGATATCGATGAGGATAACCTGAAGCATGGCGTCCTTGGGCTCGTTATGGCGCTTGTCGAGGTGATAAGAGATGCCCTTCGAATACAGGCTTTCAAGCGCATGGAATCCGGAATTCTAAACGAAGAAGAGATGAACAGGCTTGGTGAAGCTCTTATGGAACTCGATATTGCTATAGAAGAGATAAAAGAGGAGCAAGGGATAACGGAATCTGTAAAGGGTGTTCGCGACGGGCTGGATGAGATTGTGGATGATGTGATTGACAGGATAGTGAATCCGGAGAGATGGAGGGACGAGGTAGAGGGGAAAAAATGACCGAGAACGATGAGTTTAAAGAGATAATTGCAGGGATAGTGAGAGAAGAGATAAAGGCGGTAGCGGAGGAGATAAATAATATCATAGCGGAGATTGTAAGAGCAGAGCTCATGCCAGGACTTAGGGCTGCAATAAGAGAATCGATAGCAAAAGAGCTGGGTTGTGCTGCATCAGGCGGGCAACCTGCGTCTGATGGCTGTGCTGCGTCTGATGAGCATGCCATGTTTGACAGGAGAAGCAAAGAGGAGATTGAGACAGCAGTTTCTTCAGGAGAGTTACCTCCTCAAAAGGCAACAGCGGAAGAGGTTGAGGCGGCAATTGATGCCAGGGATGACCAGGGCTTATACCTTTACGGATTGGCGGATACGAACGTATCTGCGATGCTGGGGAAGGTAGGAATTGATGGGTGCGAGGTATATACAATCCCTCATGAAGGGATCTCTGCAATAGTTCATAATTCTCCATTGGAACCTTACAAAAGCGATGACGATGAGACTGTGAAGATATGGGTTAAAACGCATCAACGGGTTATGGATCTTGCAGCCGAGAGATTTGGCAACGTAATGCCCTTCAGCTTTGATACAATAATAACGCCAAAAGATAATGCAACTGCAAAGGAAACATTGAAGAGATGGCTATCAGATGAGCACGAAGAAATACTGAAGAAGATGGATAGAATAAAAGGCAAAAAGGAGTATGGAATTCAGATATTTTACATCCCTTCCGTGTTCGGCGAGATGATTGAAAAAGAGAGCGAAGAGGTGGGAAGGATAAAGGTAGAGATGGCGTCGAAGCCTCCAGGACTTGCATACATGTATAAGCAAAAGCTTGAAAATGCAGTGAAGGGGGAGCTGGGTACATTAATGGACGCCCATTTCAAAGACTTTTATGAGAAGATAAGGAAGAATGTTGAGGATATCAAAGTCGAGAAGGTGAAGAAAGCTGATGACAAAATGGTAATGATGATGAATCTGTCAGTGCTTGCTAGCGACAAAAAGGCTCTCGGGCTAGCGTTGGATGAGATAGAGAGTGAAGAAGGCGTATCTGTTCGTTTCACTGGACCCTGGCAACCCTATTCGTTCGTATAAACTTTTTGAGAAGATTATGTTCGATCCCAATCCGTATATGAGAAATCAATTAAAATTCCAAAATAAGAATTATCATCCTGTACCTGATCACCTTCTCATCCCATAACCAGACTTAACCAGGTACAGATTATATCCTCTACATTCACCTTTCTTGATGGTATTGATTCGATGTCTAAGTCAACTGCTGAGTCCATTTCAAAACTTTCTTCTCAACTCCACGGATGCGCTTGCTTAACGCTTTAAAGTTCTCATATTTGTCGCCCGCTCTTTGGCGGTCAAGGGTGCGTATTGGTATATATTCTTGATATTTCATATATTTCGATATATATGGAATGCTTATATTTTCGCCATCAATCAGCCCAAGCTCAAAATAATACCTGCATAGGCCAACCACTCCATATGCCTCAAGCCTTCTAGGAGATGTCGATACCAGTCTTTGCATCAGAAAACATGTCTGCCCTTCTTTTCTTAATTCGCGACCAAAGGCGGCATCCTCCAGGGCATAATCCCTGAAGCCTCCAACTTTCGTAAAGACTTCCTTTGGCACACAGAGGTTAATCCCAATAAGACTTGCATTATCGATTTCTGAATTAAGCCACAAGTAGCAGCAGCTTATGTATTCTAAGATTTTTGTCTTGATGCCCATTCCCTCTATTTTATATGCCGCAGTCAGCCCAACCACGCCGCTCTCGAGATGCTTATGAACTATCTCAAGATAGTCCTCTTTTATCCTTGTATCCGCGTCTATAAACACCAAATATTTGCCCTTAGCAAACTCCGCCCCTTGATTCCGCCCCCACCAGATCCCTCTTTTCTTTGATATAACTACCCTGTCAGCGTATTTCCTGGCAATCTCGACTGTCCGATCATTGCTTCCCCCATCGGAAACAATTATTTCATAACTATTCCGTGGAAGCGTCTGCTTCGAAATCGATTTTAAGCAAGCCTCTATATAAGTTTCCTCATTTAGCGCAGGCACGATGACTGAGAAATCCATAGCATTCACCTCGTTAAATCTTTTCTTGTATCTCATTCAAGGATTGCTTTCTCAGGATGTCGATTGTTTTCTTGCCTTGCTCATAAGATTGCTTGAGAGTGGCAACTCGCTCCAGTAGATATCTTACTTCAGATCCGCCAGCCTTCAGGTCGTTTTCAGTTCTGGCCAGAGCCTCGCTGAAGAGCTGGATCTCCTTACTTATGGCATCCATCATGTTAGTCCTGATGATTTCAGGGTCTGTAATGGGTGCGTATAGATGCCTTTTATCTCCTGGCACCACAATGCGCTTGACCAGACTCAGATTCTCCAACAGGTTCATGTTCGAACTTACCGTCGATTTGCTATAACCAGTTTCCCGGACCAGTTCATCCAGAGACACAGGCTCTTTAGCCAATACTGCCAATCCCCTGAGAAAACCTGTAGAGTCACTATATCCCCTGATCCTGGCCCACTGGATAAAGGCATTTATAATGTGCCTCCTTATATTCTCAGTCGAAGCCTCTCCTTTTGCATTTTCATTATCCATATTGACCACAATTCAGTTCTTCTTTTCTACTCAGTTCGGTTGACCACGATAGTATTGGATATCTTATTGAATAAGCGCTGCCTACACTCCCGAAAAGCAAACCAGCCTACGAGGCAGTCGAAGGGAAGCAGAAATGCCTTTCCAAATGACTCTACAGCCGCGTCCATAAACGTTATACTCTCACCAAGTGGGCCGGTTACAGCTATATTGAGGAACATCTTTCCGAGCGACTGCCCTCTATAACCCTCCAGCGCAGTCCAATAAATGAACAACAGAGCTGCCAGCAGCAAATATCCCATAAGGCCAAAGGCATTTATTCCCAGAACGATCAGGATTTTGTACCAGAGGATGCCCATAAGAAGAACATCGATCAGCCAGGCCCAAAGACGATCCGCCCAGCTTGACAATGCTATTTCATCCATAAGAACTTCCTTCGAGACAACATATTCCGGCTCATTTGTATCCGATATTCGCAATATTATACCAGCTCTCTTTCTTCTCGCCTTTCCAGGTGCTCTTGTTTGTTATATCTCCAGAAACCTGAAGGAAGAGCCTTTGCTCAGGCCTTCTTCTGCTTCTTCCGGTACATGTATCCACCTGCCGCGACTAGGATGACGAGAATGATCGCCGCCGGCAGAATCAGAGATGAGTAGGCGGCCTTGACCCTTACCGGTATCTTCATGCTCTCCGAGATGACCGTGTCGCCGTTGACGTCAGTATACTTGATCTCGCTGTTGATTCCGTAGTCCTTTGGAGTGGCATCGGAGTCAATATCGATCCTGAAGACGACCGTCTTCTCCTCTCCCGGCTGCAACGTGCCTATGAATGCCTGATCATCGGTGGAAGAGAAGGGCTTGAAGATGGACAGCCTTGCTACGGCATCCTTGATGGGATCGTCGCCTATATTCTTGTAGGTTGCAGAAATTGGTGCCTTCTTGGACCCAGCAGAGAGTGTTCCTGAAGCATTGAGCATCTCAAAGTCCGCCTGCTTCTTTACTATGATGAAGATGGGCACAGTCTGGTTGGCCTTCTGGTAGATGTAAGAGACCCTGTAGTTTGCAAGAGTTGGCGAGCTTCCGCTGGTGACAAGCTCCGAGGCATAGACCCGAACATTGTCCTGATAGTCATAAGACATGTTTAGGTTCAGAGGATATTTTCCGGCAGGAGCGTGCTCTCCGATCTTGATGGTGAACTTCAAGGGTGCTTGGGTCTTGTCGCCCGATTTGAGGGACTGAACCACCTGGTCGCCTGACTTTACCTCAATCTGCTGGTTGTCTGAACTCAGGCTGGCGGTGATCCCCAACGCGGTTGGCTTCTTATACTCTTCCTGCAGCTCGGCGTTGGCCAGAGCGAATTCTTTGGGATTCTGAGGAGTTTGATCCTCCTTGAAGCCTATGATCCTTCCATAGTTGGTCAGATCCACATACAGCGTCACGGTATCTCCTCGCTCGAACTCATCTGTCCCCGAAACACTGGCAGAGATTTCCGGTCCGCCGTACATGGTGTAGTAGTTATCGCCGCCCAGCTCATAGGGTATGTAGGTGTTCTGGGCATGACCCGTAGCCAGAAGTGTCAACATACAGGCCAAGGCTATGGCATACTTAATTTCCATTGATTCTTCTCCATGATTGATTATTGATTAGCGCAATTGCTCTCTTAAGTTCTTGTTTAGCGTTCTCCAGCACTTCACGCCTGATTTCCATGCGAATCATTAGCACAACAAATACTGTGAAGGTGGTGATGAGGGCTAAGAGAACCGACAGCACTGTCACCAGCCCGAAGTTGCTGATGATGTTGAAGGGCGATGCGATCAGAGCGGCAAAGCCGAAGACGACAGTCATTCCCGATGCCACCAGAGCCGAACCTATGCGGTTGGCGGTGATCTTCAGCGCCTCATAGGGATCGCCAACATTATGCAGCTCCTCATAGAAGCGTTCCATCATCAGAATAGAATATTCCGAGCCCACTCCCAAGACCAGAGCACCCAGAATGGCCGTGAGGGGAGTGTACTTCAGTCCACCATAGTACATAACCAAGCCCATCCATCCTATCACTACCAGCATGGGCAGCACCGGCAGAAGGGCCTTGATAGGATCTCTGTATATTATTAAGAGCAAGATAAAGATCAGGACGAGCCCCAGCAGCGACATCTCCACCCTACCTGATGTCAGGGCATCCAGGACCGTGACCATAAGCACCATTTGTCCCGTCGCCCTAACTGAAACTCCAGGGGGCGGAGTCATCCAGGCCAGGTCATCTTCGTACGACTTGATGAGCCGGGCCATACCTTCAGTCCCCAAATTGGTCTGGGCATCGCCTATATTTACATCCACAATGGCCAGGTCGTGGCCGCTCAGGTATGCATCTTGCACAGCCTTTGGCAGGGAGGAAATTATTTCCCTTGTTCTGGTTTTGTCGTCGGGTATCTCCCCGCCGCCCGCCTCTTTGACATAGGTGGCTATGCTTGTAACGCTTTCAGTCCTATCTTCTCTCGAATTTAGCAGGTAATTGCTGAAATCATCCATCCACCTGAGATTCTCTGGGTCCGTAACGTCATCGGCCTGAACCAAGAACTTAATTGAATCAGTTCCGCCGAAGAACGCTTTCATGTGGTTTAGATCGATCAGAGGAGACAGGTCCTGGGGGATGTAGTTCTTGATATCAGTTTCTATGGGGACCAGTGTGTCGGCATAATTTCCTGCAAGGGCCAGGATTAGAGCCACGGCCAGCACTGCTTTCCATCTTTCGACACAGAAGTTTGCAACCTTCTCTATGAAAGCGCCAGTTGCCGAGCTATCGTCAGAGTGGCCCTCTGAATTCTTTTTTCTGGGCGATTTTCTTTCTGACAGATAAAGGACCGTTACGTTCACGAAGAGGGCGGAGAGGTAGCACATGACCAGCCCGATGATGCAGACCTTTCCGAAATCATTGATCGAGGGGACGGTGGAGCTGAGAAGAGCAACGAAGCCAGCTTCGGTTACAATCAGGGCGATGATCACCGGGATGGCCACGTGGTTGACCGTACTGATGGCAGCTTCCACGAGAGGCTTGCCTTTGCTCAACTCCTCATCTATCCGGTTGTGGAACTGGATGGCATAGTCTATGCCAAGTCCTATCAGGATGGGAAAAGCGGCAAATGTGACCATGCTCATGGGTATATGGAAAAAACCCATGGCCCCGAAGGTCCAGATTATGCCCAGAAATACTACGGGTATGGGAAGGAGCGGCCATCTGACGTGCCTGAAGACCAGAAGCAGGGCTACAATCATCAGCACCCCGCACAGGGCAAGGATCGAGCTGTTGCTGTTGTTCATCATCTCCACAATAGCGGCCTGGAAAGAAGGGTCGCCTGTGACGGTGACGCCATAGCCTGCAGGAAATTCTGCAAAATCGACTGCACTATTTAATTCCAGAAGAAGCTCTTTACGTTGCGATTCTTTCAAGGTGGTAGTCATCCCGACGATCATCCTGGCATGCCTGCGATCAGGCATTAGGCCCTGGACAGCGGAGCCAGCGCTGGCCAGGATCTCGTCTATTCTCTCCTGAGAGGGGATGCGGCGGATGCCACTGCTTTGATATTCAGCATCGGCCACTATGTCGGCTATGCTCTGGACACTCACAACATTGTGAACCTGCTTCATGTGATCGGATATGCGCAAGCTGGCCGACAGGGCATCAACTTTTGCCACATCATCGCCCTCTATCAAAATCACATTGGCATCTAAGCCGAAGTTTTCCTGGTAAAGGTGGTCATATAATTGATAGAGGGCCGAATCTTTTGACACAAAGCTCTCTGTGTTCATGCCCTGGCTCTCTATCTGCTGGGCGTAGTGAACAGAGACCAGGGTCAAGAGAACCGCCACGGCTATGATTATTATGGGATTCTTGGTGATCCACAACCCGAGTCTTTCCAAGCCAATCATGCGAATTAAACCTTTCGTGCTGATTTTGTCGAACAAACCGAATAAGCATAAACTACTTAAACTTTGTGTTTAATCTTAATATTGTGAACGATGAAGAATCACTGGCCTTAAAGAAGCCCATCATCGATGCATGCATCAAATCCGCCAAAAAAAATGGGTGGAGCGATGCCATGGGAATACTCAGAGGTACCCTCTTCCTGGAGAGAGAACCCATGTCCCTTGATACGCTGGCCGAGAAGACCGGCTACAGCAAGACGACAGTGCGCTCCAATATGAGCTACCTCGAAAACCTGGGCCTGGCTGTTCGCATAGTGGGTCCAGTGGGCAAGCAGCATCGCTATAAGCAGCATCGCTATGCTCTGGAGACTGACGCGGAAGCAATGAGGCCGGTTGTCTTGTCCGCTGCGAAGGATGAGATTCATTCGATCTTACAGGCCCTCAATCAATTCGAAAAGAATCTCGAGAACCATAGTGCAGAGGCGCAAGAGATGAGCGCCATACTGGCTAAGACAAGGCAATTTTATGAAGAGATGGATAAAATTTTGGAGCTTATAAACCAGTACACTTTGAAAGAGCTTATTGAGATTTTAGAGAGAAATAAGAAGTGAATTGGCCAATCCCGATAGAATGACCGACCGCGATAAAGAGCTTGAGGCTGTAGCAGGAGACATCGATCCCGAATCCCTACAGGCCGCCAAAGCAGCCGTGTCTGTAGGCTGCGAGGAGCAACTTCGCTGGATTGAAATGTTCTCCAGGCGCCTGGATACGGTTGACCCTGGGGATCTGCACAAGTTCGCCCGCGCCCTGGCGCTCACCATGCTCGGCCACCTGCCCACCCGGCCCGGAACATGCCCTTTCTGCCTTCAGTACGGGAGCGATCGAAGCTGCCGGGGATGCGGCTACGCTCTGACCCACGGCCGTTGCGACTCGGACGATTCGGCCTTCAGTCTCTTCATCGAAGCCTTTCAGGAACTGGGAAGGGCCATCTATCAGGATACTGGCGAGCTGCGATGCCCTCCGGACAAGGCAAAGCATCTGCTGCGCATATCCCTCTTGGCTTCGGCAGAGGCGGCAAGGCAGATGCTGTCCGATCTTTCTTCAGCCTCTGCGCTCTTGTTCATGGAGAGAAAAGCCGTTTACCTTGATCGGATGATCGGCCTTCTACCCCTGGAGATCTTATCTGAAGAAACTGGGGAGCGATGCCGGGACGTGCAAAAGAAGCTTAAAGACTACTGGTGATAGACAAAGGTTAATTGCAGAGCGCTCCATCTTTTTCGGGATGGAAATCTGCTCCGATGCCAAGACAAAAGACTGTGCGCTTATCATCGCCACCCTAACTTCCTTCCTGCCGCCCTTCATGGTCTCCTCAATCAACATCGCCCTGCCGGCCATCGGAGCGGAGTTCTCCATGAATGCGGTTCTCCTGGGCTGGATCGCCACCAGCTACCTGCTATCCTCCGCCGTCTTCATGGTTCCCTTCGGCAAAATTGCAGATATCTACGGCATGAAGAGGATCTTCCAGATCGGCCTCTTTGTGTTCACCGTCTCCTCCCTGGTGGCCTTCTTTGCCCCTTCGTCTTCGATCCTCATAGTCGCCAGGGTCCTGCAGGGCATTGGCAGCGCCATGATCTTCGGCACGGGCACTGCCATCCTGGTCAATGTCTTTCCCTTGCGAGAGCGGGGCAAGGTTTTAGGGATAAACGCCGCTTCGGTATACCTCGGCCTCTCTCTTGGGCCGTTTCTGGGAGGCCTGCTCACTTCGTTCTTCGGCTGGAGGAGCCTGTTTTTGATCAATGTGCCCTTGGGCCTGATTCCTCTGGCCCTGGTGCTGTGGAAGCTGAAGGGCGAGTGGGCCGGAGCCAGAGAAGAAAGGTTCGATCTGGTTGGCTCTATAATCTACAGCCTGATGCTGGTAGCGATCATGTACGGCTTATCGCTTCTTCCTGCACCGGAGGGGGCAGCCCTAGCCCTGGCCGGAATGGTCACTTTTTTCCTGCTCATACGCTGGGAGTCGAGGGTGGCATGCCCTGTTCTGGACGTTGGCCTTTTTAAGAGCAACCGGGTCTATGCTTTCTCTAACCTGGCGGCTCTGATAAATTACAGCTCTACCTTTGCGGTTACTTTTCTGCTCAGCCTCTATCTGCAGTACATCAAAGGACTGCAGCCAGATCAGGCTGGACTGATACTGGTGGCTCAGCCGCTGGTCATGACCGTCTTGTCTCCCTACACGGGAAGGCTCTCGGACCGGGTAGAGCCGCGACTGGTGGCCACGGCGGGAATGGCCCTGACTTTTGTGGGCATCTTAGCCTTCGTATTTCTGGGCCAGGAGACGAGCATCCTCTTCATCGTGGCCGGCCTTATCATCCTGGGGCTAGGGCTTTCTCTGTTCACCTCTCCCAACACCAACGCCATCATGTCCAGCGTTGAGCCTCGATGCTACGGTGTGGGCTCTGCGATGCTTGGAACAATGCGGCTGGTGGGACAGGTGTTGAGCATGGGCATCGCTATGCTGGTCTTCTCCACCTTCATGGGCAAAGTGGAGATCGTGCCGGAGTACTATCCTCAGTTTCTGGTCTGCGTGAAGGTGGCCTTCGCTATCTTCAGCGTGCTCTGCGTGGTGGGGATCTTCGCCTCGATGGCCAGGGGAACCCTGAGGGAGAATCAGGCAGAAAAGATCTGAGAAGAAGCCAAAAATCAGGTCAGATGCTCTTTCAGCACTTCCTGATAGAGCCTATGCACGTTCTCCTCAGTCTTGGGCATGGGCGGGAATCCCTGGTATTTCATGGCCGCGTTTGCATCCTCAGGGAGCTTGAGCTTGTACTGGCTGCGGGAGAGGAACCAGCCCTGCCGGGCATAGTATCGGGAGAGGTACTCCTGCTCAGTTTGGCCGGGCGTCGGCGTGAACAGGCCGTGCTTCTTGTCCAGCTCCGCCATCTCCATCATAGTGGTGTAGCCCGACCGGGCGATCAGGAACCTGGCCCGGTTCATCAGCTCCGTCTTTTCGTCCGTGGAGACGTAAGAGTGAACTGTGGTGTGCTCATCCAGCTTTTTATGAAACTCCTTCTGCGGGCTTGCCAGCAGCACCACCTTCTCTCCCGGGAGCTTTCGCACCTGCGTGATGATGATCTCTTCCAGCTTGGTCCTCTGCGGCTCCGGGCCCGATACTATTATCAGGTAATCCAGATCCTCGTTCACCTTCATCTTTTTCGTGCTGGTAAGGATTCCGGCATAGTAGGTCCTCTGGTTTGTGGCATCCAGGTTGGAACGGCAGAGCTTGCCGGAAAGATTGCTGCCACTGGGTGCGATATCGGGAACTATCACCCCATCGTATTTGATGTGGAAGAAGCTGTTGACCGGGATGGTCAGCATCTCAAAAGGATAGAGGTAGAAGGGCAGGCTGAAACGGAGCTGGTGAGTGATAAAGTAGCTCGGTATCTTGCGGGAGTAGACGCCCATGCGGTTGTCGCTTATGATCAGGTCGTACCTGTTCTCTGATAGTATTTGATCCAGCTTCTTCCTCTCCCGGGCCAAAGCCCTCAAGAGGATGGGAATGTTGGCCACAAACTTGGGCAGGAAGAATCTGGAAGCACTGTAGGGAGCGGGATAGTCTTTGAAGAGGATGAAGTTGCATTCGGGGCACTCCCTCTTGAGCAGAGCCAGGGCGTTGCCGCTGGTGCCTATCGTCACCTCGTGACCATGGCTCAGGAGCTCCCTGATGATGGGAATATCGCGGGTGGAGTGGCCCAGACCCCAGTTGAGTGGGCTTAAGAATACATGTCCCATGTGGCAAAAAGCAACAGTCTAATCGTATAAAACTTTTTCTCGATGGTCAATGATGGCTGTTTTTTTAGTCTCGGATTGGGTCTGCCAAAGGCATTTCCTGATCAAATTGATATTGGAAATCTCCAATTTTAGAACGATCCTTCAATCCATTCTTTGATCTCATCCCGCACCCTTTCAATTGCTTGCTCTATGTGCGCAGCATTTTGAGAGCGCATCGCCAGGGCAGCATCGACGGGGAGCAGTTGAAGCATGGAACGGATAAGGCATAAATACGAATCTGATGCAACCCATGGATCTCGTGTACCATCAGATCGAGCAGGCCCTGGAGAAGATGGACTATTCGAGCCTGCAGAACCGGGAGAAGATCAAGGCCATCCTTAGGAGGTATGTGGAGGGGGGGATCAGCCTTGACGAGGCGTACTATGAGCTTTTGGACGGAGAGCTCATTCCCATGCCACAGAGGTGCGGCATGTCTGCCAAGATCCCGCCCACCCCAGAGGACGAGATAAGGCTCAAAGATAAGATAAAGAGCAAGCTCGTCCTCTAGCCTTCCTGGGCGCCTACAATCTCAATCGCCCTTTTCCAAGATCACCAACCAAGCTATCCGGTTCAAGGGATTGGTCCTCAAGCGCAGGTTGGTGATGAGAGCTTTTCGAGATCTCTGAGGCAGAAGGCGCAAGGCTCGGATACAGGGACCGCCTGGGAGGCATGCCAGGCTGCAAATGCGGTTTCGTGGGCCACGGCGTTGGCCTGGAGCTGAATGAGTACCCTGTGCTGGGTCCGCTGGATCATGCCATTCAGAGCAACATGACCATCGCCGTGGAGCCCAAGATAATCTATCCTGACAAGGGAGTGCTGGGAATCGAAGATACCTGCGAAGATGTTCCTTGGGCCATTCATCTAATCACCGCCGCAGCATCTCCTTTTACTCTTACCTGAAGGGACCCATAACTTCCGGCTGCCCTTTGTAGAATTGGCCAGACGCTCGTCGTCTCCATCTTGACTATGGGATCGTAGTACTCCAGAATCCAAGATCCGTTCTGGAAAGAAGCATTTACGGCCACGGCGTAGGCCCGCCACCGAAAGAGCTTGACCTGGGGAAGCTCCTCTGCCGTCTCGATCGCTTTTTCGGGTTCGTCTCCCTCAGGCTGCACGGACAAGCGGGGAGCGGTCAAGCTCTGTTGCACCTTTCCTTGCATGGAATCAAACATATAAACCTGGAACCGGTCGTGGTCATCATCCAGGGCGGTCCACTGAAATAGGCCAGAGCCAGCGAAGCACTTGGCGCTTTCATCATAAAAGAAGCTCTGAGCCATCTCCTTTCCCTCTATTCTGATGGCTCCTGCTGCTACGATAAAGATCACAAATATTATAAATAGATTCTTATTAAATTTGGCTCTCGACCTCTCTCTGAACAGCTCGGCCAGGACCGCCAGGCTGGCTATTAATATTATTATCTCCGTATGGAAGAATATCTCCGCAGAATATCTGGCTGCGTCCCAGGGATAGAAGAGAGGAACGCCTTTCGTCGTCAGGTAATCCAGAAAGAGATGGCTCAGCACTCCGGCATAGGCGAGGGCCAGGGTGGTGGCAGAGAAGTCAAGATCAAAATCAAGAAACCTCTGGATGGTAGCCTTAAGGGGATCACGCGAGGCCAGATAAAGCACAATCAGGACGGTGAAGAATCCGAAGAAGAACGTATGGGTAAATCCTCTGTGCACTATGAGAAGAGAGGTCGGGCGGATGTCGTTTAGCCAGACGACCAGCAGATCCAGGTCCGGTGCGATCCCGCCCAGCACGAAGGCAGCTAGCAGCTTTTTATTCATGCCTAGGAAGCTTCCGAGGAGATAGGGCAGCAGAGCATGGGAAAATAAATCCATTGAACCATTTTCAAGTCCCTAGCCTATTTTTATTTTTCGGGTACCGACCCCTGAAGGATGATCGAGATCAATTGGAGATGCAAGCTAAAAGATCTTAAGCTAGCAAACCGCGTGGCGCTTGACCTGGGTTTCGCAAAAAGGATGGAAAAGGGAGTATTTAATGAAATACTTAGGCGCCTTTTTCTGCTAAATCACTCCCGATAGTACGCCATCCTCCTGGCATGGGGCCGGAACAGCTCCCGCAGCCTCTTTTCCTCCTCTGCTGCCAGCGGCAGGAACTCCCTGCCCACCTGGGCCAAAGCCTGCACCTCCCTTGGACTGGAGCAGCCCACAATGGCCGTGCTGATCTCATGGGAAAGGGCAAACCGCAGGAGCAGCTCCGGCGTCACCCCATCCTCTGGGGAGATGTAATGCGAGCCGCCCAGCACCTTCATGCCGATGACGGCGAGACCCCGGTCCTTTGCAGCGGCCATAACTCTGTCCAGAAATCCGCCCAAGACAGCTTCCGCCGGATTGACGGGCATGAGCACGCCGTCCACCGGCCAGCTCTTCACAGCATGCTCAAGGATTTTCGGGGCATGGTGACCGGTCACGCCCAAAAAACGGACGCGTCCCGCGTCTTTAGCCTCAACAAACGCCTGCAGGGCTCCGCCCGGCCCCTCTATCTCTTCAATATCCTGGCGGGTCCGCACATCGTGAATCTGCCACAGGTCCAGGCGATCCAGGCCCATTGTCTCCAGGGACTCTGCTAGATCGGCCATGGCGCCCTGGTAGTCGCGGGCGGCGGACTTGCTGGTCTGAAATATGCCCGAGCGTAGCTCTGCGTGGCCGCGCCAAAAATTGCCATAGTAGCCCTGGCTGCCTGCATAAGCCTGGGCCGAGTCGAAGTAAGTTATGCCCTGGGCGGCAGCCTGCTCGATAACGGCCCTGGCCTTCTGCTCGCGCTCGTACGTGCGCAGCACGCCCTCCCCGCCCAGGCCCACCTGGGTGACGAGCGGGCCCGACTTTCCGAAGAGCCTCGTAGTGATAGCCATAACAATTCTTCCTTCCTTGATATATGCGCGGCAGAGTATAAAAAAGGGGCTCTTCGCGATCTTGTGGGCAAGATGTGGGCGGCAATGAGAATCGTCTGAGCGGGCCTATATGGACGCAAAAAATCAACGGCAAATGCTGGCTTTTCCATCGACCCCCGGCCAGGACAGGAGGACTGGAGGCCACCATGGAGGCCGCCTTAGTGACCAGGAAGGCCATGATTACCGGACTGGATAGAGCTTGCCAGGCCCTTAACGGCTATGCTGCCTCAGAAGAGCCCAGGGTGAGCTATCTTCAGAAGCGTGTGGACTATCTCACCCGCATAAGATCGCAGACACGGGAAAAGTCAAAGGTTGAGGCGCTAATAGCCTCCCTGGACGCGATTGCAGTTCTAGTTTTCAATGAGTGAATGAGTAAAGTGACACCGGGCCGGGATTGTACCCCTGCCCCTGGCCTGTATTCCATAGAACCTGCTCGGCTATTTTTTTGAAAGACAATCCCTTTAAGTGTCCTCTTAAATATTATGATTGTTCACTTATATTGGCGATTAAAATGGATGAAGAAGCTAAAAAAAACGTCAAATCTTACTCGCTTGAGGGTTTTGATTTAGTACCAATTAGCAGAGCTTTAAATTCCTACGTTAATATTTTCAATCTTTATAGTCGTTTTAGGACCAATCCTTCCTCCATTTATCCTCTTTTTCGGCATTTCGCCTTAT
>Ga0315280_10002339_pt1 | contig 30880 bp, 37 predicted proteins | sample YL17G06_40_MG_FD_203697 | JGI IMG/M metagenome (GOLD analysis project Ga0315280, IMG submission 203697) | Sediment microbial communities from Yellowstone Lake, YNP, Wyoming, USA - YL17G06_40 | ecosystem: Environmental > Aquatic > Freshwater > Lake > Sediment | place: USA: Wyoming | collected... | reverse complement strand
TGGGTCTTGCCGCGGACTATACCGGTGAAGGTCACTATGGAGCCGCAGTTCTTCCCCTTCACGGACTCCCTTACGTCGGCTATAAGCCTGGCGAGGTCTATGGGATCATCCTTCTTCAACAGCAGGCCTATGGGCATAGGTACCACGATTATGTAATCCTAGTGGGTATTAAAAAAGCTGTGTCGAAGCTGGTCAAGTTACATCCAGAACTTCAGGCGCCATTTCGAAGGCTTTTGAGAGGGTTTCTCGAATGCCACCGGCGCCACGTAGAGGTATATTTTGTGCCCCTCGTAACTCTCAACCTTGTCGGGATTCCAGCCTTCCATGCCAAAGTCGTGGCTCAGGATTCGGGTTCCGGGCTTGACCTCTTCCTCGAACTTGAACCTTAGCCTGTCGTTGGCGGTGCCGGTGAGGTAAATGAAGATAACCGTTGTCTCGGAAAGGTCTGCATCCATGAGGTCTCCCTTCACCAGCATCACCCGATCCTGGAGGTTAAGCGACTCGAAGCGCTCGCGGGCACTCTTGATGAGATCCTCGCGCAGTTCGTAGCCTATCGCCATCCTCGCGTCGAAGTCCTTGACTGCTGTCAGCAACACCCGACCGTCCCCGGATCCCAAGTCAATCACGACATCGGAGGAGCCAACGCGGGCAAGCTCGAGCATCCTGCGAACGACCCCGGGCGGTGCGACCATGAACGGGAGGCAGCCCCAAAAGAATCCCTTCTCGCGGCCTCCCGACGAGAGCCTTAGAGCACTTGATGGTAGATTCGTTTGGTCCAACATCCGGTGGCTCCCACCCACCATTATTGAGGTAATAATATATTCTTTTAGCCTTCTGTATACAGACGGGTCGTTTATAGAAACTCGAGCGCTATCACTTATTGGGTTAAATCTATTTATCTACTAGGAGCAATTGTAAAGTAGCCTGCAGTTAATTTCGGACCATTTTTAATGGTGGCTTTTGAGTTCGCTGAACTTATGATAAGAGTACTCCGGTGGGGACTATTTCACCACTTGCTGCGTCAACAAAGTAGAGTCCTGGAGGCGGAATGGATTGCAGACCTTGATTTGGCTCAACCACCACTTGCCAAATGTATCGATATGTAATTGCGCCGTTTTGCACAGCACTGTAATTTGCAACAGGCTCCGTAACATCATTAATTACCCAATGTCCATAGGAAATTGGTGTTTGCTCGAAAGCCCTGTATTGTAAAGTTGCACTTACTCCCATACCACTTAGCGTAGTCGCATTCCATCCACCATAATCTAAAGCAATACGGATGGCTTGAGATTTGGAACTGGCGTTGAGAACGGAGAATTTTGATTGATCATATCGTTATAATGGTTTAGATCATCATTCAGTTGGCTGTAGCTCTGATTCAGATTGTAGTAACTTTGGTTCAGGTTATTGAAAGCAAGGTTTAGTTGTTGAACGTTAGTGTACAGCGCATAGTTGAAGTAGATTGAAACTGCTAGGGCAATAACAAGGATTATTGCCACTGCTTCAAGTGATTTCATTGTGATCAATAACACTTAATCCAATTTTCTCTTATACCGATTGCGGTGTTCTAGGCTTTTGAACGTTGAACCATGGAAGTCAAGGAACGTTGACTTGGTGCCGGGCAAGGAAGTTGTTATGTTAAATATATTATATGCCTTGGCATGATCATAACTGCGCCGATCGCCCCAACGGAGGTCATTGCCGTGTCGCTCGAGAGGGTCGCCAAGGAGATCCGGTACAAGAAGGGGCTTCTGGAACTTTTGGTCAAGGCCTACGGCGATAGAACTCTGAAGGTGCTGGAGGCGGTGAGGAGGCCCCCAAAGGAGTACGCGGTAAGGGTGAACACCCTCAGGACAACAGCCGATGAGGTCATGGAGCACTTCTCACGGATGGGTGTGGTTTGCGATAGGTCAGACGTTCTGGAGGAGGCGGTCCTCATCGAGGTTGAGGGACCCTTCGCGGTGGAGAGAAAGGGCAAGCAGGTCGTAGCGGAGAAGAGCGCCGCAGAGAGCGTGATGATGGGGAGCAAACTCTATGCCCCCGGGATCCTCAGGACTGACAAGTATAGAGTTGGGGGACCGGTTTACATAACGGACATTTACGACCATGTGGTGGGCAGGGGCATCGCCCTGATCCCACCCAAGGTGGACAATAAAAAGGGCAGGGGGCTGGCCGTTGACACCACTGAAACGGTGTACAGGCTGCCACCTCTCAGGGAGAGCGAGCTTTACAGCAAAGGGATGATACGGGAGCAGAGCATGCCGGCAATGATCACGTCAAGAGTTCTGGAGCCGCAGAAGGGCGAGACCGTAGTGGACATGTGCGCGGCTCCGGGCGGAAAGGCCCTGCACATAGCACAGCTGATGGAGGGAGAGGGAGTGGTCTATGCGTTCGACCACTCGGAGAAGAGGCTTAACGCGCTGAGAGTGGACGCGGAACGCCTCGGGGCACCGAATATCAGGGTATTCTGCTCCGACGCGAGGTATCTGGACAGGGACTTCCCTACGCTGAAGGCGGACAAGGTCCTCGTCGACCCTCCGTGTTCGGCATTGGGGGTAAGGCCGAAGCTGTACGAGGACGCAACGGTAGAGGAGGTGTTGGGCTGCGCCAAGTATCAGAGGCAGTTCCTGAGGACCGCGGGTGCCATTGTAAAGAGGGGAGGGACGATAGTTTACTCCACATGCACGCTCACCGCCGAGGAGAACGAGGATGTTGTCAGGTTTGCCGTGGAGGAGCTGGGGCTGGAGCTGGAAGATCAGGGGATAAGGGTCGGCGAGCCGGGCTTTGGAGGACAGATCTTCAGAAAGGCGCAGAGGTTCAGCCCGGATCTCCTGGGGATGCCTGGATATTTCATAGCCAAGTTAAGGAGGGGCGGCGGGGGTTAGGTTTGACGAAGGTTAGGATAACGATCATTCCCACAAGTAGCCTCCCTCAAGCTGACCTAGATTTTGCCCTAGGCGTGTATATGAAGCGATTCAAGGACTATGCCCATACGGAGGTATCAGAGAAAATCCTAGACCTAGAAGAGTTTCCATATCGAACAACTGCTTTTGGAAAACAATATTTAGCCGATGCCCTCCTCCAAGCAGGCCTACAACAACGAGAAGGGGGCATAGTTGTTGTATTGACGGCAGCTGACATATATACGGGTGGGACAAACTACATCTTCGGCTTGGCCACATTCGGGTCAGCGTTGGTTTCATCAGCTAGGATAGACCCAGCTTTTTGGAGGGGCATCCAGGAGATCTTCCGCCATACCAGCGATGGAAGATCGTTCTTCGAGGGGCAGTGCTCAAAAGTCCTCATTCACGAGCTGGGTCATGCCCTTGGCTTGCCGCATTGTGACAATTGGGATTGCGCCATGCGCTACTCCAACTCTCCCATGGAGCTTTACAGGAAGGGAGGGGACTATTGCAATACATGTTGGACAAGGTTTCTTTCGAATGTCCGAGAGATGGGGAAAGATGTTCGTACATAGCGCTTCCGATGTAACTGATTTCAACGGCTAAGTTTTCAAGCGTTAGTGATCTGCTTCTTGCTGTAGACCTTCCGCTTTAGGGCATGGCCGCATACCTGGCATATGGTAGATTTGAGTGAATGCTCGTATGTGGCCCCGCACGCGGGGCAGTAGAGGAGCCACCAGAACTCCTGCGAGATGCCCTTTGTCATCATGGGCTTGAAGTTCATACCCAGCAGGGTGCAGAGGTTCTGAAGGCTGTAGTCGTCGCTTATCACGGTAGGGTCTACACCTTCGCCCTTCAGTTCCAGCGCGAGGGCAACGACCTCAAGGTCTGTCTCGGAGAGGACGGAGAGGTCGCCAGTTGAACCGGCTCGTGATCTCACGAGGTTCTTGGACTCGTCCTTAGGAGCTCGAACCTTCAGACATCCTGAGGATAGGGAGAGGTCGGTGATGGTCCTGGTCTTCTTCCCGAGGAGCTCTGACATGACGCGCGGGGTGATATAGTGGTCGCCGTCCACAAGTTGGGGGTTGAACCCATATACTATTGCAGAGGTGTCCAAGACAAAGGTCGGTCGCTTTTCCACGGACATCGTCAGACCTCTAGGCCCAGCTTGATCTTTTCCCTTATGCGTTTATAGAACTCTGGCGGGTTGACCCTGACGAATACCGCAGACTTGGCTGACCTCTCCACGAGGACGGGAACGTCGTAATCGACGGGTGCTGTAGTCTGCCCATCGAGCACGACGATGCCGGACGCGGCTTCGGGGGAGATCCTCACCTCAATGGTGCTTGAGGGTGGGAATATTATTGGCCTCAGCCCTGCTGAGAGCGGGCATATGAAGACGACCTCCATGACGTCCAGCTGTTGGTCGATGATAGGTCCTCCAGCCGAAAGGGCGTACGCTGTGGATCCCGTTGTCGTCGAGATGATCACGCCGTCGGCCTTCCCCCGGTGCAACAGCGCCCCGTCCTTTAATACCAAGAGGGAGAGGATCTTTGAGGGTTTCGAGGTCGTCACTAGGACCTCGTTCAGGACGTCCGGGAGGACCACATCCTTGTACTTTACCTTCAGCTTGGTCTTGTGCTCCAGATAATATCTGCCTGAGAGGACCTTTTCCAAGGCATCCCTCGCCATTTCGGGCGTGGTCTCGCAGAGGAACCCCAGCGCGCCGACCTTCACTCCCAAGATCGGGGTCTCGGCAACATTCTGTGCAGTGCGCATGACCGTGCCGTCGCCCCCCACTACCAGAACGAGGTCTACTGCCATTTTTTCTATTGGAGTTACCTTCTTCCCCGCTGGGTGGGCAAGCTCACCGGTGTACAGGACTTCAACCCCCTTTGATTTCAAGAATTTGCCGATATCCAGAGACACCTTGGAGGCTTCAGGGGAGTTTAATTTTGCAACCAGGACAACGCGAGATATCTTCAAAGGTAGCCCACCATATTTCTTGAAAACCGGGTCATATGTTTTAATATGTCTCTCTTGGTTTTAAATAATTGCGTATCTACGGCCCGTCGGTAGGGTTAATTTTTTTAATGTCCCGTATTCATCCAGATACCGAGATGGCACCCACCGGGCAGACCTCGACGCATTTCATGCACCGCGTACAGAGGGAGAGCCACACAGCAGTGATCCGCCAGAACTTCGGATCGATGGGGTCAAGCGGCATGTTTGGTGACTCGTGGATTATGAAGACGGCGGGATCGCATGCTCGGAGACACTTGGTACACTCCCTTGGGTCGACCTTACCCCCATCTCCGCACTTCGAATAATCGATTGTGACCTTAGGACTTCTCTTCGGGAACATCTAGTACTGCCCCCTCAGCCCAAGAAACTGATCTCTCGGGAGTAGGTTCATGGCGTCGTGCTCGCATGCATGGCGGCATACACCGCAACCGAAGCATTTGTTGATGTCAACAATCACCCGCCCCAGCGAAGGTATTAGTCTTATGGCGCTGAACTGACACATCGAAACGCAGGATCCGCAACCCTGGCATTTGTCTGGGTTCACGTTCATCACGTACTCGGCCTTATAGACGGTATTCAGTCCGAAGTCGTTCCTGAGGCGAAGCCCGCCGCATTCTGGGCTCTCGCACGAGCAGATCGCGTTTATGTAGGGCACTGGCTGGAACCAGACGGACGCTACGTATCCCTTGCGATTGTGCTCCTCCAGCCGCGCAATGGTCTCGTCTCGACTCAACCGAACCTTGGCATTCTGCGGGATGAACCGCGGCAACTTCTCGATCACGCCCGAGAGCACGCCGAAGTTGATGCAGCACCGCTCCTTCATGCCCCTTTGCATCCACCTGCACATGCAGTAGTTCTCGATTATCGGCTCGGCGGCGAGGTTGCCGATTATTATCTTTGCTTCCTCGAGGGGGATTACCTGCCCGAAGTGCCCGTCCCCCCTAACCGCTTTCCTGTTTTTACTCTCGCTGTGGATCATCTTCTCCGCGTTCCACCGTAGCACCCTCCCTATGATAGGCAATTGCAACTTGTATCCTAGATCGATTGATGAGAAGCCCGCGATCTTGCGGATATAGATCGTTTCGAAGGCCTTCCACTGCTCGGTCAGGTATGCCTCCATGTTCATATCCTTGGCAAGTTCGTTGGAGTAGTTCTTCGCGTTCATGTACCACTTGCCGCCATCGCCATGCTTCATACACCATTTACACAAATTCAAAACCACTCCATTAAAGAAGTTGAACGAACGGCTCTTACTGTCCCATTTTCATTATACAGAACATATAAGCGTTATGAGCGATCGGTATGGGTAGGTCTTGCTCAAGTTGCCCTTCAGAGATGGCAGAATTTCGCCACCTGTATATCGATAAGATTTATTTACCTAATCCTGTTTACACTCTTGAATGGATGGGGTAATCAATGTCAACTAAACCAGTGGAGATTGGCGCCCTGAAGGAGGGCAGCTTTGTAGTCATAGACAACATCCCCTGCAGGGTTGTATCAATGGACAAGTCAAAGACGGGCAAGCACGGATCTGCCAAGGCCAGGATCGTTGCGATGGGCATATTCGACGGCATAAAGAGGAACATAGTGGCGCCGGCGGATCAGAGAGTTGACGTGCCGATCGTAGAGAAGAGGGCTGCGCAGGTAATCTCGATCATGCCGGATACGATCCAGGTGATGGATCTTGCGAACTACGAGACCTTCGAGATAAACAAGCCGAAGGAAGAGGAGATAGTTGCAAAGCTGGCATCGGGCGTAGAGATCGAATATTGGGACATTCTTAACGAGAAGCACATAATAAGAGTTAAGTAACGGGCTCTTAGCAACCGCCCAAGATTTTTATTTCCTGATAGAACGTTTTTTAGGGAGCAGACCCAGATTCTCTTCTGATTGGGTGTGTTAGATGGTCCTAGACAGCCTGAGCGGCTCCATTAGCAACGCCATCAAGAAGATCCTCAAGGCTCCGGTGGTGGACGAGAAGGTCGTCAAGGAGTTGGTAAGGGACATCCAGAGGGCCCTCCTTCAATCCGATGTGAATGTCAAGCTAGTCTTGGAACTCTCCAAGAACATCGAGAAGAAGATCCTCGAGGAGGAGCTGCCGCCCGGGATAACGAGGAGGGAGCTGGCGGTCAAGGTCGTTTATGACGAGCTGACAGCGTTATTGGGCGGCGAGGAGACCCACCCGCCAAAATATCCAAAGGGCAAGTCGACTGTGGTCATGCTCGTGGGGATACAGGGATCTGGAAAGACCACCACCGCCTCTAAGCTGACGTGGTACTTCAAGAAGCAGGGGTTCTCGGTAGGGCTTGTATGCGCGGATAACTTCAGGGCCGGCGCATACGACCAGCTCAGCCAGCTCGCGGAGAAGTCTGGGGCGGAGTTTTATGGCGAGAGGGAGAACAAGAGCGCCGTCGAGATCGCCAAGAACGGCATGAAGAAGTTCAAGGAGAAGGGCACTGAGCTGATTCTGGTCGACACTGCCGGAAGGCACAAGAACGAGAGCGACCTGCTGAACGAGATGCGCCAGATAGCCGAGGCGATAAACCCCGACGAGATAATGCTTGTGCTGGACGGCACGATAGGGCAGCAGGCCATGCAGCAGGCAGAGGCGTTCAACCAGGCAACGAAGATAGGCACGATATTTCTGACGAAGCTTGACGGCTCTGCGAGGGGAGGCGGCGCACTCTCGGCGGTAGCTGCCACCAAGGCACCCATAAGGTTCATTGGCACCGGCGAGGGGATCGAGGAGGTAGAGGTATTCAACCCTCCCAGGTTCGTCGGAAGGCTTCTGGGCAGGGGTGATATCGAGGCGCTTGTGGAGAAGGTAAAGGAGCTACAGATCGCCACCCCGAGCAAGCAAGCCGTGAGCGCCATGGTCTCGGGAAGGTTCACGCTCAAGGACCTCTACGCGCAGATGCAGACGATCAGAAAGATGGGCCCCTTCAGCAAGATCCTCCAGTCGGTGCCCGGACTCGGGATGAACCTGCCGAAGGAGGCGATGGATGTTACGGAGGAGAGGATGAAGAAGTGGATGGTCATAATACAGTCGATGACTGAGGAGGAGCTGACGGAGCCCCACATAATAGACGGATCGAGGGTCAGAAGGATAGCCAGGGGCTCCGGAACTACGTCCAAGGATCTTAAGGAACTTCTGGACCAGTACAAGATGAGCAAGAAGTTCATCAAGCAGATAGTCACGAAGCAGAAGAGGCTTCCAGGAATCAAGGGCAGGTCCTTCACGAGGTAGAGGCTTTGCGAGAGATCGTACTCCTAGCACCCTCGTCTTCACTCTCTTCGGAAGAGGGCGGAATAGTAACGAGGTTTGTTGTGGGGGCTTTGCTCCTCTCGCATGGCACCAGGACGGACGTGAGGGTTATCGTCTTCTTTGATAGTGAGAAGTGCGTCAGTTTTGAGGGCAACAGCATGAGAAACGTCAGACCGGACGAGCAGTCCCTTTCGGGCATACTCAGGGCGGGGCTGAAGAGGCTCGGGGGCGCAGGATCAGGTAGGGTAATGCAGGGGATAAACGCCCACTTGAAGCCATTTGAGGAGTACCTGAAGGAGGCGAGGCACGCCAGACTCTTCTATGGGGGCGCCGGGGGGAAGGTTACCAATTTCAATTCGGACTTCGTCGCGGTCTTCCAGTACCCAAGCATGAGCAGGCAGATGGAGGATGATCTGTGCAGGCACGGGTTCTTGCCTATGCACCTCTCCGAGAGGGTCTTGTCCCCCGACCAAGCGGTCGTCGTGCTTAACAACACAGTGGATAGGAGAAAGACCACCATTGACACTCTCCTCGAATAAATTCGGGGGATTCCTGCCTCTTGAGGTTTCATCGCCACTCATGGTAGTTCCACCTCAAGAGCAGGGGCTGTGCCATCAGCCTGCTACCGCTGGTTTCCCTTTTTGTGTTTGTGCTAAGGACTGGGGGAGACCTTTTCACGGCTACGTTCAGTATGTTTACCGCGCCATTCACATCTGCATTGATGCTTTTGTGCCTTTCACGGCAGACCATTAGTCCCCTTTCCACTCTGCCGTTGTGCTTTCTTCCGCAGAGGCGGCATGTTTTTGATGTATCCCTCTCAGAGACCTTTCTGACGGTTATGCCGTACTCCTCTCCAAGCTCAAAGATGCGCTTCTCGATGAGGCTGAAGACCCAGAAGTTGTGGATCTTCTGGTTTGTTTTCCATCCACGGTTTGCCCCCTCCCTGACTCCGTTGAGGTCCCCGATGTAGAGTGTACTCACCTTCTCCTCAAGTATTGCGAATATGTCTCTCAGCATGGCGTTTACCGCATGCTTCAGCCTTCTCTGCCTTCTCCTGAACTGCAATCTGATGTGTTTAGATGTGTGTATTTTTCGTGGAAGTTTTGACTGCCTATCCGCTATCTCCTTTGTGTGGTATATCCAGTCCGAGAGGACTGCCCTGCCAGAGTAGATCACTGGTCTCTCGCCCTCTATGTAGAGCGCTGCAAGGTTGCAGATGCCCACATCCAGGGATGCCCTTTTATTGGCAATTCGACTCGCCGGAGGAGGCTGATATTCAACCTCGACCGGGATGTGGGCATACCACCTCTTGCTGAGCTCGTCTTTTAGGACCTCTAATCGACCCCGCTTACCCACCCACAGCCCTCCGCACTGATAGGGAATTTTGACGGCTCTGGAGATTGAGATCTCTTTTTCGTTCATGCCCCAGCCGCCGTTTCTAACGTAGAATGCCCTTGCCACTCTTTTTCCGTTCCTTTTCCAGTATCTTGGTGGACTTACCTTACGAATGTGTGACGGCAGTTTGCCCCTCTTCTTGAGCCTGAGAAGCGCATAGAAGCTCTGCCATGCCTCATTAAGCTTTGAGAGAAGGGCCTGAGCCTTGCATGTCCCAAGTTTTTTTGAAGGGGTCAGTATGCTTCAGTTCCTTACATTGAGCGGTGTAAGAGGACATTTTCATGTGTTCAAAGAAGGCTTTCCTCCGCTCATAGTTTGCAATGTTCCATAAAATGGCTGACTGCTCAGCATACTCGCTGAGTGGTTGTGTGTCGGTGGGTTTGAGGAGAGCTGTTGAGATCCTTAGCACGCTTAATATTTTCTCAGAGTTCATATTTAAACCTCGAACTCCACGACTAAAGTCGGGAGCTTGCGCTCGGATATTCTTTGTCATAGGCGCTAGGACAGAAGATCACTTTTAAGCAGGTTTGTTCATTCCCTTCTTAGGGTGCTTCATCGGGTGGCAACGTTGCTTTTGGACAGCATCAAGAGGATTCTGGCAAAGTATGCCTTGTGCGACAACTGCTTAGGGAGGCAGTTCGGCGGCCTTGCTAGGGGGGTTACCAATAGAGAGAGGGGTCATGCCCTGAAGTTGACCCTGACCCTTGAGGCGCACATGGCTCTAAGGAGGGGCGACAGTAGAGGTGAGGCGCTTCTCAAGGTTCTTGCCTCGAGGGGAGGGCACGCGCCCGCCGCCAACGTCGTGGGCGGGGAGCCGGGCAAAGAGCCCTGCTACCTGTGTGGAGGCATGCTGGCGGAGGTTCAGGAGTACGCCAGAGGGGTGGCAAAGAGCCTTGAGGGGTACAACTTCAACAACTTTCTGATTGGAGTGAAGATCTCCGGAGAGGTCGCGGAGAGCGAGGACAGGCTCAGGTCTGAGTACGGCATCGAGTATGGCGAGTCCCTGAAGATGGAGTGCAGCAGGGAGATCGGCAAGGAGGTCTCGAGGCTGACCGGCAAGGAGGTCGAGTTCAACAGGCCAGACATCGTGGTGACCCTAGACCTCCCGGGTCCCAAGATACACGTAAGATCCATGCCGCTCTATATCTTGGGCAGGTACAGGAAGCTGGTCAGAGGGATCCCGCAGTCGAGGTGGGACTGCGTCCACTGCGGGGGCAGGGGCTGCGAGGTCTGCCACGGCACCGGAAAGATTTACCCCATCTCGGTCGAGGAGATCATAACAGGACCGGTGTTGGTTGCCACCGAGGGGATCTCGACCAAGTTCCACGGCGCCGGGAGGGAGGATGTGGACGCGATAGTCACCGGAAACGGCAGGCCCTTTGTTGTAGAGGTTAAGGAGCCGAAGAACAGGAACCCAGACCTAAAGACGCTCGAAACCGCCATCAACAAAGCCGGAGAGGGAAGGGTCGAGGTAACGAAGCTGAAGTATTCGGACAAGAAGACCGTCAGGAGCCTGAAAGAGAAGGCGAAGGTTGCCGAGAAGACCTACAGAGCGTTGGTGGAGATAGACTGCAAGGTCACTAAGAAGGACTTGGCGAAGTTAGAGAAAAGCTTTAATGGATGTCTTATAAATCAATATACTCCAAAAAGGGTATTGCACCGACGCGCCGATAAACTGAGGGTCAAGAAGGTATACGAGATGCTGGCAAAGAAAATTGATGATAAAAAGGTAGAGCTGGTGGTGCGCTGTCAAGGTGGTCTCTACGTGAAGGAGCTCATATCCGGCGATGAAGGAAGGACGAAGCCCAGCGTCTCCGATGCCCTAGGTTTTGGTGCGCGGTGTGTGGAGTTGGACGTTACTTCCGTAAATGAGGGGACAGAGAGATGAAGCATTCAGTAGGCTATAGAAGTAGAACGAGGTCTCTGCTTAGCAAGAAGGTTAGGGAGAGGGGGCTCTCCCCGATAAACAGGATACTCAGGGATTACGCTGAGGGGGAGAGGGTGACGATGAAGATCGATCCCTCCACCCTGAAGGGCATGCCGCATAGGAGGTTCCACGGTAGAACCGGCATTGTGCTCGGCAAGAGGGGAAGGGCATATGTCATCAAGGTATACATGGGCGGCTATGAGAAGGTAATAATAGCAAGACCCGAACATATACGTCCTCTAGAGGAGCAGTAAATGCCAAGAGAGATACTGAAAGAGGAGGAGGTAACCCTCCCCCAGGTCAAGAAGTTACTGGAGCAGAGGCAGAAAGAAGGGGAGCTCAGCTACCTGCAGAGGCTGACTTACGACCACACCATAAAGTTCTCCAAGCTGAGCCCAGAGAAGGCTGAAGGATTGCTGAAGAGGCTGAAGGAGGAAGGGATCTCTCCGTCGGTGGCATCCCAGATTGTGAACATAATGCCGACCAGCGTGGACGAGTTGAGGACCGTCTTCGCAGGGGAGAGCAAGCCAGTTCTACCCTCAGAGCTCGAGAAGATCCTGAGCGTAGTGAACTCCTCCAGAGAATAAGAATTTTTACCTAACTTAATATAGTATATTCCATCTAATTTAGGGTGTGAGTCCCATGATGCCTGAAAACAGGGAGCCCCAGAGGAAGTTTGAGGAGTTCGCCTATGTACTGGAGAACCTGCAATACGGGCATCCAAGAGACACCAGACCGCTCTACAAGAGGGAGCCTGTTGTTCAGGCGGTGGGTGAGGACCTCTTCACGCTGCTAGAGATCATACCCGTCCCAGGAGCGACCTTTCAGGCTGGAGAGAGGATCGCCATAGGGAAGTGGGGCAGAGAGAAGATAGACCACGTCAAGAGGAGAATAGACTACGAGGATCTGACGCAGAATGCCAAGGACGAGCTCCAGATTGTTGTGGAGGATCTGGTTGGCAAGAACGAGGGCAGGTTTGTCTTCTTCTTTAACAACTCTGGACCGGTCACCACGAGGATGCACTCGCTTGAGCTGCTGCCGGGCATCGGTAAGAAGGCGATGTGGCAGATACTGGAGGAGAGGAAGAGGGGGCCCTTCACGAGCTTTGCAGATATACAGAACAGGACCCACATAGCAGACCCCAAGAAAATAATAGTGAAGAGGATCTTCATGGAGATAAAGAACGAGGACAAGTACTACATCTTCTGCAAACCTCCAGTAAAGAAGGAGTTCTGATGGTTGAGTAAAACAAGTCTTCTCAACAGAACCCTCCGAGTACTTGAAGAGTACGGCATAAGACCCAGCCGGAAGCTTGGGCAGTGTTATGTCATCGATCCAGAGCTGATGGCTTGCGTTCTGGATGCCGCCAAGATAGAGCCGGAGGACGTTGTCCTAGAGATCGGTGCAGGGACGGGCAACCTCACAGCAAGACTGGCGGAGGTCTCGAAGAGGGTGATAGCGGTGGAGAAGGACGTTAATGCCGCGAGGGCCCTGCGGGATCTATTTTCCAAGAGGGGTAACGTGGAGGTGGTTAACGACGACATCCTGCTGATGGTCTTGCCCCGCGTCGACAAGATAGTCTCCAACCTCCCCTACTCCATCTCAACGCCCATCACCTTCAAGCTTCTCTTTTATGGGGATTTTGGGTCGGCGGTGCTAACTTACCAGAAAGAGGTGGCAGAAAGGCTTGTTGCCAGACCTGGGGGGAGGGAGTACTCCAGACTGAGCGTTGCGGCCTCGCTCCTGGCAGAGATAGACAAGGTCAGGGACTTTCCCCCCGACTCGTTCTATCCCAAACCTGCGGTCGAGAGTACTGTCGTGGTTATGAGGGGGAAGGGCAGGGGGGAGTTTGACTGGAAGTTCTTAGACGGCACCTTAAAAATGCTCTTCTCTCAGCGCAGGAGGACCCTTAGGAAGGCATTGGAGACCTATTCCAAGATAAAGAGGGAGAGGTTTGAGGACGTGGCAAGGGTCGTTGATGAGGAGCTAATGGATACCCGCGTCTTTGAGCTCCAGCCGTCAGATTTCGTGCGGCTCAGCGAGGACCTGAAGAAGGTGAGTGGGGCGCCCGCCTCGGATGGTTCTGATGGGAGCGGCGCCGACCGAAGTTGAGATGGAGGACGGCAGATGAGCAGGCTGAGGCTCGAGGGCAAGGATTTGGTCGTCTTCCAAGGCGTCTACCCTCCATCAGAGGACACTTTTCTGTTGATTGACGCCTTGAGGGCAGGGGCGGCTGGGAGGGCACTTGAGCTCTGCTCTGGCACAGGGGCTGTGGGTCTGAGCGTCGCGGAGAGATTGGACTCGATAACGGCGGTGGACATAAACCCAGTTGCGGTTAAGAACACGCGCCAGAACTACGCGAACAACGGTCTCTCAGACAGGTTAGACGCGATCGTCGGCGACCTGTTTTCCCCGTTGAGGGGGCAGGCCTTCGATCTAATATTTATGAACCCACCTTATCTGCCCAACGGAGAGGGAGGGTCAGAGGATCTCTCTTGGAGCGGCGGGAAGGGGGGCAGGAGAATAATTGACAGATTTATTAATGGTTTGGCAGGGTTCCTAGGGGAGAAAGGGAGGGCCCTCTTCATACAATCAACGCTGAACGGCATTGATGAGAGCCTTGATATGATCAAGGGGGAGGGCATGGTTGGAAGGGTCGTCAATGAGGCGAATTTTCAGTTTGAGGGTCTTGTGGTAATTGAGGTTAGGCACCGTCCCCCTCAGAAAGACTAAAATACTAATGTTGTAATCTCCATCTGGAAGCAGTTGGAGGGAGAGAATATGCCAGAGCGACCCGCTCATTGCTATCGATATTTCGGTACGCCGCCTTACACTAGAAAGGAGTACATGAGAGGCGTTCCAGGGTCCAAGATCACAAAGTTTGATTTCGGTAACACCAAGGGAGACTTCCCAGCAAAGGTAACGTTAGTTGCTTTAGAAGCCGGGCAGATTAGGCATAACGCCCTTGAGGCGGCGAGAGTCATCGCCACAAAGCACCTTTCAGTCATGTTGGGTGAGACCGGCTTTCATCTTAAGATCAAGGTGTTCCCTCACCAAGTATTGAGGGAGAATAAGATGATGGCTTTCGCAGGTGCAGACCGTCTTCAGGACGGCATGGCCAAATCCTTCGGGAAACCGGGGGGCACGGCCGCGAGGGTTAGATTCATGCAACCCATAATTGATGTGTATGTGCCAGCCGACAAGAAGGACGTTGCAAGGAAAGCTTTGAAGCTGGCAGTTGCCAAGGTACCAATGCCCTGCAAAATAATGGAATAGCAGCAACGCTTCTACTTTAAGGCAGCTATTTTTTCCATATTTCTCATATTGTAGATTAGGAGCACGGCCGGTAGGTCAGATTTCAGGAACGCGGCTTATATACCGAGAACCATGCGGGACACCACTAGAAATACAGCATATATATTTGGCAGGGCTTTGAAAATGAAGGTTAAAGATGGCTTGAGTTAGGCAAGAGCGAGCGGTGTCTCTTTTGATTCCTTATAATTTAGAGGTAGAGAAGGTCATCGATGAAGTCAAGTCCAGAGGGGCAAGGCGTGTATTGATTCAGGCCCCTGACGGACTCAAACAGTATCTCAGGGACCTCCATGAGAGGTTGGTCAAGGAGGGCGCAACTGTCGTCTTATCCGCAGACCCCTGTTACGGCGGTTGCGACTTGGCGGATGAGGAGGCCGCGTTCATAGGGGCAGAGCTCTTGATACATATAGGGCACTTCAAGTTCAGCAAGGTGGAGGAGAAGGTCCCTACAATATACCTACCCGCGAGACACCTCATGGAGATGAGCGTCCTTTCAGCAAAGACGGCAGAGCTCCTCAAGGCAAATGGGATTAAGAGGGCGGGACTGGTTGCAAATGCCCAACATCAAGAGTACCTTCAAGAGTTCAAGAGGACGCTCTCCAGAGCGGGGATAGAGACCGTCGTAGACGAGGTGACAGGCGGACTGATCCTTGGTTGCAGGGTGGCGGCGGCTAAGAGCATAGAGGATGCCGTGGACGCGATAGTCTACGTAGGCGGGGGGGACTTCCACGCCCTTGGCGTTGCGCTCGCCCTTGAGAAGAACGTTTACATAGCCGACCCCTATCGCAATGAGGTTCGTAGTGTTGAGAAGCTCAAGAAGAAGGTACTGGCAAGACGGTGGTGGTCCATCGCGAAGGCTGCAAAAGCCAAGACGTTCGGAATCATAATTGTCACGAAGTCCGGCCAGTTCAGCATGGAGACGGCCATGCGCTTCAAGAGCGCGCTTGAAGAACATGGCAGAGAGGCCCTTTTGATCGCGGCGGATGACGTTAATTGGGAGAGGATGGCGGCATTTCCCTTTATTGAAGCGTTCATTGTAACGGGCTGCCCAAGGATCTCGTTGGATAACCAAGAGAGTTTTGATAAGCCGGTCCTAAACGAGGAAGATGCCTACGACCTGCTGAAGAGGGTGTAGCGGGTTGATCAGGTCAAAGAGCGAGCTGGAGATACTCCTCGAGAGGATAGAGGGGTTCAGATCCCCAAAGCTTCAGCTGGAACAGTACAGGCTCCCAGCGCCAATGGCAGCCGAGATCCTTTGGTACATCGGGTTGCGCCATAAAGACCTTGAGAACCGTATAGTGGCAGATCTAGGGTGCGGCACAGGTATGCTTACGGCTGGGGCGGCGCTAATGGGGGCAGACTATACGGTCGGAGTGGACCTGGACGCCTCCGCGCTAAGCGACGCTAAGAAATGGGTCAGGAAGCTCAATCTCGAGGACAGGGTGGACTTTTTGAGGGGCGCCGTTGAAGAGCTGTGCTTGAGGGCCGATGTTGTTATTCAAAATCCCCCCTTCGGCGTCAGGAAGAGGGAGGCAGACAGAGCCTTCTTGAAGGCCGGTCTCAGCGCCGCGCAGACGGTCTACTCCTTGCATAAAGGCGGCGAGGATATCCGCAGGTTTATAAGAGGATTTGTGGGGGAGTGCGGAGGCAAGATCGATGAGATCCTTCCGTTAAAGATAAAACTACCCCCTACATACCAGTTCCATAAAAGGAAGTTTCACGTGTTTGATGTTGATCTTTATAGAATTGTGAGGGGTATGGAATGAGCAAAGAAAAGAAAGGGGTGGCAGTGCCAGGCGAGCAGTTGGGAGTCGAGGAAGAGTACATGCCCGGCACTGGTGTTTATTTAGAGGATGGCAAGCTGTACTCCAACATTTTTGGTGCCCTTGATATAGACACGAAGAACAGGAAGATTGGGGTCAGAACCGGAAACAGGGTCGCTATCCCCGAGGTCGGGGATATCGTAGAGGGGAAGGTCATCAGCCCTCTGAAGGAAGACTCGGCTATGATAAAGATAATCGCGATAAGGGGGAAGAAGAACCTGAGCGGGACCTTTACCGGGATCCTTCATGTGTCCCAAGCGGCGAAGAGTTATGTTGATACCATATTTGACGTGCTGAACCTGAATGACAGGATTCTTGCAAAGGTGATAACCTCCTGGACCCCCTACCAGCTCTCCACGGCCGACGACGATCTTGGGGTAATCTATGCTACTTGCACGAGGTGCGGTGACGAACTGGTGCTGAAGAAGGGGAGACTTTTCTGTAATAGGGACAAAACTTTTGAGAGGAAGAAGGTATCGCGTTTCTACCTGTTGAAGGAGGAATAGAGATGGCAATTAAGATTCTTAAAGAGGAGGAGGATAGGTTAGAGATTGAGATCCCGAATGAGGATCATACGATCGGAAACCTATTGCGGACGGCATTATTGGCGGATAAGCACGTAAAGTATGCAGGGTATCAGATCGTCCATCCTCTGACGGGGGGCATAAGGCTGGTGGTCCAGACGGAGGGAGGGACCAAGCCGAGGGAGGCGCTCATAAAGGCGCTCTCAAAGATCGAGACGGATACCAAAGAGTTCCGTGACAAGTTCAAAAAGGCCCTCAAGTAGAGGAAGGAAAAGTGTATGACGGAAAGAAGGGCAAGATGAGGGGCATTTTGAGAGACAAGGATCTCGCCCGCTTAGGGGACTCTTTTGTAAATCTGGTCTACTCCACGGCGAAGACCAAGGCCAGCGGGAGACCTGTTGGAGAGAAGGTGCCGGACAAGGTCCTCTCAGAGGCACTAAAGATCGCAAAACTGCAAGTCCCGATGAGGTTGACCCACGGAGAGAGAGGAGACGTTGTGGAGGCCGTGCTGGCCTATGCCTGGATGCACAATATGCTGCCTCTAGAGGAGGCGGTGGCGATTCTCTATACAACGATCTCCGGGGCGGAGTACGAGAGCAGATCGTTGGAGAGGGAGATGTCCGCCAAGGCCTTTTCAAAGCTCATCAGGGTAGCGGTTGACAGGATAGAGGGAGCAGATGTGTATGGGTAGAGGGCCCCTGAAGCGGGAGGCGAGGGTCGCCTATATCGAGGCAATGCCCAAAGGGCGCGTATTCTTGGTAGCCATAGTCTTTAGAGGATGTTGGATTGACGGCATAATGATAAAAGAGGGCTACGAAGCCGTTGGGGAGGTAGAGGCTTGGCTTGCTGGCTCGGATTACTTCGAGGAGCTGTCAGGAATAGCTCTCGGTCCCGGGATGATGAATGTGCTTGGCGAAGAGGGGGCAAGAGAGGTGGAAACCTGGGCAGAAAGCAAGGGCAAGACCGTACTGCCCCTTGGCACTAGGAATAGAAGACAAGCACAGGTCATAATAGACGGCGTGAAACATGCCCTTTGAGTAGAAAGGTTAAAATTGCCCAACTGATTTTGAGAGGCGGGGAATAGCCCTTGGAGTTCTGCCCTAACTGTAACTGCGTACTCTTGGAGGACCGAAAGAGGAAGGTCCTACGTTGCAGGAAGTGCAATTACGAGAGAGCAACAAGCGGAAAGGAGAGCCAGCGATTTGTGGAGAATTTCAACAAGACCAGAGAGACCGTCATAGTCAAGGACGGCGACAGGGAAAAGGACGCCACGCTACCAGTAACGAAGGCAGAGTGCCGGAGATGCGGGAACATGCGGGCATATTACTGGATGACGCAGACGAGGGGCGCGGACGAGCCGTCGACCAGGTTCTACAGGTGCACCAAATGCAACCTCACCTGGAGAGAGTACGAATAAGAGTAGATTTTAAGTATCCCGACATATTATAGAATTTAGCCGCGGAGGAGGTTTTGTGTTTAAAGCAGTACTTGCAGACAGCAGGATTTGGAAGAACGTTATAGATTCTATTTCCACACTTGTAGAGGAGGGCGTTTTCATTGCCGACCCCTCAGGCATAAGGCTGAGGGCGATGGATCCCTCGAGGGTAGCCATGGTGGACATGGAGCTCCCAAAGGCAACCTTCGAGTCGTACGATTGCGCCGTGGAGACGCCCATCGGGGTCAATTTCGGCGACATGAAGAACATTATGAAGAGGACCGGCTCCAACGAGAAGCTGGAGCTAGAGAAGCTTGACGAGGAGGCGAGGCTGAAGATAAGGTTCAAGGGCAAGTCTTCCAGAACCTTCTCGTTGCCGCTTTTGGACCTGGGCAAGGAGGAACTCTCGGCGCCGAGAATATCCTTCAATGCGACCCTGAAGATCCCGGCCACCACTCTGATGGAGGCGGTAAAGGACGCAGAGGTCGTCAGCGACTTCGTTAAGGTTGTGGCAGAGGACGGGCAGATGAAGATCAGCGCGAGCGGCGACAGAGGAGAGGTGGACGTCGTGATAACCAAAGAGAGCGGCGAGTTACTATCAGTAGAGCTAAAGGAAAGTGCCCACGCACTCTACAGCCTGACGTACCTGAGCAAGATGATGGCGGCTTCCTCGCTGTCCGAGATCGCTGTGCTGATGTTCTCGACAGACATGCCGATGAGGCTTGATTTCAACCCCTCAAGCGGCGGGAAGATCGTCTACTATCTGGCCCCAAGAATGGAGGCAGAGTGACAGGGTATCCTACGGAGCCTCTTTCACTACTGTTAATACTATCTTCTCCCACTTTTTTATTGGATGAGGGAAATGCTAACAAGAGAGGATCTGGCCAAGTACCCCTTTGTCAGGAAGGCCTCTTCTTTTATAGAAGGGTACGGGCTGACCCTCAAGGACTTGGCGACTCCTGAATATTCCGGCATAGTAAAGAGGGCCATCGAGCGGGTGAGAGACAGTATAGAAGGAAAGAAGATCGTGACGGACTGGAAAGATCCCGAGACAGAGATCTTGGCTTACCCCCTCGCTCTGGCTTTTTTATACGGTCTGAAGGCAGGGTGGGTAGTAAGAAGGTTTGCTAATGCCGAGCAGAAAAGGTGTGATGAGTTACTTAGGATGGAGAAGGATCAAAAGCTGGTAGAGATTGCCAAAGATGGCTTTGGCTGGGATTTGGAACAGGTAGAGATAAACTTGGAGGGCAAGAGATTCAATTTCAGCCTAGGGGTCAAGGAATACCTTGAAGTTGCACCCCAGTTTCATTCGGCTGAGTGGAAGCTCGTAAACAGGCACCTTCTAAGAGGAATAGTCCTCCTCAAACATAACGAGGTTGCCAGACTCATATCAGAATCCGTCAAAAACAAGGTTGTAAAGAGGGCTGCGGAGGAGGAGGTCAGAAAATTTCAGATCCCCGAGGCTTTTGGCCCCTACGTTGAGGAGGTTATGAAGTTGGTGGAGAGGAGGAGACCACTATATGACGATGAGGCTCCAATCGAGCTAGTAGAGGAGGCCAAGCCCCCGTGCATAATTGCCATAATCAACGACCTAGCAGCAGGTAAGAGCCTATCACATATGGCCAGGTTCACGATTACGACGTTCATGATTAATGTGGGGGAGAATGTCGACAACGTCTTGAAACTCTTCAGTAACGTTGTAGATTTTGATGAAGGAAAGGCCAGATACCAAGTTGAGCATATAGCGGGTAAGATAGGATCGAAGACGAAGTATGCGCCGCCAAAGTGTGATGTGCTTAAGTCATTTGGGTTGTGCGTCGGAGCGGATGCGCTCTGCGAGCGGGTCAAGCACCCACTGCTGTACTACAAGATAAGGGCACGGGAGATCGCCAGGGGTGTGGCAAAAGCCAAGGGGGGCAGGAAGGGTGCATAGCATCGTTGTAGAGGAGTTCAGGAGCTACTACAGCCGGCTTGCGCCTAGGGACTTGGAGGTGAGGGACCTAGGGCGCAGGGAGCTCGCGTTCCTTCAGTTTGGGGAACAGATGATGATAAGGCATATGCAGTTTGCGGACGAGGTCTCGTTGAGGGACCATCTGGTACACAAAACACCCGCACATTTGTACTACTCCTCTGCCTACTATAAGGAGCCCCAAGCACCAGACATGAACAAGAAAGGATGGACAGGAGCGGATCTCGTTTTTGATGTTGATGCAGATCATATACCCACGACATGTAAGGCTGATCATGATAAATGGAAGTGCCTTGATTGCGGCACCGAGGGCGCAGGTTTTCCGCCTGAGAGCTGCACGAGCTGCGGCAAGAAGAGGATCGAGACCACCACTTGGGTCTGTGAGAAGTGCCTAGACGCTGCCAAAAACGAGGTCCTCAAGCTCCTCGACGAGTATCTTATACCTGACTTTGGGCTCTCCCTGAACGATATTGAGATCTGCTTCTCTGGCCACAGGGGCTACCACTTACATATCCTCACGGAGAACTTGAAGGTGCTCACCAGTGACGGTAGGAGGGAGGTTGCAGACTACGTCAGAGGAATAGGACTAGATCCAAAACACCATGGTTTTGCAGCATTAAAGAATGGTCCTTTGATCGGCCCAGACATCAGAGACGGCGGTTGGCGGGGCAGAATTGCCAAGTCCATTTACACATACATGAGCAGGTGTAGCACCGAAGAGCTGAGGACTGTCACAGGTTCGGAGAGTGTGGCAGATATGCTTTGCCGAAACAGGGATAAGATCTTGAAGGGGATAACGTTGTCACCTCCCTCATGGGTTGGGTTGAAGGGCGTTGAGCTCGGAAGGATAAGCAGAATAGCAAAGGCATCGGTCAAGGACGTCCTCTGCAATATCGATGAGAGGGTGACCATAGACATAAAGAGGCTGATAAGGTATCCGAATAGCCTCCATGGAAAGTCCGGACTAAAGGCCAGCAGGATCACGTACAATGACCTTGAGAGGTTTGACCCCCTGAGGGACGCAGTGGCGTTTAGAGATGGAGAAATAAAAGTATATGTAAGGGAGGCTCCACGAGTTAGGATAGGAAATCATGAAGTTGGGCCACTAAAAGGGGCCGAGGTGGTAGTGCCCAAGGCTTTAGGCCTTTATCTCATATGCAAAGGGGCGGCGGAACCTAGGGCGTGATCTTATGTACAAGAAGATTCTGGAGTTCTGGCTGAACGAGAAGGAATCGAGGGAGCTCCAGAGACCCCCATCGGGCTTTAAAGATGGCGTGAAGAAATATCTGGAGGATCTTGCCCGCATGGAGAATGGCGTGCCCTCCAAGCTGAAGTTGGTCGAGGCAGAGAGGGCAAAACGCATAATCAACGAGATCGCGATCCTGAGGAGGGAGAAGATCTGCAAGACAGCTGTGGTGGGAACTCTGTCGGACGACATGTTGTTTGAGGATGAGATCGGGCTATTCAGGTCTCTCAAGGAGCCGGAGAAGGTAACGGACGATAGTGCGAAAAAGATATTAGTGAGGGTGCTCCGAGATGTTCCATCGTTCGTAGGGGCAGATTTAAAAACGTATGGCCCCTATAAGACCGAAGATGTCGTGCTGTTACCGGCACAAAATGCCGAGGCCCTCATAAAGAGAGGGATAGCAACAGAGATACAAAGGAGGATCTAGAGATGAAGGCTCCAAAAGAGATAAACACGTACTGTCCTAGGTGTAAGGCTTACACTGTTCACAGCGTTACGCTTTACAAGAAGGGGAAGGAGAGGGGTCTTGCAGAGGGCACCAGAAGGTACGAGCGCAAGAAGAAGGGATACGGTAGCTCGAGAAAGCCTGTTCAAAAGCGAACAGCCAAGACCACAAAGAAGATGAGCCTGAAGCTGAAGTGCAAGAAGTGCGGTTACCAGAACCAGAGGAAGGGTCTCAGGCTCAAGAGGCTAGAGATAGTTTGAGGTGAGGTTATTGAGGAGAAGAGAGATGCTGACGCCCGTGCCCAGAAGCAAATTCTTCAGGGTGCAGTGCCCAGAGTGCGGCAATGAGCAGACCGTATTCTCCAACGTGGCTTCGGTCGTTAAATGCACGATCTGCGGCAAGGATCTGGCATTGCCAACCGGCGGTAAGACCAAGATCCTTTCGGACAACGTCAAGGAGATAAGTTAACCGCCTTTTTAAAAGGTAAGCCAATTTTTGGCACAATGCCCTTTACCGCCTTTTCCGGTGAACCCCAATATACTTATAACCCATTTCCTATTTATCCATCACAACAAAGACCGTCGTGGTCCAGGGATCATGTTTATCAAGGGTTGGAGGGGCGCAGATGGTTTTGAGAAAGAAGGATTACCCAGAGATAGGGGAATACGTGATAGCCACGGCAGTTAAACTGCAGGAGCATGGCGTCTACGTCAATCTTGACGAGTTTGAGAAGAACGGATACATCCCCATAGGTGAAATAGCATCCACGTGGGTAAAGAATATCAAGGATTTCGTTAAGGAAGGGCAGAAGCTTGTTCTCAAGGTGATCAGGATAGACGACAAGAAGGGTCATATCGATTTATCTTTGAGGAAGGTCACTGAGAGGGAGAAGAAGGACAAACTGATACAGTGGAAGAAGTCAAAGAAGGCGGAGAAGCTCCTAGAGGGCGCCGCAAAGTCCTTAAACAAGGATTATGCGGAGGCGGTAAAGGACATCGGAATACCTCTGGAGGACTATTTTGGGGACCTCTACGCGGCTCTAGAGGCTGTGTCCTCTAAAGGACCCGACGCGCTGAAGCCGGCAGGGACGCCTGAAGGTTGGGCGAAGGCACTTTACGAGGCAGCCAAGGATCATATCGAGACACCTGTGGTTCAAGTGACCGGAATAATTCAACTCAACTCCTCCAAACCGAGGGGGGTAGAGGACATAAAGAAGGCTCTATTGGAGGGCAAGAAGGCACCCCCCAAGAATGGTGGGAGGGTAGAGATCACATACCTCGGTGCGCCACGTTACAGAGTAAAGGTAACAGCAAAGGACTACAAGATCGCCGAGGAGATCATGAAGGAGATGGCTGACGCGATAATCTCGAAAATAACTTCTGCTGGCGGATCCGGATCATTCGTAAGGTGATGGTATTTGAAGGGAATGATCAGGAAGTGCAGGGCTTGTGGCGAGTATACGTTGAAGATAGACACCTGCCATCATTGCGGCGGGGCCCTGAGGAACCCGCACCCAGCGAAATTCTCGCCAGAGGACAAGTACAGTAGGTTCAGACTCGCCCTTAAGTTGAGTGAGAAGACTGAAGACTGAAGACGGGATAGCTGCGACTTTTCATCGCCTCCACCGAATTTTGGAATACTGTCTAGCGCGTAACATTCGAAGGGGCTAAAGAAGAAGAAAAGCCTAGGCAGGGTAGTTGATCTTATAGACCAATACCCAGAGATTGCTTGAGGAGTAGACCAGTTGGAAGTACTGAGGTGCTGTAATGTTTATTTGAAGAGTGCTTTTGTATCCATCAATGAACGGGTAGAAGAGCAGCTGGTACAGGGTCGTATTTGAGGCTTTTGGACCGGCAGGCAGCGGATAGTTTATGGTGCCTTGGCCCGTGCTTAACGGGACGCCTTGGATATAGTCTGATGAGTCGTAACCGGCTATCGCCATCATGGCTGTCGATTTCTCGAAGTCCCCAATGGTTGTCCATGGGGGCAATGCCAGTAACGGGTTCTGAGAGACGATGGTCCAAGGTTCATAGACAACCACGTAGTCCACCTTCATGGCTTTGAATACATCGAGGGCATACGTCTCATTATTGAGGAAGGCCTGGGCAACGAGCTTTATCTGGGTTCCGTTGGTGGTGGAGTTGTCATCAATTACGGACTTGTTTGCCATCACGTTTATCCAGTACCCATAGTCCCACCAGCATCCTACAATGGCATCCTGAGGCAAGTTATCCCTCATCCAAGCCAGCGTCTCCATCCAATCTGGGATCTCTGTAGCATAGCCGCTTGAGGCGGAAACGATCATAGTGGGTCGATTAGCCGACCTCAGGTTATACATCAATGGAACCATGGCGACTATGACGATCGCTATTATTAGAATGCCGTAACCTTTGCCCAGCAAGGTGGCACGGCTCTTCTTATCAGGCTGTTGTCTTATGACAAAGGAGACGTTGCTTAGTATCGATGTCAGAGCGAAGCCGCCAAGTATGCCAAGCGCGGGGGCCGCGACTATCATCAGACGGATGTAAGAACCGGCGCCGTAAATCCCTGTGAGGGCGAACAACACCATGAACAGATCCTTGTATTTCAGCCTCTTCAGCGCATAGTACACACCCACAGGTGCAAGAATTATAAGTATGTGGTAATTGGTGAAGAAGTTGGCCCAGGTGGATGGGAACTGCTCCCCTACAGTTCCTATTATGGGGGTCCCTGCGCGCGATAGAGGGTTTATGAACGTCAGGAACTTGCCCCCTATCGGGCCGAACACGCCGCCCAGTGTCAGGGCGCCGAAGACCACAACTATTCCGAGGATCGCTCCTACGGAGAACTTCTGCCTCTTGGCATGGTCCTGTATGTACCCGGTGAATGACAGGACGAGACAGATGATGAATGCTATGATGGGACCGGCGGTAAAGGGGGAGATGGCATCATCGATGCCGTAGTTCGGTGTCACCGCCAAGGTGAACATCGTGATGGCTGCGATCACGGTGAAGGATATGGAGAGCTGCTTGCTCCATCTACCAATGATCGTCATAACAATAACGAATAGAGCGAAAAGATTTAGTGGGTACAAATACGCTCCCCAAGACATTGCCATATATGCCAGAGTAAGACCAGAGATGATCGAGTATGGAATAGTTCTGGACTTTAGGGATTTTATGAAGAAGAGAACCGAGATCAACATTCCCAACATGCCGACAGATTCCGTATCAAAGAAGCCCAGCGCGGTTCTTTGTATGGCTGTCGGGTCAACGGCGAAGATGAGTGCGGAGAGCAAACCGACGCCGCGGTTAACCAAGTCCTTCCCGAGCGCAAAGAGCAGGATGACCATTATGGCTCCAGCAAAGACTGGGAAGAAGACTGCAACATCAAAAAGTTGGACGTTGAGTCCTATAAAATTCAGAAACATGTAGATGGCGGCGCCTGTAAAGGGCACGCCCATTTGGGCTTGATACGGCACGTTTGATCCCCACGGCGCCCATCTCGTGGGATCAAACCAAGTGTACCAAGCATTAAAACCGTTTTCAACTATGTACTTCGCGCTTTTATACTGAAAGTAGGGGTCAAATTCATCAAGGTAAACTCCCCATTGCATTGGGAGCAGACGAATGGCAACCGCCAGCAAGACAATTGAGAGCAGGGTCGCGTAGACCAGCAAGTTCATCCTTGCGATCTTCAGACCTTTTAGCGGCTCTGGGATCTTCAGGTGTTTTAGCGAGTCTGGGACCTCAAGGTTCATCGACACTACCTCTACAAGACAAACTCCTTTCTTAAGAGAAACATTTAAACTCTATGGTTAAGGTATAATGCTTAATATTGAAGATTGAGTAGATTCCCTTTACCTGAGGCTGAAGATGATGCCATTCATCGGCGAGATGCCCAAGGATTACAATAGCAAAGTCGTTGAGGACGAGACCTTCAAGTTCTGGGAGGTTGAAGGGATATTGGAGAAGGTCAGGGCACGCGGAGGCGAGAAGAAGTTCTATTTTCTAGATGGTCCTCCTTATGTAACGAACCCCATCCATGTGGGCACGGCATGGAATAAGACGCTCAAGGACGCGTACATCAGATACTTCAGGATGAATGGATATAACGTAAGGGATCAGCCCGGATTCGATATGCACGGGCTGCCCATAGAGGTAATGGTTGAGAAGAAGCTGGGTATCAAGTCAAAGAAGGAGATCGAGACCCTAGGGATAGAGAAATTCGTCAGAGCTTGCAAGAGCTTCGCTATAGATAACCTGAAGATCGCTACCAGCCAGTTCAAGAATCTTGGAGTCTGGATGGATTGGGAGACCCCTTACAGGACGCTTGATAACTATTACATTGAGTCAGTATGGTGGCTGATAAAAAGGGCCGAGGAGAGGAAGCTACTCGGCAAAGGGAAGAAGATCGTGCACTGGTGCCCCAGATGCGAAACAGTACTGGCAGGATACGAGGCGACCGACGAGTACAGAGACGTGGAGGAGGAGTCCATTTACGTCAAGTTCAGGATCGAGGGGAAAGAGAACGAGTACATAATGATATGGACGACGACCCCTTGGACCCTGCCTGCCAACGTCGCAGTAATGGTTCACCCAGACTTTACCTACGCGAGGGTCAGGGCAGGGAAGGAGATCTACATAGTCGCTGAGGGAAGGGTGGAGTCGGTCCTCAAGGATCTTGGATCTCCCTACGAGGTTATTGAGACCTTCCCCGGCGTGAAACTCAAGGGTCTGAGGTACGTCCCGGCTCTGCTGGAGGAGGTCCCCAAGCAGAAGGAGCTCCAGCCGGCGTACATGGTCGTGCTGAGCGACCAATACGTGACCCTTGAGGAGGGTACGGGATGCGTGCATACCGCCCCCGGGCATGGAGAGGAGGATCATGAGGTAGGAGAGCTTTACGGGTTGCCGGACTTCTGCCCGGTGGACGAGAGGGGGCGCTTCACCGAGGACGGGGGCAAATACGCCGGGAGGGATGTCAGGGAGGCAAACAGTGCCATAACACAAGATCTGAAGGGGAAGGGCCTACTCTTCAAGACGGAGACGACCACACATAGGTACCCCCACTGCTGGAGGTGCAAGACCCCGCTGATACTGAGGACCGCCTCGCAGTGGTTCATAAAGGTCACAGAGCTGAAGGAGATCGTACTGGAAGAGAATGAGAAGGTGGGCTGGGTCCCAGAGTGGGCGGGGAGGGCGAGGTTCGGGAACTGGATAAAGAACGCAAAGGACTGGGTCATCTCCAGGCAGAGGTATTGGGGGATCCCGCTACCCATCTGGGTCTGCGAGAAGTGCGGAAGGTACGAGGTTATAGGATCGGTATCAGAGTTGAAGGAGAAGGCGGTCTCAGGTTTCAAGGAGGGGGAGCTCCACAGGCCTTGGGTCGACTATGCGAAGATGAAATGCGGTTGCGGCGGCGTGATGAACAGGGTTAATGACGTGGCAGACGTCTGGATGGACTCTGGATCAGCATCCTTTGCGACGCTGCATTACCCATCAGACAAAAAGGCATACAAGTACTGGTGGCCTGTGGACATGATCCTGGAGGGGCAGGATCAGACGAGGGGGTGGTTCTACACGCTGATGGTTTGCGGAGTCGTTGCCTTCGGTTCTGCACCCTACAGGCGCGTGCTGATGCACGGCTTTTCTCTTGATCAAGAGGGTAGGGCCATGCACAAGTCTCTGGGAAACGTGGTTTACCCGGAGGAGGTCATAGAGAAGTTCGGCAGGGACACCCTGAGGTGGTACGAACTCGGATGTACCACCTGGGAGGACCTGAAGTTCACATGGAAGGCTGTGGAGGAGACGTCGAGGTTTGTGGGCATCCTGTGGAGCACCTATTACTTCGCGAGCCTCTACATGAACCTTGACAAGTTTTCGCCGGATAAATACCCGCTGGAGAATCTGACTAAGGCGCTCAGGCCCGAGGACAGGTGGATACTCTCAAGATTTGAGAGGCTGGTCCAGAGAGTGACAGAGTCCATGAACGAGCTCAAGGTCTTTGAGGGCGTAAGGGAGCTGGAGGATTTCATGAAGGAGGAGCTGAGCAGGTGGTACGTGAGGCTCATCAGGAAAAGGACGTGGTCGGAGGCGGAGGACCCCGACAAGATGGCGGTATATGCTACCCTCTGCCATATTCTGCTGAATTACCTCAAGATGGCCGCTCCAATCATCCCATTCGCTACAGAGAAGATCTACGGAGACATGTTCAGAGGGCTGCCAGGAATGCCTGAAAGCGTACACATGCTAGGCTGGCCGAAGGTCGAGAGCAGGTGGCAGGATGAGAAGATCGAGGTGGACATGGAAATAGCAAAAGAACTGATAGAGGCATCGTACAGTGCCAGACAGTCGGCCAGGATAAAGATCAGGCAGCCGCTCCTCAGGCTGAGGGTGGTTTCAGATGATGAGAAGGTAAAGCAGGCGATCTCCAGGCTGAGGGGCGTCGTACTAGAACAGACGAACGTGAAAGAAGTGGAGGTGATAACGGCTAAAGAGGAGGAGAATATGAAGGGGGTGCTCCTCTCAGCCAACCGCTCTGTTCTGGGACCAATATTCCGGAGTAAGAGCTGGAAGCTCGCGGAGCTGATTACAACTCTAGATGGCAAGGTGGTCCTGGAGTCCTTTAAGGAGGGGCAGCCCTTCATTGTAGAACTCGACGGGGAGAAGATCGAGCTGAGGAAGGAGTACGTCACGCTCCAGGAGGAGCTTCCAGAGAACTTCAAGGGCGTGCAATCGCGGTACGGCACGGTGTACATCGACACGACGAAGAGCAGAGAGCTGATCTCCGAGGGACTTATGCGAGACATGATAAGAAGGGTTCAGGAGATGAGGAAGAGGGCGGACTTGAGGGTCGACGCATACATAAAAGTCGCAATATCGGCCCCAACCGACGAGAGTAAGGAACTCCTGATCAGCAGGTTGAAGGATATAGCGGCCGAGGTGAGGGCAAAGGAGATCACGATCGCTGCAGAGAGAGACATCAGGCTCGCTTTTAAGGAAGAGTGGGACATCGAGGGCGAGAAGTTCGTAATAGGGATCGAGGAGTTGCGGTCACAATAAAAGGTGCGGATGTTGAGAAGAGTCGGTCTCATTATAAACCCAATAGCAGGCATGGGAGGGGCGGTTGGGCTAAAGGGGACCGACGGGATCGAGATCGTTAAAAAAGCCCGCGCCTTAGGTGCAGAGAACGTGTCGTTAGAGAGGGCCAAGGCATTTTTGAGATCCTTCGGGGCGCTGTTGAGCACCATAGAGTTCCTTACGTGCCAGGGCGAGATGGGGGAGGGGGTGTTTCAAGAGCTCAAAATACCCTGCAAGGTGATTCCGGGAAGGACCGGAGAGACCTCGGCGGAGGACACCAAGTCAGCCGCCAAGTACATGCAGAATTCCGATGTTGGGATTATAGCATTTTGTGGCGGAGACGGCACCGCAAGGGACATCCTTGACGCGGTGGAACAGAGGGTACCGGTGATAGGCATCCCCTCAGGGGTCAAGATGCACAGCGGGGTCTTTGCTGTGAGCCCCAAGGCTGCCGCGGAGATCGTGACGAAGTTTCTGTGGGACGAGTTGCCACTGAAGGAGGCAGAGGTTGCTGACGTGGATGAAGATGCATTCAGGGAGGGAAGGTTGTCCGCCAGACTATACGGTTATCTAATTGCGCCCTATGAGCCGACCGGCATCCAAGGGATGAAGGCGCCAACACCCATAACAGACGAGGTTAGCGAGAACAGGAGGGCCATAGCCAAGTGGGTAATTGAGAACATGGAAGACGGAGTCATCTACATACTCGGTCCAGGAAGCACGGTAAAAACGATCAACGAGGTCCTCAACATGGAGGGGATGCTTCTGGGTGTTGATCTGGTACTTGATAAAAGGATGCTACGCAGCGATGTCGGTGAGAGAGAGATACTTGAAGCGATCTCGAAGAGACCGGCACGCATCGTTGTCTCTCCAATTGGGAGGCAGGGGTTCATATTCGGGCGCGGAAACCAGCAGATAAGCGGCAGAGTCTTGAGGAAGTTAGGTAAGGAAGCGGTGATGATCTTATCAACGCGCGAGAAACTCGAAGGAATTCAGGTCCTTAGAGTGGATACTGGCGATCCTGATACAGACGCCCTTTTCAGGGGGACTATGAGGGTCTTGGTAGACTACGGCATCTTCAGGGCTATGAAAGTCGAAAGTTAGAGCTGCTTCTTTACCACTTCAGCATATGCCTCAGGGGTGAGCAGCGAATCGCCACCGCCCTTGACGTCGACCTTGACCAACCATCCCTCGCCATACGGATCTTTGTTTATGAGTTCGGGTTTTTCCGAAAGCGCATCGTTGACCTCGACCACCGTGCAGTCCACCGGCGCGTATACCTCTGCCACTGCCTTAATGGACTCCAGACTGCAGAGGGTCGCCCCCTTCTTGAAGGATTGTCCAACCTTGGGGAGTTCGACATAAACCAAGTCGTGGAGGGTTCTCTGCGCGTAATCAGATATCCCCACCCGGGAGGGCTTCTCCTGCAGATTTATCCATTCATGAGTGGGGGCATAGCGAAGGCCGGCTTTTATGATGTTGTCACCCACTTTGATAGACGCGGGCATATGAAATCAACCTAAGGAATTTTGTGGATCAGGGTATTTAACTTT
>Ga0315280_10002338_pt1 | contig 30905 bp, 27 predicted proteins | sample YL17G06_40_MG_FD_203697 | JGI IMG/M metagenome (GOLD analysis project Ga0315280, IMG submission 203697) | Sediment microbial communities from Yellowstone Lake, YNP, Wyoming, USA - YL17G06_40 | ecosystem: Environmental > Aquatic > Freshwater > Lake > Sediment | place: USA: Wyoming | collected... | reverse complement strand
AAGCAGCATTCCGTCCACCAGGAATTTTGTTTCCGGCCGGTTGGGGTCAAGCGGCTCAGCAGGTGTGGTCGGGTCAACTACCAGCTCTATAATACTGCTTGCCAGACTCCGCGTCACCAACTTCACAGCTACGTTGGAGGGGATATCAACATATCTCTTGTCGATGCTAAGGATAACTCTGGTTTGATGATACACCAAGCCGGTTTTCGGATCTTGCAGCTTCTCAGGAGGCATAACGCCTGTTACTGTGCCGATCTGATAGCCGCAGAATTCAACCGGCGTATTCTTTTCAACTCCCTTGGCGGTCGGAAATTGAACGACCACTTCAAAAGAGTGAATTTCGCTGATTTTTATCGGTAGGTCGCCGAACTTGAATACCAGCCATATCAGCGCAGCCAAGCCTGCTAATACAAAAACGCCTACGAGCAGGTTGCGTCTCTTTTGGATGGTTTCATAATCAGTCACTTATGCGTCCCTTTCACTGGAGTTCATAGTTCATAGTTAGTGGTTCATCGAACAACCAACAATGAACAATGAACAATGAACAATGAACAATGAACAAATATCATCGCATAAACAAGTCCCTAATGGCACGCAAAGGATAACCACTGCGGTTGAGTCTGTTTATCAGCCTGATGCGCTCGATGCTCTTGTTATCAAACAGGCGTCTTCCGGTCGGCGTAACTTCGGCAGGGGCCAGCAAGCCAACCATCAGGTAATATTGCAGAGATTGGCGGGAAACACCAGCCTTTTTTGCCGCGTCGCCTATCGGCATTAATTCTTTATCGGCCATTTTATATGCGAGCCTTTTGCCGTCTCTTGCGGAGTTCGTCTATCAACGTCAAAAACGAGGTTCTAACCTGTTCAAAAGTCATCCGCTTCACAACTCTTTTGGAATCGGCGGACACATTTACCTTTTTCGACCATCGGGGCGAAATCATAAGTAAATAATCAAAGCCTGCTGGAATCTGCGCTTGGTACAGCCTCCAGGCCTCCCGCAACAGCCTTTTGGCGTGATTACGCACCACCGCACAGCCGCATGATTTGCCTACGGACACGCCCAGTCGTGAATAGCCACAATCGTTCCGACGGATGTATAGGACTAGGAATCCATCGCTTGCACACAAGTTGCCGGCCACAACCGTTCTGAACTGGTAGTTAGTGACAAGTCTCTTATATTTGGGCAAAGATTTTCTATTTGCCGTTTCCAACTTAACTGGTGGCTGCTATTTCCTATCAACTGTAACGCCCGGCCAATCATCCGTGCGGAATGGGCTGGCCGGCAGGCCTTCCTTATTATAAAGATTACAGACAGGATTATCGGCCCATGCGTATCGCACGGCCACAGGCTCAGCTACTTTATCGCTGCTGACTGCCACGGTATTGCCATCGATCTGCGCGTCGGCCCAGAGAAATTTGCGGTCCGTACCGGCAACGGCAAATCCCCTCAACGGTCCGCCTCCGCCGGCGACCAGACCGCCGCCGACGTGATTGAACTCCAGAATAACCTTGTTCCCGCCAACCTTCATCGATTTGTAGATTGGGCCGGAATAGACGGGGTTCTTGCCGTAGGTCTTCGCCAACGCCCATAACGCCAGACGCTTGCCGACATCCTGCTTATTCTTGGGATGTATGTCGTTGGCCTCTCCAATATCTATGATCACGGCCATACCAGTATTGGGCAAAGCTAACGTCAGTAGCTGCGCCTCGCGCAGTTCCGCCCACTCACTGTCACCGGGTTCTGGCTTGGTTGCCATAAAATTTGCCAACTGCACGATGAGGAAGGCAAAATCGCCTCGGCCCCAGTCTTTGCGCCAATTGTTGATCATAGCCGGCAAAAGTTTGCGGTATTGGTATGCCCGGCCGGCGTTAGATTCACCCTGATACCATATCGCCCCGGCAATGCCGTAAGGAATCAAGGGGGCGATCATTGCGTTATACAAACCTGCCGGCGCGTGCGGATTCCCCGGCCCGAACGGTTCGCCGGGCCTATTAGGCGGCCTACCACCTTCAGCCTTCGCCTTCTCGACTGCCTTCTGCCACTCGGCTAACTTTTGGTCATACTCTTTCTTTGCCTGTGGATATTTCGCAACTGCGTCATCGTACCGCTGCAAGATGGGGGCAAAATCCTGCTCCGCCTGCAGTGCCTGCCGGCTGGTCCACGCCTCAGCGGGCGTGCCGCCCCAGGATGTGTGAATCAAGCCAATCGGAACACCGAGCTCTTTGTGTAGGTCTCTGCCGAAATAGTAGGCAACGGCGGAAAAGTCCCCAACCGTCTGTGGACTACACGATTGCCAACTGCCGACGCAATCGCTCTGCGGCTGCTCGGCTACCTTCCGCTGAACACTAAAGAGCCTGATATTCGGATAGTTCGCGGCGGCAATTTCCTGCTCGGCGTTGGCAGATTGCCTGACCGACATCTGCATATTCGATTGCCCGGAGCAGACCCACACCTCGCCCACAAGCATGTTTTTGATTGTTATGGAATTTTTGCCGCTAATAGTCATCTCGTAAGGCCCGCCTGCACTGGGCGGCGTCATTTCAAAGCGCCACTTGCCATCATTGTCGGCGGCTGCCGACCAGCGCATATTATGCCAGCTAACCGCGACCGTAATCTCTTCGCCTGGCTGTGCCCAGCCCCAGATGGGCACTTTTTGCCCGCGATGCAGAACCATATTATCGCCGATTACCGCCGGCAGCCTGACATCGGCCCAGGCTGTGCCAGCGCCGGCCAACAGCAAGACCAAAGAAAGGACCAAAATGATTGATTTTGTAGAACCGATTCGCTTGTCACTCATCTATCAACTCCTAAATATCAACAAAACAGAATCAATGGTTATCGGTCGGGCAATTATACCACTGTTATAGTGGCAGGTCTATCGCTTTCAGCAGCCAGTCGTACCAGACCTTCATACCTTCGCCGGTCTTGGCTGATATCGGGAAAATTTCTATGCCCTTATTTAGCTTGCGGGCGTCGGTTTTTACCCGCTCGATATCGAAATCCACCAAATCGCTTGCCAGCAGCAGATCGATTTTATTGATGAGAAGCACTTTTGACTTGGCAAATATGGCAGGGTACTTGGCCGGCTTGTCATCACCCTCGGCGACTGAAAGCACAACTACTTTGCCGGTCTCACCTAACTCGAATTCGGACGGGCAAACTAAGTTGCCGACATTCTCTATGAAAATTATATCCAGGTCTCTGACCGGAAGATTCTGCAGCGCATTACTTATCTGAGCGGCTGACAGGTGACACGCCCCGCCGGTATTTATTTGAACGGCGGGCGTGCCGGTCGCTCTAATTTTTTGAGCATCCAGGTCGGTTTGGATGTCACCTTCAATCACGCCGATCTTGATTTTGCCTTTTAGGTCGCTTATCGTCCTGGCGAGAATCGTGGTCTTGCCTGAGCCGGGCGACGATATCATATTAAGGCACAATTTCTTCTGTTCAGCCAAGAACCGGCTGTTTTTGAGGGCGTACTCTTCGTTAGCACTGAGTATCTTTTTACGGATGGTTTTCTTCTGCATACCTAATCGGCCTCAAATTCTATCTCTTCCAGCAGCAGCGGTGCATCTGGTTTTGCCTTATGTTCTATTTCCAATCTCATGCCTTCGCAGGGCGTACCTTTGGCGGCAGCGTCAAAGGCAAAGCACAGTATCTCGTCGTTGACCGCGCTGAACATACCACAGCTAATTTTGGCGCTGACAGGTTTCGAGTTGTGTCTCTTGACTTCTTCGGATATCGCCGCAAGCAGACTTTCTGCTATCATCGTTTCGTGCATCAGCATATCCTCGGAAGCTCACGCCCGTACGGCATCTGTACAATTCTTCTGCCGCCGATCTTGGTTATCATCTCCACCGTGGGTACATCACGGCTCTGGCAGACCTGGCCGATTATCTTTGCCCTTTCGCCCAGTCGATGGTTTTTGCAGACATTCAAACACTTATCGGCAGACTCCGGCGAGACAATCGCCACGAATTTACCTTCATTTGCGATATTGAGCAGGTCAAAACCAAGCATATCGGCAGCCGCTTGCACTGCCGGCGTGACCGGAATATCCGCTTCGCAAATTTCGATACTCAATCCTGTTGCCTTTACGATTTCATTGAGCGTCGCAGCCAACCCGCCGCGCGTTGGGTCGCGCATAAATTTAATGCCGGTTGTATCTTGCAGCAGTTGACAGGTCAAGTCAGCAAGGCCGGCACAGTCACTTTGCATCTTGGATTGGAATTTTATGTCCTCGCGCTGGCAGATTATAGTCATTCCGTGGGCGCCGATAGTGCCGTTGATTATTATCCTGTCGCCGACCGCGATCTTATCAAACCCCAAATCCACGCCGGGCAGTCTTATCCCGATTCCCGCCGTGTTTATGAAAATCTGGTCGGCTGCCCCAGCTTCGACGGTTTTGATGTCACCGGTGACAATCTCGACATTATTTTGACGGGTGTGCTCGTCGATGCTGGCTAAAATCTTCTCCAGCAAATCGAATTCAAAGCCCTCTTCGATTATCAGGGATAGCGACAAAGCGGCCGGCCTGGCGCCTGCTACTGCTAAATCATTTATCGTGCCGCAGACCGCTAGTTTTCCGATGTCTCCGCCGCTGAAAAACAAAGGCTTGACGACGTAACTATCGGTCGTGAAACAGATTGAATTTGAAGCAAGGTTTAGCTTTGCCGAGTCACCCAACTGCGCAAGGACATCGTTTTTGAATCTTGGCAGAATGTGCTGCCGGATCAATTCATCTGTCAATTGTCCGCCGCCTCCGTGCGCAAGTAAAATCCTGTCATGTTTCGTAGGGTATGCAGGTTTCTGCATACATATCTCTGAATGTTTTGCGGTATGCATAGCATACCCTACCTCTCTGGCCTGTATCTTGCCCAGGCCGCACAAGTGCCCTCGGAGCTTACCATGCACGGACCAACGGGCGTCTGGGGCGTGCAACTTCTTTCAAAAAGGGCACATTCCGGCGGGTCTATCAGCCCGCACAAGACCTCGCCGCATCGGCAGCCGTTAGTGTCGCCGCCTGGCGTTTCAGTTATGCCGAATTGCTTAAAGGCATCGAACCGGCTGTATTTATCTTTGAGTTTGAGCGTGCTCTTTTTAATTTTTCCCAGGCCTCGCCAGCAGCCTTCCGCTGGCTGGAAAAACTCGGCGATCATTTTTTGCGCGGCGATATTACCCTCTTTAGTTACGACCGCAGCATACACCGATTTTACTTTAGCTTCGACCGATGAAAGCTGCCGGCAAATCTCGGCAAGTCCTTCGATTATTTGCACCGGCTCAAAGCCGGCCACAACGCACGGGCGGGCAAAATCTTGCACAATCTCTGCAAAAGCGCCGTAGCCGATTATCGCGCTGACGTGTCCTGGGCAAAGAAAGCCATCTATATTGTGGTTAATCTGGCTCAGCAATGCCCGCATCGCAGGCACAACTAATTTATGCCCGCTCAGCACAAAAAAGTTGTTAATGCCTTGCTCGGCTGCCTCTTTTACGGCCACCGCGGTAGCTGGGGCGGTGGTTTCAAAGCCGACGGCGACAAACACCACATTCTTTTGGGGATTATCTTTAGCCAATTGCAGTGCATCTTCGCTGCTTAAGACCACCCTGACATTGGCTCTGGTGCTTTTAGTTTCCAGTGACCCGCTTTTGCCCGGAACGCGAACCATGTCACCATATGTTGCAATTATACAATCGTCACGGCCTGCCAGTTCTAAGACCGCATCTATGTAGCTCTGGTCGGTTACACAAACCGGACAGCCAGGGCCAGAGAGAAGTTTTATTCTCCTGGGCAAGATTGATTTTATGCCATTGCGGAAAATAGCAACCGTGTGGGTGCCGCAAACCTCCATTATGTTGATTTGGCGACCCAACCGCTCGCAGGCGGCTTCAATAGAATGTTGTGCTTCATTAATTCTATCAAGCATTCTTATCAGAGTATATGAGTAAATGCGTTAATGAGTAAATGCGTTGTTCTTTCCATTTGTACCCATCTACACATTTACGCATTTACTCATCCACGCTTTTCATCCTGAGACTTTGTTTGGCGCCTCCGTGAACCTGTTTATTTCCGCTAAAAGCTCCCAGGTTTTTTTTGCCTCTTCTTCATCCACAAGCGATATGGCAAAACCAGCATGTACCAGCACTAAATCGCCGAGCTTAGCTTCCGGCAGCAGTGTAGTTTTCGCCTTGAAGCGGTTGCCCATCGCATCAACAACTGCCCTGTCTTTATCCAACTCTACTATTCTTGCTGGTATTGCCAAACACATCGCTCGTATCTTTTCTCAAGACTCGCGATTCATCACAGCGGCTGCAATTGCTGCTTGGCCGAGCGAAAGTCCGCCATCGTTGGCGGGGACTTCGCGGTTAAATAATACGGAAAAACCATTCTGTTTCAACTGATTTACCAAACGGTTTGTCAGATAACGATTGCAGAATACGCCGCCACTTAACGCAACCGTGTCGAGTTTCGTACTTTCTCTAGCCTGTTTAGCCATCGCCAGTAGGGCGATGGAAAGCGTGTTATGAAACTTTGGCGAGATAGTGCCGGCCCCCAGGTCGTTTTGGACATCTGCGATAAGCTGCTTTAGCGTTTTGCCCAAATCAAGCTGCACTGCCTCGTTGGCCCTACTTATAAGCTCAAAGTCATAGTGGTCTTCAATGCCGCTCTGGATGACTGCCTCCAGGGCCATCGGCAACTGGGCATCAAAATGATTGTAGCTACCCAGGCCGAGCATAGCGGCAACCGCATCGAAAACTCTGCCCAGGCTGGAAGTTTGCACGCAGTTAATGCGTTTTTCAATCTGCTCTAAGATGAATTTAGAATTTAGAATGTTGTCATTCCCGCGCAAGCGGGAATCTATCTTCTTTTTGTTCCCTGGATTCCTGCTTTCGCAGCAATGACAGTCGGGTTTAATTCTCTCGATCAGCCAATCAAAATTCGGTAGTCGAAAATCTTTCCCCCAGCTCTTTTTCAGCAGAGACAGCAAAGGTCTTATCGCCTCTTTGCTCGCCCTATCCGCGCCGGGCAGGTCGTAGTAAGCTAAGTGTCCAAAACGCTCAAATTTGTCCAGAGATGCGACCAAACATTCACAGCCCCAAATCGCGCCGTCAGTCCCGTAGCCGGTGCCGTCACACACAATGCCGATGACCGGGCCTTCGAGGCCGTGCTCAACCAAGACCGATGCAATGTGCGCCCAGTGATGCTGAACCTGAACAAGCTTAACCCCGGATAGGGACCGGGCATACTGCGTGGAGAGATACGCTGGGTGAAGGTCGCAGACGGCGACTTTTGGCTCAACTTCAAATAGTTGTCGCAAGTGCTCAATCGAATCAATATAGTGGTGATACACTTCGGCGTCTTCAAGGTCGCCGATGTGTTCGCTGCAGATAAGCTGATTTTGTTTGACAAGGCAAAGAGTATTTTTGAGATCCGACCCTGCTGCGAATATATCCTGTCGGCAGTTTTCCTCCATAAAAATTGGTGTGGGGACATATCCTCTGGCTCTTCGCAACGGCACCGGCTGGCCGTCTATGAAATGAATGACGGAGTCGTCAACCTGCCGATAAATATCTCTGTCGTGCATCATAAAGGCATCGGCGACCTGCCCTAATTTTTCAATCGCCGTTTCGTTCCTGCAAATCAAAGGCTCATCGGCGATATTGCCGCTTGTCATCACCAGGACTTTTATGCCCTGCGCAAAGAGCAGATAATGCAGCGGGGCGTAGCAGAGCATAAAGCCGAAGGTGTCAACGCCGCTGGCAACGGATGGAGCGATTGCTGAGCCTTTCCTTTTCGGCAGTAAAACAATGGGACTCTGCGGACTTTTCAAGACCTGCCCGGCAAGTTCGTCGACGATGGCATATTTCTTCATCGTTTCAATCGAGGCCGCCATCATAGCGAAAGGCTTATGGTCTCGTCTTTTGCGCCGCCGTAATCTTTGCACTGCTTGCTCAGCCAGGGCATCGACAGCGAGGTGGAATCCGCCGATACCCTTGATTGCCACGATCTTGCCGGCTTGAAGCAATCTGGCTGTTTCAGCGATACTGCTATCGGTTTTTGCTACTATTGTCTGGCCCTTGCTATCTGTCAGCCAGATTTCTGGCCCGCAAGCAGGGCAGGCAACCGGCTGGGCGTGAAAACGCCGGTCGGTAACATCGCTGTATTGTGCGGCACATTTCGGGCATATTTTGAATACTGACATCGTGGTATTGGGCCGGTCATAAGGAATGTTTTTGACTATTGAATATCTCGGCCCGCAGTTGGTGCAGTTTATGAACGGATAGCCGTAGCGAAAGTCATTTTTATCTGCCATCTCAGCCAGGCAATCTCGGCAGGCGGCAATGTCAGCCGTCACCTGGGATAGGGCGGTTCCCTGCGAATCGCTCGGCCTGATTGTGAATTTGTCGTCGCCGTGGATGACCGGCGCATCCACCGCGGCAGCGGATTTTATCTCGGCTAACGGAGGTTTATCGTCGGATTGCAGTCGGGCTAAGAATTCGGCTATCGTTTTTTCTTCGCCCTGTAGTTCGATTGTAACGCCCTTTGTGTCATTGTAGACCGCACCGGCTAGACCCAGCCTGCAGGCCAGCCGATGCACGGCAGGCCGAAAGCCCACCCCCTGAACGCGCCCCGTTACAAATATTTTCTGTCTCTTAACCACAATTCCGTCGCTTCATTCTCTGACTGCTTTGTAATACGGCTGTTTGAATCGGAAGTTCTTGCAAGATTATAACCGGCGGCGTAAGAAGAAATCCGAAAAATCTGCTTGCAGATAGCGGCGATTTGTATTACAATTACTTCGTACTGGGGCCATAGCTCAGTTGGGAGAGCGCTTGCATGGCATGCAAGAGGTCGTGGGTTCGAATCCCGTTGGCTCCACTTTTTACATTTTGCCTACTGGGCCTCTACCACGAGGATGCGCCATTGGAAAGTACCTGCTAAAATCAAGATGGTTTCTCACGTAAGGCAGCATAAATGAGGCTATTAGTAGTATCCAATCGCTTACCATTCACAGTGACAGAAAGCCAGGGCAAGCTGATATTTCAAGAAGCTGCTGGAGGTCTTGTCTCCGGTTTAAGCGCATATTTAGATTCCTTGAAAGGTTCCTCCTTTACCAAATCTGAGTATATATGGGTTGGCTGGCCGGGTGTTTCGGTCGATAAGAAAACCAAGCAACAATTAGACGAATTAACTGAAAAAGCGATCTGCGAATTTCACGCCTATCCTGTGTTTCTGACCGAGAGGGCTATGGAGAAGTTTTACCAGGGATTCTGTAATAAGACAATCTGGCCACTTTTTCACTATTTTCCTACTTATTGCGTTTACGACGAAACTTCATGGCTCCATTACAAGTGTGTGAACAAAATCTTCTGCGATGCAGTTGTGCAAGTTGCAAAGCCGGACGATGTGATATGGATACACGATTATCACCTGATGCTTCTTCCTAAGCTTTTGCGAGAAAAGATGCCGGATGTCCCGATAGGATTTTTCCTGCATATTCCATTCCCATCCTTCGAGATATTTCGGCTTCTCCCCATTAAGTGGCGCAGCGAGATATTAGAAGGCCTATTAGGAGCAGACCTTATAGGATTTCACACATACGAGTATACCCAGTACTTCTTGCGCTGCGTCCTTCGTATTCTGGGCCATGAGCACAATATGGGTGAAATCCCTCTGGGCAACCGTGTTATAAAAGCTGAGACCCTCCCGATGGGCATAGACTTTCAGAGATTTTACAACGCAGCAAGTTGCGCAGAAGTGCAGGAAGAAAAACAGAAACTCGTAAAAACATTGCCGGATTTCAAGCTGGTGCTCTCGGTAGATCGCCTGGATTACACCAAGGCTATTATCAAACGCCTGCAAGCTTATGAGCTATTCCTGGAGAGAAATCCACAATGGCAAGGCAAAGTTGTTCTGCTGCTGGTGGTTGTACCTTCGCGCATCGGCGTAGAACACTACCAGCAGATGAAAAGACAAATAGATGAGCTTGTGGGCAAGATCAATGGCCAGTTCGGCAGCGTAAGCTGGACGCCGGTGTTGTATCAGTACAGGTTTGTGCCATTTCATCCGCTGGTTGCTTTGTACGCTGTCAGTGACGTGGCTTTAATTACACCTGTAAGAGACGGCATGAATCTGATAGCAAAAGAATACCTCGCTGCTAAAACGGATAAGACCGGCGTTCTGATTCTCAGTGAGATGGCAGGTGCCGCAAAAGAACTTGGAGAGGCAATTATCATAAATCCCAACAACGTACAGGAAATCGCAGATGCCTTGAAAGAGGCGCTGGAGATGCCCAAAGACAAGCAGGCCAAACGTAATGAAATCATGCAGAACCGGCTGCGCCGTTATAATGTGGTTCGCTGGGCAGATGATTTCATCCATCAGTTGCTTTCGGTAAAGGATCGGCAAAAAAAGTTTAACGCCAGGTTATTAGCTCTTTCTATGAGGGAACAATTACATAAAGACTTTAAAAAAGCCCTGCGAAGACTTATTTTTTTGGACTATGATGGGACAGTTGTTCCTTTTGCGAGCTATCCTCAAATGGCAAAACCATCCGACCACCTTTTGAAAATTCTCAAAGACATTTCAGAAGACCCGGCAAATACCATAATTCTTATGAGCGGCCGTGATAAAGATAACCTCCAGGACTGGTTTGGGTCGCTTGATATGGGCCTGGTGGCAGAACACGGTGTATGGATAAAGGAGAAAAACGAGGACTGGCGGTTGATAAAGCCGTTAACGAATGACTGGAAAGCACCGCTGCGTCCTGTACTTGAAATGTATGCGGAGCGACTTCCCGGCGCATTTGTGGAGGAAAAGGAGTTTGCCATCGTATGGCATTACCGTAGAGCAGACCCTGAGCTTGCATATCTGCGCGCCAAGGAGCTTATGGACGATTTGGTGAATTTTACGGCCAATATAGATGTGCAGGTCTTACAGGGCAGCAAAGTCATAGAAGTAAGATGCGCGGGGGTAAATAAAGGAATTGCCGGAATGTATTTTATTTCAAAAAACAACTTTGACTTTATGCTGGCGATGGGCGATGATTATACTGATGAGGACCTGTTTAAGGTGCTTCCTGAAACAGCTTATTCAATCAAAGTGGGTCTTGCCCATTCCTATGCCAAATTTCATCTGCGAAGTCACGTGGAAGTAACAGAACTTCTTGAACAATTAGCGGCAAAATAAGGTGAAATTCAAAATGATTGTAGCAGTAGCGATTGTGCAATTAGTTGTCCCTTTGGGCTTAGTCGGAGGATTCTTTATAATTGGGGTAGCTTTTGAAAGAATTGTCCTTGATAGACTCAGAAAACTCGCTGCCCGAACAAAATGGCAAGGCGATGAGATAATCATATCCTCATTACGAGGTTTAACCACCGTCTCGTTTTTGCTCCTCGGCGTTTATTTGGCGATACCGTACATCAAGATTTCCATGTATGCCGTAGCCGTCCTCCAAAAGGTCTTATTTGTATCCGTCATTTTCGTGGCCGCGATAATCTTCTCAAGGATTGCCGTGGGATATGTCGGACTGTATTCAAAAAGGACCGAGGCTGTCTTACCTCCGACTTCAATATTCGCCAATCTGGCAAGAGTTCTGGTTTTCATTATCGGCGGTTTGATTATTCTTCAGTCGCTTGGCGTTCCTATTACGCCGCTACTTACTGCATTAGGCGTGGGTGGGCTTGCTGTTGCACTGGCACTTCAGGACACACTGTCGAATCTTTTTGCCGGCTTACATATTCTGGTTTCGAGGCTGGTAAGACCAGGAGACTACGTGAAACTTGACACCGGCGAAGAAGGCTACGTACAGGACACAACCTGGCGCCATACTACCATCAGAACATTGCCGAATAATATGGTCATTATTCCTAATTCCAAGCTGGCATCGGCGTTGGTCACGAACTATTATCTGCCGGCAACGGAGATGGCGGTGCTTGTTCAGGTTGGGGTCAGCTATGACAGCGATTTGGAGAAAGTAGAGAAGGTAACTATTGAGGTGGCAAAAGAATTGATGAAGGAGGTTCAAGGAGGGGTGCCTGAATTTGAACCGTTTATCCGTTATCATACTTTGGGCGATTTCAGCATCAACTTCACAGTGATATTACGCGCTAAGGAGTATGCTGATCAGTATCTTATAAAGCATGAATTCATCAAGAGACTTCACCAACGCTATAAGGACCAAGCGATTGAAATTCCCTTCCCTGTGCGAACAGTCTACATAAATAGCGCCAAATTATAGCTGCGCACAAGAAAACGTCAGTTTGAATCCCACTGTAACGTCCCGATGAATTTCGCGTGCTTCAGTACTATCGGGCGAAAAAAGCACTTGCGAATTCCACGATAGCAGAGATAATGATCGGCAATCGTAAATCGAAAATTGACAATCAGAAATTTAAGATTTGGGAGAAGATGAACTATGAATGAGACTACTGGAAGAGACACGTCGCGTCGCGAGTTTTTGAAGAGCACCGGCCGGCTCGCTGCGACATCGGCCCTGGCAGCGGGCATAATCCCGCGCGTGTATGCAGGCCAGAGCAACACCATTAAGCTGGCCTTGGTTGGCTGCGGCGGCAGAGGCAGCGGTGCGGCGTCAAATGCCATGTCCGTCAAGAACGGTCCGATGAAGCTGGTTGCAATGGCCGACGTCTTCGAGAGCAGACTTGCCAGCAGTTACAAGAACTTGAAGGAGGAGCACGCTGACCAGGTGGACGTGCCCGAAGATCGCAGGTTTGTCGGATTCGACGGCTATAAAAAGGCGATGGACTGCCTTAACGCGGGCGACATCGCCATTTTCGCGACACCGCCGGCCTTCCGCTGGGTGCATTTCGCCTACGCCATCAAAAAAGGTCTAAACGTCTTTATGGAGAAACCCGTCACTGTGGACGGCCCCAGCACCCGCAAGTTGCTGAAGCTGGCGGAAGAATCCGTGAAGAAGAACCTCAAAGTGGGCGTCGGCCTGATGTCCCGTCACAGCCGGGCGCTTGAAGAACTGGCCAATCGCGTTCACGACGGCGAAATCGGGGACATCATCCTGCAGCGCGGCTACCGGATGCACGGCCCCATCGGTTTCTTCGCCTCGCCTCCGAAGCCCAAGGGCATTAGTGACTTGCTCTACCAGGTCCAGCGGTTCCACAGCTTCCTGTGGGCCAGCGGCGGCAACTACAGTGACTTCTACATCCACATCATCGATCATCTCGGCTGGCTGAAAAACGCCTGGCCGGTTAAGGCCCAGGCGCTCGGCGGACGCCATTATCGCGGCGACTCGGTTGACCAGAATTTCGATGTGTACGCGGTCGAATACACGTATGCCGACGGATCGACGTTTATGTTCGACGGGCGCTGCATCAACGGCTGCCAGGACATCTACTCGAGTTACCTTCACGGCAGCAAAGGCATGGCGATCGCTTCCAGAAGCGGCGATTGCGGGACGCCCTCCAGTATTTACAAGGGCCAGACTCCGGATCGCCAGAGTATGCTCTGGGAATCCAAAATCAGCCGGGACCAGCAGGATCCGTATCAGAATGAGTGGAACGACCTGGTTGACGCCATTCGCAACGACAAGCCCTACAACGAAGCGAAACGCGGCGCTGAAGCCAGCCTCGTGACCTCTATGGGCCGTATGGCCGCCCACACCGGCCAGGTCATCACGTTCGAGCAGATACTGGCCTGTGAGCACGAGTTTGCCCCCGATGTTGACAAGCTGACGATGGATTCTCCTGCGCCGCTTCAGGCTGGTTCAGACGGCAAGTATCCCGTCCCGCAGCCGGGCATCATAAAGCAGCGGGAATACTAAGGAGAGAATACAGAAGACAGGAGACAGAATACAGAAAAGGAAACTGAAAGCGTAAAGCGAAAAACTCTGGAAAAACCTAATTTTACACTTTTGGCTTAAACTTTTACGCTTTCATTATGAGGTTCAACACTATGAAGAACTCACCTAAACTATCGCGACGTGATTTTGTGCGGACCGCATTGGGTGCGGGCGTGACCTTAAGCGCTCCAACTGTAGTCGGAGCAGCGGCCAAAGGGCAGGGTAGAACCTTCAAAGTGGGACTGCTCGGCTGCGGTGGCCGGGGTCGCGGAGCCGCTGCCGATGCGCTCGAAGCGGGCAAGATTCTTGGCTTGCCCGTGCAGATCGTTGCTACCGCCGACTATTTCAAGGAGCGGGCACTTCAAGCAGGAAAGGAGTTAAATGTCCCGCCGCAGCGCTGCTTCGGCGGTCCGGCCTGCTATCAGGCTCTAATGGAAACCGACGCCCAGATCGTCCTGATGGCTACGGCTCCGCTGTTTCGACCACTGCACCTTGAGGCCGCCGTCAAAGCCGGCAAGCACGTATTTATCGAGAAGCCTGTCGCTGTCGACCCGCCCGGCTGCCGGCGAGTTATCGCCGCGGGCGAGGAGGCGGAGAAGAAGGGCCTGGTGATCACCGCCGGCACGGAGATGCGCCACGACTGGGACTTCATCAAAACACACCAAGCCGTTGCCGTCGAGAAAGCGCTCGGCAAACTTTACGCCGGTCGCATCTCATTCTGTATCGGCCACATGTTTTGGTCCGAGCCCATCAATCCCAAGACCGGCGATGACCTGGTGCGGACGTGGCAGAATTGGATCGCACTGTCGGGCGATCACCTCGTTGAGCAGCATGTTCATAACATCGACATTGCGAACTGGTTTTGCGGCGGGCCGCCCGTCAGCGCGGTGGGGTTCGGCGGTCGCGCACGACGGAACGCCGGCGATATGTATGACTTCTTCAGCATCGACTACGACTACGGTGACGGTGTGCACATCCACTCGATGTGCCGCCAGGTCAACGGCTGCTGGAACTGGACCGGGCACGACTTTGTCTACGAGAAAGGCCGAACGAACGGCAGCGACTATCCAAAACCTCAAAAATCGCCGATTCCCGCCGATCTGACCCAAGGACCGAGCAGTCACCATCAGGAGCAGATCGATACCCTCTACTATGTCAATAAGGACCAGCCGATTAACCAGGCAAGGGCGGTAGCTGAGTCAACTGCCACGGCTATCATTGGTCGCATCTCCGCTTACACCGGCCAACAGGTCTCCTGGAAAGAAACTATGGAGGACCCCAGCATTAACCCGAAGTATTACAACCTGACGCTAAGACCGACAGCCGAGGATTTCGAGAAAGGTACAGTCGAAATCACGAAGGAAAATTCTGTGCCCATTCCGGGCTTATCCGCCGCACCTAAGCCGCGGCGGGCATGAGGAGTTATATGGTTAAGAGGAGATAATATGGCAAATTCAAATAAATCAGACAAGAGCCGCGGCACAACCCGGCGTGAATTCCTGAAGGGTTCAACGGTGGCGGCATCGGCTGCCATGGCAGGAGCGCTGGGTATCAATCGCAGCATTTTTGCCGCCGGCAGTAATATCATCCGCGTGGGTATGATCGGCTGCGGGGGACGCAACGCCGGCGCTGCAGCTCAGGCGCTGGCCGCAGACTCCAGCGCGCGCCTCGTGGCGATGTGTGACATCTTCATGGACCGCGTCAAAGAGAAACGCACAGCCCTGAAGGGGCAGAAACCCGAGCAGGTCGTGGTGGACGACGACCACTGCTTTGTCGGCTTTGACGGCTATAAGCACGTGATCGAGTCATCGGATGTGGTGGTGATCGCCAACGCGGCCAAGTTCCATCCGCTCCATGCTATGGCCGCGATTTCTGCCGGAAAGCACGTGTTCGTAGAGAAGCCTCACGGCATCGATCCGGCCGGCGTCAAGCTACTGCAACGCGCAGCAGAGTTGGCAAAAGAAAAACGCCTGTGCCTTGTTTCCGGCCTTCAGAGCCGGTATCACACTGGATACGCCGAAACCGTCCAGCGGATATACGACGGCGCGATCGGCGAGGTGGTCGCCATTGAAGAAAACTTCCTGCGCGCCCCATACGTTATTATCGAGCGTAAGCCCGGACTCTCGGAGCTCCAGTGGCAGTGCAGCACCCAATACCATTTTCACTGGCTGTCCGGGGATGATGTCCCCCAGTCGCTGGTCCACAACCTCGACCGCTCTAGTTGGGTGATGAAAAACCAGGCCCCCGTGAAGTGTCATGGTTTGGGCGGACGGTCTTCAATGACCGAGCCTATCTACGGAGACGTATTCGATCACCATTCGGTCGTCTACGAATTCGCCAACGGCGTGCGAATCTACGCCTTCTGCCGTACCACGACCGGCTGTTATGACGATTCTTCCAGCACCGTGCTCGGCAGCAAAGGCAAGGCGGATATTATGCGCTGCCGAATCTGGGGCGAGACAAACTGGCGCTGGGAAGGAAGATGCGACCCTTACCAGAGAGAGCACGACATATTGTTTGCTGGGATTCGCTCCGGCAAGCCCGTCAACAACGGCGATTACATGACCCGCAGCACGATGATCACCGTGATGGGACAAATCTCCTGTTATACGGGCAAAGAAGTCACCTGGGAGCAGATCAATAAGTCAGACTTCTATTACCCGCCCAAGGCCCAAGAGTGCCGCGACGATATGGAACCGCCTGTTAAGCTCGGCCCAGATGGTAGTTATCCTGTGCCCAAGCCGGGCTTCACAACCATGATTTGAAGTTTTTCCAGGAGACAGAGGATGAGTACGGGCATACGCGTCGCTGCTATGCTGGCAAGCTGTTTTAGCGTTATGGCCGCTGCTGACACATTGGCATCGCATAAGGAGCCCGCCAAAAAATACATCGAGACCGTTAAAACGCAGAGCGGCGAGAAGCTGTCGTTTGAGATGGTGCTGATTCCGGCCGGCAGTTTCCTTATGGGCAGCTCCGCGGGCCAGATCGGTCACAGCGACAATGAAGGGCCGCAGCATCAGGTCCGCCTCGATTCGTTTTACCTTTGCACGACAGAAACGACCCTTGAGCTGTTTCTTGCCTACTATCAAGAGACCGTCAGCGCAAAGAAAGACTTTGTTGAAACTGAGCAAGCACAGAAAGCCGCCGAACAGGCAAGCAGTGATGTTGACGCGATTACAGGCCCCACGCCCGTCTACGGCGACCTGACGATGGGCTATAGCGGCAAGCACCCGGGCATCGGGATGACCTGGCACAACGCCATGACCTTCTGCCGATGGCTTTCCAAGAAAACCGGCAAACAATATCGGTTGCCGACAGAGGCGGAATGGGAATATGCCTGCCGGGCCGGCGCCAGCAGCGTTTTTGGCTTTGCAGATGCCCCAGATGGACTGCCGGATTACGCCTGGTGTAAGGCCAACTCCGATGCCGAAACCCACGAGGTTGCCAAAAAGAAGCCCAACGCCTGGGGCCTATACGATATGCTGGGCAATGTTCGTGAGTGGGTCTACGATTTTTACAGCCCCACCGGGTATACCGAGGCTGCCAAGAAAAACCCGGCTGTGAACCCCAAAGGACCGCAGACCGGCCAAGTGCACGTTGCTCGCGGCGGCGACTATCGTAGCTCTATGGAGGAATTGCGCTGCGCAGCCAGGGCCTTTGAAGAAAAGTGGTGGCGTTCCGGCGACCCGCAGATACCCAAAAGCAAATGGTGGCTGCCCGAAATGGACTTCATAGGATTCCGGGTCGCCCGATCCGTAGACACCAACCCTAAACCCTAAACCCTAAACCCTAAACCCTAAACCCTAAACCCTAAACCCTAAACCCTAAACCCTAAACCCTAAACCCTAAACCCGGTACGGCGACGGGAGACGATAGACAAGGGCGATGGCTCGTTGCATTATTACGGTGGTTTGTGCGGTAGTTGTGTTTGTCGGCCTCACAGGTGCAGCAGAGATCTCTGCTGCAAGGCCGGGCAGTAAAGCTTAAATCCTAAACCCTAAACCCTAAACCCTAAACCCTTTGTTCGCGGACAACTACTGCAGGCCGGCAAATCGCTCGGCTTGTCATCGGTCGTGTATGTTCCTTCTGGCCTACGGCTCGATGGGGCCTTTGGCATTGCCAGCTACTATTGCTAAAGCTTAAATCCTAAACCCTAAACCCTAAACCCTAAACCCTTTGCCCGATGGGGCAGTCCAGATTACTTGGCCCGAAGGAGAAAATCGGCCTTTCCAGTTGGCAGCCGTCTACCGCTGGAAGGATAGCACAACACTCGACCTTCAGACCATTGTTAAGCCCAGCAAGACCTAAGTAACTTCGAAGTATTCCTGGCATCGTATTTTCAGGAGGTTTTTCCGTCGCCTTGTGTATACGTCGGAGCCAATCCTGATGTGGATGGGAAACCAGGTTTCCTGACCGCCAAGAAAGTTTATGGCGACTGGCAAATGTTTCCGCGAAACCAGGAGGTTCTGCCGGCTGTCCAAGATGGTCGATGGCAGAAAGAGCCCAATCCGGTCAAATGGGTGATTATACCCAGCTTGGCGGCGCCGGTTTGCCTGCGACGCGGCGCCGCAACAGACCTTGTGGTAGTCCTTATGTCGCCGCCCGAAGATTGCTTTGCGATAGCAACACCGTACGAGGGCGAAGGTCACTATTCGCTCTATCTATCGCTCTTTGGCCGAGATGTCAAAGCGGGCGAAACGGCTAAAGCTCGTTTGCGGTTTGTGGTTACGACGAGCGTCTCGGACCGCCAAATTCTCGACTTGTATCAGAAGTACGTAAGGGGCCTTGCAGATAGGCCATTTTCGAAGGAGTAATTATGAAGCGACAAACCAAGCATCATACGGTGAAATCCTTGCCGAGCCGCCGGCAGTTCCTAACAGGGAGTGCAAAGCTCGTTGCTGGCTCAGTCCTCACCGCTGTCACTCTGTCCAGGGCCTATGCCGGCGAAGACAATACGATACGGATAGCGCTTGTCGGGTGCGGCGGTCGAGGAAGCGGCGCGGTAGGCGACGCCCTATCTTCATCGACAGGGCCCACCAGGCTCGTTGCTATGGCGGATATTTTCGAGGACCGGCTAACACGCTCGTACAAAGCCCTATCTGAGCAGTTTGGCCAGCGGATAGATGTGCCGGCGGAGCGGCGGTTCGTCGGCTTCGATGCCTATCGCAAGGCCGTCGACTGTCTGCGTCCGGGCGACGTTATGATCCAGGCCACGCATTCGGTTTTCCGCCCGCCCCACCTGGAATATGCCATAGAAAAGGGCGTAAATGTCTTTATGGAAAAGTCATTCGCGCCCGACCCGGGCGGCACAAAGCGGATTCTCCGCCTGGGCGAGGCTGCGGCGAAGAAGAATCTCAAGATAGCGTGCGGGGTAATGTGCCGGCATTCGTCCGCTCGGCAGGCACTTATCCAAAAGATACGCGACGGCGCACTGGGAGACATCCAACTGATTCGGGCCTATCGGATGGACCCCGGCACCCGAATGGAGCTCTTCAAACGAGACCAGAACGAGCTATTGTGGTAAATTCGCCGGCCATATTTCTTTGTGTGGGTTTCATCGGGATGGATCGCCAAAGAAAACATCATCTGGCAGCCCGAGAAAGAGAATCTCAGCCCATACCAGCGCGAGTGGGACGTCTTGCTTACGTTACCTGGGAAGAGGTTACATCGTCCGATTTCAAATTCTGCCCGAATGTGGACGAGCTGACCTCGGATAGCCCGGCGCCGGTCCAGGCGGATGCACAGGGCCGGTATCCGGTGCCCGTTCCAGGCACGTGGACTGAAATTTGAGCTGGATGCTCGATACCGGATATCAGTACTGATAAGAAAGAAGGGGCTTGGCGAGATCACTGAAATATCTCTGTTGTTGATTGCTCTTGGGATCGTTGCCCAGATCCTTTTTGGGCAAGCGGTTCCCTTTTCCGGCGGGATTGTTACCAATCTGACGGCGTTACTCAGTACGTTGGGCGAGAGCGGATTGACTGGTCTTCTCGCAGTGGGCATTATTCTGTTTTTGTTCAACAGGCAAAGACCTCAACTGGTCACGGCTGCGACCGACACTGAGCCGACGCTGCACCCAGCCCCGACTCGACTTAGGGCTTCGACTGAGCTCAGCCAAATGTCCTCACCGAAGCCTATTGAGCCTGCTGGTGACAAGCCAACCATCCCATCAAAGGCGGATAGATCTGAGCACCGGCCGACCCGTTCGACTGGCTCAGGGCAGGATTGGTCCGGCTCGCAAGCCAACCAGAAACCCCCCAGGGGTGGACGAAATATGTAGCCAAGCAACCGGGCCCCCAACGCAGCGGTTCGTCATAGATGGATTGCGGGCGTGCGTCGCCGTGCCGGCGACGGCTAAACTAGTGTCCGGAAACCGCGATGTGGCTGGCCACCTGGGTGGTGGAGAATGAGATTTTTGCCGCCCCTATCATCACGGTAATTTCCCCCTTGGCGTGCTCCAGAGTGGCATGCTCTACGGAGTTGGTGCTGGCATCAGTCGCTGTCAACACATTCAGGAAGTAGTCGGCGGCCTGGTTCTGGCCTGGCGATATTTCAATACGACACTCCGGCGCAGGTCCTGTGTCTCGCTCAGGAAGATACGTTTTGCCGCCATAGCTGTACAAGTTTGAACCATTGACCAGCCTTATTTGGGGATCGCTAGGCAGCAAGGTCTGGACGAACAAACGTCCCTTGCCGTTAGTGATTACCAAATTCTGCCGGGTCTTGCTGGGGACTTTCATGGCCTGGAGCAGCCAGGTTTTATTGAAGTCTGGCCGCTTGGAAATTACGCGGTCGAAGATCACAAATGTGCCGGGCCGCAGAAAGACAATCTGCCGGGTGAAACAGGCGAGCTTTTCCGGCGAGTAGGCTCGTGTGCAGTCACCAGCCACGTACATATAGGCCCCGCGGTCCTCGAAGGCCAGAATATCGGCAATGTCGTAAAGCTCGCTTCTTCTCTGCCAATCGGCAACATCCGCCACGGCACCATTATGATGAGGCCAGTGGTGCCGCTGGCCGCCGTCGTTACCCGAGACAGGTCCAGCACGCATCGCGGGCCAAACCTCGCACGGGTCGTGGACCAGTATCGTGTTATGCGCAATAGTCCGCAGGTGATAGTTGACATCGTGACTTGAACCGAACGAGTCGTAGTGGCCGCCGTCGCCGGCAAGCTCCTCGTATTTGTAAATCAGAAAATGTCCCACATCCAGATGCTGGTGCGCGGTGAAGCGATCTCCGCACTTGAAGAAGAAGTGCGTGGCATCTTCGTCCCAGGAACTGCGGGCGTAGACATAGCCGGGCCCTGGGCTGATGTGCGAGAGCCTGAAGTTTTTTGGATCGCTTTTTTCGACGGTAGTATCTCGCCAGAGAAAATCCTTGTATGCGTAGACGCCGACGCTTGATCGCGGCGTGGTCTCATTGAAGGCGTGCACAACCTGATGGTTCGGGTCTTGGCGGAAGTAATTCACCAGAATTCTTCTGGCCGCCAGCGCCTTATCGCGGTCTCCGCCGAAGACCCGGCCTCCGCTGTCGCCTATTGGGATAGGCCGACGCGAATTATATATTCCGATGCCTGGGTATGCTTCGAACATGCTCGCGACGGCCCGATTCTCGAAGAACTTTGGCGCCATCGCGTAATAGCCGATACCTTCGCATCGGCGAGCAACCTCACAGAAGAAAAGCCATTCATACAGCCAATAGTTTATGTAATAGCCTTCGGCCCACCCTCCGCCGTCGCCGGCCATATCCAGTGCCGGCGCGGCGCGAGTACGCCACTCACGATGCAGAGCTTCCAGAATTTCTGGAGCACGGGGATTCTCATAATAGGTTGCGTAACAAGCCAATCCGATGCCCCAGTTCTTGTAACCGTACCAGCCGTTATGAAAAACATGGGTTTCAGAGTCGATATTGGCCTCCACAGTCCTATTCATATACTCGTGGAACTTGGCGCGCTCCTGCTCGGTCCAGTATTCATGGCACAAATCGTACGCGATGGCGCAGAGGGCAAGGTCGTGCGCAAAAGGGACGTGACCCTTTCGGATAGGACCGTTTATGTACTTCATAGCCATCTGCACCGCTTGTTTGCCAAACTGCTTATCTTGGTCTATGGCACAGACCAACGCCATCGAGATAATTCTCGAGTGATCGTCCGCATCGAGCTGCCGTGCAACCTGGACCACACGTTTGTAAGTCTCGCTACGCTCCTTCGCCAGTTTCTGCAAGTCTTGGCGAGAGCCGAGAAGCTGGGGGTGCGCTCTGGGGACGGCATGCTCTGCACCTCTGGTGATAGGCAGAAGCAGTAGTACGGTCCATAAGACCGACAATCGTAAATTATTCGGATGAGGCGTATTCATTATTAATTGCCTCTTACTATCTGAGGTCCTTAATTTTTTCGCCCTCTGGAGTCTCCTCCTTAGCTCCATGCTGGCGTAGCAGCTCAACAACTTCGTAATGCCCTGCTCCTACAGCCAGTGACAAGGGTTTTTTGCCGAGCTTATCCGGTTGCTGGACATCAGCGCCTTTAGCGATTAGGGACTCGACCACTTCCTTGTGCCCCTGCATCGCCGCCCAGTGTAGGGGCGTTCGACCGTATTTGTCCTTTGCGCGGACGTCAGCGCCCTTAGAAAGCAGCAGTTCGGCCATATCTTTGTGCCCGTAGCAGGCCGCAGAATGAAGAGCCGTCTTGCCGGTTCTGTCTTCTGCGCCGATATCGGCGCCTTTGCCAAGGAGAATTTCGGCAAGGTCTCGGCAGTCCGCACGGGCGGCAAAGTGCAAAGGACTGTTGCCATAATTATCCTTGGCGTTCACATCGGCGCCGCTGCGAATAAGTAGTTCCGCCACATCCTTGCGGCCTCTGGCCGCCGCCCAATGCAAGGGCGTTTGGCCATCCTGGTTTTTTGCGTTAACAGTGCCGCCTCGGGCAAGTTGCAATTTGACTTGCCGCATGTCGCCGTCAGCCGCCGCCTCGTGCAGGGACTTGGCCGGCTTTTTTTCGCAGCCCATGCAAAGGCACGTTAATATCAAGACCAGCAAGTACAGTTTGGTTCGGGCCATTTTTGTCCGGCTACGGCTCGGCGTGCCGCCGAGACGAGTTCGGCTCCCAAGAATCTCGAATTGTCCGGATTTGCACTTAGGCACTATCGCAGCAATTAAAGCCGCCGCACGCGATACGTCAAGGGTCCAGCGGATAATTGGTGCGGCACAGTAGGTCCGAAAAAAATTGTTTGTATTTTAGGTCATTCCTGCTATAATGACTTAATTAGGTCTATTCGAGGAAAGCTTCACCGGCGTTGGTGTCGGGCAATAAAACAATCAGAGATGGAGGAGGTTAGCCATGAGAAATATCAATTATTTTGTTGTCTCGCTGACAATTCTGTTAGCGTGGATGATGCCCGGATGGGGTGCGCATGCTCAGATATCCGGCACGCAGCAGACCTCCGAAAACCACAAGGATGTAGTTGGACTGCTGCTTGCTGAAGGAGCGGATGTAGGTGCTAAGAATAACTACGGCAGGACCCCTCTGCACGTAGCGGCTATGGAGGGCAGCAGGAATATCGTGGAGGCGCTTATCACCAAGGGGGCGCAAGTGGATGCCAACGATAACGATGGCTGGACTGCGCTACATTACGCTGCTGCTGGGGGTCATCGCGACGTAGTCGAGCTTTTGCTTGACAGAGGCTCTAAGGTTAGCGCGGTCAACAAGGACGGCAGAAGCGCCCTGCATATCTCGGCAATGAAAGGCCATGCCGCTGTTGCAGACGCACTTATAGGTAGAGGAGCGAACATAAACGGCAAGGATAACCAGAGCTGGACGGCCCTGCATTGTGCAGCGTCGCAGGGCCGGCAGGAGACGGCCGGTCTTTTGTTGGCTAAAGGAGCCGAGCTTGGCGAGAAAAACAGCGAAGGCAGAACAGCATTGCATCTGGCCGCCGTTGGCAACCACAAAGACGTCGCCGGTTCTCTCCTTGCTAAAGGGGCACGCGTAGACGCGAACGACAACAAGGGCTGGACTGCCCTGCATTGCGCAGCTTTTGCGGGCAATACCAGCGTTGTCGAACTTCTGCTTGGGCACGGAGCCGACTTTAATGTACAAGATGGCGACGGCGAAACGCCTATGCACAAAGCGGCTGCCAGAGGCCACGAACAGGTTGCCCGTCTATTGATTGGCAAGGGCGCCCAGGTCGATGCCAGAGGCAAATACGGGCAGACGCCCCTGTACATGGCCTCGCTCTACGGCTACAAGGACGCCGCAGCGGTGTTGATCGCCGCTGGAGCTAACGTGAACGCCAAAGAGGATGACGGCGAGACTGCCCTGCACAAAGCGGCAGGTATGGGACACGCAGATGTGGTAGATTTGCTTGTCGCTAAGGGAGCCGACATAAATGTCCAGGATCTCAGCGGACAGACTGCCCTGCATATAGCTGCACTGGCTGGCCAGACGGGGGTCGTGGATTTGCTAATTAATAAGGGAGCTAACGTCAACGCCAAAGATAACAATGGCCAGAGTGCTTTGCACAGGGCAACGCTCGCAAGCCGAGGCCAGGTCGTAGAGCTATTAATTGCCAAAGCGGCGGAAGTCAACGCCAAAGACAGTTCCGGCCAGACGGTTCTTCATATCGCCTGTCTTAACGGCTACAAGGATTTGGCGGAGCAGTTGATGTCTAAGGGGGCGACTGTGGGCGAGAAAAATGGCTACGGCCAGACGGCGCTACATCTGGCGGCCCTGAAAGGGAACAAGGATGTTGCAGAGCTACTGATTGCCAGAGGAGCGGCGGTAGACGTGAAAGACAACGCGGGCTGGACTGCCCTACACTGTGCGGCTCTCGGAGGTCACCGGGATTTAGTCGCACTTCTAATTGATAAAGGCTCCGATGTGAACGCCCCCGAAAGTAGCGGTGAAACCCCGTTACACTGGGCGGCTGGTATGGGCCACAAGGACGTGGTCAGTCTACTGATTGCCAAAGGCGCCAACGTCAACGCCAAGAATATTAGCGGCCAGACGCCCCTTCACTGGGCCGGCCAAATGGGTCCCGTTGAAATGACCAAGTTGGTAAATATCCACGGGATAACCATTGAAAGAATGTAGAATTCAGAATGAAGAATTGAGAATTGGACTTTCTCCATTCTTAATTCTCAATTCTAAATTCCATACGAAAGGGGACAAGGATGTTGCGGCTGTTGGTTTTTGTCGTGGTGACAGTCAACTTGTCATGGGCCGAAGACTGGCCTGGCTTTCGAGGCCCAACGCGACAAGGCATATCCCAGGAAAAGGATGTCCCGACCGAATGGAGCCGCTCAGCGAACATCCTCTGGAGGACGCCGGTGCCGGGCAACGGCTGGTCATCACCCATCGTATCTGACGACCGCGTGTTCATTACGACCGCAATGGAGGAAGGTGCATCGTTTCGGCTAGTGTGCCTTGATCGGCGGACGGGAAAGATCCTCTGGAACAAGGAGGTTCTCCAGCAAGAGCCTGGGCACAAATCGCCGCAGAATTCTTATGCCTCATCCACGCCGGTAACCGATGGGCAGCGCGTTTATGTGCTGGCATTTGACGGCAGTTTTGCGGCGGTTTCGATGGCAGGGGACGTGATCTGGACCAATCGTGATTTCCACTACTACAGTGAACACGGGCTGGCAGTTTCGCCGATTTTATACCAGGACCTGCTGATAGCCCCATTTGATGGCAGCAGCCCCGGCCCGGATAAAGCCCTGGGCTGGCAAAAACCGTGTGACCAGGCCGTCATAATTGCCCTGGATAAAAACACGGGCAAGGTCCGCTGGAAGGCTCGGCGCGGCAGCTCTCGTATCGCTCACGTGACGCCGCAGATTCTCAGCCAAGACGGCCAGGACCAGCTCGTCAGCTCCGCAGGTGACGTTGTTCAGGGATTCGACCTCAAAACCGGCGAAAGGTTATGGACGGTCGCCAGTACCGGCGAAGGCGTCGTACCTTCTATCGTCATCGGCGACGGGCTAATCTTCACCACATCCGGGTTTGGCCGGCCTACAATTCGTGCCATTCGTACAGGCGGCAAAGGCGATGTCACACAGAGCCATATTGCGTGGGAATCTGGCGATGATGTTCCGATGGTCCCCTCGATGCTTTACGTTAAGCCGCATCTATTCTTGATCACGGAGGGCGGCGTCGCCAAGTGCCTGGTCGCGGCGACAGGCGAGGTCTTCTGGAGAAATCGCCTGGAGGGAAGGTACTCCGCCTCGCCGATATGGGCCGACGGGAAAATCTACTTTCTGTCCGAACAGGGCAGGACCACCATTGTCGAGGCGGGACGTGAGTTCAAGGTTGTCGCCCAGAATGAGCTTGAAGAGAAGTGCTGCGCGAGTCCTGCCATTTCGCAGAAGCATATATTTATCCGGTCAGAGGACGCCCTCTACTGCATAGGAAACAGAATAGATGAATAGCCGGCAGCGAGTCCTGGCCGCACTGAACCATCAGCAGCCCGACAAAGTGCCTTATGACATCCGGTTCACGCAAAAGGCACACGCTAAGATGGCCAAGTACTACGGCGACCCGGACTTCGACTCGAAGCTGGGAAATTGTTTCACCTGGTTCCGGCCCTACCCGGATAACGTGCGCTATCGTTTGGTCGGCACTGACATCTGGCAGGACGAGTTCGGCGTGTGGTGGAACCGCGCTATTGACAAAGATATTGGCGTCCCCTGCAATCAGTTAGTTACGCCGCAAAATATCAATGCGTTTGAATGGCCGAACCCCAGTGATCCGACGCGGTACGATTTCATTAAGGAGGCTATCAAGAAAACGCGAGATAGCACTACTCTGGTCAGCCTGGGCTTTGCGCTCTTTGAGCGAGCCTGGACCCTGGTCGGAATGGAAAACCTGTTAATGTACATGCTGACCGAGCCGCATTTTGTCAATCTTTTGCTTGATAAGATTCTTGAATATAACCTCGGTATTATCGAGCATTCCTGTTCGCTGGATATCGACATATTTCGTTTCGGAGATGACTGGGGACATCAGCGGGGAGTGATCATGGGCATTGATTTGTGGCGGCGGTTCATTAAGCCCAGGATCAAAGAAATGTATCGCTTGGTAAAATCCAAAGGCAAATATGTAATGATTCACTGCTGCGGCAAAGTCGATGAACTCTTTCCGGATCTGATCGAATGTGGGCTGGATATTTTCAATCCCTTCCAGCCGGAAGTCATGGATGTATTTGAAATGAAGAATCGCTACGGAGACCGGCTTTGTTTCTACGGCGGAATCAGCACGCAGCGAACGCTGCCCTATGGAACGGTCGCTGAGGTTAAAGAGGAGGTCGACCGTCTTATCGATGTCGTGGGCGAAAATGGCGGATACATCGCATCGCCCGCGCACGATATTCCTGCCGATGCCAAGCCGGAAAACATCGCTGCAATGATCGAGGTTCTACACAGATAGAAATTGCTGCGCCCTTATTCATCGCGCCAGCCTACTGTGACAAAGCGCACCGTACCCTCCGTCAGTAGTGCCTCGTCATAGTAAAATGTGGGATTCTGTCCGCTTCCCTTTTTTTGCAGCTTTACATCCCAGCCGACGAGTGCGCCGTATATGTCTGCGCTACCTTTGAATTCCAACTTTGTGTACGGAGCATAAATCGCCCCATAGAAATCGTTCTCATTGGTCTCGACTTTTATCTTACTGCAAGTATCGGTCCCAAATATCGTAAGCTTTGTCGGATCCTTGGTTTGGTTTATTAGTCCTCCCATTCCTAAACCTTCTTCTTCGCCCTTGTCGTCTATCTTCACATCGATCTTGCCGTCAACATAAAGTGTCAGAGAACAATCCTCCGGTATGATTAGCTTAGCACCCTCTTCAATTTTGAATTCGTGCTCAACATAAATTGTACAGTCGCCCTTGATCTCTTGGGTCTTATCCTTTGGTATTTTGAGGTCTGTATATTTGACGGTTCCGCTTATCGGCTTACCGGCTTTGTACGCGTATTTCTGTGCTGCCCAGTTCTCTAAGCCCTGCGGCACGGTCACAGGCAGAAGCGTGAACCGCTCCTGCGCGGCATATTCACTACCCGTTACTACAACGCCCGGATCTTTCTTAATGACCTTGTCGGGTTTGCCCCCTGGGCCAATAACTATATCCCCATCGATAACTATGTTCTTTTTGAGTCTGACTGATTCCTTGTGGCTACTGTTGGTTCGCAGCAGAGAGCTGCCGGTAGAGGCTATTTGGGGATTTGAGCTATAACCATCCACGTTATAACCATCTATTTCCAGTTTGCCGCCTTTCTTTGGGGGCTTGTGAAGGTCGGGTATGCCCTTAGGATGCTTAGGGTGTGCGTAACCGGTCGCAAAGACGGCCTGGTCAAAGTACCCCTGCCTCATTACAGTTGCGGAGACCACCTTGTGCGTTCTACCGCAAGAGCCGGTTGAGACTATTCTATATTCCGAATCTTTTTCAACCTCATCCACTTCATAGGCAAAATTGGCGCTTGTGTTTGGCAAAGCGCCGCTGCCTGAGGAAGGTAGATTCTTCAATTTCTCGGATTCGACATCAAGACTGTTATTCATGTCAAATAGGGCCTTTGTGAGCCCTGAATCGGCAGCAGCCCGTGCGGATAGCGCTTCTACGGTCCGTATAGCCTTCAGTTGGGCCGTAAAACCCAATCTCAGAAAGCCAAAGCCAACCAAAAGTAAGACCACAAGCATTGCTGTGGCAACCGGTAGCGTAAAACCTCTTCTGTATCTTCTGTATCTTCTCGATCGTTTCGCGGTGGTTTCCATCTTTCTTGCTCCCAACATCCGAGAGACCACTTGATATTTGCGGAACATTGGCCGGGTCATCCCCGGCATTAGTTGTGTCTGACAGCCCCTGACATTACCGTAAGCCTCTGGGAACCGTTGTCCAGCTCCAATGTTAATCTCACGCAACTGCCGAGGTTAGAAAAGTGCGCGTCTTTCACGTCACGTGCCAAACAGACGGTATGGGGATCACCTTGTGCGTGCCCCTTTGCATCCAATTCTCCATAATCGACCGTGAACCTTTCTGTGCGTGTCAGGTAGAAACGGGCATAACTATCAAGCCGAGTAGGGGTGTCAGGATTCCCAGCGTAGTGAACTTCAATCTCATCGTCGTGAAGATGTTCCCAACTTATGGTTGACCTGCGAACCACCCTATCGAAGGTTCCAATGGCTACGTCAGCATCGGCTACCAGGCTGCCGAGAGTACGGTCGTACGCCCTGTTCCAGCCTCTTTGGCTGTCTGCCAATACGGCCCCTATGCCAAGTATCACGATAAACGCGACTAACATAGCAACACATAACTCAACTAGGGTAAATCCTCGCTGATTCCCAACTGTCCTCGGTCTCATAGACATTCGCCGCTTATTAGTTACTATGGTAAAATCAATCGTTCCCATACATAGAGAAGCTGATGGATTGATAAGGCGCCGAATCATCCCATAATTCGTAGTCGTTCATCCACGCAACACAGACATTCAGTAATCTCGGCTTACCTGATTCATCTTTATACGACAGGGTTACATAGTAATTCACGCTATCAATCACAAATCTATAATTTGGATTGCAGCTTGCGTCTAGCGCACTATATCCAACAGCGACGGGAGGCCCGGGAGCATTGAAGTAGGTTCTTATTCCTAGTCCGAAATCCACCGGATCGACATCATTGGGGTTATAGTCATTGGGATCTCTGGGATCATAATCAGAGGGGTTGAGAAGCTCGTAAGTGGAGTAGCCTGAGTAGCTTCCCGCACCCTTCCACCCATTAAGTAGCGTTGCAGCAAGTCTCGCAGCGGCAGTCCGCACCTCCGCTTTACGACTGAGTAAGGCGCTGTGGTAACGAAAAGCGCCTGTGCCAACAACGGCAATCAGAACAATGACTATGGTTACCATGACCTCTACCACTGTGACACCGGCGATAGATGCCGAATATCGGGGCCGGTTATTTTCTTGCGGATATGTTTTTCTTTTCGTGGTTTTCACCTTTCTCCTCTGCAATTTCACGCCCCAACTTCTGAGGTTCCTTGCTGTAAAGAGATAGTTGTGCTTTCACTCGTTGAGGGGATAATGAAAAACCATGAAATGTCTGGATAGATTTACGCACCCCCACGACTGGCATGTTTCGTAGCTATTTACTCTGTCTTTACTGCGCACGGAGTTTCGGCGCGTTCAGACGAAATCAGAGGTTCGTCAGGACCGGACGCCCAACTGTCCGCTTCATAACTGACCAACAACTCTTCCAGGTCGTAGACATCAGGTCCCATGTAAAGCCGGAAAGACCGTACTTGGTCTGTCCTAACGGCACCAATAACCGTATCCTGGCAGCGAAAGGCCTTGCCTTCAATGGAAAGCCAGGCGCACTTAACAGTACAGTTTCCTTGACGTACCGGACAGATAAGAGGACTACCTTTTTCATCTGTCAGGAAGCCTTGCTTTGTCAGCTTAACCGCCTTACACCTTCTGGTCATAATTCCTGCCTCCCTTCGCATGCTGAGCGCTAACGTTGCCGACTCCTTTTGCGTGAAACAAGAGGCTGATGGGCCAAGCATGCTCAAGCCTTTATCTAAAATATAACAAAAATAATCACGATTTACAAATCGCAGTTGATGATTTGTTGACCAACGGTACGCCTGAAACATACAGCTCTCAGAAAAAAAACGGAAAATAGATGCAACTTTATTACCGGTTGGTCCTAAAAGGATTTGGTTCTGGCCTGCCTATCTGGTTTGTCCAAAAAATCAGGTGAATTCCCAGAAGACGTAGCTGAGAAACTCTTGACTTTTGTCACTTGACCTGATAGTATGTGCACAGTATTCGAGAGGTCAAAGTCGTAGTGGGGGTATAAGTTTTCCTCTGTCGAATTAACCAACCGGTCGTTTACTCGGTGGTATAGTTCCAAAACGATGGGTGTATTCCGCGAGCGGTCGCTTTGCACAGTATGAGACAACGTCAAGCGGATCTAACCCAAAACCAGAGTCGGGAGAGGTATAACCGAAAGTTGTGGATGGACGGATAGAGAAAGCGGCGTATCCTTAAGGTTTTGAGAGATTATTGTCTTAAAGGAAAGGACACGCCACATGGAAAAGGATACGACAGACACCCAGGTG
>Ga0315280_10002337_pt1 | contig 30908 bp, 26 predicted proteins | sample YL17G06_40_MG_FD_203697 | JGI IMG/M metagenome (GOLD analysis project Ga0315280, IMG submission 203697) | Sediment microbial communities from Yellowstone Lake, YNP, Wyoming, USA - YL17G06_40 | ecosystem: Environmental > Aquatic > Freshwater > Lake > Sediment | place: USA: Wyoming | collected... | reverse complement strand
AAACGCTTTGTTTGGCAATGTTGCTACAATTTTGGCAACCTTGGGCCTTTTTATTGCGGGTTTCTTAAATTACAAAAATAGACTCTCAAATTCTAGCCTTTTTATTTTGGCAATTTGGGTTTTAATTGGTATTTTAGGCTTATCCTTATATCAACTTGCTGTTTTTAATCATTACTTTGGTTTTGTAAATCCTGCTGCATTTTTGATGGTTGGTATTTTTTTATGGTTACTTTGGCAAAGGAGTATTTTTTTCAAGATTTTTTCAGTTGTAATCTTTATTTTTTTAATTTTTTTAAATTTGCAAAATTCGCCGATTAGGGCAGAGCCTAATCGTCAATTGCAAAGAACTCAAAAACTCGCAAGATTTGTAATTTCTGAGTCAGAAGGAAAACCATTTAATTTTTCCTTGATTGCCAAAAATAATTATGATTCTGCCTATCAATATTATTTAGATCTTTTAGGTGCCAAACCAAAAGATGTTTCTCTTGAAAAAACAGATCAGCTTTTTGTTGTGTGTGAAGATCCGGTCTGTAATCCGATTGGCCATCCTAAAACAGAAATCGCCCGCTTTGGTTGGGCAAAAATTGATAAAATTTGGAATGTGTCAGGAGTTAAACTTTACAAACTCATGGACAACCCAGAAGGTAGGCCTCAACAAGAATTTCCAACAGAAGTTAAAGTAAACTAGAGATAGATGAAAAATCATATTGATATATCTTTGGTTATCCCAACTTATAATGAGGAAAAAAATATAAGAAAAGCACTAACGGCTATTTTGGATTTTTTAAGGAGTCAGAATTATAGTTTTGAATTAATAGTTTCCGATGATGGTTCAAATGATAGAACAAGGGAAATCATTTCCTCCTTTCAGAAAGATGATGAAAATATAGTGCTTAATGCTAATCCCCATCGAGGCAAGGGCTCGACACTAATTTCCGGTTTTAAGAAAGCAAGGGGAGACATTGTTATTTTTTCCGATGCTGATCTTGCTACTCCAATTTCAGAGGTTGATAAATTTTTGGCAAAATTTAGGCAAGGTTATGATGTGGTAATCGGCTCTCGGGGTTTTAAAAGAAAAGGTGCCCCTCTTCTGCGACAAATATTGGCTCAGGGGTTTAACATTCTTGTTCAACTTTTTCTCCTACCCGGGATTTCTGATACCCAATGTGGGTTTAAAGCGTTCAAAAAGGATGCGTTGGCAAAGATTCTTGCTAAAATGAGACTCTACTCTAAAGCGCAAGAGGTTAGAGGATCAGCCGTTACTGCCGGTTTTGACGTGGAGGCGCTTTTTATAGCCAAAAAACTCCGGTTAAAAATTGGCCAAGTGCCAGTCGTCTGGCATCATGTTGGCACAGAAGGAGTAAGGCCGTTGAAAGATTCCATTGCTGCTTTTTTGGATATTTTAAAAATTAGACTGAACGATTGGAGAGGAATTTATTAAATGAGAGTAGTGATTCAATTTTTTAGGAAATACAAACTGGAAATAGGTCTTGCTTTTCTTTTTATTGCTGCTTTTTTTATTACTCGCCTTGTCAATTTAACTATTTTGCCAGTTTTTGCCGACGAGGCAATTTATGTCCGTTGGTCCCAAATCATGAGAAACGAACCAACTTTGCGCTTTTTGCCTCTTTCTGATGGCAAAACACCTCTTTTTATGTGGATTTTAATTCCATTTTTCAAATTTTTCCAAGATCCCTTATTTGCCGGCAGATTGGTTTCAGTTTTGTCCGGATTTGGAACACTTGTTGGTATCTTTGTATTGGCAAGGTATTTATGGAACTCAAGAGTTGCCTTCTTGAGTGCATTTTTGTACATCTTTTCTCCTTATATGCTCTTCTTCGATCGGATGGCATTGGTTGATTCTTTTTTGAATTTTTGGGGTATTTGGTCTTTGTTTTTGGCGGTGCTTTTGGTTCGGACCTTGCGACTGGATGTTGCAATGTTTTTAGGTTTTGCTCTTGCCGGAGCAGTTTTGACAAAACCTTCGGGTTGGTTTTTTCTGTATCTTTTGCCCCTCTCTTTAATTTTGTTTGATTTTCGAGGTCCAACCGAGAAAACAAGCGGCGAAGCCGCTTATTTAAAAAAGCCTATCGCCTTCCGTTTGGGAAAACTTTTTGGCCTTTGGATGGTCTCCGCCTTTTTTGCTTTTTTGGGCTACAACCTTTTAAGATTGGGTCCTAATTTTGCCATGATTGCCGCCCGCAACAAAGATTATGTTTTTACTTTGCAAGAAGTTTTAACTCACCCGCTTGATCCTTTCAAGGCAAGGATTGTCGAGTTTACAGGTTGGTTCGGTACTCTTTTGACTTGGCCAATTTTCATCGCCTCACTTTTTGGCATTGTTTGGGGGATTGTTCGAAAAGAGAGGACGCTTATTTTTCTTTTTCTTTGGGCACTTTTACCATTTCTAATTCAGGCAGAGGTTGCCAAAGATATTTCTTCCAGATATCTAATCTTTTCTGCCACACAGCTTCTCTTTTTGGCCGCTTTCTTTATTAACCAAATTTTTGATTTTGGCGGAAGAAAATTCGGGAAGGTTTTTGTCCCCATCTTTTTGATTTTGATTTCAATTCTGCCAGCAATCTTTATCTTTCAACTTCTTTCTAATCCCCAAGAAGCACCACTTCCTCGAAAAGAAAGATCGGGCTATCTTGAAGAATGGACTTCTGGCTATGGCATAAAAGAGTCGGCAGATTATTTAAAGAAAGTAGCCCAAAAAGAAAAGGTTGTGGTTGGTACTGAAGGTGCTTTCGGAACCTTACCTGACGGATTACAAATCTATTTGGAGGGTGTTCTTAATGTAAGAGTATTTGGCACAGGCGTGGTACCTGTTTATGAGCTCCCAAAATCCCTTATTGAGGCCTCAAAAGAAAACCAGACATATTTCGTCGTCAATGCTTCTCGTAAACTTTTCGATGATGAGAAGTTACAGCTTGTCGGTAAATACCCGAAGGCAAGAAATCAGAAAGGTCAACAAGACTATCTGCTGTTTTATCATGTTCAGGAAAGAGATGGCAAAAGAACAATTTAAATTTTTTAGAGATATCGAAACAAAAACGATCTTTTGGTTTACCGCAACTTTGCTCGTATCTTTTTTAAGCTTCTGGTCTCTTTTGCGTCCAGGTTTTTTCTTTATGCAGGATGACATGCAGGCCATGAGAATTTTGCAGATGCATAAATGTGTTTTAGATCTTCAAATTCCCTGCCGTTGGGTACCTGATATGGGTTATGGTTATGGCTATCCGGCGTTTCAATATTATGCTCCTCTTCCATATTACGCTGGCGAAGCTTTCCATCTTATTGGATTTTCAATAATCGACTCGGTAAAAGCAGTTTTTATCGCAACCTTTTTAGGATCTGCAATCTTTATGTTTCTTTTTGGCCGGTCTCTGTGGGGAAATATTGGTGGTTTTGTGTCTGCAGTTTTTTATACCTTTGCCCCATATAGAGCCCTTGATGCCTATGTCCGTGGGGCATTAGGGGAACTAACAGGGTTAGTCTTCCTTCCGTTAATTTTTTGGGCGATGTTGCAAACCGTAAAAACAGGTAAGAAAATTTATATCCTTTATCTTGCTTTGGGTTATGCTGGGTTATTAATTGGACACAATCTTTTGGCACTTTTCTTTACTCCAGTTGTTTTGTTATGGTTTATTTTGCTCATTGTTCTTTTTGGAAGAACTAATCTTATTAAATTGTTTGTTGGTCTTTTATGGGGATTTTCTCTTTCGGCTTTTTTTACAATCCCATTGGTTTTTGAAAAGCAGTTTGCTCATACAGAAACCTTGCTTTCTGGATACTTCAATTATCTGGCTCATTTTGTAAGTATTAAACAACTTTTCATTTCGCGACACTGGGGTTTTGGTTCTTCCGTATTTGGTCAAAACGACGACATTTCTCTTTCGCTTGGTCATCTTCATTGGATTGTTGCTGTTGCAACACTTGTTATCGCAGTAATCAGTTGGAGAAAGGTTCGAAAGAGAACTTTAATTATTGGGTTTCTTTTTTTCGTCTTCCTTGGTAGCGCATTTCTTACTCACCAAAGATCCACAGTCATTTGGCAGACTTTCCCCATCTTGGCTTATTTACAATTTCCCTGGAGGTTTTTAACATTTGCAGTATTTGCCTCGTCAGCAATAGCTGGTTTTATTGTCTGGCTAATTCAAGGCAGATCAACAAAGATTTTGCTTGCTCTTATTTTGGTAGTAGCAGTAATTTTGTTAAATGTCGGTTTTTTCAAAACAAGAAACTGGTTTCCATTAACTGATGAAGGAAAATTTTCAGGTCAGTCATGGGAGAAACAACTCACCATAAGCATTTTCGATTATCTGCCAATTTATGCAACTCTGCCACCAGCCAATCGTGCCCCCGATCTACCTGAGACAGTAACGGGAAATGTTGCTTATCTTAGCTACCAGAAAGGGACCAATTGGCAAAAATTGAAAGTCACGGTTAAGAGTTCAACGGCTGATATTCGTCTCCCCCTCTTCGACTTTCCTGGCTGGCAGGTTAGGGTGGATGAGAAAAAAGCTCAGATTAATCACAATAATTTTTTAGGCCTTATTACTTTTAAAGTTCCTGAGGGGGAACACGCAATTAATGTAAGACTTGAAAATACCCCGCCAAGAACAATTGGTAACATTTTGACCATCATCGGGCTTTTGTCAATTGCTGGTATGTTATATTCGCTCTATAAACCATTACATGGGATATGGTTATTAAAGAAAAGATAACATTTTTCTTACCAGTTTTTGCCATTATTGCCTTCTCCTTTATTGCGACATATCCACTTTTTTCTCCTGGTTTTTTTTCGCTTCATGACGAACTTCATGTTACCTGGCTTTATGAGATGGATAGAGCTTTATCAGAGTGGCAAATTCCACCTCGTTGGGCTCCTGATTTGTCATTTAACTTTGGTTACCCACTTTTTAACTTTGTCTTTCCTTTGCCATTTTATCTTGGTGAAATTTTCCATCTTCTAGGATTTTCATTTACCAATTCCATTAAGGCCCTATTTTTTATCTCAGTACCTGCTTCCGGTCTTACTATGTATCTTTTTTTGAGGCGAATTTTTGGTAATTTTGCTAGTTTTATTGGTTCCATAATTTATATGTTTACCCCATTTAGAGCCGTTGATATCTATGTTAGAGGAGCCGTTGGTGAGATAATAGCTTTCGTCTTCATTCCTCTTGTCTTTTGGGCAACTTTGAAAACAACCCAAGAAAAAACATTAAAAAGTATTGGTTTTCTAGGCCTTTCAGTAGCCGCTCTTATTCTTACTCACAACATTGCATCTTATATGGTATTGCCATTTGCAGGATTTTTTGGTCTTGTGATTGGTCTTAGTCAAAAAAATAGGCTAAGTTCACTTAGTAATTTTTTTGGCGGTTTGGTATTAGGTGGGGTAATATCAGCTTATTTCTGGTTGCCAGCAATGATTGAAAGAAGGTATATGGTTGCGGATACTGTTTTTAATTTCTCTGACCACTTCCCATTTATTAAACAATTGATTTTCCCATCATGGGGTTATGGGGCTTCGGTCCCAGGGCCCAACGATGGTTTATCTTTTCAGATCGGAGTTGCCAATTTGGCTATGATTTTTTTGACTTTAGTTGTTGGAATTTTTCAATGGAAAAAATGGAGTAATAAGCTGAAAATTTTGTTTTTATTTTTTCTTCTTACATTTTTTTCTGCATGTTTCTTGATGAACATTCGCTCCTCTTTTATTTGGAATATAATACCTCTTTTACCATATTTTCAATTTCCTTGGCGATTTCTTATTTTGACAACATTTGCAAGTTCCGTTTTGAGCGCGTTTTTTATTAATTCGCTATCATCTAAATTTAGAAATTACTTTGGGGTTTTTGTTATTGTTCTTGCCATTGTCTTTACTTGGAACTACTTTAAACCAGGTGACTTGAAGCCTGGTGATGATAATTATTACCTCCGTCGTTATACTCCTAATAGGTCAATTCAAGGAGAACTCTCAACTATTGATGACTATTACCGCAATAATACTGAGGAATATCTACGTCTTCCTAAGGATACTGAGATTAGGCCTAAAGATATTCAGCCCATAATTACTCTCGCAGGAGGCTCGATTGATTTTAGTTTTGATAAAAAATCTTCCACCAATCTTGAGATTAAAACAACTGGAGGGCCTGGAAAAATCTTTATTAATTACTACTATTTCCCTGGTTGGGAAGCCTTCATTGATGGGCGAAAATCCAACATCGAGATTGGTAAGCCCTATGGACAGATGGTGTTGGCTATTCCTGAAGGGAGACATGAAATTAATGTGAAGTTTACTGAGACGCTTTTTAGAAGGTTTTTTGATTTGATTTCAGGTTTAGGATTTTTGTTAGTTTTATCCTTTCTTATATTGCCAGTTTTTAAAAATCATCTACGGAAAACATCAAGGTCCAAGAATCCTCCAGAGAATTGGGAAATACAACCTACCAAGAGTTGTTGACACTCCTATAGGGCATTTTAGACTCTCACAAGAAATTGGGAAATAGGAATAAATCAACTTAGAGTTCAAAAAAGTACCGGCGACAAGCACAAATATTATAATTGCCTGCATCAGCCACAATAGCCACTTTTTCTTCCAGACGAGGTATGCCAAAGAGGGTAAAACTAGAAGTAGGAAATAAAATCTAAACATATTTGGAGTCACATTTGGTCTAAAAGGGTTAGAAAGATAATAACGGGCTGAAAAAAAGAAACCAACCAAAATTGACGTTCGGAAAAAATCTGGCTTTTGAAAGAATTCGCGGATTAATAGTACTCCCAAAATGGCAAGAAAGGGGAACATAGGAAATCTGTACCAGGGAAGCAAATCTTGTTCTCCACCTGAGAATATCACTACAAGGATCCAATACAGGCAAGCAAAGGCCAGAAGTTTAATATTCTTATCCTGAGCAGGTTGGATTAAAAAGAATAAAGCTGCCAATAAAAAAAACATATACCAACCATCAAAAAACCACTTAATATCGAAAGCTGGAGTTGCAAGAATAAAAGTTAATGCCGACCAACCGACCGGTCTTGTGCCTTGAGTTCTTAAGACCTCGCCAAAGAGTTTTGCATCAAAATGAAAACCGTAGATTAAAAAGATTGCGATAAACGGTAATAAAGCGAGAAGAATAACAATCGCATGTCGCCAAAAATCTTTCTTGAGCAATAAAAATGAGACAAATGGAGCAATTAAAAATCCGGTTGGTTTAGCCAATCCCGCCAAACCTGGGAGAAAAAGCAAAGGCAAAAAAAGCCAGATTCGAGGTTTTTCTAAGAAATAGACGACCAGGAGAATAGAAAGAATATAGAAGAATGCAATTAAATTTTCTGGGATTGCAAATCTTGAAGAAAAAAGAAAAATTGGAATAGTACCAAAAAAAAGCATGGCCAAAAGCCCAATCCAATAGCCGAAAAGTTTTCTGCCGAGAAAAAAAATTAGGATGGAAGTCGCCGCTGCAATAAAAATCATGGGAAATCTAAGATATGCGGGTGAGATGATTTTTGTTCGATCTGCCCCAAAGAGATGCGATGTATAGCCGACAAGGAGTGAGAATAGAGGGGGTTCCTCGAGAAACGGTTTGACTAATGTGACATGAACCGTAGTCTGTTTGCCCTCATCGGATATTGGACCGCTATAAATGATATTCTTTTTTTCGATTTCTCTCGGGTTTGGGTTCCAAGATACTGGAGAGCCGGTTTCAACTAAATTAATACCAGCCCATCCGTATTGTAATTCTTCAAGGTGCCCATATTCTGGTACTCTTTCATAACCCGAGGCTCTCAAAATAAAGGTGAAAAGAAAGACTAGAAGGAAAAGAAAGATTTTGGCAATTTGTGATTTATGGGCAAGAATTGACGCACCAAAAAATTTAATTGTTTTCTTCATTTATTAGTCAAAAGAAGCATATTCTAATTGACAATTGGCGTCAAGATTTTAATTTGCGTGTTAAAATATTCTCGTGTCTCCCAAAAGTCCAATTTTGTCAGAAATAGATCTGGCTACTGTTAAAAAAAGAACAGTTAAAGGCGTGGCCGCTTTAAGCGGTCGTACTTTTTTTCTTCAGGCGATCTCCTTTTTCGGTTTTTTCTTTCTAACAGTTTTTTTAGGCAAAGGAGAAATTGGTCTTTTCTTTGCCATCTCGGAATTAGTCGCAATTTTGGGCTATTTCTCTGACATCGGTCTTGCTGCCGCTCTTATTCAAAAGAAAGAGAAACCCCAAGACTCTGAAATTAGAAGCACTTTTACTATCCAACAAGCACTGGTTTTGACCTTGGTTGTTCTGGTTTTTATCTTGACCCCTTTTTTGAGTCAGTTCTACAACATCAGCCAAGCTGGCATTTATCTTTTGTGGGCCTTCACAATTAGTTTTTTCTTGTCATCTTTAAAAACAATCCCTTCTGTTCTTCTTGAACGCCATCTTCGTTTCGACAAATTAGTTATTGTCGATATTGTGGAAGCATTTTTATTTAATGTGATAGCGGTAATTTTGGCTTGGCAGGGGTTTGGGGTAACAAGCTATACAGCGGCAGTTTTGACCAGAGGTTTAGCTGGGGTTATCTTAATTTATATTCTTTCACCTTGGCAAATTGGTCTTGCTTTTGATAAGGAATCTTTAAAAAGACTTTTATCTTTTGGAATTACCTATCAGACCAATACTTTTTTGGCAGTTATAAAAGACAGATTGATGAACGTTTTTTTATGGAAAATTATTGGGGCAGAAGGTGTAGGAATTTTGGGTTGGGCTCAAAAATGGGCTCAGATGCCCCTTCGCTTTGTTATGGATTCAGTCATTAAGGTCACTTTTCCCGCCTATTCGAGGATGCAGGAGGATCCTAAAGAGCTCCAGAGCGCGATTGAAAAGACGATCTTTTTTATTGCCCTTTTAGTCTTCCCCTCCCTTTTGGGTCTTTTAATTTTGGCAAAACCTTTGGTAGAGATTATTCCTAAATACACAAAATGGGAAACCGCTCTCCTTGCCCTTTATCTTTATGGGGTAAATAGTGCCTGGGGAGCAGTTACCACTCCTCTGACTAATGCTTTGACTGCAGTTGGAAAGATTAAAACCGTTTTCAAATTGATGGTCATGTGGACTGCTCTTACTTGGGCTCTTTTTCCGCTACTAGCAGTAAAATTTGGCTATAATGGAGTAGCGCTAGCATCAGCATTAGTAGCCACTACTTCAGTTGTGGCAATCTGGGCAACAAAAAGAATAATTTCTTTTTCTTTTTGGGCAAGTATTAAAAAGCCATTACTTTCGGCCTGCATTATGGGAATTGTGCTTTTAATCCTTGCTCCTCTTTTGGCAAAAAATATTCTTGGAATAATATTTTTGGTTTTAGTTGGAACTCTGATTTACTTTGGTTTTGTCTATATTCTTGTGGGTCAGAAATTCCTAGACGATGTTAAAAAAATTATTTCGACAATTAAAACTGGCTAAGTTAATTTTTATTTTTGGTTTTCTAGCTTCCGCCCTCTTTATAACCTGTTCTTCTGTCTTCGCCCAAGAAAAACCGACTTTCGTAAATATCGTTAACCCCGTCAGAGGAGAAGAATTTTGGCAAAAATCAACTTCACCTCTTGAATCAACTGCCAAACAATACGAGTTTGTCAAGAAAAATAACCTTGCAGCTTCTTGGCTTTTGCGATTTGATGCAATTTCCGATCCTGAGATTGTTAAATTCTTTAAAAATATTGATAAAAATCAAGAGCTTGGTATTTTTATGGAGGTAACTCCAAGCTTAACTCAGGCTGCAGGTGTTTCTTATAACCAAAGCCAATCCTGGCATTTTGCCGAAAGTGTTTTTTTGGCAGGTTATACCCAAGAAGCCAGAGAGAAATTAATTGGAGCGGCTTTTAAAAAATTCAAAACTGAGTTTGGTTATTATCCAAAATCGGTTGGTGCCTGGTGGATTGATTCGTACTCTCTCTCTCATATGAGCAAGAATTATGGGATTGTAGCCAATCTAGATGTGGCAGATCAGTTCTCAACAGACAATTATCAAGTCTGGGGTCAATACTTTGGTGTGCCGTTTTATCCATCAAAAAAGGATGCCTCTGTCCCAACTAAATCGCCCGAAGCTGCAATTAGTATAGTTACAATCCAGTGGGCCTTACGTGATCCTTTAAATGGTTATGGGCCAGGAGTCCAGGAATCAACTTATTCCCTTCAACCAAACGATTACCTTCTCTATCACAATTTAAATATTGATTATTTCAAGAAGCTTTTTGATATTTATGCGTATCATTCTCCCAATAAATTTGGCCAAATAACTTTAGGCCTTGAGAACGACGTTGGTGGGGATAAATTCTTTGTAGAACAGCAAAGGCAATTAGAATTTATCTTGGAAAAACAAAAACAAGGCCAACTGCAAGTTGTTACGATGAGCCAATTTGCTGACTGGTATAAAAACCAATTTCCCCACACATCTGGCCCCCACCTTATTTTCGCTGAAGATCCTTTAGGTAGTGATGCCAAAGTAGTTTGGTACATGACCACAAATTATCGCATTGGTTGGTTTTATAACGGCAAAGAAGTAGCCGTCCGAGATCTCAGACTTTACAACGACAGCTCGATTGAACCTTGTTATGCTGTTTCCTGCAAAAGGATTGATCTGGCGATAACCGTTTCTAAGGCACTCGATGATGTTACTTATAACCAACGTTGGGTGTTGGATGAAGGTAAGATTTCTAACTTCTCCTTGACCGCGGTCGAAGGAGGAGTTGCCATCTCTTATCAAAATCAAGCAGGTAAAGTTAGGGAGATACGCTTTCTTGCTAACGACTTGGTGATTGATGGTAAGCCAAAGACAATTGCTGGTGCAATAATTGATTTTTTTACTTCAGAAGAGGGGAAAAAGGATATTGGAATTCCTGAACCATTTGCAAAACCAGGGGAGTTTTCAGTTAATTTGGCAAAATTTCTTCTCAATTCGGTTATTTTTACAGTTTTTGCAATCTTTGCCTTTTTAATACCAGGTTGGTTACTACTTAACTTTTTGAAATTAAAATTTTCCTTTCTTGAACTTCTGACTTTGGCATTTTTAGTGGGATTAGTCCTATTTACCCTCGCAAGTTTTATTCTTGGTTTTTTACATCTTCGTTTCTTGATATTTTGGGTTTTAATTGCGATTTTTTTCTATACGTTTCTTTTTAGAAGACCAAGACTGGCTATACCGAAGATAACTGTAAAGCATTTTCTTGTGTTTTTTATACTTATAATTGGCGTTTTCACCCAAGTCTTGCCGGTCGTAAAAAGCGGCTGGATTTATGACTATGGCTTGGGATTTTGGGGTCCGAATGGGCACGATGGAATCTGGCACTTGTCAATAATTTCTGAACTCAAAAATCATTTTCCTCCCCAAAACCCCGATTTTGCTGGGGTACCTTTGAAAAATTACCATTATTTTTCAGATCTTACGATTGCTCAAACTGCAAAGATGACAGGAATCTCGATTTTGGATTTATACTTTCGTTTTTTTCCCACTTTAGTCTCCTTACTCTTTGGTCTTTCAGTTTTTATTCTTGTCCGCCAGATCACAAAGAGTGAGACAGCTTCACTTTTGGCGGTTTTTCTTTCATATTTTGGCGGAGGGTTTGGTTGGATTGTAAGTTTACTCAAGGAAGGCAGAATCGGGGGAGAATCTATGTTTTGGGCAACGGGCAGTGTTTCTTTTTTACTTAATCCACCGTTCGCTTTTTCTATAATTTTTCTTTTGGCGGGATTGTTTTTCTTTTGGCATTATTTGAGGGAGAAACGAACAAGTTTGACTTGGCCCTTAGTTGTCCTTTGGGGGCCAGTAATTCAATTTAAAGCCTATGCAGGAATTTTAATTTTAGTATCCTTGGCAGTTTTGGTCCTGTATGAAGTAATTTTTAGAAAATCATTTTCCTTTTTGAAGCTTCTGGTTCTTATCGTTGCGGTTTCGGCTCTAGTGTTTTTGCCAATATTTTCCAAAACTAATTCACTTTTTTCTTTTGCGCCATTTTGGTTTATCCATACCATGGTTGATTATCAGGATCGTTTTTATTGGGTTAGGCTATCTAATGCCCGTGTTGCCTATATTCAGATGGGTTGGTGGTGGAAATTTATTTTGGCAGAAATTTTGGGATTTTTAATCTTTTTCTTTGGCAATTTGGGAATAAGATTTTTGGCTCTGGGGACGTTACTTTCTTGGATCAGATCGAAGTTTAAAATTAGTTTCTTTTGGCTTTTTGTTGCAACAATTTTTATTTCAGGACTTTTAATCCCCTTAATTTTCATCCAAAAAGGAACTCCTTGGAACACAATTCAATTTTTCTATTATTCAGCCTACCTTGCCAATATTTTGGCTGCAGTCTTCTTTTGGCAAATGATCAAAAATCGGTCTGGGTGGATACAGTTTGTTGCAATCGCAGTTTTTTGTGTCATTACAATTCCTACAACTTTGGGAACCTTGTATTATCACTATCTTCCGAACCGTCCGCCAGCAAGATTATCATTTGGGGAGCTTGAGGCTTTAGAGTTTTTGAAGGTGCAGCCTCAGGGGACAGTTTTATCAAGAGCGTATGATGAAAAATTGCGTGATAAATTTGATTTACCATTACCACTTTTTGTCTATCAGACTTCCGCCTATATTTCCGCTTTTTCGGAAAAAAGGGAGTTTGTGGCAGATGAGGTTACTTTAGGAACAATTGCCGTTCCTTACGAGGATCGAGTCGTTGGGCAAAAAGAATTTTTCCGAACTCGAGACGAAAATTTTGCCAGAAATTTTTTAAGGAAAAATAATATTAACTATATTTATGTCACCAAATTTGAGCGATGGGATCCTGCTGAAAAAAACTTGGGCATAAAAAAGATTTTTGAAAATGGCGAGGTAAAGATCTATAAGGTCATTTATGGAGTATAGGTTTGGTACTTTAAATCATGATCTTCAATTCTCAAAAGTAAACGTCATCATTATTTTTCTATCTGTTATTTTTCTTTTTCTTAGGTTTTTCCGACTCGCCGAATTAACTAACTTTACATCAGATCAAGGCTATTTGCTTCTTGGTGCAGGACAACTTATTTGGGAGAAAAAAATAAGTCTAATTGGTCCGATGGTCATTTCCAAGATAGTTGAGGGAAGAGGTTTTTTTCTTGGCCCTCTTTTTTATTGGTTTTTGGCCCCATTAATTGTGATAACTGGGTCCGATCCTCTCAAAATTACTTGGGTTTTTATCTTTCTTAATCTTCTGGCCGGGCTGATTGTTTATAAAATTGGAAATGATTTTTTTAATCAGGCAATTGGTTTATTAGCATTTTCTTTTTTCACCTTCTCACCTTTTCTTATTGAATATTCACGATTTATCTGGAACCCAAACATTATGGTACTTGTTGGTGCTGGTTTTTTCTATGCATTATTCTCATTAACTAAGAAATCCACCTCATTATTGTTCTTCCTGATTGGGATCTTGGCAGGAATTGGCGTTGAAATTCATTACTCTGGATTTTTGTTAGTATTAGCCTTTTTGGTATTTGTATTTTGGAAAAAACTGTGGACTTCAAAAGGAGCATTGCTTTTCTTTTTAGGACTTGTAGTTAGTAATGTCCCATTGCTGTTGTTTGAATTGAGGCATAATTTTTACAATACTAAGACACTGTTTTTTATTATACGAAGTGGAGGATTACAAAATTCTGCAAACTTCACTTTTCAATGGCATTATTTTTTGGTTCTTGCACCGATTTTTCTCATCCTCATGGCGACAATTGTTGCGAAGTTAATCTCTATTAATAAGCTCATTGGTTATGGGTTGTTGATTTCCTTATTAGCTTTTTTCGTATTGAGGATCGATTTCTTCCGGAATCATGGTTTTACAATGCCTGAAGGTTGGAATATTAATGGTGTAAAGAAATCGTCGGAGATGATACATCAGGATGAAAAGGACAAAAATTACAACATAGTCGCCTTACTAGACGGTGATACAAGGGCGTTGCCTTTTCGTTACTTTCTAAAAACGATGGGCGACGAACCCCTCCCAGTCAAAGACTATCCAAAGGCGCAAACTCTATACATTGTAGCGCAACGAATGGATAAGACAGAACTCTTACAGTATCCCGTCTGGGAGATCCAGACGATTTTGCCGGCATCTCTAGTTTCGATGAGGGAAATTCAAGGCAATATTTATCTCTATAAACTTGAGCGTTTTTGAAGGAGGATATCCGTTCAAGAAAATTTTTGAAAATGGCGAGGTAAAAATTTATGAGGTTCTGTAGAGTTCCCGAAGTCCTGGAACATGATTTAGAAGATAACCAGCAAGATATCCTATTCGAAAAAGAGCATTACCACTATAGTACTGACGAAAAACTTCTGAAAAGTGAGGATCTGAAAAGTGAGGATTTGTTCCCAATTTACGAGATAGTTCAGTTTCCCTAACAAGAAAACTCCTCAAATAAAAAATATTGCCTGCTCTGGTTATTAGTTCATCAGCATATGTCTCTATTACTTCTTCCCAATTACGATCGGGAAGTCTAAGATTTTCGAGATCTGTCAACACAATTTGTAGGTCTTCATCTATTAAGAGTGGACCGTGCACTTCTAAGCCTTCAAGTTCCTTATTCATGTAAGCACAGATTATAATCTTTTAAAAAATAATGTCAATTTTGCCATTTGCGCTTGATTTTGTTAGCATATGACCAATGATTTCAGTTGTTGTTAATACTTTAAACGAAGAGAAAAATCTAAAACGGTGTTTGGAGTCGGTGCGGGAATTGGCAGATGAAATTGTAGTTTGTGATGATGGGTCGATTGATAAGACAATTGAGATTGCCAAAAAATTTGGGGCAAAAATTTATCAACATAAATCAGCCGGATTTGTAGAAGCCGCCAGGAATTTCGTAATCGAGAAGGCGATAGGCGATTGGATTTTAATTGTTGACGCTGATGAAGAAATCCCAAAAACATTGATCTCTAAATTGCGCCAAATTGCAGGAGAAAAGAAAATCGATTTCGTCAGAATCCCTCGGAAAAATATTATTTTTGGCAAGTGGATGAAACATTCTGGCTGGTGGCCTGATTATAATATTAGATTTTTCAAGAAAGGCAAAGTCACCTGGCGAGGGAAAATTCACGAAGATCCAAAGACAGAAGGTAAGGGATTTGAGTTACCACCAAGGGAAGATCTGGCTATCATTCACTATAACTACAACTCAATCAGCCAATACTTAAACCGCCTTGCCGGTTACACAGAGATTGAAGCACAGGATTTGGTCAAAGAGGGATACAAATTCGATTGGCGAGACTTAATTTCAAAACCAATGGGCGAGTTTTTAAGTCGCTTCTTTGCTCGCGAAGGGTATAAAGATGGTTTACACGGCTTAGTTTTGGCAGTTCTGCAGTCATTTTCCTTTTTTGTGGCGTACCTTAAAGTTTGGGAGAGAGAGGGTTTCAAAGAGCAAGAGGTCAATATCGATGAGCTTAAAGAACAAATTTCAAGAAAGACGAAAGAGACAGGATCATGGTTTTTACAGGCAATGATTGAATCTGCCTCCGGATTAAAAAAAGTTTTATACAGAGTCAAGCGAAAGTTGCAATGAGGATAGGGATTGTCATTTTAAATTTCAACACCAAGATAGAGATTTTGGATTGTCTCGATTCTGTTTTTAAACTTAAAAAAAATGGCTATGAGATTTCAGTTTTAGTAGTTGATAATGCTTCGAGTGATGGTTCGGCTCAAGCAATCTCGGAAAAAATTCCCCAGGTTCCCCTTATAGAAAATAGCCGAAATCTAGGTTTTTCTGGTGGTAATAATGTTGGACTCAAAAAAGAACTCGAAGAGGACCTTTGTGGAATTTTAATTCTTAATCCAGATACGGTTGTTGATTCAAATTTGGTTTTAGAGTTGGTCAAAAGTGCTCGATCTGATCCTAAAATTGGGATCATTGGCCCTAAGATTTATTTTTATCCAGGTTGTGAGTTCCACAAAGATCGTTACAAAAAAGATGATCTTGGTAAAGTGATTTGGTATGCAGGAGGAGATATTGATTGGCGTAATGTTTTAGCTCCGCACAGGGGAGTCGATGAGGTCGATCACGGGCAATATGGAAAAGAAGAGGAAACCGATTTTGTGTCAGGAGCAGCGATGTTTGTAAAAAAAGAAGTGTTTGCAAAGATTGGACTTTTTGATGAGCGGTATTTCTTGTATCTTGAAGATTTGGAGTTTTGTCAAAGGGCAAAATTGGCCGGATTTAAAATTGTTTTTGCACCTAACGCCCGCGTTTGGCATAAAAATGCCGCCTCAGCCCATGTAGGATCAGATCTTCAGGATTACTTTATTACTCGCAATCGTCTCATGTTTGGCTTAAGGTACGCACCAACAAGAGCAAAATTTGCTTTAATAAGACAGGCAGGTTCTTTTTTATTTGGTAGTAACAAAATTAAAAAGAAAGCAGTTTTAGATTTTTTGACATTAAATTTTGGTAAGGGAAGCTTTAAGATTCAATAAATTTTAATGAATTAGATATGATTTCAATCTTGATCTTGACAAAAGACGAAGAAGAAATGATTGGTGGTTGTCTCAAATCAGCCGAGTGGGCAGATGAAGTTATTCTTTTGGATAATAATTCAAAAGATAAAACTTTAGAAATTGCCAAAAAATATACCAATAAAATTTTTCAAAAAGAATTTGAGGGCTATGATAAGGAAAGAAATTTTTTGAGAGATAAGGCAAAAGGAGATTGGATTTTATATTTGGATGCAGATGAAAGGATTACCACCCAACTAAAAAACGAAATCCAAGATGCTATACGCCATACGCCGTATACCGCTTTCGCCATTCCTCGCAAAAATATTTTTTTAGGTAAGTGGCTTAAGCACGGTGGTTTTTGGTCTGACTATCAGATCAGGCTTTTTAGGAAAGATAAGCTTCTAGGTTGGGAAGGAGAACTTCATGAACAGCCCAAATTTGATGGTGGGCTTGGTTACCTGAAAAATCCGCTTTTACACCTTTCTCATCGAAATTTTGAGCAAATGATTAAGAAAACGCTTGGCTGGTCAAAGATTGAAGCGAGATTAAGGCTGGAAGCTGGCCATCCTAAGATTTCTGGCTGGAGATTGGTTAGAGTAACACTAACAGAATTTTTCGATAGGCTTATTAAAAAACAGGGATTTAGGGACGGTACAGAAGGTTGGCTTGAGGCAATTTACCAATCATTTTCAGTCTTTATTACTTATGCAAGGCTTTGGGAAATGCAAAGAAAAGAGAAGTTAGAAGAAACTTATCAAAAAATCGATCAAGAATCGATATCGTGAGCTGTAATAAATGCGAGTAGCTTTTTATAGTCCTTATCTTGATACTTTGGGCGGAGGAGAAAGATATTTGGCCACAATTGCTGAATTTCTCTCAAAAAAAGCAGAGGTTAATTTTTTTTGGGATGATAAAAATATTATTTCCAAGCTCCAAGAGCGATTTGATTTGAATTTTGGCAAAGTTGCGGTCGCCCCTGATATTTTTTCCAAAAAAATAAATTTTTTTAAAAAGTTGGCAATTTTGAGAAATTATGATTTGGCAATTTTTTTATCGGATGGCTCAATTCCAACTCCAATGGCCAAAAAAAATATTCTCCATTTTCAAGTACCCTTCACTTTAGAAAATGGCAAAAGTTTGGTCAATAGGATGAAACTTTTGGGGTATAAAGCTATTGTTTGCAATTCAGATTTCACCAAAAAATACATCGATAAAACTTATGGAATTTACTCAAAAGTAATTTATCCTCCAGTCGATACTTCTTTTTTTAAGCCAGCCGAAAAGAAAAATCTCATTCTTTCAGTTGGTCGTTTCACAAGAATTTTTGGGGGGAAAAAACAAGAAATTTTGATTGAAGTTTTTAAGAAAATGGCAAAAGATGGATTAAACAACTGGGGGTTGATCGTTGTTGGTGGGACAGATGATTTGAGCTATGTTGAAAAATTAAAAAAAGAAACGGAGGATTGTTCAATTCAGATCTTAACTAATATTTCCGCTCAAAATTTAAAAAAACTTTATGGGGAAGCTAAAATTTATTGGCATGCAGCCGGATTTGGAGAGGATTTAGAAACGCATCCAGAGCGTGCAGAGCATTTTGGAATTTCAGTTGTTGAAGCAATGTCTGCTGGTTGTGTTCCAGTAGTTTTTTCCGGCGGTGGGATTCCAGAAATCATCGATGACGGAAGTAATGGTTTCCTTTGGCAGACAGACAAGGATCTGACTTCCAAGACAGAGCGTCTTGTCCAAGACCATAAGCTCTTGGGTAAACTTGCCCGAGAGGCACAAGCCAAAGCAAAAAAATTTTCAAAAAGAAGATTTGTGGAGGAATTTGAAAAATTATTGCAATAAAAAAATGCAGGTACCTTATCTTTCGATTGTAGTTCCAGCTTATAACGAGGAAAGAAATTTCAAGCGGGGGGTACTGGATGAAATTGCAAATTTCTTAAATAGACAACATTTTTCCTGGGAAGTACTGTTGGTTAATGATGGAAGTACGGATAATACCCCAAGATTGCTTTCTCAATTTGTTAGAAATAATCGAGGTTTTAGGCAAGTTAATATTCCGCATGGAGGAAAATTTAAAACAATCTCAAAGGGTGTTGCAGAAGCCAAAGGCGAATACATTTTGTTCTGCGATTTTGATCAATCAACACCAATCTCAGAAGTAAACAAATTTTTACCTTACTTCAAAAACCGGGTAGGAGTGATTATTGGTTCAAGAGTTGGTAAGGGTTCTGAAAGAGTAGGCGACCCTTTTTTTAGATATTTTAGAAGCCGAGTCTTAAATTTTATTATCCAGTTGGTTCTTTTCAGAGGAATTGAGGATACCCAATGTGGCTTCAAAGCTTTCAAGAAAAATGTGGCTATCAAACTTTTTAAAAATTTGAAAGTTACACCTCTTGCAAAACCAAAAGGCGGTTTTATGGGCCCCTTTGATATTGAGTTATTATTTCTTGCCCATAAGTTTGGTTACAAAATAATTTCAGTCCCGGTCATTTGGCACTATTTTCCGTCGCATAGGCTCTCGACCCTGGCCGAACCTCTCAAATTTATTTTAGATATTTTGAGAATTAGATTATATGACTGGTTGGGAAAATATGGATTTAATTAAAAAATCTTTAGTCAGTATTCTTAAAAAAGGATCCCAATTCTTTAACTTCATGGATACTTTTTTCTCATTTCTTGTTTCAAGACTAGGTTTTAGTGTAAAAAGAAAGATAGCTATTTTAAAAAATGATTATTACCCAAGCACCACTTCGAATTAGTTTTGTTGGTGGAGGGACAGATCTGCCAGATTTTTATCGGAAATATGGCGGGGCTGTTATATCTTCTGCCATCGATAAATATGTTTTTGTCATTATCAAAGAGAGGTTTGACAAGATGATTTATTTGAATTGGATGAAAAAAGAGATTGTTGAGGATGTTGATCAAATTGAGCATGAGCTTATTAGGGAAGCGATGAGAAAAACAAGGGTTAGACAAGGGGTCGAAATTACAACTCTTTCTGATATTCCAGCAGAAGGTTCAGGATTAGGATCTTCCTCAAGTATTACAGTTGCGCTCCTAGAGGCACTTTATTTATATCAAGGAATTTCGGTTGAGACAGAAAGGTTAGCAAGGGAGGCTTGTGAAATTGAAATCGAGATCCTGGGCAAACCAATTGGCAAGCAAGACCAATACATCACTGCCTATGGAGGATTGAGGCATTTTGAATTTAGAAAAAATGATTCGGTGGTTGTCACTACTCCTAAAATTGACGAAGAGCTTCTCAGGCAGCTTGATTTACATCTAATGCTATTTTTTACAGGCAAAACAAGAAAATCTCAGGGGATTCTTAATGAGCAAAAGAAAAAAATCGTAGATACCGCCTCAGTTTTAAAGAAGATGAAAGATCAAAGCTATCAAGTTTTAAAGGCTTTAGAAAAAGGTAACTTAAAATTTTTGGGGGAAGCTTTGGATTACGGTTGGCAATTAAAAAAGAAGTTGGCGGAAGGTATTACCAATCCAGAAATTGACAAAATGTATGAAGATGCAAAAAAAGCGGGTGCAATTGGAGGAAAAGTTGCCGGTGCTGGGGGTGGAGGGTTCTTGCTGCTTTTTGTTTCCCCTGAAAAGCAGACTCTAGTCCGAAAAGCACTTTCGAACTTCCGAGAACTTGCATTTCATTTAGGAAAAGATGGCGCAAAGGCAATATTTAACATAAGACGCTAATTTGCCATCGAAGCGAGTTTAAGATAAAATACGTTCATGGTGGATATCAAAATTATAGCTAGAAGCTATCTGGATGAGTTAAAAGAGACAATCGATTCGATTGATCTCTCCGAAATCCAGGGGGTTGCCAGTGTCCTTTTGAAGGCTTATAAAAATAACAAGAGGGTCTTCATTTTAGGAAACGGCGGTGCTGCTTCAACCGCTTCTCACATGGCTTGTGATTTGGGTAAAGGGACGCTAAAAAATGTCTATAATCCAAAAGAAAAACGATTTCAGGTAATTTCCTTGACCGACAATGTAGCAACCATGACTGCCTATGCTAATGACCTTTCCTATGATGACATGTTTGTTCAGCAGCTGCACAACTTAGTCTCAAAAGGTGATGTGGTGATTGGTATCTCGGGTTCTGGTAATACTCCAAATATCATCAAGGCCCTAATGTATGCTAAGTCTCAAGGGGCGGTTACGGTTGGCTTTTTGGGATTCAAAAGTGGTGGTAAGGCTAGGGATTTGGTTGATTTTGATATCACTATTCAAAGTTCAAATTATGGTGTAATCGAAGATTTACAGCTTGCTTTGGACCATATTTTGACAACCAGCCTTTCTTATCTGAAAGAGCATGTAGACAACAAATTAAATCAAAAAAAACAAAAAATTCTAGTTCCCAAATCAGTTGCCTCAGAGTGGACAGAAAGATCGGCCAGACGTTAACTCATCCCGTGGCTAAAAAAAGGATAGCTGTTTTTAGCGACCGTGACGGTGTTATCAATAAGGAAGTTGGGTATCTGCACCAAACTAAGGATCTAGAAATTCTGCCTAATGTATCCAAAGCCATCAGGCTTCTCAACCAATCTGGGATTCCCTTCATTGTCATAACTAATCAACCAGTTGTGGCTCGTGGTTGGTTGACTGAGGATGAGGTAAGAGAAATCCACCAGAAGATTCAAAGATTTTTAGCTCCGCGAGGGGCGAAAATAGATAATTTTCTTTTTTGTCCCCATCACCCTAATGCAGATTTGAAGAAATACAGAGTAATCTGTGATTGCCGAAAACCAGGAGTTGCTCTTTTTAAAAAGGCAGCTGTGGACCACAGTATTGATTTAAAAAGGTCCTATATTGTTGGTGATACATTTCGCGATATCGAAGCGGGGAAAAAATTGGGATGCAAAACAGTTGCCGTATTATCAGGACATTCTGATTTTAGGGATTCTGTGCCTGATTATAAAGCTAATGACTTATATGAGGCTGTACAACTTATATTAAATAAGGAAGGCTTTTTATGAAAGCTGTAATCTTAGCAGCAGGTTTGGGGACAAGGATGCAAGACGCATTCCCCAATACTCCTAAAGCGATGCTTCCAATAGGTGATAAGCCACTACTTGAGCATCAAATCAATCATTTAAAAAAATTTGGTTTTGGAGAAATTTATATTAATCTACATTATTTTCCAGGTGTTATAAAAAATTATTTCGGGAATGGCAAAAAATTCGGGGTTAAAATTACTTATTCGTATGAGCCGAAAATTCTTGGGACCTCCGGTGCCTTAACTAACTTCAAAAAATATTTGGAGGGGACTTTTATTGTTTTGTATGGTGATATTTTTACAACTTTAAATTTCAGAAAATTTTTAGAATTTCACCAAAAGAAAAAAAGCCAGGCCACATTATTGGTTCACGAGACCGACCATCCAGAAGATTCAGATTTGGTTGCAATTGATCAAGATAACAGAATTTATAAATTCTATATTTCCCCTCACAAAAAACCTGTTACGGATACTAATCTATCAAGTGCTGGAATTTATTTCCTTGAGCCAGAGACTTTAAGATTTTTGTCAAAAAAAACTCCTTCTGATTTTGTTGAAGATTTTTTCCCAATTTTGCTTAAGAAAAATTTAAAAATGTATGGCTATTATTCTTCTGAATACTCAAAGGATATTGGAACACTAGAGAGGTATCAAAAGGTAAAAAAAAATATAAAAGGATTATTTTAGCAAAGTAAAGTTGTATGGGGACCGCAGAAATACCAGCTACCTCAGAGCAAGAAAAACAACCAAAATATGATGCCATTATTGTTTTTGGTAGAGGCGTCGGAAAAGATATTCGCGGTAACTGGCGACCGACCCCATACGTTGAAGAATTCAAAGGAGGACGACACAAAGGAATTTTTGAAAGAGTTGATCCTGAAAGTAAAAGTTCATTTATTGGAGGATCAAATGCTAATGTATTGGCCGCCGTTCAACTTTTTGAAGAATTAAGAAGAACTAGTATTTTACCTAAGTTAGTAATTTTTGCAGCAGGGCGGCCAGATTACCTGTCGAAGGAGTCGCTATGGATGACTGAAGGAAGAATTTTGGAAGAAAAGTTCAGACAGAAAATACGCAAATTCAGTAGTTCGGTTCAAACAGTAATACTTGAGCAAAATAAAAATACAAAAGACGATATTAATGAGTCATTAAAGTTGGTGGCTAATCAAGGCTTTGGTAGGGTAGCAATTATAACTATAGGAGTACACATACCCAGGTCGCGGGAGTTTTTCAGACTTGCCCAAAAAGAGGGAAAAGTACCAGCAGAATTGGAGGTTGATTTTCTGGCAGCAGAGGAGATATTGGCAAGAAGAAGTAAAAGATACACAAAAATTTTTGAGTTAACAAGAAAAACTGAAGCCCATAAAAGAACTGCTGCTTGCGAAAAAGAAGGTGTTAAGAAACTTCGTCTAGGACATTATAGGTCGGCTCAAGGAGGCCGTTTCTAAAACATTCAATTCTTTCAATTACCCTAATGAAACAAATTTATTGCTTCAGTCACACTTTTTTGGTATCGTTAGGGCAATTGGCATGCGAGTTTTAATAACAGGTGGTGCCGGATTTATTGGTTCCCATACGGCCGATCTTCTTCTTAAAGAAGGCTTTAAGCTTCGAGTTTTAGATAATCTTTCACCCAGAACACATTTTGGCAAATGGCCAGACTACTTAGATCCTCGCGCTGAAAAAATAAAAGGCGATGTTCGTATGAAAAAAGATCTCCTTAAAGCTCTAAGGGGTGTTGATTATGTAATTCATCTTGCCGCTTTCATGGATCTTCTTCCCCAGTTTTCATTATTTGTTGATCACAATATAAAAAGTACGGCTTTAATTTACGAGCTGATAGTCAAAAATAAATTGCCAATAAAAAAAGTTATTATTGCATCAACTCAGTTTGTTTATGGAGAAGGTCGTTGGAAATGTGACAGCCATGGTGAGGTTTTCCCCAAACCAAGAAGCCTTTCTGATTTGGAGAAAGGCAAATGGAACCCAGTTTGCCCAATTGGAGGAGAAAAAATTATTCCATTGTCAAATTTAGAGACCCATCAAGATCCCCCAAACCAATATTCAATCTCCAAATATAGTCAAGAGTTACTCGGCTTAAAATTAGGTAAACTCTTTGGAATTCCGACAGTTGCTTTACGTTACTCAATCGCCCACGGACAAAGACAGTCATTTAAAAATTTTTACTCAGGAGCACTGCGAATTTTTACTTTACAATTGCTTACTGGACAAGAGCCTACCATTTATGAGGATGGTCAACAGTTAAGAGATTATGTTTCAATTTCTGATGTGGCAAGGGCTAACGCTTTTGTTCTTGGCAATGATAGAGCAAGTTGTGAAGTATTTAATGTCGGTGGTGGAAAGGCATATTCAGTTTTGGAACTTTTGGCAATTATTGCAAAAAAACTTAACGTCTCCCCAAAACCAAAAATTAGAGGAGAATTTCGTCTTGGTGATATAAGGCACGCAGTCTCTGATATTTCTAAGCTTTCAAAACTTGGTTGGAAACCAGAAAAATCTGAAGAAGAGGCAGTTTCTGAATACGTTGATTGGATTAGGTCCCAAAAAGTTAACAAAGATTATCTTTCAAAATCACAAAAAAACCTAGAAGAAATGGGGATATTAAGAAAGGTTAGGTTGTGAGAAAATTCTTGTTTTTGGTTGGCAAGGAGAACTGTATGAGCAATCCCGATTGGTTGATAATGACGGGTTCTTTATGCACCTTTCAAACCAAGCCAAAAAAGATGCTCAGAAATTTTTGAAAGAAAGGTTTACAAAAAAGTTCAATGAAATTTTGCTCTAAGATTTTTTCATCCTGGTACTTCAGATGGTTTTTGATTGGTCTTCTTTTAAGGCTTGTCTTGGCCATTTTTACTTTTCATTCTGATATTCGCGCCTTAAATCTTGGAGCATTCCTTATTGCCAAAGAGGGTGTTTTTAATATTTATGAGTACCTTCAACACGTTCCCTCCGGTAATTCTCTTCTTAATGTTTTTCGTGTAGATCTCTTCCTTTATCCAATTCTTGCTTATTTTGTGCCTGCCGTATTTATGTGGATTTTGTCTCCTCTTTATGATTTTTCTATTCAAAATAAATTTTTGATTTCCCCTTCTGAACTTTTTGGTAATTTGGCCATTTATCGACATCTTTTACTTTTGAAAACTCCTTATTTTTTCTTTGATCTACCGTTGGCTTTCTTGCTGACGAAATTATTTGATGATGAAAAAAGGAGAAGAATGGCATTTTTGCTTTGGCTTTTCAATCCCGTGACTTTATATGCCACATTTATGATTGGTCAATTTGATATCATTCCCACCTTTTTGGTTATTTTAAGTTTGGTTTTCGCTTTGCAGAAAAAACCACTTTTGGCAGTTTTATCCCTTGGACTTGGCGGAGGATTTAAACTTTACCCCTTGTTTCTCCTCGTACCGGCCATATTTGTTTTGGGAAAGACTTTTAGGGAAAGGTTCAAGTTGGCCTTGGCTGGCGGTTTGGCCTTTTTAGCTCCAATCTTACCTTATCTTCCATCCGGCGCTTTTCGTTCTTTTGCACTTTTTACACCAAAGAGTCAGAAGATGCTTTTTTTATCTTGGAACATAACGGGGGCTGAGGTATTATTTCCTTTTGTTATTATTTTTGTTTTGATAGTGCTTCACGCTTCCTATTTTGGGAAAGGTAAGATAACAGATCTTTGGAAATATTATTTTGCTGTTTTATTGCTTTTCTTTTCGGTAACTCACTATCACCCTCAATGGTTTTTGTGGTTGACTCCTTTGATGATTATTGAACTTTTGCAGAATGACTTTGTCCACAAATGGTTACATCTAACTCTGTTTGCAATTTTTATTTTTATTGTTTTGATGTTTGAACCATCACTTTCTTATGGCCTATTTTCTCCAATTTTGCCTCAGCTTGCTAATGGGCCTAATTTGTCCGACTTTGTCAATCGCTATTATGACGTCTTTCAGCTAAAAAGTATTTTGCGGAGCATTTTTGCTGCTTTTTCCATATGGATCATTTTTGATTTGTTGATCTTTAGAAGCAAAAGTCATGAAGGATATGTGCAAAGTTTGGAAGATAAGGGGAAAAGATGAGGAAGGATCCTGAGATATCGGTTGTAATACCAGTTTATAACGAGCAAGAATCCATTGGAGAACTGGCTGCTCTTCTTAAAAAGTCACTTGCAACTTTGCCATTTTCCTGGGAAGTAATAGTTTGCGACGACGGTTCTCAAGATGCAACCTTTGACCGTTACCTGCAAGAAACACATGGGGACGATCGTTTCAAATGCATTTCATTTCGAAAAAATTTTGGGAAGTCTATGGCCTTATCCGCCGGTTTTCATTACTCTCAGGGAGAAATTATTATAACTATGGACGGCGATCTTCAAGATCGCCCTGATGAAATTCCAAAGCTTTTAGAAAAATTAAATGAAGGCTATGATTTAGTTTCTGGCTGGAAACAAAAGAGACATGATCCATATTCAAAGAGATTACCCTCAAAGATTTTCAACTTAACAGTTTCACTTTTGACCGGAGTCAAGATTCACGATTTCAACTGTGGGTTAAAAATCTATCGTCGTTCTGTAGTCGAAAGTTTAAACCTCTATGGCGATCTTTATCGTTTTATTCCAGCACTAGCAGCTTGGCAAGGGTTTCGGGTTGGAGAGATTCCGGTTCAACATTCTCCAAGGAAATACGGTAAATCCAAATATGGCGCTTCTAGACTAGTGAGAGCCGTTTTTGACCTGTGCACCATCTTATTTCTGATTAAATATGCAACACGCCCACTGCATTTTTTTGGTTTGGTTGGTTTTATCACTTTTCTTTTTGGCTTTGTTATTGGGATTTACTTAACTGTTCAAAAATTTCAGGGCCATCCTATCGGCCATAGACCTCTTTTGGTTCTAGCCGTTCTTTTGATGGTTTTGGGAGTACAATTTTTTTCCACCGGTTTGATTGCTGAGATGCTCACTAACATTACCAGAGAGAAAAATACTAGATTTCAGATTCGAAAAAAGATCGGTAATTTTGGAAATGTCAGATAAGAGTTCTAATCTCAAGAAATATCAGAGCAAGAATCCACTCCAACAATTTCTAGTCAGAAGGTTTTTGAATTTACTCCTTAAGCTGATTGTTCAAGTTGCGCCAGAAAGTATCTTGGACGTTGGCTGTGGTGAGGGTTACCTAGAGGAGTTAATTATACAACGGGGCATTAAAGCCAAGATTGTTGGTATAGATATTTCAGGTAAAGCTTTACAAGTTGCCCGCAGGAAGTCTCCTCAAGCCGTCTTCCAAGAAGGCGATATTTACAACCTGCCGTTTCAAGATAGTCAATTTGACTTAGTTTTAGCCGTTGAAGTTTTAGAACATCTTCAAAATCCCACGAAGGCATTATTAGAAATTAAAAGGGTGTCAAATAAACATTGTATTTTAAGTGTTCCGAATGAGCCGATTTTTACCATAGCCAGTTTATTAGCTGGAAGGCATCTTAAAAGTTTCGGTCGCCACCCAGAACACATTCAAGCATGGAGTAAAAAGGGCTTTGTGAATTTTGCGAGCTTGTATTTTGCAAAAGTTATCGCCGTTAAAACCTCTTTTCCTTGGATGATCCTTTTGGTTGAGAAATGAGAGCAAGATTTAAGACAACGGCATGAATCTTTTCCGTCTTAGTTTCACTTCCCTTATACGGATCTGGCCATTCTTATTTTTCTTATTTTTGACAATCATTTTCTTCTGGCGGTTTTTTTTCAAAGGCTTAATTCCTCTCCCTGCCGATCTTGTAGTTGGAGCATATTATCCTTGGCTTGACTATAAATGGGGTTTTCCAGCTGGAGTCCCAGTCAAAAATCCAATACTCTCTGATGTTGTCTCCCAACTTTATTTGTGGAGTATGCTATCCGTGGATATTATAAAAACGGGCCATTGGCCACTTTGGAACCCGTTTTCTTTTGCCGGAACTCCTCTTTTAGCTACTTTTCATTCTGCAACTCTTTATCCTTTAAATGCCTTACTTTTTTTAAATCAAAAAATTGGGTGGGGGTTACTTATCGCATCACAGCCGTTGCTGGCAATGACATTTATGTATCTTTATCTTAGGACTATTTCAATTTCGAAATTAGGTTCGATTTTCGGAGCTATAATTTTTAGCTTTGCTGGCTTGATGACTACACGACTTGAATTTGGTACTGCCGTTCACACCGCATCATGGTTGCCTCTTATCCTGTTATCCACGGAGAAATTCTTAAGTAGAATGAAATTTCGTTGGCTGTTACTTTCTACTTTCGCTTGGTTGTTTTTAATCCTTGCGGGTTATTCTCAAATTGCATTCTATTCAATTTTGATTTTCGTTATCTATTGTGTTTTTAGAATTTTTACTAGAAAAGAGTCATACAAACAGCGATTAAGTATCTTTATTTTTGTCGTCTTTCCTTTAATCTTTGGCTTGCTTCTTTCTTCAATTCAAATATTACCTTCTTTTGAGTTGTTCACGCAGTCGATTAGAAGTACAGACCCTTATATTAAGGGAGTTAATTTTGGATTATTGCCCTTGCAAAACATAATTACATTTTTTGCACCAGATTTTTTTGGCCATCATTCAACTGGTAACTTCTGGGGTTTTTGGAATTATCCTGAAACGGCAGGTTTTGCTGGCGTGTTGGCAGTCATCCTTTCGATTTTAGCAGCAACAAGAATAAGAAACTTTCACAGCATATTTTTTACATCTCTTTTGATTATTTCTCTTCTTTTTGTTTTTCAGACTCCGTTTGGTAAAATGCCCTACGTCTTACACCTACCAGTTATTGGAGTGGCCTCAGCCAGTCGAGCACTTTTTATAATCGGATTCTGCCTAAGTATTTTGGGTGCTTTTGGGCTCGATCAATTGGAAAGAGAGTTGAAGAAAAAAAGGAAACTGATAGTTTACGTACTTGCCGGATATTGGGTAGTTGTCGCCGCGATTGTTATCGGAATCCTCATTTCCCTTAAATTATTCCAGCCGTGGGCACATCTTCTAGATATTGAGTTATTCAGCCAAAATCTCCGAGTGGGGTTGCGAAATCTCGTTTTTCCATCGGGAATATTGTTATTTGCAACGATTTCAATAATTTTTTTATCTAAGATATCGATAAGGTTTACACAAATATTACTAATTATGATTATTATTGTAGATTTATTTCGATTTAGCTGGAAGTACAATCCATTCGTTTCCAAACATTTAATATTTCCAGAAACGCCGTTGATAGAATTTCTCCAAAAACAACAATTTCCCTTTCGAATTGTGGCAGAACCAGGCGAAATCTTCCCGGCCAATATGTGGATTGCTTACGGCATTGAAAGTATTGACGGTTATGACCCCCTTTATTCGAAAAGATTCGGACAGTTTTTACAAATAATCAATTCTGGAGGGTTTTCTGAAGGGGTAAGTCGATATGGGAAGGTAGAAAATTTTTCCTCACCACTTTTTGATCTTACCAATACTAAATATGTTTTGTTGATGAAAAGGAGGGAAGATAGTACCCCTGGTCCTGATGGCACAAAAATCCTTTACAAATACGAGAACTTAAATAAACTGAAGCTTATTTTTGAGGATGGAACGGTCAGGGTTTATGAGAATACCAAAGCTTTTAACCGGGCATATCTCGTTCATAATTATTTAGTTGAGAGGGAAGAAAATAATCTAGCCAAACGGCTGCTAAATGAAGACCTTACCAAAACAGTTTTATTAGAAGAGGACCCTTTGGTTGTAAGCTCGAAACCCTATCCTGATGACAAAGTTAATTTAGTGAGTTATTCTGCCAACAGTTCGAAGTGGCAGGTTAAAACAAAAGAACCGGGTTTGTTGGTGGTCGCCGATAGTTATTATCCTGGCTGGAGGGTTCTTGTTGATGGGTGGGACACGAGGATTTATCGAGCGAATTTCGCATTTAGAGCAGTTCCAGTTCCAGCTGGTGAGCACCAGGTCGAGTTTATTTATGATCCACTTTCATTTAAAATAGGTTGGATTGTTAGCTTGGGAGCATTGGTTGTTCTTATTATAACAACAACTGCTCTCTTTAAAAGAAAAAACTGGCTTTAGGCCATTAATATTATGAAAGTCTCGATTGTTATTCCTAACTGGAACGGAAGAGAGTTATTGGAAAAGAATCTTCCGAAAATTTTGGTTTCCGGCCCTGATGAGATAATTGTTGTTGATGATGCCTCGTCTGACGATTCAGCAAGATTTATCAAAAAATTCAAGGAAACCAAACTGATTCAAAATGAAAAAAATTTAGGGTTTGTAAGAAGTGTGAATAGGGGAGTGGAGGAAGCAAAAGGTGAAATTGTCGTGCTTTTGAACAATGATGTCTCACCAGAAAAAGATTTTTTAAATCCTTTATGTACCCATTTTGAGGATGAAAATGTCTTTGCTGTTTCTTGCCATGAACCGAATTTTTCCTGGGCTAAAGCAACTTTTAGTGATGGGTTCGTCGTCCATGGTCCAGCTGGGAAAAGCGACAGCCCTCATATTTCCTTTTGGGCATCGGGAGGATCAGCGGCATTTTCGCGCGAAAAATGGCAGATCTTGGGTGGTATGGATCCCATATACCACCCTTTTTATTGGGAAGACATTGATCTTTCTTATCGAGCAGCCAAACGAGGTTGGAAAATCCTCTGGGAGCCAAATTCAGTTGTCCACCACGATCATGGAGGGACTTTCGAAAAATATTATTCAAGATCTTACCGTGAGTGCATTTCTCAAAGAAATCAATTAATTTTTATCTGGAAAAATATTACTTCCGAAAAATTATTTTCGAAACACCGCAAGGCACTTTTGAAGAAGTTACTCCAAGGTCAACTGTGGCTTCCATTTCTGGGAACGGCTTTTAAACTTCCTCAAATTTTAGAACGGAGAGGGCTAGAAAAGAAAGAAAATAAAATTGCGGATGAGGTAATTTTCTCTCAGTTCAATTAGTACAAGATGGAGCTGTCAATAATAATTGTCAATTTTAATACCAAAGATTACTTAAAAAAGTGTTTGGATTCCATTGATCAAAATGTTAAGGGTATTAATTTTGAAATCATTGTTGTCGATAATGCCTCAGATGATGATAGCGCCAGTTTCATTAAGGAAAATTTCCCAAATGTAGTACTCGTTGAAAATGACCGTAATCTTGGGTTCGCAAAGGGAGTAAATCAAGGCCTGAGAGAAGCGAGGGGTGAGTATGTTTTTTTGATAAACCCCGATACCCAAGTAGGGAAAGATACGCTCAAAAAATTGATTGATTTTGCCAAAAAAGAGAAAAACCTTGGAGCAGTTGGGCCAAAACTTATCAATTCTGATGGTTCTGTTCAGCCTTCTTGTTATCACGAACAAACTGCTCTTGGAGCTATTAAGGAATTCTGGTTTGGGCAACAAGGTACT
>Ga0315280_10002336_pt1 | contig 30914 bp, 35 predicted proteins | sample YL17G06_40_MG_FD_203697 | JGI IMG/M metagenome (GOLD analysis project Ga0315280, IMG submission 203697) | Sediment microbial communities from Yellowstone Lake, YNP, Wyoming, USA - YL17G06_40 | ecosystem: Environmental > Aquatic > Freshwater > Lake > Sediment | place: USA: Wyoming | collected... | reverse complement strand
ATCTCCAAGCCTTTGAGCATGGCTTCTGTTTTGCTTAGCCCTGACTTTTTCTTAATACTAGACAAAATGGAGTGCTCCTCATCCGTCATTCTAAGCCCCACGAAGAAACTTTTCTTTTTATCTTCCGAGTCTTTCATGGTATCTTGTTTAACAAGTTAAACCTTAAAAACTTTTGGTAAAAAGGATTCGCTCATACTAAGGAGACGGTACATGGCTCTTCTTTCATATTTTGGTCAGGGTTTACGGCATCAGTTAAGCCCAAAACGGGCTTATTTTACCCAACTTTAATTGTTATAAAAGGTATGCATCATCAGCTTAATATGAGCGTTTTATCCACTTTGCCTAATGGAAAAAAACTCTTTTTTGCATAATCCTCATATGAAGGAGCCATAATTGTTCCTTCAAGCCAATCTTCATATTGCCTAAAATGAGGCCAATCTATATCTCTACGAGAGATATATATCCCTAGCTTCACGGTTTTTACCTGGAATCTTAGAGCCACTTCTCAGCTCCTTATCTCCACCGCGCTTCTCAACATATACCAAGATTGGCAAAAATCCAAAACACTAACCTCTGCACACCTCTCCTCTGAAGGCAAGAAATCATCTATAGACAACATAACAATAAATAAACGTAGCCACCATGTTAATCAGTAGGTTAAGACAGAAGAGCGGTAGTTGTTTCGTTAGCTTTATCTATACCGTCTAAATAGGTATTCTTCTAAAAGGTGAAAGTCCATGGAATCCTCGTCCCTTCCCTTCGAACAAAGACTTTCCCCAGCAACTAAGAAGTACCTAGAACTTCATAGAAAATCCATCATGAACCTTGAAGATTTTTGGGACGAAGAAGCCCGAAAGCTCGAGTGGTTTAGGACATGGGACAAAGTCCTGGAATGGAATCCGCCCTTCGCCAAATGGTTCGTGGGCGGTCTCCTTAACGCCTCATACCTATGCCTCGATAGGCATGTTAAGACATGGCGTAGAAGCAAGGTAGCCCTCTATTGGGAGGACGAGTTTGGCAACGCAAGAACTTGGAGCTATTCTCAGCTATATACGGAAGTGAATCGCTTCGCCTCTGTTTTAATGAAACTAAACGTTAGAAAAGGGGACAGGGTGGCTATGTACATGCCCCTAATACCCGAACTACCCATAACTATGCTAGCCGCTGCAAGGATAGGGGCAATTCACACCGTTGTTTTCTCCGGCTTCAGCGCCCAATCCTTGGCGGACAGAATTAATGACACTCAAGCTAAAGTTTTGGTCACCGCTGATGGAAGCTTTAGACGAGGCAAGTTAATACCTTTAAAGAACATTGCAGACACAGCCCTTGAAAAGACCCCATCCGTGGAAAGCGTCGTAGTAGTGAAAAGGGCCAACACTAAAGCCGACATGAAGGAGGGAAGGGATTTCTGGTACCACGAATTGCTCCAAAACGCCCAAGCCTACGTCGAGCCTGTGCCCGTCGAATCCAATGATCCTCTCTACATTCTTTATACGTCTGGAACAACAGGCAAGCCAAAAGGAATAGTGCATAACACTGGGGGCTACATGGTCTTCAATCACTCAGCGTATAAGTGGGCCTTCGACATTAAGGATGAGTCTGTGTATTGGTGCACCGCCGACATAGGCTGGGTAACAGGTCACAGCTCAATAGTCTATGCGCCTTTAGGCCACGCGGCGACCATGGTCCTTTATGAGGGAACCCCTGACTACCCAAAACCGGACAAGTGGTGGGAAATAATAGAGAAGTATGGTGTGACTATTTTTTATACTTCCCCAACCGCCATTAGAATGCTTATGCGATATGGAGATGAATGGCCTAAGAAGCACAACCTTTCAAGCTTAGAAATATTGGGAACAGTCGGCGAGCCAATCAACCCAGAGGCCTGGATGTGGTACTATAAGAACGTAGGCGAGGAAAAATGCCCAATAGTGGATACGTGGTGGCAGACCGAGACAGGGGGATTTATGATATCCCCAGCTCCTGGAATAGAGCTCGTCCCCCTTAAGCCTGGCTCAGCGACTTTTCCATTGCCAGGCATCGAAGCGGAAGTGGTTGACGAAAACGGTAAGCCAGCTCCTACGGGCGTTAAGGGTTATCTGGTAATAAAGAAGCCTTGGCCAGGGATGCTCATGACCCTTTATCAAGACCCAAAAAGGTACGAGGAGGTCTTTTGGTCGAGGTTTCCTGGGGCATATTACACGGGAGATTATGCCATAAAGGATCCTGACGGTTACTTCTGGCTACTGGGGCGGGCTGACGAAGTATTGAAGGTGGCTGGTCATAGGTTAGGGACAATGGAGTTAGAGAGCGCCGTAGTATCCCATCCAGCCGTGAGCGAGGCTGCAGCCATAGGCAAAACCCACGAGGTTAAGGGCGAAAGCATAGCCATCTTCGCCATATTAAAGGAGGGCTATAAGCCCACGGACAAATTGAAAGAGGAGCTAAGAGGGCATGTGCGCGAGGTCATAGGGCCAGTAGCCACTCCAGACGAAATTTACTTTGTGAACAGTCTTCCCAAGACCAGAAGCGGCAAAATCATGAGAAGAGTACTGAAGGCGGTTTTGATGGGCATGCCCATAGGGGATGTCTCCACACTCGAAGATGAAGTATCGGTTGCGGAAGTCAAAAAAGCCTACGAAGAGTTTAAAAAACTAGTAGAAGTCACAACTTGAGCCTTCCGGGTTTTTCCATCCCAAATATTACTAGCGCTAAAAGGAAGAAAAATACGCTTCGTTTGTTAACAGATTCTCGGAACAGGGTCTCCGATGGGGGGTGCAAGGATTCTTTTTCCGCCGACCACGGTTTCAAGGATCACTTCCTCAAACTTGTTGGTTGCTTCCCCTATTATTTGGGCGTCTTTGCCCTCCCTTCTTTCTCTTAGCGTGGCCAACACCTCGTCAGCCTTTTGGGGCACGACTCCTATCACTACTTTGCCTTCGTTTCCTACCTCTAAGGGGTCTATGCCCAACATTTCGCATGCTGCCCTAACATCCTCGCGTAAAGGTATTTTTTCCTCGTAAGCCAATATTCCAATGTTTGATTTTTCGCTCCACTCATTAAGCGTGTTAGACAAGCCGCCCCGCGTCGGGTCCTTCATCGCTACTATTCCTCCAACGTCTAAGAGACTCATAATTAGTTTGTTTAGCGGCGTCACATCGGACACAATCTGGCTTCCGAAGCTGTAGCCTTCACGAGACGACAATATGGCTAATCCATGATCCCCCATGGTGCCGGAAACAATTATTTTGTCCCCCGCCTTCAAGTTTGAGTCTAGGAGCCAACGTGCATTAAAGGAACGGTGCCTTTTCACCTCAGCAATGTTCCTTTCTAGAGCTTCGCATCGCTTGCCTATTCCAGAAGTGTTTATGACGCATCCCCCTAACTCGCCTCTCTCCACGACTTTAGTGTCGCCAGTAATGACGTAAACGCCCGCTTCCTTGCAGGTTTCACCCATACTTTTCAATATCCTTTCAAAATCAGTTATTTGTAAGCCTTCTTCAATCACAAAGCCTGAAGCTAGCGCCATTGGCTCAGCTCCTAGGACGGCTATGTCATTAACTGTGCCCGATATGGCTAATCTGCCAATGTCACCGCCAGGAAAGAAGAGGGGCTTCACTGCATGGGAATCCGACTTTAGGACTATGTTGTCAACTACGGCTGCGTCGTCAAGGGCTTCGAGGGGAACTTCGACGCCGCTTCCGCCTAGATGCTTTAGCACATATTTTCTGATTAATTCGTGCATGACTGTTCCGCCAGCACCATGCGCCAACGTAATTCTACTCATGGCTAAACACTCTCAATTTAAACGCTAATCGCACCAATGCATAAATAGAAGTTTTGCATGGCTTAATTATTCTGCTAAGGGTTCGGTTAGATGCTCTTCTCGGGGTAAGTAGCATGCCTATGAAACAGTTGAAAACCGAGAGTGAAAACAGACTAGTTGTTGAGAGGATTTTGCATGCCAAAAGTTATTCTCTAACTTTAGATAGGACTCGGTGCGTTGGCTGCGGAATATGCGTGGAAGTTTGTCCCCGAGAAGCCATTCAAATTAGAAAGGTTCCGAGAGTGAAGGGGGAGAAGGCGAAGCCTCCTGTAATCGACATTGATGAGCAGAAGTGTCAATACTGCGGGATCTGCAACGCGCTTTGTCCCTTCGGAGCATTAGAGCATAAAGTAAACGGTAAACCATGGATAGCCGTAGTCGAAGCCGAAAGCTTCCCTCAACTCATTCGCACCATTCGAATTGACACCGAAAAGTGTGAAGTCGGCTGCGTGGAATGCGAAAAATTTTGCCCTCTAAAGCTAATTAAGGTAAGTGTTCGGACTCCCGAAGGCGAGGAAGTCCCAGACTTCGAATCCAGAACGAACAAAGAAAACCTAGTGGTCGCCGTGGATTTAGACAAGGATCGTTGTCCATGTTGCCGAATATGCGAAATAAAATGCCCCTACGACGCCTTCAGCATACAGAAGATATTTCACGGAAACCTCAAAATAAATCAGGGGAAATGCCCAAACGGCTGTCAAGATTGCCTTGACGTCTGCCCGATTACTGGAGCCCTCTATCTTGCAGAAGACGGAAAAGTGCACGTTAACGAATTGTACTGCGTCTATTGCGGCGTCTGCAAAATAGTTTGTCCAGAAGAAGGGGCGCTTGAACTTAAGAGAACGTACATACGGCACACTCCAATTCGTTCGGGCGCATGGAACAAGGCCCTCGAAAAATTAACTTCCACCAAGGAGATGAGCAAGGAACTGTGGGCTAAAGGCTTGGCAAAGACCCAAGAATCCGTTGAGAAAAGGCTGGCTTGGAGAAAATCCAAAAATGTCTGAAGAACCGCGAATCGGAGTTTTCGTTTGTCACTGTGGCCTCAACATAGCCGGCGTAATCGACGTAAAGGAACTAACAGAATACGCCCGAACGCTTCCCAACGTGGTCTACGCTGAACACAGCCCCTACACATGCGCCGATCCAGGGCAAGAAGGCATAAAAAGGGCGATTAAGGAGCATAATCTAAACCGAGTGGTAGTTGCAGCCTGCTCGCCACGTCTTCATGAGCCAACCTTCCGCAGATGCGTCGCCGAAGCTGGACTAAACCCCTACCTTTTCGAAATGGCAAACATACGAGAGCACTCCTCATGGGCGCATCCCAGCACTCCGAAAGAGGCAACAGAAAAGGCGAAGGAAATCGTCAAAATGGCAGTGGCAAAAGTCCGCTTACTTCAAGGCCTAGAAACAATCAAAGTTCCCGTAACGAACAAAGCCCTCGTTTTAGGAGGAGGAATAGCGGGAATAAGCGCCGCCCTAGACCTCGCAAACATGGGCTACAAAGTATACCTCGTGGAAAGAAGCGAAAGCATAGGGGGACATATGGCACAACTAGACAAAACCTTTCCTACCCTAGACTGCTCTATATGCATCGAGGGCCCAAAAATGGTCGATGTATCTCGTCATCCTAACATTGAAATCCTATCTTATGCCGACATTCTAAGCGTAGATGGTTTTGTGGGAAACTTTCGGGTTAGGGTTCGGAAAAATCCTCGTTATGTTATTGCGGAGAACTGCACGGGTTGCGGTGAGTGTCGAGACGTCTGCCCCATAGAGATTCCTAATGAGTGGGACATGAACATGGGTGTGCGGAAAGCCATATCGGTTCCCTTTGACCAGGCTGTTCCCCTCGTTTACACCGTTAACATGGACCACTGCATCGAATGCTACAAATGCGTAGATGCTTGTGGGGCGCGTCGAGCCATAAACTTCGACCAGAAACCTGAGGAAATCGAGCTTGAAGTTGGCACCATAATCGTGGCAACGGGATTTGACATTTACCTACCCGATGACAACAGTCTATATGGCTACGGAAAATACGACAATGTTATCACGGCCCTAGAGCTTGAGAGGCTAATTTTGGCGGATGGTCCAACCGCTGGACATGTAGTGCGTGCCTCCGATGGAAAAAGACCGAAGACCGTGGTTTTCATTCAATGCGTAGGCTCTAGGGACATTAACAAGTATGAGTATTGTTCCGGCTTCTGTTGTATGTACGCCCTCAAAAACTCCATTCTGCTTAAGGAGCATTATGGGAAAGACGTTGAGGTCTATGTTCTCTACATGGATATGCGCACCCATTTTAAGGGCTATGAGGAATTTTATCGGAGGGCCCGAAACCTAGAAATCAACTTCATAAGGGGTAAAGCCTCTGAAATCATAGAAGACCAGAAAACAAAGAACCTCATTGTACGCGCCGAAGCCATCGAGCTTGGAGAACCCATAGAAATAGAAGCTGAGCTCGTGGTGTTGTCAACGGCTGCCATTCCAAGCAAGGGAGCCGAAGAAGTGACAAGAATTCTAAACATAACGCGGGGAACAGACGGCTTCTTTATGGAGAGCCACCCCAAGCTTAAGCCCATTGACACAGCCGTAGACGGCATCTTTCTGGCTGGAGCATGCCAAGGACCAAAGGACATACCCTACAGCGTGGCTCAAGGAAGCGGAACAGCAGCGCGAGCTGCAACCATTCTTTCAAAGCCTACGTGGGAGATTGAGCCAATTGTGGCTGTGGTGGACCCGGACAAGTGCAGAAACACCAGCGTGAAGTGCGCCATTTGCGTAGAGAAATGCCCATACGGCGCTCCAAAGGCTCCAGAAGGGAAGCCTGCCCAGATTATAACGGCTATGTGTCACGGCTGCGGAACCTGTGTCGCCGAATGCCCATCCGACGCCATTACCCAAATGCATTTTACAGACGCCCAAATATTCGCCCAAGTCAGAGCCGCCTTGGAAGATAAGCCTGAAGATAAAATTTTGGGCTTTCTTTGTAACTGGTGTAGTTATGCTGGAGCCGATTTAGCGGGTACAAGCCGTTTCGAGTATCCGCCGACTGTTCGAGCGATTCGGGTTATGTGTTCTGGGCGTGTGGATCGAGACTTCGTCCTAGAAGCCTTTAGAAAGGGCGCTGGCATGGTTTTGGTGGCTGCTTGCCACCTGCCCTACGATTGCCACTATATTTCGGGAAACTGGAAAATGAAGACTAGGATGGAGGCTTTGGCGGGAATATTCCAAAAGCTTGGACTAAGCCCAGAAAGATTCAGAATTGAGTACGTATCAGCAGCGGAAGGCGTGAAATTCGCCGAGCTAATTAAGGAAATGTCTGAGCAAATGAAAGCGTTAGGAAAGGAAAGGATTAGGGCAGAAAATGAGAAGTTACGGCCAGTCCTTGAAAGGATGCTGTCTCGTAAAGGAACAATCTGAATGCAAGCTCGGCGGCTATTTCACACTGTTTTTCATCTAGAAATCTTAGGTCCATTTGCATATCTACGAGGCTATCTTAAATGCGAGAATTGTGAATTCTTTATTAAACCGTCCATATGTTTTTTTATTTCATCGATAAATGCCTTCCTTTCTTCATCGGGTCTCGCCCAAATCTTAGAATTTATTAGCATTTTATGTTTACATAGTCCTAATTCAATTTTCTGAATGCGTTCAAGACCCTTTACATTTGCGCTTATGTTATTTGATTCGTTTTTATGCCATCTAGCTTCTTCTAGTTCTTTTAGACATAAAAATGCGTCTCCGGGAACAGCATACTCGCCTTCATACTCATTTTCATACCTAGGTTTCAGGTGGAAATGAAAATGCGGAGTTTCACATTGCGTTATGACATAGACCTTCCTTACACGTTTCCCATTATCCTTCTTCAATTCTTTCTTCATTAACCACGATAATTTTTGAGCAGCAACAATCATGGCTTTCAATTGATCCTCCTTCAAATTATCAATATCAGTGATATCTTCTGCATGCTTATCGCTCATTTTCTTTGAGACAATTAAAATGTGACCATACATAGCTGGTTCCTTTGGAACAACAACATAGAAATACTTGTTTTCGTAGTCCAACTTCTTGCCATTGGCTTCGTATTTGCAAAAGTGGCACTCGATGGTTTTCCCATTCATTTTTATCAACAAGGTTACCTCTATCTTCAGATTTAAAAATGTGATGCTATAGGCGGAGTTCGAACCTACTGCTCCTCTGGAGTAGTGATCAACTAGGATTTCAAGAGACCTCAATAACATCATCAATGTAAAAGCATATGGTTCGTCCTTTACGTTTCCTTTTTAAGTGCCCCATTTCAACCAACTGATTCAAGTAATCGCTTTCCGTAGTCCTAGTCCTTCCAGTTATCTTAGCAACCTCATTAGCAGTTACCATATTTTTTGTACACTTCAACATCGCCATAGCCGTCTTCTTCAGGCAGTTCGGCAACCTCAGCAGTGTCATTACGTCTAGAGGTTTAAGTTCAGTTTTCTCTTCGGTTCTCTTGGTTGTCATTTTTCTAAACACCTTAAACGTGATTTTGACGGCACGGAATATAAATGTTCCTTACTTTCCAAGACTTTACCTACACTCCTTGGCTCAACTTAAACAAAGAATCTTCTTCCTTATTTTCAAGGGGTTTGATAATTGTCCAAGAATACAAGGCGAGAAATCTTAGGAATGACCACCATCACCTACAAATACCAAATCACCGTACCAAAGAAAGTGAGAGAAAAATTTGAATTCAAGAAAGGAGACATACTAATTTTCGCCGAAGAGGAAGGCAAACTAATCCTAACAAAAAGCACAGAATACTAAAAACAAAGTACGTGACTAACTAGCGCCTCGATGAAATTATCTACTGTGAGGAGCGCAATCTCTGGTATGTTAATCTTCTTTTTTCCTTCTCTCTCCGTAGAGTCGGTATGGCAAGGCGTATATGTTGACTGCTCCAGTTGATTCCCGCTGGTCGAATCCGCCCTTTTTCACTGATCTGAGTTCTGGGGCGAATAGGGAGTCTGAAGATTGGCGGTTAACGATTTTTATGTTGCCTTTGTAAAGCGTTAGGTCGGTTTTGCCGTTTACGTGTTTTTGTGTGGAGTCTATGAAGGCGTCTAGGTCCTTTCTTAGCGGATGGAACCACATGGCGTGGTAAACCATGTCCGCCCACATGCGGTCTACTTCATGTTTTAGGCGTAGCTGCTCCTTAGTTAGCGTTAGATGCTCAAGGTCAGCATGGGTTGTTAACAGAATATTCGCAGCTGGGGCTTCGTAGAGCTCCCTTGATTTCAGTCCTATCATTCCGTCTTCCATCATGTCGATTCTGCCGACTCCGTTTTCTCCGCCAACTTTGTTAAGATAGTTAATTATCTCAACTGGGTCTTTGATTCCGTCTACATCCTTTGGCTCGCCCTTTTCGTATGTTACTGTAACTGATCGGGGCTTGTCTGGGCTTTCTTCAAGTGGCACTGTCCAAATGTAGTCTTTAGGATATTGGGAGTAAAGGTCTTCTATTTGTCCGCTTCCCATGGAATGCGACCACATGTTAATGTCTCCGCCTAATTCGCCTCTCCTTTTCTTGGGTTCTATGCCGTATTCTTTGAGCATTTTCTCCTCGTCGGGTCTAGATAAATTGAATTCCCTTACAGGAGCGATAACTCGGAGCTCTGGCGCTAAATATCTGAAAGTTGTCTCCATTCTGTATTGGTCGTTGCCCTTGCCCGTGCAACCGTGGACAACAGCCTCAGCCTTCACCTTTTTTGCTACTTCAACTACTTTTGTGGCTATGAGCACACGGGACATGGAGGTTCCAATAGGGTATCCCTGATAGCTTCCATTCGCTTTTATGCAATGGAAAATGTAGTCTCTGACAAATTCTTGTTTTGTGTCGAAGAAAACGAGGTCCACTCCAAGGATTTTAGCTCTTTCTTTAGCGATTTCTATTTCTTCTTCTCCTTGGCCGACGTCCACTAAGACGGGAACAACTTTCTGGTAGCCGTATTTCTCCTTGAGGAGGATTAGGACTAGCGTTGAGTCAAGTCCCCCGGAGTATGCCGAAACAGCTGTTTTCTGCGATTCTGCCATCCTATTTCACCTGATTTCTTTCGCCATTATTCTGAAGTGTATTTTTTAACTGTTTCTATGAGTGCTTTCCGCGAATTGTTTAGGTCCTCAATTCTAGAGGCTAGTCTTGCCTTGTGATTTTTCAGCGTTTCTTCACGGTCTTTTAGCATTCTTTTGATCTCTTTTGGAGCTGGGCTTCCCAAGGTTTTGCGCTTCAGCAGGCAAGAGCGTAGGTTTACTGCGTCTTTCATGTTGTAGCCTATTTTCATTTTCTTTCCTAGAATTTTCTCTGAAAGTTTCTCCAGCATTTCGGGCTTGAGGTCTCTTGGTTTAATTCCAGAAGCCGACGCCTCCTTAACAAGGTTGCCGACGAGTTTGTGGGCTTCTCTGAAGGATAAACCCGCTTCTTTGACGAGTTGTTCGGCTAAGTCAACTGCGAAGATGTAGCTTTCTGACGCCGCCTTCTGCATAAGTTCCTTGTTCACTTTTATGGTTGAGACAACGCCAGTTAATATTTCTAGGGAATCTTCGACTATGTCGAAACCCGTCCATAATGGTGCCTTTGTCTCTTGAAGGTCTCTGTTGTATCCTGTTGGGAGTCCCTTCACCATTGTTAGCAGGCTTGTGAGGGCGCCGTAGACTTGCCCAGTTTTTCCGCGGATTAGTTCGAGGGTGCATGGATTTTTTTTCTGGGGCATAACGCTGGAGGTTGAAGCGTATTCGTCGGCTATTTCCAAGTATCCGAACTCGGCGCTGGACCAAATTATGAGGTCTTCGGCTATTCTGCTTAGCCCTGACATGAGCATGGCTAATGTGCTGAGGGTCTCTATGGCGAAGTCTCGAGAACTAACAGCGTCAATGGAATTTTCCAAGATTCCGTCAAAACCAAGTAAGGACGCTGTTCTTTCTCTGTTGATGTCTAGGCTTGATCCGCCTATTGGACCTGCACCTAATGGGCTTAGGTTCACTCTTACGAAGCATTCTTGTAGTCTTTCGAAATCTCGGAGGAGCATGTCTGCGTAGGCTAGAAGATAATGGGAGAAAACTCCAATTTGGGCGGGTTGCATATGCGTGTAAAGCACCATTAAAGTGTCCTTGTGTTTTTCAGCGACTTTCAGCAGAGCCTCAATCAGATTTAGCACTTTCTCGGAAACATCGTTTAGCTCTGACCGCACCTTCATACGTATATCAACTGCAACCTGATCGTTTCTCGACCTTCCAGTGTGAAGTTTCCCGCCGACTCCGACGCCAACTTCCTTAATCACGTAAGCCTCAATAAACTCGTGAATATCCTCGAATTCTGGGCTAATCGCGGTTTTTCCCGATTCCCTGATTATGCGAAGCCTCTCTAAGGCAGACAAGATTCTCTTCAAATCTTCTTCAGTAATGATGCCCTGCTCACACAGCATAATATCGTGGGCTTCTGTTCCATCAATGTCTTCCTCAAAAATTCTCTCATCTTCCTTTATGGATGAGACAAAACGAGCCGTTTTTTCATCAAACTTTTTTGCTAGTCTTGCTCTATATACGCCACTCTCCACCGCAATTCACCTTTTAATTGATTAATGCTTTCCTCTAACAAAAATACCCTAAGCCCTAATTAAACTATGCAATTATTTGTGAGTTCTAAAGAAGTTTTCCTGTAAAGTCATAGTCAAAGCTGACTTAACATTAAGAATGGACGAGCGCTCTTAATTTTTTGGTTTCGCTTAAAAAAAAGGAAAGGTATATGCATTCATTTATTTTATTTGGATTTAACTTCACGATATGCAATGAAGACCAAGTCTTCTTTGTCTGCTGCAAATAGACCGAAATACTGATACCCTTTCATCCCAAGTTCCCTGGCACGTTCTCGACCCTCAGAGCCATAGGTCTTTAGAACATAAGACATTACGTCGTGCTGTAGCAATGATTCTTCTATGATAGTGAAACCTTTAGACTTGAAGTATTCTACCAGAGGTTCAAGATTCTTGTCATAAAGGTTTATATCGTATTCACCGAACCTTTTCTCTACTCGTTCACGGACTTCAGAAGCCAAAACCCGACTGTTGCTTATCCTTAGTTCCGCTATAGTCTGATCTCCAATATTGACTTTTTGTGTCTTTGAAACATTTACATAGGGGAGTTCTACCTCTGTATTCTCTTCATAGTCTGGGGTGCCCCATTTTTTTGTAAACCTTCCAACTTCTGCCTCTCTGACCTTTTCTTTATCTTCTCTTTTTAGAAGTTTGCCGCTCAGGTAATCCATTAACCCCTCTATCAACTCGCCTTTTTCTTCGATTTTGTCTATCTCTTCTGAAGCTGCTCTTCTGAAAATGTCGGAATAGTTAAGACGTTCCTTATATTTCTCGAGTTTTTGGTATAGATCGTCTGGAACTGACAATGTTATCTTGGCCATGTCTTTTCACCACGTATTAATACGTATTCCTCATATTTAAATTTTACGTATTGATACGTATTAGCCCTGCTTTTTGGAATTAAAAATTCGGAAACCGCGCATTTTTACCTGATATATTTCATTTTTCGGCTTTCTGGGCGATTAACTTGGGAATTTCTCTATGTCTCTTACTATTCCTTACTTTCCAGTTTATGGAATTTTGCTTCTAATCTGTTTTGGCGCTCAACTATTTGTTTTGACGCATCAGATAATTCCTTAATCATCTCAAAAACTTCGGTTAGTCTGTCATCCAGCTCACGTTTGAGCTTTCGTGTGTCCGCCTTTAATTCTTTTACCCTGTCTACTAGATATTTTAGAACAGCTTCTAACTCATCTTGTTTCAATGTCAGAACACCTCATTTTTCACTCATCCCGTTAATATAATTTGCTAAATCGTCATTAATCTTTTTCTTTTTCGTTTTCCACATTGTCTATTCGGTACCATTTCAGAATCTTCCGTATAGCTCCGTCGCTGTAGCCATGCTGCTTCAGTAGGGTTACAAGTTGCTCTGAAGGTTTTCTACGGCTCAATCCTTCACTCTCCATTTTCCATATCTACACGTATGCTATCAACTTTGTTCACAACATCTATATAAACTTGGGTGTCATTCTGCCTCACATATCGGCTAAAATACGGAGCGAAATGTTGTACTCATAGGTGTGGAGATGGTTCTCAAGTCCAAAGGCAAAATATGGCTTCCCAAGAAAACCATGAGGGGAGGCGCCAGAATTTACATCCCCGCAGACATCGTTCTGGACAGCCAGTTCCCCTTTAAGGATGACGGGGAGATCCTAGTTGAGATAGACCCTGAGAACAAGGTTTTAAAGCTTAAGCTTCTCAAGGAGAGATAGGGCTGGTAGACGCTGAGCTGTACAAGTTAAGCCTGTTGCATCTTCTGGTGTTCGTTTGCGGTGTTGAAAAACGGTGGTGTATTTAAGTAGATAAAATCCAGTTAAAGAGGTATGAGCGATGTCATTGTTTTTTCGCTGGGAACAAGATTTGTGTGGTGGATGTTTGACAAGTTACTAAAAATCAGTTTTGGTCGACTAAAGAAAAAAATGGTCGAATGGGGAAACAAGCAATTACAGCTGGGACTGCAGGTTATCGAAGAGCCAAAAGTCATCTTAAATGGATGGCAGAATAAGGGACCGTATTTATGGATTACTTTGAATCTCTGGAGTAGCATACCATCAAGACTTTATCCCCACCGAATAATTGGGCGAGTCGAAACGAAAGGGTTCCAAACAGACTTTCATTGGGATAAAGAAGGGCAGAGAATACACAGACATACAATTGAAAACATAGAACCAAGCAAGAATAATTGGATGTTTTTCATCCAGCCACCTCTCGAAATACTAAAGAGTAATGCATCTTCAATTTGGTCTTTCAATTTCACAGCAATATTCCAACATGGGCTTGCTAAGACGTTTGAGGACATAAAATTCAAAATCAGAAATTCGGATGTCAAAATACTTCAAGAACTTTAGAATACTCTATCTCTATAATTCTCAGTTAAACTTTGCTGATTAGTTGCAACCATTTGTTCCTCTGTTTCCGCAATTTCTTCTGGTAGGAGGGGTCTAGGATAATTGTAGATGGGTCCTCTTGGTCTCTCGTTGTAGTAGGGTCTGTTACAGTCTGGGCAACCAGAAGTGATGAAGGGGACGCCGCTTTTTACCGCCTGCCTCAATTTCGCCTCTGAGACGCCGAAGTGAATGAGACGGCCGTCCCTACTGAACTTCATCTTTTCGTATCGCGTTTCTTCACGAGTTACTAAATATTGGGCAATTTGAACCCTTCTATAGTAGCTTAGAGGCGGTTGCGGATTGCCTTCTAGGGCTGTTCCTCGGATTGGAGTGAAAGAGAATAACCCTGGATAAATTCCCATGTCAACGCACCACTGAATCATCTGAACCATTTCCTTCTCGGTTTCTCCGAGACCAGCAATAAGGTGAGTTGTCACAAAGCCTTTTCCAAAGACTTCCACGGCTTCCCCTAACCTTTTGAGCTGTTCTTTCCATACGTAGGGTCCATTGGCTAAGCGCCCCTTAACCTTGTCAAAAAGCTCCTCAGTTACGGCGTCTAATGGAATGCCTATTCGATTTGCGCCAGCCTCCCTCAATTCTTTCATTTTCTCTCGATTTAAGGGTTGACAAGAAACGGATATGGGCACTTCTGTATTAGACCGAATTCCCTTAAGTAGGCTAACTAGGTCTTCGAAAACCGTCGGATAGTTCAAGGCTTGAATACAGACCCGCCTTACAATTCCCCCCTTATACGCAGTTCCAATCCTAGAAATCACTTCTCCAGTTGGAAACGGGGGCCAAGTCACCCTAGAAAGCATGTCCGCCCTACCCTTACTATCCTTAGCTTGGGGGCAAAAGCCACAATTGGCAAGGCACTTTCCTTGGCGATAAGTAAGCAGATAAGCAGTCGTCGGCTCAGCGTCTAACATGCCCTCTGTCAACCCAAGCACTATAGCAGAGCCAAGGGAAACCCGAACCCTCTCAGGCAAACACTCCCGATTCATCGCCAAACCCCAAAGAAATCAGACTCGCTCAGAGCTCCATCAAACAAAAACAACGCAATCTAAACCCCTTTTAAGGCTCCGAGACTTTTCCACAAATTTAATGATCCCCCCTCTAGGGGCTCTACACAAGCAAGAGAGCAAAAGCATCGGCATAGAGACTATAAAAATAAAAGGAAAGGGGATGTTAGCGTTTTTCCAGCGCCACTACTCCAGGCAATTTTTCGCCCATAAGGAACTCTATGAGGGCTCCCCCAGCAGTGCTAACGTAAGACATCTTTTTGGCTAATCCCAACTTGCCCACAGCCGCCACAGTGTGACCCCCACCAACCAAGGAAAAAGCCTTAGAAGAAGCCACGGCCTCAAAGACCTTCCTAGTGCCAAACATAAACTCCTTCTTCTCGAAGACTCCCATAGGCCCACTGACAACAACAGACTTAGCCCCACGTATAATTTTGCCATACTCTTTCACCGTCTCCGCTCCAATGTCACAAATAGGATAGGCAGTCGGCAGCTCCTTAACATTAATCTCCTTCCGTTTACCATTCACTTCAACGGCTAAATCCAAGGGCACCAAAATTTTGCCGGGAAAAGCCTTCATCAAATCCTTTATGCCAGGCACCAAGCCCAAAACCTGCTGCTTTTCCAAGAACTCCATGTTCGGCTTTCCGAGGTCGAAGCCCTTCGCCGCAAGGAACAAATGCCCTATTATTCCGCCAGTTAGTATATAGTCCGCAATTTTGTTCGACAACACATACTTAGAAATCTTCAAGGAGTCGTCAGCCTTAGCACCGCCCAGAATGTAAACGCAAGGCTTCTCCGGAGCCTCCAAAACCTTACCCAAAGCCTTAAGTTCCCTCTCCATTATCCGACCAGCAGCGCTAGGAAGAACCACAGTGAAACCAACAATGGAAGCATGAGCCCTGTGAGCAGCAGCAAACGCATCATTGACAAATACGTCAGCTAGCGGAGCCAAACCCTTAACGAAATCCGACTTCGCATGTTCTTCAGGCGTAGCTTTCTTCATTTCGTCTGGATAATTTCGAACATTCTCCAAAACCAGGACTTCACCATTTTTCAAGCTCTTTATGGCTTTCTGCGCCTTTTCCCCAAAGATGTCGTCCACGTACTTCACTGGCTTACCCAAAACCCTGCCAAGAATTTCGGCGTGCTGCTTAAGCGGAACGAAGTCGGGATCGCCAGGCCTACCCTGATGGGCCAAAATAACGGTTTTAGCCCCTTTCTTAGACAGCTCCCTAATCGTTGTTTCTCCATGTGCACGTATCCTCGTATCGTCTAAAACTTTCTTAGTTTGCGGGTCTATGGGCGAGTTAAAGTCAACTCTAACCAGAACGACCTTGCCTTTAAAGTCGAAATCGTCCATTGTTTTGAATTTAGACATTTTATTTCACCTACATAAAAATTGGGAAAAGGGTTTTTTATGATTTAAGACCCTTTTATTAGGCTAAAGTCACTTGCTGGCTATTTTGCCGATTTTCTCTATCATCTGCACCATTTTAACAGAGTAGCCCCATTCATTGTCATACCAAGCTAGCACTTTGACCAAGTTTCCGATGACCATGGTGGAAAGGCCGTCTACAATAGCCGAGGATGGATCATGTATAAAGTCCGATGAGACCAATGGCTCTTCAGTGTAAACTAAGATTCCCTTCAGTTCCCTTTTGGCAGCTTCCTTAAAGGCAGCGTTAATTTCCTCTTTAGAAGCCTTCTTCTTGAGAGTAGCCACAAGATCGACTATGGAAACGTCTGGCACAGGCACACGTAAGGCGAGTCCGTCCATTCTTCCAGCGAGCTCAGGCAACGCGAGGGTTGCAGCTACAGCAGCACCAGTAGTTGTTATTATGATGTTGGTTGCGGCCGATCTTGCCCTTCGTAGGTCTTTATGTTGGAAGTCGAGGATTCTTTGATCGTTAGTGTAGGCGTGGGCAGTTGTCATCAGCGCCGTTTCGATGCCGAATTTGTCATTTAACACTTTAGCCACTGGAGCAACGCAGTTTGTTGTGCATGAAGCCAAGGAGATTATGTTGTGTTTTTTATGGTCGTATTTGTCGTCGTTCACCCCTATAACTATGGTTATGTCTGGATTCTTCGCCGGCGCAGAAATTAACACTTTTTTAGCCCCAGCCTGCAGATGCTTTGATGCGCTTTCTCTGTCCGTAAATAGCCCAGTTGATTCTACTGCCAAGTAAACGTCTAAGTCCTTCCACGGAAGTTTCGCTGGGTCCTTTTCTGCCAAAACCTTCAATTCTTTTCCATCAACAATTATGGCGTTTTCTTTGGCTTCTACTTTAAATGGAAGTCTGCCGTGCACTGAATCATACTTCAGTAGGTGGGCCAGAGTTTTAGCGTCGGTTAAGTCGTTGACAGCCACGAAGTCGATGTCGGCTTTAGTCTCTAGGGCTGCTCGGTATAGGAGCCTTCCAATTCTTCCAAACCCGTTTATGGCGACTTTCACCATCATTTATCCCTCTTTTATTTCCATTTTGGTTTTGCTCACTCGTATTTTATTTTTTCCTAATTAACTTTCTGGCTACGAGTTCCGCCACAACAGAAACCGGCTCAACAACATCGGCCACAGGCGGACAGTAAGCATGATCATAGAGGATGAAGTCCTCCACCGTGGCTCCCTTCATCATAGCTGCTGAAATTGTATCGATCCGTGGGCCAGCCTCCTTTATACTTATCACTTGGGCGCCGATGAGTTTTCCGTCAGCGGAGTTAGCCACGAGTTTAACCCTAACTGGAACTTTCTCCGGATAGTAAGGCGGCCTTGCATCAGCCTCCGCAGTGGCGGAGACGCATTCTATTCCCTGCTTTTTTGCGTAGGTTTCTGTTAGACCCGTGCTTGCAATCTCTGTTCCAAGAATCCTTGTTATGCATGAGCCTAAAATCTTTGGATAAACCATGCTTCCGCCAGCGGCGTTGACGCCAGCAACTTTCCCTTGCCTCACGGCGTTCGTTCCCAATTGTGAAACAGTTGGCTTACCAGTTATTGCGCTTACGCATTCCACGCAGTCTCCAGCGGCATATACTCCCTTAATGTTGGTCTCCATGCGTTCGTCAATTTTAATCAGTTTTGTTTCGCCCATGGCTAATCCCATTTTCTTAGCTAAATCCGTCCTCGCACGCACGCCTGTGGCCATAACAACTAAGTCTGCTTTTATTTCGTGGGGTCCGGCGCGGGCGGCTTCAACGTGGTCCTTGCCCACGATTTCAGATATGCCTGTTCCCAAAATGAAGCGTATGCCAGCTCCTTCCAGCTTCTCCTGAATTTCCTTTGCCAACTCTGGGTCAAGTATGCCATCTAGGATTTGTGGAAGAAGCTCTATTACTGTAACGTCTAATCCATGTTTTCTAAGGGCTACGGCGGTTTCTAGGCCGACTAGCCTTGCGCCTATGACGATGGCTGACTTAGCTCCTTTAGCGGCTTCGAGGATTTTTCTTCCATCGTCTAAGGTTCTTACGGCATATACTCCTGGCAGGTTTGATCCTAGCACGGGAATTACGAGGGCGCTTGCCCCTGTTGCAATTATCAGGGAATCATAGTTGAAGTTTTGTTCTTTGCCGCCTTTATCTATGGCTTTAACGGTTTTCGCGGAGGGGTCTATGTCTGTGACCGCTGTATCTGTGTGCAGGTTTATTTTCATCATGCTGTAGTATTGGGCTGGATAAATAACTAGGCTTTCGAAGCTTGGGATTTCGCCCTCTATAACGTAGGGGATGCCGCAGCGCGAGTAGGCAGCATACCTTTCATCATTTAACACCGTAATTTCGGCGCTTCTATCGGTTTTTCTTGCAGCGCTTGCGGCAGAGACGCCTGCGGCTCCGCAGCCGATTATGACTATCTTTCTTGGCAACTATTTCACCAACACATTTTCAGCGTGTTTAGCCTTCCTTTATGAGCTTCTTGTGCCATTCCACAGCATTATCGAAGTCCATGAGTTCTTTTAATTCCTTTTTTAGGTTTATTGGAGATAGTGTTAGGAGCCATCCTTCGCCGTAGGGATCTTCGTTAAGGAGTTCTGGTCTAGACGTTACTTCGTCGTTGATTTCTTCTATTGTGCCGCTTAGCGGAGCAACTAAGTCGGAGACGGCTTTCACGGATTCCACGGTTCCGAAGGGTTCCTTCACTTTGATGGTGTCTCCTTCGCTTGGGAGTTCAACGAACACTATTTCGCGTAGTTGTTTTTGGGCGTAGTCTGTTATTCCTATTCTTGCTTTGTTGTCTTCGATTTTTACCCACATGTAGTCTGTGGAGTAGTAGAGTTCTTCAGCCACTTCGAAGTTGTCTAACTTAACCATTATTTCCACCTCTTGACCTAAAGATAATTTGCCTACATTTTTTAAAATTAACTATTAGTTTTGCGTCTTAATAATTGACAGAAGGGTTCGGGCGTTGCTGACATTTAACGAGTTTTTGCTTGCGTGTAGACTCTATACCCGTGTGGATCATTGTCTTTCTGGAAAAGTTTTGGATGCGTAAAAGGAGTTTAGGTTGCGTTGTTTTTGTTGAGAGAGCTCTGTTTTGGGAGGATTTTTGCTATGTGCGTTATGATGTTAATCGTTTTATGCCTTTCATTCGGTCGAAGTCTAGGTCAAAACTGTAAACTTCAGTGATTCCTTTTTCCTCCACAAGGGAGTAAGCTAAGGCGTCGTTCACTCCCACGTTCACTATTTTTGCTTCCTCTATGGCGCTTTGATATAGCTCTACGGTTGGCTGTAGGATTTTAAGGTTGTCTATGGTCATTAAATCCGTTAGGATTTCTAGGCTCTTTTTGAGGGGCATTCTCGCTTCAAGCATGTTGGCAATCTCTGAGATGTGTATGAGGCTTGTTGTCACTGGCTCTCCTTCGCTTATTCTTTTCACAATCGATTGAGCATTTTCCTTTAATTTTGATATCTCTGGCGTAGGTGGTTTCTTTGGCTTAAGGTAGGCATAGATAAAGACTGAAGCGTCGATAAACCTTGCAACAGTCATTTCTTGAGAAGCGCCTTCTTAAGCCTATTATAGTCGATGAAGTCTTCGGGTTCCACATCTACCTCCAGAGTGTCAAAGTGCTTAGTTAGGTCCCCACTCTTCCGAGGCTTAACTAAAAGGTAATCGCCCCTCTCTAGTATGTAAACTTCTTCAGCTTCCTTGAGTACCTTTGACCTCCACTTAGCTGGAAGCGCTATCCTGCCCTGCGCATCAACCTTCTTAACCTCAACAACCATTATAATCCCCATATTAAATTATTTTCCCCAATATTTAAATAATTCCCCAAATTCTCACCCCTCAGGAAATAGTGAGGAAGAACTGTTTCAAATTTTCCCGAAAAGAAACAAATGTCAAAGAAGAAGCGGGGTCTGTTCGTCACGGGATCCTCATTCCCTCCCTAGGTCGGTCTGGGACGGCGCCATCATCCCCCAATAAAGAAACATCGTCCCCGACTAATAAAAGATTCGAATATGCGTGCAAAGAAGGGAAGCTATGAATATGTTGGAGGCAAGTTGAACTGCGCAAACACGAAGACGAACATTATAGCATGTTCCATAAGTCTTTAGCTGTGTATTGACCTGGCTCGTTATCCTCGCATCCATTTCTCACACTAAATCTTCATTTCAATTAATTTTTCCATTGACGATAACGCTAACACATTCGAAAGTGGCTCCCGAGAAACCGAAAGAGAAATTCCTCGAAACTAATCATGCTTAAAAGGCGATTTATCTAAGGTTGTAACAGGTGATTAAACATGGAATGGTGGTTTATCCTAGCCCTACTCTCAGCCTTATTCGCAGCTTTAGTCGCAATCTTCGCGAAAGTGGGCTTGCAGGGAGTGGATTCCAACGTAGCGACAGCAATGCGAAGCATCATAATGGCCTTTTTTGTCATCGCCTTCATTGCAGCCCTCGGAAAGTTTAATCAACTAGCCAAAATAACCAGCGGCGACATGATCTTCATCATTCTCTCAGGAATCGCAGGAGCCGCCTCATGGCTATGCTACTTCGCCGCCCTCAGGCTAGCCGACGCCTCCAAAGTCGCCCCCATAGACCGCTCCAGCGTGCTCATTGTCCTAGTTCTAGCAGTCCTATTCCTAGGGGAGAAGGTTACACTCAAAACAGCCGCTGCAGGAGCCCTAGTCTTCCTCGGAGTTCTGCTGCTTGCCCTAAAATAATGTAGCACCAGACTGAGAACCGGATACCATTCTCCTGTGTAGAGGAGTACGAAATAGGGAGCCAAAATTTTGATCTTCAACTTCTCATTTCAAATTTTTTCCAAGGTTTTGATGGCTTTTATCGTCCAATCTGGATCATTTAGAAGCCCCCTACCCACAGCAACCAAGTCAACCTGTCCTTCCCGTATCAGTTTATTAGCGTATTCTGGTTCCGTTATTCCACCGACACCTATAACAGGTATGTTAATCACCTTTTTGATTTGTCGTGCTTGAGGGATGAAGTAGCCTTGTCTATCTTGGAGTTGGGCGGGCTCGCCGCCACACAGGCCTCCAGACACGTCCAGAATGTCTACTCCGGCTTCTTCAAGTTTCACGGCGAATTTCTGAGAGTCTTCTATCTGTGTTCCTGCAGGGTCTAGGTCGTCTGAGCCTAAACGGTAAAGGAGAAGTCTTCCTCCTACCTTTTCCTTAACCCTTTCAACAACCTCTAGAGGGAACCTCATTCTGTTCTCTAGGGAGCCTCCATATTTATCGTGGCGTCTATTGGTTATGGGAGATAAGAACTGGTTAAGGAGGAAGCCGTGTGCTTCGTGAACTTCAACTCCGTCGAAACCAGCCCTCATCGCTCTCTCAGCCGCCATGGCAAAAGCTTCAGCCAAGGCTTCAATCTCTTCACTTCGGAGTTTCCTAGCGTTTCCGCTAGGTGAAGGAGCAACAGGCTTCATCCCCGTGATCTCCATGCTGGCGTTTCTTCCGGCATGATTGATCTGTATTACAACTGGGGTGCCCGTGGCATGGACACTGCGTGAAAGTTTTTCAAGCCCTGGAACTAAACCATCGGCGTATATTCCCAACTGCCTTTCGCTGAGCCTTCCATCAGGGGACACATAGCTGTGCTCAATTATCAGCAGGCCCAGTGCCTTTGAACGTCGAACATAATGCTCAATTAGATTGTCGGTCACAGCTCCTTCAGTAGTGGCCAAACTGGTTTGCATAGGAGGCATGACAATTCGGTTCTTAAGGGTTAAACCCTTTACTTCTAAGGGATCTAAGAGGCCAAACAATACAAACACTCCTTTACATATTTCTTGAAGTACTCGCTTCCACCCATGAAATTTTCTCCAGTTTTCTTATGTCAATTAGAGCTATAAAACCATTCAACTATCGCAAGGGCTGTGGAGATTCTATGATAACAAGATATTTGAAGTAAATGAGTTCACAAAAACTTCTTCCTAAGGGACTTCAAAGTTCCAGAAACGCCTAAAACGTATATAGCCACAGGCTTCGCATTTATCTCCGTTATAGAGGCAAGGGACGCCCTAACCATTTCTAAAGCCTTATGTGAACAACGCAAAATGGCACAGTTCCTTTCAGGGTCAACTTCGATGGTGGCAAGGTTAACTTGGCTGGTGCCATATTCTCCATATAATTGGAGGACGGCGTTCCAAACAGCCTTTATCAAATCCTCTTTGTTTACGGTTTCTTCACTCATGATCCTGAGGACTAGATAGCGTTGCCTCACACGCCTCAGCAATTTTTTCCCCTCTTTATGATGCGTACGCCTAAAGCCACATAGTTTGGGCTCAGCTTCTCTCTGTTTCGCTTAACAATGTCTAAGGGATTATGTGAAAGGGCGCGGAGTCCAAGCGGCTTAGCCAAATCGAAAAGAGTGGCAAAGGCAGCGTAGTCATGGGGAGTCCGCAGAAGATATTCGTCTGTGGCTCCGCTGGAAACCACAATAGGCACATTGAACCTCTCAGCGATTTCTGCCTCCCTTCGGAGTCTGGAAAATAGGCGGGTTCTCGATTCTCCTCTTAGCGAAAGAAGGAGAGCCATACTTATTTCAAGGGAAGCCAACGCCTGAGAGGCAAGCTCCGCCTCGGCTTGGTCAAAAAACCGCCTCCTCGAATCGGTTGGAAAGGAGAGAAGGTCCACTCGCCTGTCTTTGGCTGCCTGCCTTGCAACAGGCTTTGAATCGCACATCACAGATATGACCTCAAACTTGCGCCTGAGGCGACGCAGTTCCCTAAGCAGTTCCTGAGGTTTTTTAGGCGTAAGGTCGACACGCGTAACAAGGTCTACTCCAATATCGTTGCAAATTTTCTTTAAAAGTTCAACCTTATCTTGCCGAATATCTGGCGGGAGGGATATGCCCACGAGACGATATCCAAGCTCATAAGATTTGCCAATCATTTTCTCTAAGTGGTTAAGGTCCCCAAGTGATGGTCGTAGGTGTAAATCGACAAACCTTCTCATGGCAGCATCCCGAGTTCTCGGCAAATTTGAACTATGTCTTCGGTCTTATTTCTCCTAAATCGTATGTGCACTCGAATGGGGTCCGCTGAGCAAAGCTTCAGTTGCCCTTGGAAAGCGCTCTGCTTATCTAGCCGAAGGTAAAGGCTTCCATCATCCACGTGGAGGTCAATTTCCTTAAGCAGAGCATCCTTATCAAGTTCGCTGAGATTTGAAGAAAGATTATCAATGAAGCCCTTTATTATCTCCTTTTCCTTTATCCTAGTTTCAAAAAGAATTATGGGATTACCAAAATGCCCCTCCAAATTATCCCTCTGGAACTCTATTTTATCAACGTAATTGGCTGGAAGAATGCGTTTCACTGCTTCCAAAACCTTATCTGGGTCCTCAGTAGCGTGAACGGAAAACCTAAGGTCAATGTAGGCTATGGGCATTTGAGACAAGGTCATACCACGACCAATCGTTCACTTCCTATTTCCATTCCCATATTTAACTTATCACATAAGGCATAGACAAAATTGGCACGTTAACTTTATTATATTCGTCAAGCCTATGCGAAACTTAGAACACGGAGTTGAAATGCGTATGTCCCTTTGGGATGACCTTCTCTTTGGAATTCCCTTAGAACAAATCATCTACGTCATAATAATCGTAGCCACAGCATTGATTTTGGAGCGCTTAATCACAATGTACCTGAGAAAATTTGCTGTGAAGAGGGAACTGCCACCTGACGTTGGCAACGGATTAGTGTTAACTTCCCGACTTCTAACATTGATAGGAGCCGTCGCCATGCTCCTTAGAGTGGGCGGGCTCTCCCCAGACATTATTACTGCTTTTTCAGCCCTCGGAGGGGCGGCAATCGGCTTCGCCTCGACGAGGGCCATTGGAAACTTCATCGCTGGCTTGTTCTTGCTTGTGGCGCGTCCCTTCCGAGTGCGAGACTACATACGCGTAGGCGAGGTGGAAGGCATCGTGGACGAGATAACAATAAACTATACGAAAATTCTAACTCCGGGAATGACAACGGTCTCCATAAGGGAAAAAGATGGCAAAATGGCGAGGATCAGTAGCATGCGAAAGCCCCAAGAAAGAAATATGGACGTGTCAATTCAGCCATAAAGGAAATGAATATTCCTTTCCTTGGGGCAGCCGACTTCCTCGACAAGTAGCTCGAAACGCTGATGGTAAGATACGCCGAATAAAAGAAAAAAGAAGCCGGAAAACATACTGAAGAAATGCTTTAGTCATTTCCATTAAACCTAAACGGGGGCTTCAGATTAAGAAATGGTGTGCAAGTTAATGAATATTAATTAATTCTCAAAAAAAAGAGAGAAGGTGGGATGAAGCCTCGTATTATCTTTTAAAAGGCTTTTGTGTAGCTTAGACAGAAGATCAGTTTAGAAGCGTTTTATCTCTTCTTCTTTTTCTTCGTTTCCTTTGGAGCTGCCACCTTTTTCGCCTCCTAGCTAGTAGGTGTGTAAAGCTAGCCTAATCTCAATCAATGCATAAGATGAGAGATATAAAGATTTATATTCGGGCATATTGATTATATTAAGAGGGCTGAGTTTGCGCGCGCGCTTAAGAGAACGATATTAGATGCTGAAAGCAAGGTGATATGATGGGAAGAACAAAAATATTAGGGGTATTTGCATTACTGGGTTTCATAGTCGGAGTCGCAGCAAACTTCGCCTACATAATGTTTTCCCCATTCTATTAAAGATCGTTCCAGAAATCCTTCAAGCTGAATGGGTTCTGTCAGGACTAGCCGGCTCCTTGCTAGCAATAATCATGATAGTGCTTTGGGCCTATCTAAGTAAACCAGAGAAGTAAGATGACGCGCCTTCTCTGATGCATGTGCCTCAAAAATTCGAAACTGTGTGATATAAGGGCGTAATGCGCGTTGTTTCATTCCTAGTTTTCTTGTTGAAGGAGCCTTTTCTTTCACGATCTCCACTTGTCGCCAAAGTTCTCTCCGCAACAGGTCTTGAACGGCAAATCTAACGGCTGCGCTTCTTGAAGGGTACAGGCCCTCCTCAACCAATTTGTCAAGACCCACCAAGTAGGCTTCTGGAATCAGGAAAGTCACTAGTTCCAATTTAAATCCTCCATTAAAGCCGTAACAGTATGCGCGTTCTATTTCTTCTTTTGTCCAATCAAACTTATCCATACTTTCCTCTTTTTTAAAAAAAGGGGCGGTTTTGTGTGGGTTCTACGGTTATGTCTGCATTAAGGAACACTTAGCGTTGCTACAAAATAGTAGTTTCCGTTAGACGTGGCTGTATAACTTGCAGTAGCGTCTCCTGTACTGTTAGTTATTGCAGTGGTGCTCCAAGCTCCTGGTCCGCATCCGATGGGCTCTCCGCAACTATCGCAGAGGACAAATGTCACGGTCATTCCCGACATAGGATTGCCATTAAGCTCAACATGGGCTTTCAGGTTTATATTGCTACCCGAAACTGATACGATTGACAATGAACAGCTATATTGTAGAGGTTGGTTGACGATGTTACTTTGAACGGAGTATGCCGCGTAAGCTACTCCGACTGCAATTAGAGCGAGACAGCATAAGGGTACTAGAAGTCGCTTATTCATGCTTTTCACCTCCCATCTCTCTTGAAAATCACCTAGAATCAGATGAGCGATATAAAGCTTTATATTCGAATATATTTTAATATAATTTAAATGAGGATGTTTGCAGTGAAAAAAGTAGAACTCAACAAAAACCCTCTAACTTGAGAGACCAGGCACATTGACTCATACATCCTCTATTTTTCTATTGTATTCTATAAGGCAATAAGGCTAATTAAACCAAAACAACCATGAAAATAGAGAGAGGCGAAATGGAAGGCTTTATTGTTTTTTTCTGTATCTGAGGAAGGCAACTGCCAAAGCCTTTTCTACTAGGGGCTGAAAGGAACCAGCAACCTTCTCTATTGTTGGGTCTGTAGCTTTTTCATCTGCTGCGATTACGATGCCGTTGTTCATTTGAATGAAGGACCAGTTGATGCCTTCACATATGCTTTCGATTTCGGTTAGAGCGTCTTCAATGCAACGCCGTAAATTTCTTGGCTCACAGTTTTCACCTTGAGTAAGATTCGCTCTGCTATCCCCTTGTTTTTCAAGATTTAAAGGGAAGGGGCACTTAAAATTTAAGTCTTATTAATCCAGAAATTTTATTCTAAACGCTCACAAACCTCCAAATCTTTTAGATTTTGGCGCAATCCATTAGTTCTGGAGACATCACAAGCGCAGGCTATTTGCGTTTTCTGAATAGTTTAACTCCGTCCATTTTAGTGACGTATTCAAAGCCCCTACTTCAAGAAGTTTACATGCTTCGTCAAGGTCTTCTGCCACTCTAACCGTGAATCTTAGGGGCATCCAGTGACCGAGATAGAGATCTCCTGGGATATCTGCTGTGTCATCTCTTGGAACGTCAGAGTAATAGTATCGCGAACTGTTCCGGGCCTTTCGGGCGAAGTCAATTCAAGCGAGCTAACAGTTGTTCCCGGCGGTACGTCTCCAATTTTTATCACGTTCCCCAATACTTCGTGAGTGAAAGACACTATGCTAAAATACTCGAATAGCACGTTTGTTTGAATAACTACCCCATGAGCAGTGTAATTCGTGGGGTTAGTTATGGTGAAGCTTATCGTTATCTTTGTGTTTCTTCTAACCGTTGAAGGGTACGAGATACTTAAGTTAAGTAGAGGTTTTCCAGTCTCGTTTGAAGGTCCAGTTTCGCGCGCGCGCGCTCGAAGGCGGCGTTCCTAGGGGTGATAGGTTTTTTGCAAAGAAGTAGAAGCTTCCTCCAGCAAGGAAGAGTATTCCTATTAAGAACGCAATTTTTACTGCTAGCACCCCCCGCTTTGTTTCTTTACGGAAGGTCTCCTTTATTCTGAAGGCCAGATAGAGAACTATCGCTGAGAAGAATATGATGAACAGCATTAGTGCGAAAACAACGCCTAGAATGGAAATGTCAAAGGATATCAATATCTTACCTTCTCGGTTTCTCCCATTCCATTGCGATGCCAACGAATTCTTCAGCTAAACTCATCATTCGAACACCGTCTAGAAATACATTGTAAATCAAGAGAAGCGGGACTGCTAAAAATTGCCTCATTTTAGGCATTGGATCAAGACTTATAGCGAAGACGCCGACAGCCAATTCAAAACAGAAGTACATGACAAGTCCAACCAGAGAAACAAACGATCCACCTATGAGAAATCCTATCAATAACGCGAGAAGAATTAACGCATTGTTAAGAACCGATGACATAGTATCGAACCAAAGGTTAGGTACACTAAATATCCCTGTAAAACCATATTTTCGTCTCAGGTACATATCTCTATGTTTATCCAGTACTTGTATCATGCCTCGATACCATCTTCGTCTCTGTTTCATTAAATCTTCTAAGTTTTTTGGTGCATCAGTGTAGGCTATTGCTCCATCTTCATACTCCACTTTGTAACCCGCCTTTAAAATTTTCATTGTTATATCAAAGTCTTCGGCAAAAGTGTCATCTGAAAAGAAGCCCACATGTTCGACAACCTCCTTCTTTAAAGCCGCTATAGGTCCTGGCACAATCATGACGCATCCAAGCATAGACTGGGCTTTTCTGACAAGGTTTATTTCAATCGTGTACTCTGCAGCTTGGAGAGTATTCAATAGCCCTGGACTTGGATCTACTTTCACATTTCCAGCAACGGCTCCAAGGCGTTTATTAGCAACGAAACGACTGGCTATTTTCTTTAGAGATTCCCTATGAAGCTTGGTATCAGCATCCACTGTCACTACAATCTCACCCTCAGATGAAAGTATTCCATTGTTCAAAGCATTCGATTTTCCATGATTTTCTTGATGGACAACCTTAACGCCTGAAACCTCAAATTTCTTTGCTTCCTCAAGAGTTTTGTCGGTTGACCCGTCATCGACCACTATAATTTCATAATCTGGGTAATCCAAATCCAATAGGGATTGGATACAGCTTTTGATGGTTACTGCTTCGTTATATGCTGGGACAATTATCGAAATCTTCGGATGAAAATTAATCCTACTTTTTTCAACCCTACTTTTCAGATTATAACTAAAAGACAAAAACAACCAAATAGACAATCTAAAAATTGCAATAGCTAATACAGCGTAAAAAACGTAAAGGAGTAAACTCACACCACATTCCTTCTGGTTTATACACTTCTGCGAGACTATGAATTTCGTTTTCTAGTTTCCCGCAGATTCCGCTTTTCCAACCTTTCATTACAGCTCTCGACGAGCGATATAAAGCTTTATATTCGAATATACTATAATATAATTTAAATGAGGATGTCTGCAATGAAAAAAGTAGAACTCAACAAAATAGATGTGAATTCAATAAAGAAACTGCTCATAGAGACTGGGAGCCCAATCATCCCGCTCACCCTGATTTTCGAGGGCCTAGGTTTCCAGGGGATTACTGGGATAGAATGGGGAATACTCGCAGGGGCTGTCTCCGCGCTGGCAATTGAATTGGGCTACAAGGTGGAAAGAGTCGGTAGGTCTATCGTCCTTATCCAACGTAAAAAGAGGATTTAACTCAATCCAAGGTGTAATGAGTGAAGACCTACTACGCAATTTGGAATGACAATGAACACAGATTTAGTAGACCTATACCATACGACTACACTTTTCCAATAGAGTTCCCTAACATAATGCTAAGAGCAAAGAGCCTAGAAGAAGCTAAAGCAAAGATTGAAAAAATAAACAACAAGGCTAAAGGAATAGACAGGTTTGATTTCAAGAGCAAAGGAGTTCTGTAATTATCTATCGTGCTTATCCAACATGAAAGGATCTAAACCAGTAAAAAATGCCTTATGAATCTTTGATAGGAATATTTCAAGTCTCAATTGAGCCAAAAACGATTCAAGAGGTGAGAGGCTGGTGGAGGAAGCGAAGGAAGGATATAAGATTGTTTTGACGGCTGATCGAACGCTCATGAGTGAGTACAACGGAGCCATTTTTCTGGGTTTTAGCGCTTGTGTGCCACGCGGGCTGATCCCTGATCGGCTTTACTTCTCCCTATTTTGTCCATCAATTGAGGTGAATGAGAACGGCTCAGCCAAGTATGCCCCATGTGGAACCAGAAAGATCGAAGCTGCTTTGTTGAATAATGGGTTCAAAAGAGAAGATGTAATCGTTGCCCATCCGGAACATCTAGAAAAGGTCGTTGGTTCAAACACAAAAGTCGTGGGGATCACAGAGAATGATCCTTTGGGAATGGGACCAGCCACATCCACGTTCACGCAATTGTTCAGTGGAGAAGCATACATGGCGATGAAGTTCAGAGAACTGTTGAATCATCCAGCCATCCAGATGAATAAGCCAAGGATCGTTGTCGGCGGAGCTGGAGCATGGCAACTTGAAGATGGAGAGATCCGCAGAAGGCTTGGAATAGACTGCGTTGTGATTGGAGAAGGCGAGAATGTTGTTGGTCCAATTTTTGAGAAGGCGGTGAATGATGAACAATTGCCAGAGGTGGTGTACGGAGAGGTAGTGGATGAAGACGAGATACCACTCATTAAAGAGCCAACCATCGATGGAATAGTCGAAATCGCTAGAGGATGCGGGCGTGGCTGCGATTTTTGCGTTCCCACTCTTCAGCGTTATCGTTGCCTTTCCATCGACCACATCTTGAAAGAGGTTGAAGTCAACTTGAGGGCTGGAAGAAGACCGTTATTGCATGCGGAAGACGTGCTCAGGTATAAGGCAAAAAGGTTGGAAGTGAACAAAGAAGCAGTAATAAATCTTTTTAAGACGGTGAAAGGCTATCCGAGTGTTGACTCGGTGGGGATCAGCCATTTCGCTCTTTCTTCAGTTGCTAGCGCACCGGACCTTGTTGAAGAAATCTCAAGCATTCTCGATGTAGGCAAAGGTGGAGGATGGCTTAGCGGCCAAACTGGTATAGAGACAGGTAGTCCACGACTGATTAGGGATCATATGATGGGAAAATGCAAGCCATTCAAACCAGAAGACTGGCCGCACGTGGTTGTGAATGCTTTCGAAGTCTTATCCGAGAACTCTTGGGTTCCTTGCGCAACCCTAATCATCGGACTTCCAGGCGAAACTGAGGAAGATATTGAGCTAACCATGGACCTGATTGAGGAGTTAAGGGCTTTTAAGAGCTTGATAGTTCCACTTTTTCTAGTCTCCGAAGGAGGGCTAAAAGATAGAGCGGAATCATTCTCAGTGGAGAAAATGACGCCTAAGCATTCCGAACTTTTTTTGAAATGTTGGGAGCACAACCTAGACTGGGGCGACACTCTCCTTAAGGAGTATTTCTTCACAAAAGGCGGGGGGAAGGGGTACGCAGCAAGACTTGTCTTTTCCTATGCTATTAAGCAAGGCAAGCAGTTGATTAGAAAATGCCAGAACGATTACGAATACGACTTGCACGCCATGATTAAAGACGCACAAGAAGGCAAGATAAACGTGGCTCCTCTACCTATTCGTTTCATCCATCGATTGTTGCAGTCAAAAGTTCATGGAGATTGATGGATGATCTCAGTAAAAGGGGTATATCACCTGATGAGTAGAACGCCATCCCAAACCAGTTAGACTAGTAGGAATATTTGAGCTTACGGATTTCAAAATCTTTCTTACTTTTCGTCCT
>Ga0315280_10002335_pt1 | contig 30930 bp, 27 predicted proteins | sample YL17G06_40_MG_FD_203697 | JGI IMG/M metagenome (GOLD analysis project Ga0315280, IMG submission 203697) | Sediment microbial communities from Yellowstone Lake, YNP, Wyoming, USA - YL17G06_40 | ecosystem: Environmental > Aquatic > Freshwater > Lake > Sediment | place: USA: Wyoming | collected... | reverse complement strand
GCGAGGAAGGCGAAGATGCTGAGAATTGCGCGGCTGATTGCGCTCTCTGATTAGACATAATTATGCCCCTTAGAGGCCGGGAGTTTCCCGGCCTCTTTTTTTGGCTGAAGGAAGCGCGGATCCGTCTTCGTTCCTTGGCGTGCTCGGCGCTTCCTTCTTCGTCCCGCGACGCGGGACTTCGAAGGACAAGTCGGCGGACAAGCAAGGGTGGCTGCGGCCCGAGTCGCGAGCAAGCTCGCTCGCACAGTCCAATGAATCGGGACTGAAGTCCCTCGCACATTAAAGGCTGGTCAGGCGCTGGTTGAAAATTTGACATTTGAGGGGGTTTAATTAGAATCTGGGGATACAGGAACGTAGCTCAATGGTGGAGCACCTCCCTGACGCGGAGGGGGTTGAGAGTTCAAATCTCTCCGTTCCTACCATAAAAAGCTGGAGGAAAAAGTGGCGTATAGATGTTCGGTATGCGGCAAGGGATTGATGACCGGCCATAACATAAGCCATTCCCACCGGAAGACCCACCGGAAATACTATCCGAACCTTCAGAAGGTGCGGATCAAGACTGACAAGGGCAACAAGCAGGTTCTGGTCTGCACGCGCTGTTTGAGGAGCGGCAAGGTGGAGAAGGCCGCGTGAGCGCAGCGCTGACTCCCGAACCAAAGAAAGGGCTGGAACGAGCTTGGTCGCCCGCAAAAGCGGAGACAATATGTAATCCGCGGCCCGGGCGTTAATAAACTTGCAATTCGGGTTTTATCTTTGTAAAATAATCCGGTCATGCTTAACTCGGCAGTGCTGGTATTGAACCGATCCTGGATGCCGGTGCATATCACCACCGCCAGGCGCGCGTTCTGCCTGCTTTACCACGGCGCGGCCCGGGCGATTGACGAGCAGTTTGAGATGTTCGACTTTGACGACTGGTCCGAGCTTCGCCCCAAAGACGGCGAGCCGGTAGCGGGCCTGGTCAACGGCGTGATCCGGATTCCGAAAGTCATCGTTCTTCTGACCTATGACCGTATGCCCAGGCGCACGGTTCGGTTCAGCCGGAAGAACATTTATCTTCGGGACAAGTACACCTGCCAGTATTGCGGGGAAAAGTATCCGCCCAGCGAGCTTAACATCGATCACATCATTCCGCGCAGCCGCGGAGGCAAGAGCACCTGGGATAATGTGGTGTGTTCCTGCCACAACTGCAACCGCAAGAAGGGCGGACGCACGCCTGACGAAGCCGTGATGAAGCTGATCACCAAGCCCAAGAAGCCGCGCTGGACGCCTTACCTCGGATTCCACTTCGATTCCAGGCTGTACAAAGAATGGCTGCCGTTCCTTAATTTCATTGACGCGGCCTACTGGAATGTGGAGCTGGAAGAATAGGGCGAGGGTCTTTGGACCCGCGCTCTCAATCTCAGTCCTGATCTTCCTTTTCTGTTTTTGCGCGAAGCCCGCGGACAAGGTTATTCGAGATCTGCTCAACCAGATGAAACTCGAAGCCGAGTCCGGCCAATGGGACGAGTTTATGAGCCACATTTCCAGAAACTACAAGGACCATAACGGCAACACTTATCTAACCATATCTTATATGGTTCGGAACCACACGAAGGGGGTCACCAACCTTTCGGTTGAGCTCGAGGTTATGGGGGTGTCGGTAAGCGAAGACCGGGCTGAGGCGCAGCTCAAGCTCAAGGCTCGGGGCGAGAAAGGCGGCGGGGTCCATTATGTAGTTGGGACCGGGGATTCCGCGGAATATCCCAAAGTCAGTTTTGCCAAGGAAGGCTTGCATTGGAAGCTGGTAAGGGTTGAGGGGATACGGGGCAATGAGGATAGTCCCTGGTGAGAAAATGCGGTTTTAGGCCGCGAGCGCTCTGACCAGGTTCGCGGGTCTGTTCAAGATCGGACCTGTCAGTCCCGCGCCTGGCCGGTTTTTCCCTCTGCTTCCCGGCCAAAATTTCTAAATTGAAATAAATCTGTTAAAATGGCCGTGTAGATGAGAATAAAGGTTCTAGGCTGTCTGGGCGGGAGAATTCCGGGTCAGGAGCTGACCGGGCTGCTGGTTGACGAGGAGCTTTTGCTGGATGCGGGAAGCGCAAGCACATCGCTCAAGCTCAGCGCGCAAAACCAGATAAAGTACCTCCTGCTTTCCCACACCCACCTTGATCATCTCTACGGCCTTGCCTTTCTGCTCGAGAACCGGCTTCACGCCCGGGCCGGCGCTCCGCTCGCGATTTTTGCCAGCAAAGACGCGGCCGAGATTTTGACCAGCGATTTTCTGATCGAGAGCATAGCCGGCTCCGCGGTTGCGCAAAATCTGGATCAGCTTGTGGACATAACCGCGGTCGAGCCGGACAAGGAATACAGGTTCGGAAAATACGCGGTGCAGCCGGTTTTGGTCAACCATTTCAGCGGCGCACTCGGATTTTTCGTCTCGGACGGGGAAAGCGAGTTTTTGTTCACTTCGGACACCGGTCCCACGGATGCGGTCTGGGACAAGCTCAAGCAAAGGACCGATTGCAAGCTTTTAATCACCGAAGTCTCTTTCCCCAACCGGCTGGAAGAGGTCGCGCGCTTGAGCCGGCACCTCACGCCCGCTCTGCTCAAGGTCGAGCTGGAAAAAGCAGGCGCTTCGAACCGCGCGGTTTACCTTTACCATTTCAAGCCCGGGTATCTGGACCTGCTTTTCCAGGAGCTGACCGAGATTCAGGATTTTGACCTTCATCTGCTCAAGATCGGGATGGAGCTGGAGGTGGCGGAGCGCGACCGGAAAGACCAGGCGCCGGTGCGCATCCGGACCGAGCCTCGTTCCGGAAGAGTCCCGAAATTCGACTTCAGCAAAGACCTCTATGAGCAGCGCCAGAATATAGACCACGAGTTCGGGGTCAGCTTTGAGCCCTCACAGGTTATCTTTGAAGAGGGCGATCCCGGGAAACATCTTTACATCATCCAGGAGGGCAATGTCGAAGTTTACCGGATCATCCTGGGAAAGAAGAAGTCGCTTTTTGTGCTGGGGCCGGGTGATGTCTTCGGAGAGATGAGTCTTATCACCAGCCAGCCCCGCTCCGCGACGGTGCGCGCCCTTACCAAGGTGAGGGCTTATGCTTTTGACAAGGATGCCTTTGAGCAGCTGATCCATCAGAACTACGGGATTGCGGTCAAGATCATCCGGATGCTTGCGCAGCGGCTGCAGGAAGCCGATGTCCATATTGAAAATCTGCTCTACCCGGACAGCGAGAGCAGAATCCTCAACACCCTGATCCGCGCGGTGGAAGACGAGGGGATTGACACCAAGAGCGGCTATCTTCTCCGCTACACTCCGGAACAGCTCGCGATCAAGACCGACCTGCCCATTGAAGAGATGAGAAAAATACTGGCCAAGCTGATGCGCTCGGGCGCCATCTTCTTCAAGGACGGCCTGTTCCATATCCCGGACCTGGCCCAGCTTAAAAAATTGCTGGAATATGTCGAGTTCAAACAAAAATACGAGCCGCCCGAAAAATTCGGAGTGTAGCCCCGGCCGGTCATTTTTTTCCGCCGCGCTTCAAGCCCTGCTTGAGGATCTTGTCAATAATCGCGCTGGTTGAATAGCCTTGGGCAAATTTTATCTGCTTGACCCTGCCGCCTTTTTTGCGCACAAAGTCCGCGCCCACGATCTTTTCCAGGGGCCAGTCCGCGCCTTTGACCAGAACATCCGGCTCAACCACTCTGATCAAACGCTCAGGCGTGTCCTCGCTAAACATAACCACATAGTCCACGAACCAGAGCGCACAAAGAATCTCCGCCCGCGCGGCCTCCGAGAGGATCGGCCGGCCCGCTCCCTTGAGCCGCCTAACCGAGCGGTCGCGGTTAAGACCGACCACCAGACAGTCACCGGCCGCTCTGGCTTTTTGCAGGTAGCGGATGTGACCGGGATGAATCAGGTCAAAGCATCCGTTGGTGAAGACAATCTTCTTGCCCTGGGCCCGCCATTGGCCGCGCAATTTTTTCAATTGCGACAGCCTGATCAGTTTTCCCGGCATTGCCACCGCCTTTCCTTGTTCGCCGATTGCAACCGCCACCATTATATCTTAAACCATACCCATTCACGAACGATAGCCCAAGGGAATAAGATGCGGAGACAAAGCCCTGATGGGACTTCAGAGAGGTTATTGACCGCTTGCGGAAAAAGGGATATTCGTGGGATACGCGGCCGAAGTGCATCGCTTGGAAAAAGATGGACAGGACGATGGCCACGGCGAAGTGCAGCCGGCGCTGGGCGATCATGGCCGGCCTCGGCCCGGGGAAGATACCATCTGCCGGATTGGGAAAAAAGAGGCGCATGATATAATGGAGTTTTAGGGAACTTGATTCGGGAGTCCGGACGAATGACGTTATCCAATAAAAAGAAAAAACAGATCAGGCGTCTTTATCTGACGAAGACCGTCAAGAAAATCGCCTCAGAACTCGGTTTGAAAGAGCGGGAGGTGGAGGCCGCGATCCGGGAATTGGGGCTGGGGAAAAAAACGGTCCCCGCGGCGAAACCCGCGGCCGGGCCTACGGCGCGGACCAAGCCGGGAGCTCTGCCCAACCTTCTCATCGCGCTTGTGATTGCGGTCTTGGCCGCAGCGGCCTATGCGCAGAGCCTGGGTTACGGCTTTGTGGCGGATGACAAATTTCTCATCCTGGAGAATCCGCTGGTGACCGGCAAAACGCAAGTGGGCAAGATTTTTTCCGTGCGCTATTTCGAGTATTACCGCAATAAAGGGGTCTATTACCGGCCGGTGGCGACCCTGAGCTACTGGCTGAATTACCGCCTGGGCAAGACCAATCCCATGAACTATCACCTGCTCAACCTGGTTCTGAACCTGGCGGTATCGGTTTTGGCCTTTTATGTCTTCGGCAAATGGGCGCGGAACCGGGAAGCGGGCGCCATCACCGGCATCCTGTTCGCGCTTCATCCCGCGCATACGCAATCGGTGAGTTGGATCTCGGGCCGGTGCGACTTGCTGGTGACGCTGCTGGGTTTGCTCATGCTTTGGCTGTTCCTGCTCAGCCGCGACCAGGAGGAGCAGGTGGACTGGAAGCTTTTGGCCGGCTCCAATGTCGCGTTCGGTTTGGCCCTGTTTTCCAAGGAATTGGCCCTGATCCTGCCGGCGCTCATCCTGGCCGCGGACCTGCTCCGGCCGGGCGCGGGCCGGTTCCGGCTCGACCGCTCGCGGCTGATTTTCTACGGGTCTTTGGCCCTGCCCGCGGCCATCTATCTCTATGCCCGGTACCAGGTGCTGGGGGTTCCGTTCGGATACACCAAACAACCAGACTATCAATGGTATGCCTTGGGCGCCCGGGATGTCTCGCGTGTGGCCATGGTTTTCAAAATCTATTTCTATTATTTGCAAACCCTGCTCTACCCGATCAATCTTTGTTTCGAATGCAAGCTCAATCCCTCGCCCTCCTGGCTGGCGCCCCGGTTGTTGGGCAGTATCGTCGGGGTGCTGGCCGCACTCGAGCTGGCCTGGATTTCCGCCCGGCGGCTTCCGGAAATCACCTTGGGGATCGTCTGGTTCTTTCTCGGGCTGGTCCTGGTTTCCAACATCATCCCGATCCAGGAGATTGCGATGGAGCAATTTCTATATCTGCCCAGTCTGGGCTTCTGCCTGGTCCTGGCTGGGGCCCTCGCGGAACTGCGCACGGCCGGGAGTCCCTGGTGGCGGGGAGCCGCGGTCGCGGTCCTGGCGATTATTTCCGGCGGGTATCTGACTTTGACCGTGGCCCGCAACCCGGTCTGGAAAAACAACCTGACCCTTTTCACCGACGCGGTGCAAAAGGCGCCGCGGAAAAGCCGCTCTCAAGGTAGCCTGGCCCAGACCCTTGCCGAAAGAGGGAAGCCACTGGCCGCGGTCCGGGCCTATCGCATGCAGCTCCAGGCGGAGCCGGATTCGGCCAGCGCCCATTACAACCTGGCCAACAGTTACCTCAATCTCAAGCAATTACCTCTAGCCATCGCCGAATACCGCGAGGCGGTCCGATACGATCCCACGCACATCAAGGCCCGCAACAACCTGGGATATGTCCTGGAAAAAATCGGCGACCTGCAAGGCGCCACAGAGGCATATCAGGGCGCGCTCTCGCTTAACGCCGGTTTTTATCCTTCCCTGGCGGGGCTGGCCCGGGTGGACATGAGCCTGGGGCGTTGCGACGAGGCCTGGAATTTGCGCAACCAGCTGGGCGCGGATGCCCCGGAATATCTGGTCAAACAATTGCCCCAGGCCTGTCCGCGCTGAAAGCCCCACTCCGGCCAGGCGGGCCTGGAAAAACTGCCGAATTCTGACAAAATTCGTTCGGCCTGTTCAAACCAGAGTCACAGACTCTGGACCCGAGCTGCTGCCAGTCCCTTTTCCGAATTCATTTTTCGTTCGGCTAGGCCGAGCGTGGCGAAGGGCGGGAAACCTTCCGTCCCGCATCCCGATGATTTTAGAATCGCGTTGATTTTAGACTTCAATCTAATGCAACGGAAAAAATCAAAAGCGGCATCATGGGGCATGAACCAGGGTCAGGGTGGGTGACATCCCCGGCTAGATCGAGGAGATTAGGAAGGCCCTGCCTGCCAATTTCAAGCCCAAGGGCGACCTCTATGTGTATGTGGACGAGTGCCACCGCACCCAGTCGGGCAAGCTCCACAAAGCGATGACGGCCATCCTGCCCAATGCCATGTTTATCGGCTTTAGGCAAACCGAACACCTCCCCCTTGTTGGTGGCGTCCAAAAATCCTGTGGAGGTGCTGGAAAGAGACCTTCGTCGTGCGGGAATAGCAAAGCATACTCCAGAAGGCAAAGTGGATTTTCACGCCCTACGGACAGCTTATATAAACCTCATTTTGGATTATGGTGCTCTGCCCAGGGAGGCGATGGATTTGGCCCGCCATTCAGATCTAAAAATGACCATGAACGTGTATGCGAGATCCCGGCCCGCTCCCAGGTCGGAGCTTACCGAGCAACTTGGCGATTCTATCCTGCCAGAAGAAGCAAAAGTTGAGGAAAGTGAGAAAGATGAATACCTAACCGGCACATATCCAGAAAAAGGCGATTCAGAAAGTGCTCGCAAATCAGAAGCTTTTCTGGTGCGAGGAGGGGGAATTGAACCCCCATGGTTTTTGACCATCAGATCCTTAGTCTGACGCGTCTGCCATTTCCGCCATCCTCGCTTTGCCTTTCAAATCAATAAGTTATCACAATTTTCGAGGTTGTCCAAAAATAAATTTGTGCCCAGTTTGCGGCAAGTTTTCGCAACTACCCTGCCGCATTCCGCAAATCATCTTCAGAGATGGTATCATACCTTCGAAAACATTCAAGTGTCTCATGTCCGGTGATTGCCAGAATCACTCTATCCGGAACACCCTCTCTTCTTTTGCGGGTGACAAAGCAATGCCGCAAGTCGTGAGCAACAAAAGTTCCGGAACCGACCGCGACCAGGACTCCTTCTTTGGTCTTCACCTCCATTTCAGCCATCGCCACTCTTTTGCCGATGGTGAGAATACGGCCTTTGGCCCTGAGGTCGGTTTTGGATGCTGGCTTGATCAATCGCATCTGCATTTCCGCGGTTGAAATCCAGGAGTTATAGAACGGGGCCACGGTGAACCAGCCGGCATTGTCCAGCAGCGTTGCAATGACTTCTCCGTGGATAGCGTTGAGCGGATGGTCAAAGCCGGGATTATAGGGCAAATTAAACACCGCGGAGCCGTCTTCACCATAGTGGAAATCCATCCCCATAGTTTCCCTGATAGGCGCGCGGCTGAACAAGGCGATAATTTTTTCCCTCCGCTCCCTCAACCTCTCCTTATCGATCCCGGCCATTTTTCCTCCCTGGCAAAATTGGCGCCGGCCTTTCGGCTTCCTGAACTTTCTTGTAATCATGCTGCGCGGCATGAATTATTTCACGCCGTTTTTAAGAGATTTGGCGCCGCCTCTCACAATTCTTTATGCCTCATTGGCAGCTCTATAAAGACCTTCATGAATACCCGGCCACAGTCGCCATAGGGAAAATCCGCGCCATAGCAGGCCATTTTTATGTCAATAATTTCTCCTGGAAATTTTCCATCTTCGATATAGTCGGTTGTATCGTCAGCGATTCGATCCATTAACATAATAACGCGGTACCATATATTGTTCAGCAGGCGGCTGCAGATCGGCTTATTTGCATCATCGACTAACAACCGCCCCATTGAATCGAAATAGAATTTCTCCCCTACACCGTGTCCGGCAATGCAGGCCTCGGAGTTGACAATCTCGACTGCTATCCGGGAGCTTTTGAATTTTTCAATGCCCGATATCTTTTTAATTCTTTTTTTCGACTGAAAAAAGGTTTTCTGATCCTCTTGAGAGAGATGATATCCTTTCCCTGTCTCCAGGGTGTTTGAGCCGGTTTGAGAGCCGGAAAATCTTGGACTTGACCTGTTAATATCCACATTTTCCTTGCAGTGATTTGCGATTTTATTGCGGCTTTCAGGGAACCCAGGCGGATTTGAGCCTCGCGCTTTTGATGAATAGAAAAAAAGATGGGGCGTCATCGATAAGATATAAAGAAGATTTTGCATAAGGGGCATCCGCTCATAGGTGATTTTCATCAAGTTGTTCCCCAATCCTCCGTTAGCGAATCCCGGATCAGTGCAGCTAATATGATCAATCAGCATATCCGCAGGGTTTGATCCTCTGCCAATTCTGTCCCAGCATGCGTATATTATAGGTGACAAAGCTGCGATCGCGTGAGGACAGATGACATTCGGCAGTTTTCTTTTTATCAGCATCCCGGTAGGGTCGAAGTATAGGCAGTCGCCCTGCTTCCAGCCGGCGGTACATCTATTGGTCTTTACCATCTCAACTTTAAACCAATAAAAGCTTCTGGATAGATCAGAGAAACTGGAAAGCCATTTTGTTTTTTTAAGTTCCGCAATCTCATCGTCAGTATAGCCGCTTCGGTTGCGCATTATCCGAAGAAAGATTTTCTTGTAGGTATCTCTAATCCAGTTCATGCTTGCCTCCTTAAGGCACTTACGAGATATTGTCCGCCCCTATCCCTTTTTCATTACAACTCCGAGTCTGTTGAGCCACACAGAGGCCGGGTCATTTTTTAAGAAGAGAACCGCTTTTATGCTTCCCGTTGTTAATACCATATAACAAATTCTATCTTTCGATTTTACCTGGAGACCGGGCAAAAATAATTCTTTCAAGCAATTCAGCCAGGAAGATTTTCCATTTTTCAGGGTTGGAAAGGTTTTTATATTCAACTGACCCTTTAGGCCGCACCAAGTCGGTCAGAGGAAAAGCGCAAGCCAGGACGGCTATCAACAGAATGATGAGTGTCAGTCCTTTATCCGCATCGATTTTTCTAATCAGGCCTCTGCTTGTGGATTCATTTATCAGCTGAGAAATTTGCCGGAAAATTTTGAACAGCTCTGGCCTTTTTTTATAAAGACGGTGCAAAGCTTTGCCGCCGGTCGCAATATCACTGAGCAAAATTCGCGCATAATCCTTGCGCTCAAGAAAAGCTTCAAAATAGTTGTTAAGCATGACAAAAAATTCTTGCCGGCTCAGATTCGGCGCTAGAATGTAGTTATCCAGATTTTTGGTTTTTTCTTCAAACAGGCTCTCCAGCACCGCCAGGTGCAAATCTTCTTTTCCGCCGAAAACATAATAGATCATGGCCTTGTTAACCCGGGCGCGAGCGGAAATGACATCCACCCTCGCGCCTGACAGGCCGTGCTCCGCGAACTCTTTGGCCGCGGCATCCAGGATATTTTGCCTGGTCCTGTTCAAATCCCGCGCATTTTTCTTGCTTCGCTTCGCCATATTTTTTTCACTCCACTATCTATAGCAATAGGAGTATTTGTTATCCCCCCCAAATAATGAAGGATAAAGTTTTTCGATTATTTCAAGCTCATTCACCAAGGCCTTGACATCCAGGCGTTGATTTTGGATTTGAACTAATATGTCCTTCACGGCAAGATTAGCAGTGGTTAGCCTGGATGGGAAAACAAATTCGCGATTGTTGCAAACAATGTAATGTCCGCTCAAGGATGGCTGGCCCTCAAGCCCCTTTTTCAAAAAGCTGGCGAGTTTTTCAAGTTCTTCGACGCCGAGAAAAGCTAATCTGGAGAGCAGGAAATCGGAACTTGCAATAACGGGCAATTTTTCTTTATATTTTTTCAGCTTTCTGGCAAAAAACTTTTCCCTGATACGCAGCTTGGCGATTCCCAAATCAGAAAGGAAATTAACCGGAACGGTTAAATAATATAGCAGCCTTTTAATCAACCCTTTGCTGGCTTTTTTATGCGGGAAGCAGGGATCATATCCTCCGGTTGCCAGGGAGCCGGTATAATCCATAAGACTGGCGCTGCTTTCAAGGAGTATGCAAAACCGGGCGATAAAATATGGAGAATTGCGCCAGGGTTGCGGCCAAGAGGCGTTCCCCGCCACCTGATAAGGCCTGAGCGGAATGAGTCTTTTCAACTCTGAGAACATTATGCTTTTTTCCGGATCGATTTTTATCAGCTTGGCGCCGAAATCATCCACCGCCATTATGTCTGCGCCTGCGATTATGGTGTGAGGTTTGATCCCGATCGCCTTGATCTTCACCCCCAGCCAGCCGTCGGCCGAGCTATAGCCGTCTCCAATCGAGAAATGGACCGGGAAAGTTTTGATCAAATGCGCGGTCCATGGACCCACCACATGTCGGCAATGATACTCCCGGACCTTGTCCTGCAAGGGCAGGCAGCCATAGATATTTTTTATGGCCAAGGTGTAGCAGGAATAGAAATGGGATTTCAATTTGGCGAAGTTAATCCGGAAATCCGCTTCGATCCAGGCTTTTCCCACCAAGACCTTTCCGGCTTGGCCGCCGAAATCACAGGGCACTGCCTCAAAAGTCATATCAATCAAGGGCACCTTGGCTTCTATGCCCCCGCCTTTTACCCAAATATCCGCGCGGGTTTGGTTTTGGAAAGACGGTAATTTTGTTTCCTCAAAATAGCCCGCCCTCGCCGCCACCTGGAGCACGCCCCTGTTTTCAAACCAGTTGCCGTAAAGATTCTGGCTCTCAACCACCGAGAGATTTTCATATCCCCTTTTCAAGAGCAGCCTCAGCAAATGAATTACCAGAAAGGGGTCGGTGTAAGTGCCGACATCGCTTCTTCTCAGCATCATGGAGATGTTGGGCTTGATCACGATTTTGAAATCCTTTTTAGGCTTTCCGGAATTTTCCCGGCGCTCATCCAAGATCTCGAAAAATCGAGACAACTCGAGCACTTTTTCCAAAAGAGAATATTTGTCCGTATTGTGGTCAGTAACTGCGGCCACAATATTGCGCTCTGATTCTATTTTCGACATCCCGGCTCCCGCCCGGAAGGCCTCAGGACTTTCTTGCAAAAAATCAGTCCCATCTTGAAAACTCCCAGCTTCTTAATTATAAATGCGACCCCTGCTGCAGGCGAATAATCAGACTGTCTCCAAACTAAGCAGCCTGGCCTCGCGGCGCAAGAGCTTCAAGCCTTTGAACTCAATTAAAAACGCAAGAACCGCAAAAATCAGAAGCCCCGGGATCCAGCCGATCCAATGGATCAAAAGGCTGGAGACAACCGCCGCGCCCAGGCTGTGAACAAAAACCAGGCGCAATACGACAAAAAGCAGAGCCAATTGGGAAGGTCTTTTTACGGGTTCCTTGCCAGGCCCCGCCAGACCATAGCCGGCCTTGATCCAGCCAGTCATCCAGTAAAATATCGGCGGCATCATCACCACGCCCATTGCGTAAAGGGTAATGGCGACAGGCCCCTGGGCCCATTTCAAGACGGCATAGCTGCCCTTGCTCCACCGCGCACATTCTTCAGAACCGTACCAGGTGCAGGTATAGAAAAAGCGCTGGTATCCGGTTCCATCCCAGCCGTGAACCAGAATGAAAAACATGCAGAAATAGCCGATTATAACCAAAAGCAAGGCTCCGTAACCATTGCCTTTCCGGATCAAAAGATACGCCAGCCAATAACCGAGAATTCCCTGCGTGACATTGGTCAGGGTAAAGAGCATAACCAGCCAGGCGGGAATCGTTTTATAGGTTCCCACCTGCATGGTCTCCCATTCCGGGAATCCCCAGAGCAGCGCGGCTCCCGAAGGCACAAAGAAAATGGACAGATAGAGCAGAGTTCTGACAAAATACCTGCTCTCAAACGGCTTGTCGTTTTTTTTCAACTGCCGAGCCGCGGCAGCCGCAAAGCCCGCTCCCAAGGCAAAGCTCCAGAAAACATCCACCTGAATCATTTTTCTCCTCCTTTGTGTTGAGTGATTAAATTAACTTTTTATTTTTTTAACCCAGCATTTTGATTCCGCTCCTTTTAACAGCTCGTTCCCATCCATTCCAGAGCATAAGACCCGAGCAGGCATTGGATGGTTTTCAGGTCGCGCAGCCTTCGCTCAAGCGGATAGTCTTCCATATACCCATACCCGCCCAAACATTGAATCGCGTCCAGGCAAACCTGCTCGCAGGCGGTGCCGGAAAAGAGAAAAGCCCGTCGCAGCCGTCCCAGAGCCTGTTCTGAATTCTCCACCGCAGCTCCTGAACATACCATTGCCCAGCTTGCCTCCACCAAGGTATTCATATTTTCCAAAACCCGCCTGACCTCCTGATGCTCGATAATCAGCCTGCCGGTCTGTATTCTCTGCCGGGAATATTCCCAGGCGTATTCTGCCGCGGCTCTGGCATTGCCGGCCATTGCCGAGGACAGGCCTGAATAAATGGCGCCCCGCAAAAGGTTTATCGCCTCTTTTGCTTTTTCTCCCGAGGCAACAAGCGAGTCAGCCGACGCTTTAAATTCACGCAAATTCAGCCGGGCAATCGGCATCTCCAAAAGCCCGGTGCCGGGATACGCGTCTTTGCAAAAAGGCGCCAGGTCCTTGCCGGGAATCAATAGCAGCATTTGCTCTTTTTCTGTCGGCGCGGAAATCAACGCCCGCTCCATGAGCGCGGGGTGAAGCGGGCAAATAAATTCTCCGGAAAGAACAATACCGCCGCCCGCTTTTTCTGCCTTCAGACCGCTTGTGTCTTTGGAATCGATAACCGCCGCGGGCAAGGCAACGCCGCAAAGCCAGGGACGAGCATCCATTGCTTTTTCAGAAAATTGAGAAAGAGTTTTTCCAATTCTTTCATCATCGGCAAAACATGCCAGGGTGATCAACCCCGCCCAATGCACCGCGAAAATAGCCGCTGCTCCTGCGGCTCCCCGGCCGATCCGCTCAAGCACCACCGCCCGGCCTATGGGATCAAGCCCGGCCCCGCCCAGGTTTTCCGGCATCGGCGCGCATAACAGCCCGGCCCGCTCTCCCTGTTTGATCATCTCCCAATTAAACTGCCCCGGAGCCGTCCTTTCCCTGATCTTGGCCGGATCATTATTTTCAACCACCCATTTGGCAAATTTATCTCCGGTCTGGGCGAAAAGCGCTCTCTCTTCGCGGTCATACCATTCCATGTTTAATACCTCCTCCAGGTTCTTGCCAGGTCTTTGAAATGAGTGATCTGGTTGGCCTGATTGGTGCCCTCATAAATCATGGTCAGTTTTGCGTCCCGGAACGCCTTTTCCACCGGCCAGCGCGGGTCCATTGCATCCGGGCCCATAATCCGGGCAACCTCGCCGCTGATCCGCACCCCGGTTTCGCTGCCTATGCATTTGGCCGCGGTGGCCAACCGGCTGATATGCGCGAGCCGGTCAAAAGGAACCGCTTTTTGCAGGAACTTGTCCGCGGTTTTTTTTGCCGTATCCGAGCCAACTATTTTTTTGATCGGCTTTGTCGTCAGGATGCTTTTCGGCAGCAGGCTGATCGCGGCCTTGTTGACGGGTTTGCCGATCATTTCATAAAAGATGAGGTCCATGGCAAGACAGGAGGCCACATAGAGCCCGCGGGCAGCGGCGATTTCATTTGCCATCCTCGCGATGGTTAACTGGATGGCCTGCTGGTCAATCAGTCGGCCCTGGGAAGTCTTTTTTTGTTTGGCCCATTCGATCAGACACTCCAATGATCGCCGCGCGCATCCGATTCCGATTGCTCCCACCGGCCCCCGCGAGCCGGCAAGATATATGCTTATATACCAGCCCCCCTTTCCGTCAATGCCCAGCTTGCATTCGTCGGGCACGAACACATCTTCGAGGATCAACTCCGCGGCCGGGCCGCCGCGCTGTCCCATCTTGTGCTCAACCCTTCCCACCGAAAATCCCGGCGATTGCGCGTCAACCAGAAAACCGGTCCAGCTCTCGCGCACCGCTTTTGGGTCCAGAGCCGCGGTCAGCGCGAAATATCTGGCCACGCTGCCGTTGCTGATGAAACATTTCCGGCCGCTGAGCTTATAGCCGCCCGGGACTTTTTTGGCAAAAGTCACCACTTTGGCCTTTTCCAAAAAGTCCTCGTCCCAGATGTCGGTCCCCGCCCAGGGCTCGGTCACCGCGCCGCCCCATAAAATCGGCTCGCCCCGCTTCTCAGCCTGAGCGACAGGCCGTATGTATTTTTCCAGAATATAGGCATCCAAAGAGATCAGACAGCAGCAAACACCGGCTGAGTGCACGCCGATGGTGCTGGCAATGCCCGCGCAACCTGCCGCAAGCTCTTCGGCCATTGCCGCCATATGCAGAACCCCCGCGCCTATTCCCTCAAACGCCTCGGGAATGATCAGCGAGAAAAAGCGGTATTTGCAAGCCTCTTTCATTATGTCCCAGGCAAAATAGTTGTGGTCAAATTTAACCTTGCGGTCAATTTCCACCGCCCGGGGCCGGATTATCTTGTCCGAAAACTCGCGCGCCTTTTCCCTGATCTCCTTCAACTTCCGGAAATAGGATGCAGGATACAGACGCGCAAGCTCGAAAAGCGTGTCCACTTCTCCCCAGGAAAAAGGAAAGTCAGAATAGGTCGGATTGGTTTCAAGCGCCGACTCGATGGAATCAAAGGCCGTTGTGGGCTCGGGCTTTAATTGATTCTCGCTCATAAAAAATCCTCCTTTTATTGCTTTCTTGCTCCCAGCGCCTTCCTAGTAAGGGGAAGCAGGAGCCTGCGCATCCATTCCGCCAGATGGAAGCTCAAAGGAACGAACCGGGTGCCCAGCTTGCCCAGCGCGGTGCATACAATTTCCCCCTGCCTCCGCTCGCAGGCCCGCACAATCTGCTCTCCTAACCTGGCCGGAGACTGGCCAAACATCTTGCGCGCCAGGTCAGGCGGGACCTTGAAATCCGGGCTCTGAATGTTTCCCTGGAACGCGGTTTTCACGAAATAAGGGTAGACACTGAGAAGACCGATGTTCTTCTCCCAGAGCTCCGGCCGGACACAGTCGGCGAAGCCCCACAGCGCGTACTTGCTCGCGCTGTAAGGGGCGGAAAGACCCATAGCCATACGGCCGGAAAGGGAATTCATTATAATGTATTGCCCTGAGCCCTGTTTAATAAAGTGGGGAAGGGCTGCATAGAAACCGTGAAGCACTCCCCAGAAATTCACATCCATCTGCCGATGCCAATCTTCAAGACTTACGTTTTCAACCGCGCCCAAGACACCGTAGCCGGCCCCCAGCATCATCACATCCAGTCTGCCGGTCAACTCGACTGCTTTGGCCGCCAGCGCCTCCATCTCTTTCCGGTGGGTCACCTCCGCGGGGACAATGTGCGCTTCCGCGCCTGATGCCCTGACTCGCGCCGCAACCTTTTCCAGCGCCCCCCGGTTCCTCCCGGAGAGCACCAGCCTGGCCCCTCGCCTTGCAAAGGCCACCCCGGTCTCTCCGCCGATGCCGCCGCTCGCGCCGGTAATGACCACGGTCATATTTTTCAGGTCCAATTTTTTCATCGCAACTCTCAAATCTCCTTGCCGCCGGCTTGAAACCCGCGCCGCTGCCGCATCATCCGTTTTTCCAGTCCACGAGCAGGCTCAGCACCATCATCCCGTCGTGGGGCATGCCGCCGAACATCCGCTCACACTGGCCCAGGGGAAAAACATTGCTGACGCCGCGCGCCAGGATGGAGTCCCGCAACTTGAGCCTCCGCTCCTCCGGATAGACACCCGCGGTGGACACGCCGTGATGGAGATATTTCAGGACATCTTGAAGATCATCCACCCGCCGCACCACCACCAGCCGGCACATAGGATGGTCCATAATATCGAACTCTCCCGGCATCACGACCACGCCCGAAGCAAAATCTTCCCCCCGATTATTCAGGAGCCAGGTGGCATCAAGATACTTGCCCCTTCGCATCCGCTTCAGCCGTCCCAGCGCGGAAGGCTCGACGAATTGCGGGGCCTTGCCGTCCCACGCGGCCAGAACTCTGCGCAGGGCTTCCGCGTATTGGTTGGCCTGTTCGGAGCTGCCTTCCACATAATGCACCTGCGAGGCAATGCAGGCCTTCTGGTTCCAGATCATAGTGTCGGTGGCAGACCGGACCGCTACGGTTTCCAAGTTGCCGGCAAAGACCTCTCTCCCGATCATGCTGATCCCATAGCGGGGGTTAAAATAGACCGCCCTGGTGAAAAGAGCCCTTTGCTGGACCGAGGTCACGGCCTCGGGAGCACCCCAGACCACGATCCGGTCAAAAGCCTGAGGCATGAAAAAGACTTTCTCAACACGCTCATCGCCGCCCTGCCAGTAGACGATCGAGAGATTTTGAGTAATGGGATGATCGGGCGCGGCGGCAACCGCGGCCAGCGCGAACAAGGCTCCGGGCAGGGTTGCGCCATATGGAGACTTGATGACGGCTGCAGATTTGGTGAGGATCGCCCGAAGCGCGGAGATCAAAGGGATGGCCGGGGCATTGCCCGCGGTGATGTGCAACTGGCGCGTGGGCAAGGCCCGGATCCGGGCTTTTCCCGCTTCAGCCGATTGATCAGGGAAAAGTTCTCCTGATAAAAGAGAGGCCAGACTAGGGAAAACCGCGGCGGAGACCTCAACCCAGCCGTCCAGGAATTGGCTTCCCGGTTTTCCCCATACGGAAAGCTCGTTCTCCACCATGGCCCGGGCCAAGCCGGGATCAAGCAACATCGGCAAACCGGCAAAGGCCCGATCCAGGTAAACATCCGGATGCTGGGCAGTTCGCCGCGACATTTCCAGCACCCGCTGGACTATATCCTGATTTTTTCCCACCACTTCTTTGACCGCGGCCAGGAATTTCAGAACCTCCGAGAATGGCATCGCATAGAGGCCGTGGATCAGCTTGTCAATGTTGCTTTCAATCAGCTCTCCTGCCGAGATGGGAGGCAGAACCTGATAAACATATTCCCCGGTCAACTTCAGGGTCTTCCTGTCGATTACCGGCTCGCGCAAAAGCTGGGCGGCACCAAGTTTGACATAGGTGGTATCAGGGGTCAGGTTTCGGAACGCGGCCTCGATCTCCGGCTTTTTGATTTCAGGGGGCATGACCAATTTGCCCTTGACCAGCAGGGGGACATGGATAACCTCGACGGTCTCTTTAGTGAATAAGTTAAGTTCCTCACATAATTTTTTCAATTGTTTATCCTCATGTCAGTCAGGTCCTGTTCAGGCCCGGACCGACGCCATAATGCCTCCGCAGCCTTTTATTTCTCTTCCCGGCGACCTGCCGACCTCGGTCAGGGCCGGGCCCTGGACTCCGCATGCACAGCTCTCGTCCTGGAGCCGAACATTGTCACCGCTGATGATGAAGCCGGGATATGAGAGGGCAAAAGCGTCCAGGAACCCAAAGGCCCCGCGGAGGTCCTTCCCCTGGAGCGGGACCAACTCCTCGTTAAGGATGATCGGCTCGATATGGGGAGGAAGATGGAACCGGCCGTAGTCGCAGCAGGGCATAGTGGCGTTGATTTCCGTCATTGAGTAGCCTTCCATAATCAGTTCTGGTAACACGGCAAAGGTCTCCGCAATCATCTTGACCAACGCTTCCTTTTGAATCTTTTCCCCTTCAAAGGTCTTCCAGCCGCCGCCGAAGAGGATGAAGCTCCCCGGTTTTAGGGCCAGCTTTTTGCCGCTTCCGCAAATGATCTCCACCAGTTCCTTAAGCTGGTAGGGAGCGCCGAAGAGAAAGACCTTCTGTCCCTCTGCCGTGGATTCCCTGAGCCGGCGTATGATCCTCGCGTAATTCTCCTCCTTTTTCCCGATCGTCCCGGCCTGGAAGGCCTGAAGCAGTTTCTGGTCCTCCTCACTCTTCGCGCCCCGCGTAATGCAGCGCAAGGCCGAGGCCGAGAGTTCTATATCATATAAAAAGGTGGAAATGCGGAACAGCCGGGCAAATTCCTGGGCAACCAGTTGAATCCCCATGTTTCCTTTCTTGAAGTTCAGGAAGATCCCGTCGAAGTCGGGGAGGCCCATCCTCTTGACGGCCCGGGCAAAGGTATCCGGGGAGAGGAGCTTGCCCATGGGCTTGAGGAGGATGTTCTGGAGCCAGGTGCCCAGGCCCTTTTCGATCAGAACCGGAGCGAGATAGCAGACCGGCGCGGTGGTGAAGAGGTACCAACTGGGTTTATCCCTGGGCACAAAGGAGAAGGCGCCGGTGGTGCCGGAGCTATAGGCCGGGATGATGCCGTGGGCGGTCAAGCGGTCAATCCAGTCGTCAATAGTCCTTACCCCGTCGGTGTCAATGGCGATACGCTGATGGAAGATACTGGAGAGCCACTCATTCATCCCGCGGAAATCCTTCCGGTCGAGCCAATCCTGATGATAGGACTTGAACAGGTCGTCGGTGGACATGAGTTTGCGTTTGATCGGTTCAATGTCATCCAGTTCACCGATCCCTTCCGCATGCGCGAGCTTCTGATAAATCGAAATCTTGCTCAGATAATGCGAATGGTTGATCAGGATGGCTTCGCGGCGGAGCTCCCGAGCTCGGTCCGGATCATATCCCCACTTCCCCGCCCAGGCTTGCGAGAGCTTGATCAGTTGCGTGTGTATTTCCTTGAGCCGCTCCCACCGTTCCGATTGCATAAGATGCCCTCCTCGTGCCCGACCCGCATTTCCCGATGATCTCCGGCTTTGTTTCTTATCATAACTAACCGTTTAGTTAACTATATCTGATTCTGAAAATGATGTCAAGTAAAAAATTATTTGGCTGGTCAATAATCTGCCAGTATTCTTTTTTATCGCCTTTTTAATAATTTCTGTTCTAAATTTGTGCCAAATTTTCGTGAAACTGGACTAAAATGGGCAGGATTTTCAGGATAATCAGGAAAAGCAACTAACCCGGTTTTGGTTTTAATTTCAGTAAGTTATTGGCAATTAAGGGCTTCTGCAATAACAGCGCGAGCGCGTCCTTAGTCTGACGCCTCTGCCATTTCCGCCATCCTCGCTTTGCCTTTCAAATCAACAAGTCAGCGCGATTTTCAAGGTTGTCCAAAAATAAATTTGTGCCCGGTTTGGGTCAAGCTTTCGCAACTGCCCTGCGCATTCCGCACATCATCTTAAAAAATGTTATCACACCGTTGGAAACATTCAAGTGTCTCATACCCAATGCCCAAGGCAGAGGCTTTTGTTGCTTAGCCGCGTGCTTAGTCCGCTTTTTCTCCGGCCAGTTGCTTCCAGGTGTTCCGTTTAAGAAAGCTTGAGTCGACATTAGACTCCATTTGCAGGAATTTTTTCCAGGAGATGGTGAACGCGAGCAAGTCATGTCCGAGCTGGCGCTTGATTTGATTTCGGGCTGAGAGGTCGGTCAGGCCCACGACCGCTCTCGGCTGTTTGGACTTTGCCTCATTAAAAGGGATGACGCCGATTTGATGGCATCCTGCTCCGCCGGGAAGAATCACATTCTCCATCCGATTCCCTTCCCCTTCAAAGTTGTAGAGCGTGACCAAGGCCGAGAGCTGGTCCGGGTTGGCCAGGAAAACAATGACGACCGGCTGGTCTTTTTGCGGATCGATGTCCTTGAGCGGCTTGAACACCACAAAGCGAGCGGGTATGTCCGTCACCGGCAGTTCCTTGACAAATTTTTCGGCAATCGCGGGGCTTTTAACATATCCTTCTCCGTGCAAAAGATTCTCCAGGCCCTCGGGCGAGAGCCAGCTCTTGAGCTTTTCCGCAAGGGCCCTGGTTTTCTCGTTATCAGGATTTCCGCTGGAAAGGAACCCATAGAAGCACTCAATGCCTCCGGGCCATTTCTCATAGACATTTCCGAAACCAAGCCCGACCGCGCCTCCGATGCATCCCGCGGTTTCCCGGTCAAACGCGGCTGTCTTTCCTTTGGCCGCGCTGGCAAGCATGTTCATCACGCATCCCCACCTGCCGGGCTTGAACTGGAGCGAGACTTCAGGCTTCTGGTCGGTCCAGAGGATTGCGACCGGCTCCAACCGGATGCCAATGCTTTCCACGACTTTGCTTTGCATTTTTTGACTCCTTTAAAAGGATTATGTTAAGATTTAGTCAGAGATCGCCGCTGCTAGTCAATTTAGCTGATTTGGGGGATTAGGCAAGGCGGTGGGGAGGGGTTATGCCTGACCAAATTATGATGGATATTCTTGACCATTGCCTTTACCTTGACGACAAAGCTGGGAAGGTGTATTCCAAGTTTTCCTCGCTGGCTCAGAAACCCGCGCTCAAAGATTTCTGGAGGGCGATGTCCGAGGACGAGCAAAAGCATCGCGCTTACTGGCAGCAGCTTAAAGACCTTGCGGAACAGGACCTGCTGCCCGAAGTGTTCGAGCAGCCCTATAAGATCAGGGGCGAGCTTGCCCTTATCCGGGCGAAAATCGACGCCATTTGCTCGGAATGCAGCTCGGCTAAAAGCGCCGCGGAGATGTTTATGCTCGCTTACCGGCTGGAATTTTTGCTCATCCATCCCGCAATCATTGGCCTTTTGAACTTTCTGGAGACCCTGCCCGCGGGAGAGTCTCCCAATGCGGCTTACAATTCACATTTGCAGAAGTTTATTTCGGGTTTGAGCGAGCACGGCCGGGAAAAGCCGGAGCTTGAGCTTCTGGCCGAGACCATAAGCCGGCTCTGGCGCGATAACCGGACCCTGGCATTGATGAGCAACATTGACCCGCTGACCGGAATCCTTAACCGCCGAGGGGTGTTTGACGCGCTTATCCCCCTCATTTACCTGGCGCAGAGAAAAAAGCTGAATGTGGGAATAATGATTCTGGACATCGACAGTTTCAAGGAAGTGAACGATAAATACGGCCATCTGGAGGGGGACCGGATTTTGATCTGGCTGGCCAACCTGCTCAAGTCCAGCCTCCGGGCCTCGGATGTGATCGGCAGATACGGCGGAGAAGAATTTTTGATCTATCTCTCGGATGTGGAGCGCGGCCATTTATTTGATGTCGCGGAAAAATTGCGCCGGCAGGTGGAGACCGAGAGCAGGGAAAAGATTCCGATCAAAGTGAGCATTGGCGTGTTCGGCGGAGTTCTGGATAAAGACCTGGAAGCCGACCTTCAGTCGCTGATCAAAAAGGCGGATGAGAATCTCCTGGCCGCGAAAAAAGCGGGCAAGAACAAGGTGAGCGTCGGCGGATAAACCTTTTCTGGGGTCAGAGCTTTACTTGTAGTTTAACTGGCGCATTTTGATTTGGAGGGTTTTGTTTTTTCCCAGCTTTGTTTCGAATCGTCGCACGCCCAGTGACACTGTTGGCGTAGAAACTCCAAGGTTTTTGGCGGCATCGCTAGTGCTGAGGCCGCAACCCTGCACCAGGTGATAGTAGGCCGCCAGGCGAGGGGGGAAATTGCGGCGTTTGCGCATCAGGTCCTTTACTTCCACTCCGAATAAACAGGCCACGCGCTTAAGCTCATGCTTGGCATCTATTTCTTTTCGTGCAGCCGCTGAGTATTGAGCAACATCCGCGACTTTGCCCGCGGGGCGATATTTTTTGACTAGTTTATCCACCGCCTCGCGTGAGCCGAGAATTATGCCGTTTTGCAACTGGGAGATGAAAGCGGGTTTCGCTCCGATCATAGCCAGGCATTCGGATCCATACCTTCGAATTTGCGCGGCTCTGCTTGAGCCATAGCCGGAAAGAATCGTATCCTTCTCAAGCCAGTTGAACCGCGATTTTACACTCATATAGTCGCGGCAACTCGACCACGGATATTTCGCGGGGTCGCGGACGATTCCGCCTCGCACCGGGTTCAGGTGGATATACATACTCAGGTGTGACCAGTGCGCTTCATCAACCACAAGAACCGAGTGGTATCTTCCCTGGAACAGATGCCCCGAGCGCCTGTGCCGCCAGTTGAAGCGCCCTGTATAAGTTGCGTTCAGCCATTGCATGGCCCTGCTCAAATTTGCCCGCGGGGTCTGCAGGAAAAGATGGAAGTGATTGCTCATCAGACAGAACGCAAAAATTTTCAGGCCGAAACGGTCTCGGGCCCTGCCCAGCAACTCAAGAAAAAATTTCTGATCACCGTCGTCCGCAAAAATGTTCTGCTTGTTGTTGCCCCGGACAGAGATGTGATAAACCGCATCTTCAAACTGTATCCGCCACGGCCGGGCCATGTTCATAGCCTATCAAAAAGCAAATTACCTGTCAAGCATTAAACTACAAGTAAAGCTTTGACCCCATTCTTATTTGCGGGGACGGGCGCCGGAAATTATAATCGATATTCCCAGCACCGCGGCCACGACCGCGAGCGCGGCTGCGGTGGGTATTTTGTAATAGTCCGAGATAAGCATCTTGGCGCCGATGAAAATTAGGACCACGGAAAGACCGTATTTGAGATAGTGGAACATATTCATTATTCCGCTCAGCGCGAAAAAAAGAGACCTTAAGCCCAGGATTGCGAACACATTGGAGGTGTAGGCGATGAATGCGTCGCGGGTGATGGAAAGCACCGCGGGGATGGAGTCCACCGCGAAAATCACATCGCTTGTTTCAATGACCAGCACCGAGAGAAAAAGGGGGGTGGCCAGCCAGCGCCTGCCGCGTTTGACGAAAAATCTGCCTTTTTCGAACTCGTGGGTGGCCGGCATAAATCGCTTGAAGATGCGGAGCACAAGGTTCTTCTCCGGATGAACCTCCTCGCCTTTCTGGAAAAGGAGCCGGATGCCGATCACAACCAGGAAAGCTCCGAAGATGTAAATCACCCAGTGCAGTTTCTGGATGAGAGCGACCCCCGCGAGGATAAAGCTGACCCGCATCACCAGCGCGCCGAGTATCCCCCAGAAGAGCACCCGATGCTCGTAGGATTTGGGCACCTTGAAGTAGCTGAAGATAAGCAGGAACACGAACAGGTTGTCCACGCTTAAGGAATACTCAACCAGGTATGCGGTCAGGAATTCAAGCGCCTTGTTGTAGTTTTCAAGGAAATAAACCCCCAGGCAGAAAAGCAGGGCAAGCGCAACCCACATCGCAGTCCAGCCCAGCGCTTCCCTGACCCTGATGATATGAGCCTTGCGGTTGATCAGGAAAAGGTCAAGCACCAGCATCACCACCACAAACGCCACAAATGCCAGCCAGAACCAGGGCTTTACCTGGATATGCGTCTGGTTCACCATCAACCCGCTCCCTTCTTCAGAGACCCTATCTTATCACAATTTACGGGTTGGCCAATGCAATATCTCCCGCAGTCTCTTCAAGACAGGCATCCTCATCTTTCGCTGGCGATGGGCACTGCCCTATTCCGAGGGCGAAAAAGCATCAGACGCGGGATGGGTTCGCGGGAAATCGGGTTCTTGCCCAACTGCTCCGGGTTAATCCCTGATTAAGAATTGAACCCGTTTCTTCTTGACATTTCCGGAAAAATCGTCTATTTTATGAATATGGGTTTCAAAATCTGAATCTAAATTCACGAGGTGTAAGAATGGGTCCTAAAGAATTGACCAGAAAAGAGCGGGAATATCTGGCTCGCAGGGATGAGATTCTGCAGGCCGCTTTGAAGCTGTTCTCGGAAAAAGGCTATCACCAGACCTCAATGAGTGAGATTGCCAAAGAGGCTGAATTCAGCATCGGCTCGCTTTACGGTTTTTTCAAGAACAAGGAAGAGCTTTTTTTCACCCTGATCAAGGGGGAGATAGAGGAGATCGAAAGCCGGGTGGCGCCGAAAATGAGCCAGGAAAAGGACCCCCGGAACAAGCTCCGGAGTCTGGCCGACTCCTTGTTCAACTACTTTGAGGAAAGGTGGCAGGCCTTCACTATTTTTACCATGAACCATCACGACTTTCCCGCAACCCTGAGCAGCGACCTGGGCAAAATGATCCACTCCAAACAGATGGATTTCCTGAAGACTTTAACCGAGATCGCCAACCAAGGCATAGAGCAGGGAATCTTCAGGCCGCTTAGGCCCGAGGAGATGGCCCTGGCTTTCCAGGGGTTGATCAACGGGTCAGTGTTTCTCTGGATCGCATCGGACCGGAACTATTCGCTCAAGGAGCGCATACCTGGCATTCTGGATATTTTTTATAGGGGGGTCTTAAAATCCTGAGGAGGGTGTTTTATGAAAAAACGGGCGCTAATCGTATCTCTGGCCGTTTTTTGCTTTTGCGGCCTTGCCCGGGCGCAGCAACAAGAACAGGCAAAGCCGCTCGAGCAGCTTGAGGCCCAGTCCCAGCCGGGCCAGACCGCGGCGGCTGCACACGGCCTTAGGCTCACCCTGGATGACTGCCTTAAACTGGGCCTGGAAAACAGTCCCCAGATAAAAATGTCCCAGGCCAATGTGGACTATGCAAAAGGCAAGGTGGTCAGCGCCAGGTCCGAACTCATACCCAAAATAAACGCCAGCGGGACCTATACCAGGACCAACATGCTGACCGATTTCAAGGTCGGGGAGCCGACTTATATTCCAACCAGTTATCCGATGGCAACCCCCAGCGGACCGCCTCTCCCTCCTGACCATCTCCACCTCGTGCCTATGGCCGGGTTTGAAATGACAAACGACCGGGAGGGCGATGTTTACAATATGAAGATCGAAACCACCTACCCCCTGTTCACAGGGTTTCGGACGACCGAGGCATACAAGGTGTCCAAGCTCGCGCTGGATTCCAGCGCGGTCAGCCTGAACCAGCAGAGGCAGACTCTCGTGTTCCAGATCAAGCAGACTTTTTACCAGACGCTTCTCGCGCAGGAGATGATAAAGGTGGTTGACCAGGCATACGCGACGATGGAAGACCATTACAAGCAGGTGACCGCTCTCTACCGGGAAGGCTATGTCAGCAACCTGGATCTGCTCCAGGTGGAGGCCGAGCTCAGCGCAATCAAGCCCCAGCAGATCCAGGCGCACAACAATCTCCAACTCGCGAAAGTGGCAATGGGTAATTTGCTCTATCTTGAGCCGGAAACCGAGTTCGATCTGGTCGGCACGCTTGACTATCTGCCCGGCGAGACCCCGGAACTGGACCAGGCGCTTGAGCAGGCGCGTGAGAACCGGCCCGAGTTAAAAAATCTCGCGCTCCAGAAAAAACAGGCCCGGTCCCTGATCAGAATCGCGCAGGGAGGATATTTGCCCACCGTGGCTCTTTTCGCCAACTACCAGTGGAACCGGGGACAGGACCTGCCTCCAAACGACACGGTCTGGGAGAAAGGATACCAGGCCGGCGTTAACGCAAGCATCCCCGTCTTTGACGCGTTCTACTCGTATGGCGAAACCAAAGCCGCGAAAGGCCAGTATCTGGAGCTAAGCTGGGCAGAGCAGGCAGCCAGGGCGGGCGTGGAAACGGAGGTCACCTCAAGCTACTTGAACATAATCACGGCCAAAGAATCGGTGGAAGCGCAAAAAGTTAATGTGCAGGCTGCGGAGAAAAATTTCGATGCGGCGGAAAGACGCTACCGGGAAGGATACACCAACCAGCTGGATGTGCTGGATGCGGAAACCAAGCTGACCCAGGCCAAAGCCGGATACTTGAACGCAGTCAGCAACTACCTGGTCGCCAAAGCCGCGCTTGACAAAGCGATGGGAACGGAGGCGGACGGAAAATGAAAAAAGTTACAATCGGATTTTTTATCACCGTATTCCTGCTCCTGGTTGCCATCGCCTGGGTCGGATATAGGCTGAAAAAAGGCAAGACCAAAACCGGGGAGCAGATGACTGAAGCAGCCGTGCCGGTCGTGGTTCTGGAGGTAAAAAATCAGGCCATAGAAGATGTCATCGACCTCACCGGATATATCGACCCCAAGGACACCGTCAATGTGACCAGCAAGATCGCGGGCAGGTTCACCAAAAAGGTGGTTGACAAAGGAACCGAGGTTAAAAAGAACCAGGTGATCGCGTATGTCACCCGCGAGGATGTGGGCGTGCAGTTTGAGCCGTTCGCGGTGCAAAGCCCCATCAGCGGCGTGGTGGCAAAATTTTTGTTTGACCCCGGAACTATGGTCAGCCCCCAGTTTCCGGTTGCGGTGGTGGTTGATATCGACCAGGTTGCAATCAAGACCAGCGTGATTGAGAAGGATTACGCCAAGGTCAAGGTCAGCCAGCTTGCAAAAATTTACACGGACGCCTACCCGGACCGCTGGTTTGAAGGCAAGGTATTCAAAATCGCGCCCACCCTTGACCAGGAATCCCATACGGCTGAAATCGAGATTCGAATCCCCAATAAAGACCATCAACTTAAGCCGGGAATGTTCGTCAATGTCTCTTTGGTCGTAGCCAGACACGAAAATGTGCCGGTCATCCCTAAAACCGTGATCGCCAAGCGGCTCGGCAAGGATGTCGCATTCGTGGTCAACGGGAATGTGGTTGATATGCGGGAACTGACCCTCGGATACTACGACCTCAATAACTACGAGGTGCTTAACGGCCTTAAGCCCGGGGAACTCGTGGTTGCGGAAAATCTTGCCATCATCCAGAACGGCATAAAGGTGAGCGTCGCCAGGAAAATAGACGGGGACCAGGCCAAAGAAGCGGAACAGGCGATACCCGCTCCCAAGGAAAACTAGGAGACCGATTATGGGCTTTTTCAGCTTTCCGGTCCGCAGGCCCGTAACCATAGTGATGGGAATGCTCATAATCCTGATCGTGGGCGGAATCTCGCTCTGGAAGATGCCGCTCGAGCTCATCCCGAAAATTACTTATCCCCATGTGCTCATAAGCTATACCTACGAGGGAGCCAGCCCGGAAGAAATTGAAAAAACCATTGCCCGGCCGGCTGAGCAGGCGATCAAGACCGTGTCCGACATAAAAGATGTCACCGCCACCGCCAGCGAAGGCATGCTTATGATCGACTGCGAGTTCAACTGGGGCACTGATCTTGCCGCGGCCAGCGTGGACGCCAGGGAAAAAATAGACCTGATTAAAAAATATCTGCCCGAGGGCGTGGATGATCCCATCATTATGCGCATCGATGTCACCGAGCTGCCTGTGGTTTATATGTATCTGGAAGGCGAAAACCGGAACATCTCCGAGTTGGGAGACATCGCGGACGATATCGTAGCTCCCATCCTCGAGCGCCTGCCCGGGGTGGCCACGGTCGGCGTGCTGGGCAAACAGGACCGAGAGATACACGTCGATGTTGACCGGGACAAGCTCAGGGCTTACGGGTTAAGCCTGGACGGGATTGCGAACGCTATCCGCTATCAGAACCTGGACCTGAGCGCGGGCAATATGGACATCGGAAACACCCGCTTCCGGATCCGGGGAGAGGGGGAATTTGCAAATATAGAGCAGATTCAAAACCTGGTGGTGGGCTACGGCATCAGCCAGGCCCGGATGCAATCAAACCAGATAGCCGCTCTTACCGGAATGGCCAGCCCGCTTGCGGGCACCGGCGCAATCAGTCCGGTCAGGATTAAGGATGTGGCCGAGGTGGTTGACGGACTTCAAGAGCCGACCGGAAGGGCTATGAGAGTCGATTATAAAGGCGAGCACACCGGAATCGGCATCGCGGTGATGAAAGAAACCGACGCCAACCTGGTCAATGTCGCGCAAACCGTGAAAGACGCCTTGCCCAAAATCCAAAAAGAGCTGCCCAAAGGAATTGAGCTGGGAATAAGTTTTGACTTCTCCGAGTTCATCACCGATTCCTTGAACGCGCTGGAAACCGCCGCGGTTGAGGGCGGCCTGTTCGCGGTCATCATCCTCTTCATCTTCTTGTGGGAGATAGTCCCCACTTTGATCATCTCCGTGTCCATTCCCCTCTCTTTGCTTTTCGCATTCGTGTGTATGTATTTCTCCGGCTACTCGCTCAATATTATGACCATGGGCGGACTGGTCATCGCGCTGGGAAAAGTGGTGGATGATTCAATCGTGGTTCTGGAGAACATCTACCGCCACATCCAGTTGGGGGACGAGCCTAAGCTTGCGGCCGAGGTCGGCGCCAGGGAAGTCGCGGTTGCGGACATCGCGGCTACCATCGTCGCGGTGGTAATATTCCTTCCCATCGTTTTCATCACCGGACTTTCCGCACAACTGTTTAGGGCCTTTTCCGGGACCATATTCTTCGCTCTTTTCGGCTCTTTGATCGCGGCCTTTACCGCGGTTCCCATGCTCTCAAGCAGGCTCTTGAGCAAACACACGCCCAAGCCCGGCAAAAAAGTCAGACACCCCTTCCAGCACATCCAGAACATTTATGTCTCCCTGCTGGGATGGACGCTCGATAATCGGGGAAAAGTTATGCTCCTGGCTTTGCTTGTGCTCGTGCTCACCGGGATGATGGTGATTCAGACCCCAACCGAGTTCATCCCCCGGCTGGTGGCCGGCATTTATAGGGGAAATATAAAGCTCCCGCTCGGAACACCCTTTGAGCAGACCTCCAAGGTGCTGAGCAAAATTCAAAAGCAGGTCGTGGCCAAAGTGCCTGACTTCACCAATTTCTTCATTATGATTGGCGAGACCGAAAAAGTGGAAGAGGCCGCGCGGCACGGAGGCGCGCAGGCCACCAACGAGACAATGGTGATTCTCAAGATGCAAAAGTTCGCCAAAGGCAGAAAAACCACGGACGACCAGCTCCGCCAAATCTGGAGCGGCATCGCCAGCGAGAACCCGGCCGCTGATGTTTCTTTCGCGGTGGCCGGCGGAATTATGCAGGGAATGACCAAGCCTCTGGTGCTCAAAATTTTCGGGGATGACATATCGGTCTTGAAATTCACCGCTGAGAATCTGAAGGAGAAGATAAAGAAGGTGGACGGCGTGCTCAATGTCACCACCTCGGCTGAGCAGGGAACACCGGAGCTGGTGCTCACCCTTGACCAGCGAAGGCTCTTCAACTACGGGATCGCAACCGCTCAGGCCCAAAACGCCATGCGCACCGCGGTTTACGGCCAGCTCGCAAGCAGATACCGCGAGGCCGGAAAAGAATATGACATAATGGTCCGGCTCAAAAGAGACCAGCGCCAGAACCTGAAAGACCTGGGAGAAATACCTCTGGCATCGCCTATGGGATTCACGGTCCCGCTCAAGGATGTCGGGGAGTTCAAATACTCGGAAGGGCCGGGCAAGGTCGTGCGCGAGAATTCAAAACGGGTGGTGACCATCGAGGCTGACAAAACCGACCGGCCTTTGAGCGAAATCAAAGACGACATCGAAGCAATCCTGGCTTCTCACGCGTTCCCCGAAGGATACTTCTGGGGATGGGGAGGGGAAATAGAGCAGCAGGGAGAAGCCTTCAGCGACTTGGGGATTATGTTCGCGCTCGCTCTCCTGCTCGTGTATATGGTGCTCGCCGCGCTCTATGAGTCTATGGTCCACCCGTTCACCATCCTCGCGGCTGTGCCCTTTGCCTTCACCGGAGCCATCATCCTCCTCTACATCACCGGCATACCCCTGGGAGTGACCGCTTTCATCGGGATGATTATGCTCGTGGGGATCGTGGCCAATAACTCGATCCTCCTAATCGACTTCGTGCTCACCTATCACCGCCAGGGGATGTCCCGGAGAGAAGCCGTGATCCAGGCCGGCAAAGTGAGGCTTCGGCCCATCCTGATGACCGCGCTCGCAACCCTGATCGCGGTCGTGCCCATAGCCTTGGGAAGAGCCGAAGGCCTGGAAATCCAGCAGCCGCTCGGGGTGGTCGTGGTCGGAGGACTTTTCAGCTCCACCATCCTCACCCTCCTCATCATCCCTGTGGTCTATACCATCTTTGACGATGTCGCGGAAGATGTGAAAAACCTCGCCCGCAAAATTTTAAAGCGCAAAGCCGAACCCGCCCCCGAACTCTTTAAACAGAGCTAATCGCTGTCTCTAGGGGCGCAGACACTCTTGTCTGCGATTCGATTTGACAAGCATTCTTTTTCTGCCATAATTTCTCCATAAAGGTTTTCACTGCAGTTAATCCCAGCCGAAGTCGGGCTGAAACAAGAATCGAGGAGCTTAATTGAAAATTGAAGCTCTGACCCGTAAATCAGAAAAGGATCTATCAGAACAGCATCGGTTAATAGGTTTCTTTGATATCCTTGGCTTCAGAAACTTTGTTCTGGATAACCCATTAAATGATATAATAGATACTATGCATAAAATATTTGACGCAGCTTTTAGGACTACAATAAGACATGATATAAGAAAAATAGGTTACGATGGTTTTTTTTTGAAAAGTCGGCTAGGCCTATATGATAAATACAAAAGAAGATATGTTTTGATGCCTGTATTGTCATTATTTGAAAAAACAACCAAATTCAAATTTGTAATTATGTCAGATAGTATAGTTATCTACTCCCCTCCATTGAAAAGCACTGATAAAATATTCCCCACTCAGGTTAACACACTCATAAGAATATCTAGGAATTTAATTACACATTTTTTTCTTATGCAAATACCAATTAGAGGATCGCTTTCATTTGGTGAATATTATGCTGATCCAGAGAATGCCATCTATTGTGGAAAAGGGTTAATTGGGGCATATAATGAAACTGAAAATCAGAATTGGATGGGTATTACAATAACAAAGTCTTTGGAGAATTACCTGTCACCCTTACTCTTGACGCTAGAATTGTATCTTTCAAAAACTAGAGGGTTAAAGGCACACCTGTCCAAAATAAAGTTTCCTGAGCATTGAAAACTCCCTCGGTTTTTGGCAAATTAGTTTCGACCAAAAAACCAAACCAAAAACCAGAAGGGAGTAAGAAGATGATACGCTATGCCAGTCTT
>Ga0315280_10002334_pt1 | contig 30932 bp, 26 predicted proteins | sample YL17G06_40_MG_FD_203697 | JGI IMG/M metagenome (GOLD analysis project Ga0315280, IMG submission 203697) | Sediment microbial communities from Yellowstone Lake, YNP, Wyoming, USA - YL17G06_40 | ecosystem: Environmental > Aquatic > Freshwater > Lake > Sediment | place: USA: Wyoming | collected... | reverse complement strand
AAGGTGGGGGTGAATCGTGGGCCATCCACCCTCACCCGGCTCGCCGAGGGCTCGCCGACCTCTCCCTGCGAGGGAGAGGGGTTGGCACGCGCGTGGCCTATACCAACCAAAATGGAACATACCCTATGCAGCTGCTATCGCTCGTCACTGTCTACTCTCACCACCACCCGCCGTGTGCGCGGCCCGTCGAACTCGCACAGGTAGATCCCCTGCCAGGTGCCGAGCAGCAGCTTCCCCTGCTCCACGAACACCGTCTGGCAGAACCCCATCAGGCTCGCCTTGACGTGCGCCGGCGAGTTGCCCTCCGAATGGTCGTAGCTGCCGTCTTGAGGCACGAGCCGGTCCAGTGTCGCGAGGATATCCCGGACGACCGAAGGGTCCGCGTTCTCGTTGATGGTTACGCCGGCGGTCGTATGCGGCACGAATACGCGCGCAACTCCGCTGCGAATGCCGGAACCGCGAACGGCCTCCTGCACGCGCTCGGTGATCTCGATGAACTGCGTGCGGGCGCGGGTCGAAAGCGTAAACTGCTGCTCCATCGCTGCCTCCAGACGACGTCAGTTCGCGTTCGACACCCACCGTGCCGCTCCTTGCGCTGCCGGGCGCGTCCGGCATGCTCTATTGGAGCGCCAAGCACTCGGTTCGCCCGCGGCCGCGCCGGCAAAGGTGCTGCGCAGATAAAGAGCGAAATCAAGGGAACACGCGGGCTGCGTTGTGCAACTAACACCGCGGAACGAGCCCGCGTCCGTCGTTCCTATCTCGGCTTCAAGGAGATGTCTCATGCGAACCCTAACATTGTGTCTCGCTGTCCTGCTGGCGCTGTCGCTGGCGGCCGCAGCCGCCTTCGCGGCGGATGAGCCCTCGGCCGCCGCCGCAACGACCCCCAGCGCCGCGCCCGCCGTTGTCGAGGCTACCCCCGGCGCTCCGCCCGCCGTTGTCCAGATCACCCCCGGCGCCCCGCCAGCCGTCGTCGAAGCCATCCCCAGCACCGTGTCCAGCATGGGCGAGGCCAACGGCTCGCACTTCGACCTCAACCTCTACCTCAATATCCCGGAGCTCTTCCAGATGCTGGCGAAGGTCGGAGCCATTCCTCCAGAGCTAGCCGAGCGCGCGCTCGCCGCGAGCAAGGCCGAGGCGACGACCGGCGATGCCTCCACGTCCTACGTGAAGGTCGAAGCGCACATACGGATTGCCGAGGTCGCGCCGCTGCTGGCAGCCTTGCGCGGGGCGCGGTCGCGCAGGGTGCCCGCTACGGAGGCCCCGCCGGCAGCGAGACTGGAAAAGCCCGAGAAGCGATCGGCCGCCCCGCCGGCGAAGTAGCCCGGCGCGACAACCGCCGGCGGATTGCGGAGTGATGGGCGGAGGGCGAGCGGCGCCTGCCTAACTGCGGCGAGCCGTCTCCGCCGCCCATCGAAAGACTTCGCGGACGGCGTCGCGACGTTCCTCCATCACTCGCCGCAGCTTCGCGCGTGCGGCGTCGTCCGCATTCCAGGCTTCGACGATGGCGGCCGCAAGGCGCGCCTCATCGAATCGGTCAGTGGTCGCCACCGTCGGCAGCCCCAGGTCCGTCATGAGGGCCTGCACCTTGGGATCGTAGCTGACAGCGACGGGCATCGCGCCCCCCGTCGCGGCGAAGATCAGCGCGTGCAACCGCATCGCCACCACCGCTCGCGTTTGCCCCGCCATCGCCGCAAGCATCGGCGGCGTAAGCTCCTTGCCGGCGACCAACCCATCCACCGCGGCCGCCAGGGCCGCGCAGGCTGCGTCGTCCTGCGGTCGCTGCATGGGGAAGCAGACCACCTGCCAAGGCTGCCCCAACGAGGCGGCTGCTTGCCTGATCGCCGTGGCAAGCTTCGGCAGCGATCCATCGGCCTGCCCGCGCACGCGCCACGTTCGCGGCGCCACGGCCAGCACCGACGCCGGGACGCCGATGCCAAGGTCGCGCCACGCCTCGGCGACCCGCTGCGGGTCGGCCGGCGGCATGGCGAGCGAGAGGTCGGCCGCCACTCGCACAGGTGCACGCGCCACGCCTAGCCGCTGCAATTCGCGCGCCGATCCCGAATCGCGCACCGCGATTCCCTGTACCCGGTTCAGGCAGCGCCGCACCAGCGCCCGCAGCCAGCGCCGGCGCAGCGGGCCAATGCCCTGGCCTATCGCCACCACCGGCACGCCGGCGCGCAGGGCTTGGTGCACGATCCACAGGTAATAGAGGCACGACCGCGCGCTGGTTACGTCCTGAAACAGGCTGCCTCCACCGCTGATCAGGAGACTCGATGCGCGCAGCTCGCGCCGCAGGCTGCGCACGTCGGTGCGGCCGATGCTGCGCACGCCGTGCGTCCGGGCGGTCAGGCCGGGCCGCCGCGAGATGACGACGAAATCCACCTCTCCCGCGGCCTCGCGCATGCCGGCGATGACGCCCGCGAGCATCGCCTCGTCGCCCGCATTGCCGGACCCGTAATAGCCCGATACGATGACTCGCACCAGTCGGCTCCAGGGGAATAGACTGCCGGGATAGGGCGAATACCCTCGCGCGGACCTCGTTCCCCTGGTGGGGCGCCGAGCCGCCGGCGCGTACGACGCGTGATTGCGCGCCGATAATTCGTGACGGCGCGAATTCGCACCGTGCGCGCCAGGCCGACTCGTTACGAATTATCAGGCTGCCGCCGCGCGGCGCGCCCGCGCACCACCAGCTTAACCTGCACCGGCCCCGCGGTCCACGTGTCGCTCGCCGCCCGCGCCGCCACCTGCACCATGCCTTCCCGGCTCTTGATCTGACGGATGACCTCAAGCAAGTCGGGGTAGGTGATCTCGCCCACCACCACATCCGGTCCCGGGAATGCGTTCTCTCTCGCCGTCCCGAGCCGCGCCGCGGGCCGCGCCATCACGCCCTTTTCCCGCGCTCGCCTCGACACTTTGCCGCGCAGGAATGCCACCAGGTCGAGCAGCAGCCCCGCCTGGTCCTTCGAGCTGTCAAGCGCGGTGCTCGCTAGCTCGTCGCCCTGGTGCAGGACCAGCTCATTGTAGAAAAGCTGAAAATCCACCAGCACCGTCTCGCCCCGCACGACATTGCCCAGCGACGACGCGCGCACGATGATGCCGCCCGTGGCCGCCGCGATCTCGTTCGCCATCGCCGTCAGCACCTGGTCCTCGCTTTGCGCCACCGCTTGGTTGACCGCCTCGTCCCACACCTGGCGCGATATGTCGATTGACCGCCCGCCCTCCTGCGCGCCCGCGCCCGCCGCGCTCGCCACCTGGTTCACCAGTGCCACGAAATCCTGAAGGTCAGCCCGTACCTCCGCCGCTGGCCGTCCGCCCGGCACCACCGCGGTTAAGATCTCCTCATTGGCACCGAAGATCACCGGCTGCGTCCGTATCACCTGAAAGGTCCGTCCGGCAGCCGACAGCCGCTGGCTCAAGTCCTTGATCTGCGCCTGGAGCTGATCCCGCTCGTTATACAGCCCGATCAATTCGCGCCCCACCCGGAACGCGGAGCGCGTCGCGTTGTCCAACTGCTGATTGACGTTGGCCAGTTCCGCCTGCGCCTCGGTCAGGTTCTTCGTCTCGCTGTCCAGCTTCTGCTGCGTCGCTGCAAGCGCGCTGCGGGCGCTGTCGAGCTCCTTCTGCTGCGCCGCCAGCTCGAGCCGGTTTCGCTCCAGCTCGGCGGTCACCTCGCGCAGGTGCGACGCCACCTCCTCCACTTTGGCCTTCTGCGCCGCCAGCTCGGCGATCTTGCGCGCCAGCTCCTGCGACACCGCCGCCAGCCGCCCCTTGGTCGCCGACAGCTCCTGCTTGCGTCGCTCGAGCTCCTTTCGCTGCTGGTTCAAGCGAACCGTCTGCGCCTCCAGCGCCGCGGTGGTGGCGTCGAGCCGCCGCCTGGCATCGGCGAAGTCGCGCTGCGCCGCCGTCGCCAGTCGCTTGCTGCGGCGGATGCCGGCTTCGAGGTCGCGCGCGATTCGCTCCAGCCGCTGGCTGCGCGCGCGCAGCGCCGCCGCATGCAGCAGCCCATCGCGCACATTCTGGGAGACGAGCATGGCCGACATGAGGGTGAAGCCCGCAATCAACATCCCGGCGATCACCGAGACCACTACCGCCGTGTAGCGCGGCCGCAGCCCGAACAGCGTCAGGCGCCGCCTCCCCATGCGACGCCCGATGACGTCGCCAACATAGGCGATGACGCCGCTGGCGATGATCAGCGCTGCGATGAGGAATAGCCCGTACCGACCCATTGACGTGCGGACCTGCGACCGCGTTCATTATAGGCGCCCGTCTTTGCCGCCGTCAAGAAATGCGAAACCGCGGGCGTGACCGCGAAGCCGGCGGCTGCGTTTGTAGCAGCGGCATGTCACCCATGGAAGGACTTGCAGCGTCAAGCGGTGTATACTATGAACCGCAGTTGGGTGACGCTCCGGCGTCACTCCGGAGTCGCGCGACGCGCGACAGACGGATCCCTCGGAGGTTACGATGAAACTCGGGCTATGCACTCCCGGCATGACGCGCCGGCGCCGGCTGCGCACGATCGCTGTGGTAGCGACGCTGGCGCTCATCGGCGCCGGCGCCGGTCTGCTCGCGGCAACGCAGGCCACCGCGCGCACGCGGTCCTACGGCAACCGCGAAGAGGGCGAGGTCGTGGTCAACGACGCGGTGGTGATGCGCATCCGCACCGCCGCTGGCGGCTACAGCGCCAGCGCGCGCGCCGAGCAGGTGGCGCAGCGCCTGAATAAGGCATTCGCCGAAGGCCTCACCTGGCGCGATTTCCGCGTCACCAATGTCAGCCGCGAAACTGCAATCGTGGACAGCCGTGGCCAACTCATCGTGACTGCCGACCGATTTCACGCGCAGGCCAATGGCACGACCCCGTTCCTGCTCGCCCGCGGCTGGGACGCGAACTTGGTTCAGGCTCTGGGCGGCGGCGTGGCCGCGGCAGCGCCGCCGCAGCCGGCGGCGTCTACGCCCGATGCCCCAGCGTCGGTAGCGCCGCCGCAGGCGGCGGCATCCGCCGCTGACGCCCCGGCGGTGGACTGGGAGAGCCAGGAGACCAAGGACGTCCCCATCTTCAGCATTGGCACCCCCGGCATCTCGCTGGGGTTGGCGCGGGTCACCGGCCCCAGGGTCGAGGTCGCCAGGGTCAAGGCCGTGGCCCAGATCGAAGCCGAGTTCAAGAACATCTTGCGCGCCCGCATCTTCATCCCCGTCTCCAGCATCAGCACCAAGATCGATCGCGTGCAGGGCGTCAGCGTCGCCGGGTTGATCGACTACAACATCCCGTTCTGAGCCGGGCAGCGCGCGGCGGGCTTATGGTGGCGCCAAGCGCGCGCCGATCGCCCGCGAGCAATCGAGCCACAGGAGAGATTGATATGAAAGCTTCTCGCACCCCCGTCGCGCGTCGCGCGACGTCGGAGCGTCACCCAAGCGTCGCCCAGTTCAGTCGCCGCCTGATCGCGGTCGTGCTTGCGGTCATTTTGCTCGGCATGGCGAGCGGCCTTGCGGTTGCCCTCGACATCGGCAGCGTGGTCAAGCTCATCGGCATCGGCGCGGCCGTGCAGATGTTCGCCGGCGACATCAACTCCTTCATCAACAAGACCCTGGGCGAACGCGGCGCCGAGGCCAAAGGCGCGACCAAGGTCGTGCCCATCCTGTCGCTGGGCGCGGGAGGGTTCGTCGGCGCGGCCCAGGTGGTCGGCGTGGCCGACAAGGTGCGGACGGTCAAGGCCGTCGCGCAGGTGGAGCTGAAGATCCTGGGCCGGGTGCGCGGGCGGGTGCTGGTGCCGATTGCGACCGAGTCAACCAAGAGCATCAAGGGCGTCTCCGGCGTCGGCGTGTCCGCAATTCTCGATTTCAAACTCTGATTCGCCCACAACCACAACATGAGCCTGCCAGAGCCACGCCTCGATCTTGAAGGGGAGGCGAGGGGCGCGTGGGCCGGCGCCGTGCTCAATCCCGAGACGGCGGTGGCTATCTTCCGCACCACCTTCGTCGCCAGCGTGGTGATCGCGCTCTGGCTGCGCGGCCGCGTCTTCGATTTCCTCAATCCCGCCTACGTCGTCAGCGTCCTCGTCGGCCTCTACAATGTCGCGCTCCTCGTCATGTACTGGAAACATCGGCATCTCCCCTTTCGCGGACCGCGCCAGTTCATCCTCAGCCTCGATGTCGTCTTCGTCACGCTCTGGGTCGGCCTCAGCGGCGATCTGGGGCCGATCTTCTTCCCGCTCTACTACGCGCTCGTGGTCATCGCCGCGCTGTGGTTTGGTATCCTTGGCGCCGCTCTGACCTCGTTCGTCTCCGCCGGCCTGTACATCGCCATCCTCGCCGCCGGCCCCGACGCGCAGACCAACATCCTCGCCGCGCTCACCGAGAGAGTGCCCTTCCTCTTCGTCGTCGCCTTTCTCGTCGGCTTGATCGCTGACGCGCAGAAGCGTGACCGCCTACAGCATGAGCTCACCCGCGCCATGCTGCGCGAGTATCAGCAGCATCGCCGCCTGATGCAGGACTTCTACGATCTGGTCGCCCCGCAATCCCTTGCGTCTGCGGTGGGACTCGACATCGGCGTCGGCTTTCGCCCCGCCCAGCGCATGGGCGCCGGCGACTACTACGACCTGCTGCCGCTGGAGGATGGCCGCTACGGGCTGTGCGTCGCCGACGTCTCCGGCAAGTACGGCGCCGAGGTGCTCAAGGTGCCCGTCGTCAAGTACGCCCTCAAGGCTGCCGCCTCGCTCGAGCGCCGGCCGGCGCGCATCCTCGAGCGGGTCAATGAGCTGGTGTTCGATGAGCTTCAGCCCGACCGCTTCGTGACCATGTTCTACGCCCAGGTCGATCGCTGGACCGCGGAGGTGCTCTACGTCAACGCCGGCCACGATCCGCCCCTGCTCATTCACGCCGACGGCGCCGTCGAGACCCTGGAGTCGGGCGGGCTCGTGCTGGGCGTGCTGCGCCAGGCGCGCTTCGACGAGGGGCGGGTGCGCCTGGCGCCGGGCGACGCGTTGGTGCTCTATACCGACGGCGCGGTTGAGGCCCTCAGCGCCGCCGGCGCCGAGCTCGGTCCGGAACGGCTGCGCGAGATCGCCCGCCAAGCGCTCGCCGCCTCCGCGCCCGCCCAGGACGTAGCCCAACGCATCTTATCCCAGATCGAGGCGGTCGCCAAACCCGGCCAGCGACGCGATGATATCACCATCCTCGTCGCCCGGCTTACCCGCCGCGAGATACACGACGAGGTCAGCATCGATGGATCCATTGCGGCCTCGAGCAAGCCGGTCCAAGGCTGATCGTGTTGTGCCCGCGCCGATCAGACCCGCCCCGGCGTTTCGCGCTTGCGCGCGGCCCCGGCGTGAATCGCGCTCCCAATGGGAAGGAAAAGCTGGCAGGGCAGGGAAAGGGGAAAACCAGGCGGTTGAGACCGCCCTGTGGGAGCCCGGCTTGCCCTGAGTGGCTAGGCGGCTAGACCCTTTGGGCCGCCGTGGCGGCGGCGAAACCGCCTAGCCACCTGTGGCCGCCATGGCGGCAGGCAAAGCCTGCTTAGCCGCTGGCCTACGACCACTTCGTCCGCCGAAACGGAACTCCGTGGCCCGCGAAGGCGGGAGGCCCGCGAAGCAGGGACGCGGCTCCCATGTTGGGGCTGTTGCATAATCGCATATCGCGGGTCGGCCCGGAGGCCGACCCCTACGCCCGGGAGCGTAGATCGTAGGGGTCGGGTGGCTAGGCCGAAGGTCGCCATGGCGGTCGCCGAAGGCGACCTAGCCATTCCACCCCGACCCGTCAATTCGGGATTACGCAACGACCTCGTTGGGGCTGCCCACCGCATGGCGGCGTGGGAAGGTTACTACTGTGGCGTGCAAGCAGGCCTCGGCATCGGACGAGTCGGAGACTGACCCGCCAAGAGCACGGGTGGATGCTAAGGCTGTCATAGCAGACGAGGAAGACTTCGCCTGCCTCGGCTACGTCGGCTGCCTGCGCTACTGCCTTGAGCGGCGCGGCGAGAAGCGTTCGCAGACTTTCCTCATGGGCGTCTCCGGCGAAACCTTTCGCCTGTGCTACGATCGCAATGACCCCGAGCGCGGCCTCTACGTCGTCTTCCACAATCCCGTGCGCGCCGCCTGCGCCGCGCTCGGCTACGCCTGCGAGGTGATCTACCACCCGCAGCCGCAAGCCGCGATTGACGCGCTCGGCGATCTGCTCGCCGGCGGCGAGCGCGCCATCCTGCACGCCGGCGACGATTGGGTAGTGGTCGAGGCGCATCCGTCGGGCCCGCGCCAGGTCCGCGCGCGCTATAGCGATGGCCGCTTCGAGACCTGGTCATGGCCGCGCCTCGAGCAGGCGTGGGTCAAGGAACCCGGGCTGCTTGAGCTTGGACTTGAGGGCTATTATTACCTGACCATCGGGGCGCGAGAGCGCGAGCCCGAGGAGCGCGAGGCGGCGATGGGCTCGCTGCGCCGCGGCGTGCGCATGCTGCTGCGCCGGTCGCGTATCGATGGCTGCGCCGCAGGGTTGGCGGCCTACGAGGAGTTGCTCGACTCGCTGACCCGCAAGCATGCCAACGAGCTGCACCAGGCGCGCGCCGTGCGCAAGTTCGCCCTCTGGACCGCCCATCCGCTGGCCTATGTCCGCGGCTCGCGCCGCGCCGCGTCTCACTACCTACTCGCCGTTCAACCGCACTTTGACGACGAGACCAAGGAGCATCTGCGTAAAGCGTCGGATTTCTACCAGCAGACCGCACAGGCCCTGGCCGAGGTGCCAGCGATCGACACTCCGCAGGAAGCGGCCGGGAATGACCGCGAGTTGACCGGCGCCGAGCGCAAGCTCATTCGCGCTCTGCTGCCGCTGCGGCGGCGGGCCGCGCGCGCGCTGCGCCGCGCCCGCAAAACCGAAGAGCAGGCGCTGACCGAGATCCGCCGCGCCCTCGAATCCGCCGAGCGCCAGGACAAGGACGTGCGTTGATCGCTCATGCCACGACTGTGACCGATTCTGGTGGGGCAGGCGTCCCGCCTGCCCGTTGTAGGGCGGGGCTTCCTAGCCCCGCCGAATTCGGCGCGCGTGTGAACGCGCGCCCTGCACGGGCGCAGCCGAGACGGCTGTGCCACCATGCGATGCTAAGCGCCAGGCGGCACGCGTCCCAGGTCTTCTCGGTCACACCCGATGCGACGCGCACGAGACGCAGTGATGGCGGCGCCGAGGCTTCCACGGGCGGGGCAAGTTGATGGACGCGCGCGGCGGCGCCGCAGCGGAGGGTCCTGGCACAGTCCTGCTCGCCGTCGTGGCCGGGGGCGTGGCCTTTCCCTGCTGGCTGGTGGCCCCATTCGGCCCGGGGCCTCTCGGCGTTTCGGGCTTCTGGCCGAGCGCTTACCCGCCGACGATCGAATTCGTGCGCTGGGCCGGCGCGGGCGTGATCGGCGGCATGGTATCCGCGTGCATCGCGCCGCGGCGGCGGCGGTTCATCGTCCCGCCCCTGCTGGTGCTGCTCGAGATGGCGTGGCCGGTTTTCGTTTTCCTGATGGTGGGCGCCGGTGACGTCCCTGTGCCGCAGGGGACGTTTTCGGGCATGTCAGCCGGGGTAATCGTGGGCGTGGCGGCGGTCGCGTTCTGCCGCCCCGGGCTGCGGCCGGCGCGACGGTTTGCCACAATAGCGCTGGCGGTGGCGCTGCTGCTGGTGACGCCAGCGGTCTCGGCATGGCGCGGCAGAGCCGACCTCGTCGCCATGCGCGAGAGCGTGTTGCCGGCAGTGGCGACGCTGCTGCGCGCCGACGTGCTGACACTGGCGGCGCAGTGCGCCGCTCCGGAACGCGGCCAAGCCGCGTCAAAGACAAGTCCAATCCAGTGGATCGCGCTTCAGCGAAAGCTGTCGCGCGAGGGCTGCGTCTATTGGTCCGCCTATGGCGAGATGAGCAGCCCCAAGGCGCAGATCGCGCTGGAATGGCGCCATCCCAGCCCGTCGCAGGAGCGCATCGGCGGCCTGGAGGCGTTCCGGGCGGACGGCTTGGGGGTGCAGTTGGCCGCGCCGCCGTCTCTGGACGCCATCGAGCTTGACCGGCGACACGACGCAGACGAGGTGAAGCGAGTACTGCATTCAATGGGCGTGCGGCCGGAGCTGGCGGCGAGAATCGTCCTGCGCAAGCAACCCGAGGCCGCGAATTATTACGCCGTCGCCCGGTATCATGGCATCAGCTACGAGTTCGACTGGCACACCTTCGTCTCTTACCTATTCAGGAGGATGCAGTTCCCGGTTTCGAGTATGCTGATCAGGTGCAGCGGAAGCTATTCGGCCCCAGCGCGATGAGCGCGATAATGCTGCCCGCCGGCTGATCCGCGGCTGAACAAAGCTTGTTCAAGCTCGCATATCTGGTTGACGCCGGACGAGGGGACTTGACGCTCGCTATTAGCGGTTTGACAAGTCAATCTATTACGCGAGCGTCAATAAGCAATGCGTGACTTCCTGCGACTGCTGCGATACGCCCGCCCCTACACCGTGCGCATGGCGCTCGGCGTCTTGTGCGTCGCCGTGGTGGCGCTGACACACATCGCGATGCCGCTCGTGACGCGTTTCGTGTTCGACGGCATCATCGGCAGCCACGGCCGTCCGGTCACGGTGCGCCTGCTCGGGTTCGGTGTGACCACGACCCCGTTGCTCATGCTCGACCTCGTGCTGGCCGCGGTGGTGACGCTCTACACCATTCAAGGCGCGGTGTCGTTCGCCCGCACCTACCTCATGAGCTGGGTCGGCCAGCGCGTGCTCTTCGACATCCGCAACCACCTCTTCCAGCGCCTCCAGGAGCTGCCCATGCAGTTCTACCAGCGCCGCGGCACCGGCCTGCTCATGGCCCGCATCACCGGCGACGTCGACGCCATGGGTGGCATGATCACCTCCAGCACCATCGACCTCTTCACCAACGCCCTGATGCTGGTCGTCATCGTCGCCATTCTCATCAAGTGGGATTGGAAGCTCGCGGTCATGTCCTTCGTCGTCCTGCCGCTGTTCGCGCTCAACTATCATCTCTTCATCCGCTACATCCGCCGTATCTGGGTGCGCCTGCGCGACAAGTGGTCCGAGCTTTACGGCGAGCTGCACGAATCCATCGCCGGCGCGCAGGTGGTGAAAGCCTTCTCCCAGGAGCGCTACGAGAAGCGCATGTTCTTCCGCAGCATGCGCGAGACCTACGGTCACAGCGTTGACCTCGCCCGCGCCGGCACCCTCATGGGCGGCATCTCCCAGCTCCTCGCCGCCCTCGGCACCGCCGTCATCCTCTGGTACGGCGGCAGCGAAGTCCTGCGCCACCACCTGACCATCGGCCAGCTCGTCGGCTTCATGGGCTACCTCGGCATGCTCTATTCGCCCGTGGTCACCCTCAGCACCAGCAACGAGATCATCCAGCGCGGCCTCATCTCCGCCGAGCGCGTCTTCGACATCATCGACGCCCGCTCTACCGTCAAGGAAGACCCCGACGCCAAGCCCATGCCGCCGGTCAAAGGCGAGGTCGTGTTCGACCACGTCTCCTTCAGCTACGAGCCGGAGAAGACGGTGCTCGATGACGTGTCCATCGCCGTGCGGCCGGGGATGGTCGTGGCCCTCGTCGGCCCCAGCGGCTCGGGCAAGACCACGCTCGCCAATCTTATCCCCCGCTTCTACGACCCGACCGCCGGCCACGTGCTCATAGACGGCGTGGACATCCGCCACGTCACCCTGCGCTCGCTGCGCAGCCAGATCGGCATCGTGCTTCAGGAGACCTTCCTCTTCAGCGGCACCATCAAGGACAACCTGCGCTACGGGCGCATGGAGGCCACCGACCAGGAGGTCGTCGAGGCGGCGATCATGGCCAATGCCCACGATTTCATCGTCAAGGAGCTATCTGAGGGCTATGACAGCGAAGTGGGCGAGCGCGGCCTGCGGCTCTCCGGCGGACAGAAGCAGCGCATCGCCATCGCCCGCGCCATCCTGCGCAACCCCCGCATCCTCGTCCTCGACGAGGCCACCTCCTCCCTCGACTCCGAGGCCGAGGCGCTGATTCAGGAAGCCCTGGAGCGACTCATGCGCAGCCGCACCACCTTCGTCATCGCCCACCGCCTCTCGACCGTGATGAAGGCCGACCTCATCCTCGTCCTGCGCGAGGGCCGCCTCATCGAGCAGGGCACCCACGAGGAGCTGGTGGCCGCCGACGGCCTCTACGGCCGCCTCTATCGCAAGCAGTTCAAGATCGCCGAGCCCGCCGACACGCAAGTAGATTCGCTGTTCAAGTAGGATTCTAGACCTCGAGCCGCGAATACGCTGCGCAGTTCGGTAGGGCAGGCGTCTCGCCTGCCCTCATATCGCAGCCGAGACGGCTGCGCTACGAGATATGTCACGCGCACAAAAACTGCTGACCGTCATAACGGTTGTCGGCCTCCTCGCCGCCCTCTATGCCGCCGCTCTGCGCTGGCGCGTCGAGATGGCCAACCGCCGCACGGCCCTCATCCTTGACTGGAAGGACGCGCAGGCCCTCGCCGCCGCCTCAGGCGTCACCACCCGGCAGGCCCTCGAGCGCTTGCGGGCCGCCGGCGCTACCGGCGTCGCCCTCAGCGAGGAGCACCTGCCAGACCTCGCCGCGGCCGGCCGCGTCACCGTGCTCTCGATGGAGGCCGCCGGCCTCGGCCCGCCATCCGCCGATGAGATCGCGCTCTCCGCCCTTGACGCCGCCACCGCCGACCGCCTGCGAACGTACCTCGCGGCCAAGCTCGCGCCGGGCGACCTGCTGCCGACGCCGCGCGGAACCTCGCCGCTGCTCATCCCGGTTCGCGCCGCGCCGGATTACCTTGAGAAGGTCGGCCTGGGCTGGCCGGACGAGGCGCCAGGTATCGTCGCCGACGCCGGCATGACCGTGGCCGCGCGGATCGATAACTATCCAGGTTTACCCCAGGGCGCGATCACTTTCATGGCCGCGCAGGCTGCCGCGGCGGAAGCTAACCTCGTCATCTTCTCCGGCGACCAGGTTCTGGGATATCCCGGCCTGATCGAAGAGACGGCGCCGGCGCTGCGAGCCGCGCGTCTCGCTTACGGCTCGCTCGAGTTGGTCAAGCAGTTAGGCGACGATCGCCTCGGCTATGCCCTTGACGGCGACCTGGTGCGCGTTCACGCCATCACCGAGAAGGAGATCGCTGCCATGCGGCCGGAGATGGCCATCGCGCGCTACGCGCGGGCGGTGCGCGAGCGCGGGGTGCGGGCGTGCTACGTGCGCCTCTTCCTTGCCCCGCGCAACGATGCGCTCGGGTTCAACGAGGAATACCTGCGCGCACTGGGCCGTGAGCTCTCGTCCGCGGGCTACAATCCGGGCACGCCAGCACCGCTGGCGCCGGTTGCCGTCGGGCGGCCGGTGCTGATAGTCATGGCGGCAGGAACGGTGGCTGCGGCAGTGGTCGTGCTGGCGGCGGTCGTGCCGATCTCCGCCTGGCTCGCGTATCTGCTGTGGATCCTTGGCACTGCCATCGGCGCCGGCCTATTGACGGTGGCCCCGCATTTCGGGCGGGCGGAGAAAGCTCTGCTTGCCGCCGTCGTCTTTCCGAGCCTGGCGCTGATAGTGGTGGCGCGCGCCGCCCATCGCGGGCGCGCCGCACGATCGATCTCATCCGCCGGCCTGGTTACGCGCGCCGCAGCGTGGCTTATCGGCGCGACGGCCATCTCCGTCGTCGGCGGCATTTTCGTCGGTGGCTTGCTCACCGAGCGGCTCTACATGACCCAGGTTCTTCAGTTCCTGGGGGTCAAGGTTGCGCTCGCGGCGCCGGTGGTCGTCATTGGCGCAGTCTGGATTTTCGGCCTCTATGCCGAAAATGATTGGGCATCATACCGGCGCCGCGTGCAGGAGAACTTCCGCCGCTTGTGGAACCGACCGCTCTATACCTGGGAGGCCGTGCTCGCGGTGGCGCTGGCTGGCGCGGCGGTTCTGATGCTGGTGCGGTCGGGCAATCAGCCCGGGATCGAGGTCTCGAGCATCGAGCTGCGCGTGCGCGGCCTGCTGGAGCAGGTGTTCTTTGCCCGTCCGCGCACCAAGGAGTTCCTGATCGGGCACCCGGCGCTGATGCTTGCCGTCGCCATGGCGCTGCGCGGGCGCACGCGCTGGGTGCTGCTGCTGCTGCTGCTCGGGGCGATGGGCCAGGCCTCGGTGGTCAACACCTATTGCCACCTGCACACGCCCATCTTCTTCTCGCTTCTGCGCAGCGCCCATGGGCTGTGGGTGGGCATCGCCATCGGCGCGATCGTGGTCTGGGTCTGGGACCGACTGCGCGGCGCCGACCCCGCTGAGCGGCCGGCCTGAGGCGGCAGGCGCCTGCAACGACAAATAGCCGACGAAGATGCATGATTCGCCAGGGGCGGGTCGGGTGGAATCCGACCTCTACGGAGTACCCTCGCCGGCGTAGGGGTCGGCCTCCTGGCCGACCCGCTCCCCATATTCGCGGCTGACAGCGCCGCACAGGGAGCTGAGACATGCTATATTTCTTTGCCTTGGCACTGGCCACCGGCTTCGGGGTCGCCCTTGCGGCGTTCGGCGGGGCGTTGGGCCAGGGGCGCGCCGTCGGCGCCGCGCTGGAGGGCCTGGCGCGGCAGCCCGAGGCCGGCGCGCGCCTGCTGACGCTGCTCATCATCGGCCTGGCCTTCATCGAGTCGCTCACCATTTACGCGCTGGTCATGTCGCTGCTGCTGTGGCTCAAGCTGCCAGCCCCGGCGGACGTCATGACCCTGCTCAAGCCGTAGCCGGTCTGCTGCGGCCTAACCCGCGTGCCTTCTGAGATCGGCGCGGCGCGCTCGGGCGGGCTAATCCCTGATGTTGGCTGTGTCCATATTCACTGCGCTGGGCCTTAACCCCGCGGTGCTGGCGCTCCAGGCGCTGGTGTTCCTGGCGCTGCTGGCGGTGCTGCGGCGCTACCTGTTCGCGCCGGTGCAGCGCGTCATGGCGCAACGCGAGCAGCAGGTGCAGAGTCACCTCGATCAGGCGCGCGAACATCAGGAACAGGCCGAGAGCCTGCGCGCCGAGCTCCAGCATCGCCTCGACGCCATCCAGGAGGAGGCCCGCCAGCGCCTGCGCGAAGCCGCAGAAGAGGCCAAGCGGGCGCGCGACTCCGCCCTCGTGGACGCCCGCGAGCAGGCGGAGAAGATTCTACAGCGCGCCGCCTCCGAGATCGACCTCGAGAAACGCAAGGCCATCGCCGACCTGCGCGAGCAGGTGGCGCAGCTCGCCCTCACCGCCGCCTCCAAGGCCATCCTCGATGGCCTGGATCAGCAGGCGCAGCGCCAGGTCATCGATCGCGCCATCGCTGGACTGGAGCAGCAGCAGTGACGGAGAGCGTGAACATCGGCAAGCCGGTTTGGCCGCATTATTGCTGCCCCGCGGCTGACCCTGACCAGCGCATGGAGCGCGGGGGATGATCTACCGCCGCATAGCCCGCCGCTATGCCGTCGCGCTTTTCGCCAGCGCTGCCGAGCAAGGGCTTGTGGATGAGGTCGAGCGCGACCTGGAGGCCGCAGGCGCGGTGGTAGCCGCCAACGCCGAGTTGCGCGCGGCGCTGCGCCACCCCGAGATCCCGATCCAGCGCAAGCAGGAGATCGTACAGTCCGTCTTCGCCGGATTACAGCCCGTGTCGGTGACCTTCCTGTCACTGCTGGTCGAGCGTCGGCGGCAGGACTACCTCGACCAGGTTGTGGACGAATACCGCAAGTTGGCCGACGAGGCGCGCGGGTTGGTGCGGGCCGCGGTCACTAGCGCCGTCGCTATGACCGACGAGCAGCAGAAGCGCCTGCGGGGCGCGCTCGAGCGGCGCACCGGCAAGCGGATCATGGCGACCTATGCCGTTGACTCATCCCTGCTCGCCGGGCTAATCGTTAACATCGCCGAGAGCGTCATTGACGCCTCCGCGCGCGGCCGGCTCGATAGGATGCGCGAGCTGCTCGCCGCCGCGCGCTACCGTGGCCTGGGCGCGTGAACCCCCTCTCCCTTCCAGGGAGAGGGCTCGGCTGAGGGTGTAGTCAGCAGAGGTTGTTGCATGATCCTTCGCGTACGGGTCGGGGTGGAACCCGACCCCTACGACTCAGGCCGGCGGACGTAGGGGTCGGCCTCCTGGCCGACCCGTGCTGGGTCAAACGTGTAGCCCACCATGCGAATCGAACCAGACGAAGTCAGCTCCGTAATCAAGGATGAGCTCCGGCGCTACGGCGGCGAGATCGAGACCGCTGGCGTCGGCACCGTCATCCAGGTCGGCGATGGCATCGCCCGCGTCTACGGCCTGGCGGGGGCGATGGCCAGCGAGCTGATCCAGTTCCCCAACCAGGTTTACGGCCTCGCCCTCAACCTCGAGGAGGACAACGTCGGCTGCATTCTGCTTGGCTCCGATGTCGAGATCAGGGAGGGCGATACTGCCCGCACCACTGGCCGCATCGTGCAGGTGCCGGTGGGCGAGGCGCTGGTCGGCCGCGTGGTGGATTCCCTGGGGCGACCGCTTGATGGCAAGGGCGCTATCGTCAGCGAGCGCACCCGCCCCATCGAGACCGAAGCGCCCGGCGTGATCGACCGTCAGCCCGTCAAGTATCCCCTCCAGACCGGCATCAAGGCCATTGACGCCATGACCCCCATCGGCCGCGGCCAGCGCGAGCTCATCATCGGCGACCGCCAGACCGGCAAGACCGCCATCTGCGTTGACACCATCCTCAACCAGCGCGATCAGAACGTCTATTGCGTTTACATCGCCATCGGCCAGAAGCAATCCACCGTCGCCCAGGTGGTGGACATCTTCCGTCGCCGCGGCGCGCTCGAATACACCACGGTCGTCAGCGCCACCGCCGCGACCCCGGCCCCCATGCAATATATCGCCGCCTATGCCGGCTGCTCCATGGCCGAGGATTACCGCGACCGCGGCAAGGAAGCGCTGGTCGTTTACGACGACCTGACCAAGCACGCGCAGGCCTACCGCGAGGTCTCGCTGCTGCTGCGTCGGCCGCCCGGGCGCGAGGCATATCCCGGCGACATCTTCTACCTCCACGCCCACCTGCTGGAGCGCGCGGCGAAGCTGTCGGACGACAACGGCGGCGGCTCGCTGACCGCGCTGCCGGTGATCGAGACCCAGCTCGGCGACTACTCGGCCTACATCCCGACCAACCTCATCTCCATCACCGACGGCCAGATCTACCTCGAGAGCGACCTCTTCTCCGCCGGCATCAGGCCCGCGATCAACGTCGGCATCTCGGTCTCCCGCGTCGGCGGCGCGGCGCAGATCAAGGCCATGAAGCAGGTCGCCGGCCGCCTGCGCAATGACCTCGCTTACTACCGCGAGCTCCAGGCCTTCACCAAGTTCGCCACCGAGCTCGACAAGGCGACGCGCGACCAGCTCGACCGCGGCGAGCGCATGACCGAGCTGCTCAAGCAGCCGCAGTACCAGATGATGCCCGTTGCCGACCAGGTCATCTCGCTGTTCGCCGGCACGCAGGGGTATCTCGATGATGTCGAGGTCGCCCAGGTGCGCGAGTTCGAGCAAAAGCTGCTCGACTTCGTGCACGAGCAGCACCCCGACCTGCCGCGCCGCATCGCCGAGAAAGGCGAGCTCGACGACGACACCACGGCAGCCCTCAAGTCCGCAATCGAAGAGCTCAAGCGGCTGTCTGCCGCGCGGTGAGACAGCCTGTGGGTCGTCCGGAGGTGTGGCCTGTCGCCTCGGACGCCTGATGGAGGATTCCGCCATGAAAGCTATACAAGAACGATACGTCATCGACACCGCCGGTAAGAGAGTGGCTGTGATCGTGCCAGCCAAGCGCTACGAGCGGCTGATGGAAGACCTGCACGACCTCGCTATCGTTGCTGAACGGCGAGAGGAGGAGCCAGTGAGCTTCGAGCAGTTCAAGCGGCGGCTCAAGCGAGATGGGCTCCTATAGCATCACCTTTAACCGGGATTATGCATATCGAGCGTGACACGCTCACCCAACGGGTGATGTCACCCCGAGCTGTGCGGCGCAGTGCGCCGCTCCGGAGCGCGGCCATGCCGCGCCGGCGAGGGGGCCCCTACCGGGGTTGCTGAAGGGGCGATAGGGGACGCCTTCGTCCGCCGAAGCGGAACTTCGTCGCCCGCGAAGGCGGAAGCGGAACCGCCCACTTCGCCGAAGCGCAGCCGAGACGGCTGCGCTACCGATCGTGCCGTAGGGCAGGCGTCTCGCCTGCCCTACGGCTACTGAATCGTCGCCCGCGAAGGCGGATTCCTCGCGGAGTCTACCCTGAGCGAAGCCGAAGGGCTCGGAATGACATTTTCCTTGCCCTACGCATAATCCGGGTTTAAGCCCTCAGTCGAGGGAGACTTGCGCAACCTCCCGACGCCCGTCGTGGCTCGAGTGCTCCGGAAGATAGAGGGCCTGAAATCGAATCCGTTCCCGCGAGCGGCGATCAAGTTATCGGGCGCCGAACGACTCTATCGCATTCGCGTGGGGGAGTATCGCGTGGTGTATGAAGTCGACGCGCGGGCCCGCGAGGTGATCATTCATTACGTTCGCCACCGGCGCGATGTCTATCGTGGGCTGTGACGGCGCCGCGGGTTGCTTCTAGCAACGTCGATACGAGCAACTTCGCCATGCTCTCCGTCCGTGACGTCAAACGCAAGATACGCAGCGTGCGCAATATCGAGCAGATCACGCGCGCGATGCGCACCGTCGCCTCGGTCAAGCTGCGGCGCGCCACCGCCCGCGTCCGCGGCGCCCGCCCCTATGCGGACAAGATGGCCGAGATGCTCGCCGCGTTGGGCACGCTCGATATCGAGCATCCGCTGCTCGAGCTGCGGCCGGTGCGCACCCTGGGGGTCATCCCCATCAGCGCCGACCGCGGCCTGTGCGGCAGCTACAATGCCAATGTCATCCGCGCCGCCGTCGCCGCGGTGCGCGGCGCGCGCCGGGCGGAGTTGATCACCGTCGGGCGCAAGGTCAGCGACTTTGCGCGGCGCGCGGGTTTCAGCGTGCGCGAGCGACTGTCGCCGCGCGGCGACGAGCCGGGCTTCATGGATCTGGCGCGCGTCGCCGACGCGGCCGCCGCCCTCTACGCCGCGCGCGAATGGGACGCGGTGGAGATCATCTACACGCGCTTCGTCAGCGGCATGCAAGCGCCGGTGGTGTCCGAGCGCTTGCTCCCCCTGGCGCCTCCGCCGGCGGCGCCGCCGGGCGAGTTCATCTTCGAGCCCGATGCGCCGGCGCTGCTGGCGGAGCTGCTGCCGCGATATGTCCGCACCCGAGTCTGGACGGCGGTGCTCGATGCGGTTGCCAGCGAGCATGCCGCGCGGGTGGCGGCGATGGGCCTCGCCACCGACAATGCCGGCGAGCTCATCGAATCGCTGACCCGCCAATATAACAAGGCCCGCCAGGCCGGCATCACGCGCGAGCTGATCGACATCGTCGGCACCGCCGAGGCGCTGGCCTAGGAATGGAGCACGGGCACGCTTGCCCGTGAACCAGGAGCTGCGCTGCGCTCTGTCTGCAACGGAGTAGCATACATGCCAATCGGCGAAGTGGTTCAGATCATTGGCCCGGTGGTTGACGTGCGCTTCAAGCCCGAGCAGCTGCCGGAGATCTACAACGCCATCATCATCAACGACGAAGAGCACGGCCGCAGCCTCACCGTCGAGGCGGCGCAGCACCTGGGCGATGACCTCGTGCGCTGCATCGCCCTCGCCTCCACCGATGGCCTGCGGCGCGGCATGCCCGCGCAGGACACCGGCGCGCCCATCACCGTGCCCGTCGGCCCCGGCACCCTCGGCCGCCTCTTCGACGTCCTCGGCCAGCCGATCGATCATAAGCCTGCGCCCACCGCCGCCGCGCACATGCCCATCCATCGCGAGCCGCCCTCGTTCGAGGAGCAGGGCATCGCCACCGAGATCTTCGAGACCGGCTTCAAGGCGGTGGACCTCGTCTGCCCCTATCCCAAGGGCGGCAAGGTCGGCATGTTCGGCGGCGCCGGCGTCGGCAAGACCGTGCTGCTGATGGAGCTCATCCGCAACATCGCCGCCGAGCACGGCGGCACCTCCGTCTTCGGCGGCATCGGCGAGCGCACCCGCGAGGGCAACCAGCTCTACCTCGAGATGCAGGAATCCGGCGTCATCGACAAAACGGTCATGGTCTTCGGCCAGATGAACGAGCCGCCCGGCGCCCGGCTGCGCGTCGGCCTCACGGCCCTGACCATGGCCGAATACTTCCGCGATGCCGAAGGCCAGGACGTGCTGCTGTTTATAGACAATATCTTTCGCTTCGTCCAGGCCGGCAGCGAGGTCTCGGCGCTGCTCGGGCGCATGCCCTCCGCCGTCGGCTATCAGCCCACCCTCGCCAGCGAGATGGGCGAGCTCCAGGAGCGCATCACCTCCACCACCCGCGGCTCCATCACCTCGCTTCAGGCCATCTACGTCCCCGCCGACGACATCACCGACCCCGCGCCCGCCACCACCATGGCGCACCTCGACGCCGTCACCGTCCTCGACCGCGCCATCTTCGAGAAGGCGATCTACCCCGCAGTCGATCCCCTGCGCTCGACCTCCCGCATCCTCGACCCCGTCATCGTCGGCGAGGAGCACTACCGCGTTACCCGCCAGGTGCAGGAGGTGCTCCAGCGCAACAGGGACCTCCAGGACATCATCGCCATCCTGGGCATGGACGAGCTCTCCGACGAGGATAAGCTGATCGTCCAGCGCGCGCGGCGAATCGAGCGCTTCCTCTCCCAGCCGTTCTTCGTCGCCGAGGTTTTCACCGGCCTCGAGGGACGTTATGTGCGCCTCGCCGATACCGTGCGCGGGTTCAAGGAGATTCTGGAGGGCAAGCACGACGCCTTGCCCGAGCAGGCATTCTACATGATCGGCACCATCGAGGAGGCGGTCGAAAAAGCGCGCACCCTGGAGCAGCGCGCCTGAGCGCTGCGGCGCTGCCGTTCTCCTCTCCCTTACAGGGAGAGGACGGGTGGGGGTCGGAGCCCGCTGGACGTGACTCATGCGCAGCGCTGCAGCGCCTGCCGATTAAGAGCCTATCCTAAAAAGGGCAACTGTCACCCTGAGCGTCAGCGAAGGATCTTGGTGGAGAGTTGCGCCACGCTCGCAAGATTCTTCGGTGGCTAGGTCTTCGACCGCCACGGCGGTCGCGGGGCGACCTAGCCGCTTCGCCTCAGAATGACATTCAGGGCATCCCTGCAGGTTTTTGGGATAGGCTCTAACGCTACAACGTGACTTTCGGCAGGATGTGTACAGCAATGTGGCACAGCCGCCCTCGGCTGTGCGAGCGCCGCGCACGCGGCGCTGGATGACAGGCGAGGCTTGCCCGCCTCTGGTGGGGCGCCTGTCCCACATTCGGGTAAGAAGTCACGTTGTAGGACTAAGGAGTCGCCCAACCTGATGCCGCCTTTTCACGTCGATGTCATCACTCCCGATCGCACTGAGTTCTCGGGCGACGCCATCAGCCTGGTGGCGCCGGGAATCGAGGGCTACCTCGGTGTGCTCGCGTTTCATGCGCCGCTGCTGACGGCGCTCACGGTGGGGGAGGCGCGAGTCACCGAGCCCGACGGCCGCAGCATCTACTTCGCGGTCAGCGGCGGCTTCCTCGAGGTCGCATATAACAACGCCATCCTGCTCGCCGACACCGCCGAGCGCGCGGACGAGATCGATGTCGCTCGTGCCGAGGCCGCGCGCAAGCGGGCGGAGGAGGCGCGCGCCCGCCACCCCAGCGCCGATCCCGCCTTCGCCGTGGCTGAGGCCGCCCTGCTGCGCGCGCTCACCCGCCTGCACGTCGCCCGCGAGCACGCCGTGCCGCCGGAGTAGGGTCGCAGGTTCAAGCGAGCATTAACGGTTAACGTTCAACGGCCAACGGCCAACGGCCAACGGCCAGGAGACAACCTTATGCCAACCATCTGCATCTGCATCGAGCCGCTGTTCGGCAATATCTCGCTCGCCGACAAGGCGCGCAAGGTTGCCGCCGCCCACTTCCGCGCCATCGAGTTCTGGCAGGCGGACCCGCTGTGCGGGTGCCCCCGCCCCGAGCGCAATCCCGATGACCTGCTGACCGCCTGCAAGGACACCGGCCTGGTCATCAATGACTTCGGCGTGAGCGCCCAGGGCGCCATGCTGGTGGACGCCGCGACGCGCCAGAAATACCTCGACGGCCTGCGCGCTTCCATCGCAACCGCCCAAAAGCTCGGCTGCCGCAAGCTGCTGACCACCACCGGCAACCGCATCGCCGACAGGTCAGACGCCGAGCAGCACCAAGCGATTGTCGAGACGCTCAAGGCCGCGGCACCCATAGTGCAATCGGCAAACATGCTCCTGCTGCTCGAGCCCCTCAACAGCCTGGTCGATCACAAGGGCTACTACCTGGAAAGCGGCCATGAAGCGGCGCAGATCATCGAGGAGGTGGCCAGTCCCGCGGTGCGCATGCTGTGGGACATCTACCACATGCAGATCATGCACGGCAACACGCTGGCGTACATTGAGAAGTACCTGCCGCTCATCGGTCATTTCCATTCCGCCGGCGTGCCGGGCCGCCACGAGCTCGACGCCGGCGAGCTGAACTACTCCAATATCCTGGCCGCGATCAAAGCGTGGGGCTACGAGGGCTGCTTCGGCCTGGAGTACTGGCCGGTGGGCAGCGATCATGCCGCGTCCCTGGCCCACATGCGCGAGCTGACCGCGGCCGCGGGTTGGGATTAAGCTTGCCGAAGGCGTTCGTGCGGGGCGTGTGCGGCGATTCGTCGCCCGACCTGGCTGTAATCCTCCCTGCCTCCGCAATCGTTACTCACGGTGAATCGCTCGCGGCAGGTGCGCGCCGCGCGCTCGCAGAATCCTCATCACACCGCACTCGATTATCGCCTGTGTGACGGGGAATCGCAAGTCATCTCAAACGCCTTGATCACGCGGAATCATCATTGTCCCCCAATCCCGATAGCATTCGCGTCACCGGCGGCGCCAAGCTCGCAGGCCGCGTCACCCTCGACGGCAGCAAGAACGGATCGCTGCCCCTGCTCGCGGCGGCGCTGCTGACCGACGACGAGTGCATCATCCGCAACGTCCCGCTCATCGAGGACGTTCACACCATGGTCGAGCTCCTGCGCGCGCTCGGCGCTCGCGCCAGCCTCGGTGGTGACGGCGTCGCCCGCATCGCCAGCGAAGGCCGCCTCTCCTCCGAAGCGCCCCTCGACCTGGTGCGCCGCATGCGGGCCTCGTTCTGGGTCGCCGGGCCGCTGCTGGCGCGGTTGCGCCAGGCGCTAGTGCCGCTGCCAGGCGGATGCGATCTCGGCAGCCGACCGGTCAACTTCCACCTCGAGGCATTCGCGCGGCTGGGCGCGCAGATCACCGTCGAGCACGGCTACATGAAGGCCCGGGCCGATGCGCTGCGCGGCGCCACCATTTACCAGGATGCCCGCGTGCGCAGCATGGGCGCCACCATGAACACCGTCATGGCCGCCGCCCTCGCCGACGGCGTCACCCTGATTCAGAACGCCTCGTGCGAGCCCGAGGTGGTTGACCTGTGCCGTTTCATCAACCGCATGGGCGGCCGCATCGAGGGCGCGGGCACAACCACCTTGCGCGTCGATGGCGTGGCCCGGCTGCACCGCTGCGAGTTTCGCGCAAGCTGCGACCGCATCGAGGCCGGCACGCTGCTCCTCGCCGGCGCCATCTCGCGCGGCGATGTCACTGTCGGCCCGCTCGACCCGGATCAGCTCCAGTGCTTCCTCGAGACGCTTGCCTCCACCGGCGCCGAGGTCTCGATCCAGGATCCCGCCGAACTGGGCGCGGGGTCGCCGACCCCGCGATTCGCGGCCTCAGGCGAGGCCGCGCCCGAAGATGCGCCGCCCGAGCGCGACATCCGCGTCATCTGCTCCTCGCGACCGCGCGCGGTGGACATCGTCACCGGGCCGCATCCCTCGTTCCACACGGACCTTCAGCCGCAGACCGTGGCGCTGCTCTGCCTTGCCGACGGCACGAGCGTGGTGCAGGAGCGAGTCTACGGCGGCCGGCTGGTGCACGCGGACGAGCTGCGCCGCATGGGCGCGGAGATAAAGGTTGTCGATCAGACGGCTATCGTGACCGGCGTCGAGCGCCTGACTGGGGCGATGGTGCAGGCGCAGAATATCCGCGCCGGCGCCGCGCTCGTGTTGGCCGGCCTCGCCGCCGAGGGCGTGACCGAGATCACTGGCCGCCACCATATCGACCGCGGCTACGCCAATCTCGAGGCTAAGCTTGCCGCCCTCGGCGCCAACGTCCAGGCCAACAACAACCGGAGGCGCCCGTGTTCGGCGTGACCCCAGGGCTTGGCATCGACCTCGGCACCTCCAGTGTCGTCATCTACATGCGCGGCCGCGGCATCGTCCTGCGCGAGCCGTGCGTGGTCGCGGTCAGCAAGGAGAGCGACGAAGTTCTGGCGGTGGGGGAGGATGCGCGCCAGATGCTGGGCCGCACGCCCGCCGACGTCATCGCCAGCCGCCCGCTGCGCGACGGAGTGGTGGCGAACTTCACCATCGCCTCCAAGATGCTGAAGCATTTCTTTACCAAGGCCTGCGGGCGCCGCCTCGCCAAGCCGATGGCGGTGGTCTCGGTGCCCTCGGACGCCACCAGCGTCGAGCGCCGCGCGGTGCTCGAGGCGGCGACCGTGGCCGGCGCCAAGCGCGCCATTCCGCTCGAGGGCACGGTCGCGGCGGCCATCGGCGCTGGCCTGCCGGTGATGGGCGCGGCCGGCAGCATGGTTGTCAACATCGGCGGCGGCGTCACCGACATGGCGGTGATCTCCCTCGGCGGCATCGTGGTCAGCGACTGCATCCGCGTCGGCGGCGAGAAGATGGACGAGGTGCTGGCGCGCTACGTCAAGCGCGTGCATAACCTGATGATCGGCGAACGCACCGCCGAGGAGGTCAAGATCACCATCGGCTCGGTCTGGCCCACGGATGACGAACGGACCATGCCGGCGCGCGGCCGCGACATGGTGACCGGCTTGCCCAAGACCATCGAGGTCAACTCCGCCGAGGTGCGCGAGGCGCTGGGCGAGGCCGTCGCGCCGATCATCGAGCGCATCCGACTGCTGTTGGAGAACACGCCCCCCGAGCTGGCGGCGGACATCATCGATCGCGGTATTCTGCTCGCCGGGGGAGGCGCGCGCCTGCGCGGGCTCGACCGGCGCATTGCCGAGCAGATGCAGGTCCCGGTGCGCGTCGCCGATGACCCCTTATCGTGCGTCGCCATCGGCGCCGGGCAGTACCTCGATGTCATGAAGACCTTGCCCAAGCCCCGCGAAACCACCTGGCGCATGGAGATGTGATTCATCCATGCCTGGTGGCGCAGGCGTCTCGTGGCTAGGTCGTAGCCGACGACCGCCACCCCGGCCCTAAGGGGCTTAGGGGCCTGCGTGCGCCAAGCTCACGGTATGTAGGAGGGGCTAGTCGGCTCCGCAAAATGACAAACGCGCGAAGTCTTCTCGCTTTCGTCAGCGGCCTGCTGCTCCTTGTCGCGGTTTGCAGCGCTCGAGCCGTAGCAGACGCCCAGCGCCTGGCCATCCGTCCTGCCGCGCCTATCATCGTTCAGTCCGCCGACTTCGCCCCCGCTGCGTTCCTCATCTATAACCCAGGACCGGGCTCGCGCTCGGAGACGGTGCGCATGGCATGCGCCGGCGGCACCGCAGCCCCGGATTCCTTCGCCCTCGATCTGCAACCGAAGCAATGGCGGATCATCTCGGCGCGGGTCGCGCTCGACGCCTCGGCCGATCGGGGCGAGCTGACGTGTGCGGTGGCAGGGCAGTCCACGGCGATCACGATTGCCCGCGGCATTGACCTCACCGCGCTGCCCTGGAAGCGCGCGTTCAGCGCCCGTGCTGCCCCGCCGGACCCCGCCCGCGCATCGCCCGCAGGCGGCGCACCGCCCGCAGGCGGCGCACCGCCCGAGACCGACGACAGCCGCTGGCCCGAAATCCGCGTCCCGTCGCTGTGGAGCGAAAACGACTACGCCTGGTGCCGCGTCCACGTCACCATTCCCGAGCGGTGGCGCGGCCGCAAGCTGCGCCTGCTCATGGGCGCGGTGGACGACAACGACGTGACCTACCTCAACGGTGCGGAAATCGGCCGCACCAACGGCTGGAACGTGCCGCGCGATTACGTCCTGCCGCCGGCCGCCGTCAAATGGGGCGCCGAGAATATCCTCACCGTCATGGTCGAGAACCCGTGGGCCGGCGGCGGGCTATACAAGCCGCCGTTCATACTGCTGGTCGGTGATGCGCCTGTGCCAGCGCGGCCTGAGACCACACAGCCGGCAAGCCCCCGTCCCGCGCCCGGCCCGATCGGCCACCCGCTGCCGCTGCGACGGTTTCACGTGAAACAGGGCGTCCTGCGCTATCCCAACGGCGCCGAGGTCGCCTTGTGGGGCGTCAACTACTACCCGCAGTCCTGGTATCAGTTCGAGAACATGAAGAAGCTCGGCGTGGATATGAAGGCCACCATCCGCACCGACCTGGATCACCTCCAACGCATGGGCGTCGAGGCCATCCGCATCCATGTCTTCGACCGCGAGATCTCGGATGGTCAAGGCGCCATCCACCCGAACATACACCTCGACCTGCTCGACTATCTTGTCGCGCAGTGCAGCGCGCGTGGCGTTTACATGTTCTTCACCCCCATCGCATGGTGGGGCGGCCCCAACGAGCGCCCCGGCGCCTTCTCCGCCGAGACCAGCAAGCCGGGCATGATGTTCGTTTCTGCGGCGAAGGCCGCGGCCGCGAACTATCTGCGCCAATTCCTCACCCACGTCAACCGCTACTCGCGCCGCGCCTACAAAGATGAGCCCTGCCTGTGCCTACTCGAGGTGCAGAATGAGCCCGCGTACTTTCTCTACGGCGATCTCGCCGGCACGGGCTATGCGCCGCAGGGAGAGCGGCCGGAAGTCCTCGAGCGCGACCGCGTTACCTTCCGCGCGCTGTGGCAGAAATGGCTCGCCGCGCATGGCTTCGAGGATGCGCCAATCTACTTTTCGCTGTTTCGCTACGAGCTGATGCGCGATTATACCAAGACCATGGTCGAGGCAATCCGCTCCACCGGCGCCGCGCAGCCCATCGCCATCTCCTACTTCGGCGCCAACGGCGACGACATCACCTCCGCTATCGCCGATTCCGAATGCGATGCCATTACCATCAGCGCCTACCCCGGCGGCTGGGAGCGCGTCAACGACGGCGTCAACCTGCTGCCGCAGATGGGGCCGATGACCCTCGACCCTCGCCTCGCCGCCAAGGCGCGCCTCGCCTATGAGTTCGATACTCCCGCGACTAACACCAGTTGCTACCTCTTCCCCGCCATCGCCGCCGCGTTTCGCAGCGCCGAGGTCCAGGTCGCGTGCCAGTTTCAGTACGACAGCATCAGCACCGCGCGCTGGAATACCGACTGGGCCGCGCACTGGCTCAACTGGCTCTACACGCCATCGAAGACCGTGAGCTACATGATCGGCGGGGAGGCTTTTCGGCGGTTGCCGCGCGGGGTGCGCTACGCCGCGCCGTCGGCTGAACTCAAAGTCGGCGCGATGGCAACATCGTTTACCCACAACCTGAGCCTGCTGGCGGCGCCCGATGTGGTCATGCACGCGCGCAGCGTCGGACCGTGGAACCCGTTGCCGTGGCCGGCGCAGCCGCGGCGCATCGTGGGCGTCGGCAACTCGCCTTACGTTGACTACGGCGGCACGGGGCTCTACATATTGGAGAGAACGGGCAAGGACGAGTGGCGGCTGACGATCAATCCCGACGCGCGGCTGGTGGGCAACTGCCTTCAGGGATCGTTCGCCTCGCCGGTTGCCGAGCTGGAGGATAACCTCCAGTGGTTCCGGCTGAAGCTGCCGGGGTGGGCCAAAGCGCGGTGCTACCGCATTCGCGGCGCAGGCGAAAAGATGGCGCGGGTTCCATCTGCCAACGGCGGCTGGCTGCTGCGGCCAGGGCTTTATCTAATCCGCCGTTAGCAGAGCGGCAGGAGTCTCCTCCTGCCGCTGCTTCGCTTCTTCTCTGCGTCCTCAGCGCTATCCGCGGTCACAATCCGCCTTAGTATTCCCTCCGCACCGTCTCCTGCCACAGGGCGAGCTTGATCTGCTCCGCCGCTTTCTGCGCCAAGTCCTCGGCCGTTATCTTCTGGAACTCGGCGTCGCCGGGCAGCACCGTGATCAGCGGCTCGTTGCGCACCATCACCGTCGCGCCGCCAGGCCCGGCGACTGCGCGCACATCGTACATCGCCAGGTTCGCCTGAAGAACGCGGTCGAGGTCTGCCGCAATCTTCTCCGCGCGCTGCTGCGGCGACAGGCCGCCGCTCTCCACCGCGGGCTCGAATATCACGTACTCATCGAGGCTGACGCGCCCGATGGCGCGGCCATTCGCCTGCGCCGCCTCGGCCTTGGTCCTGAGCGTGTTGAGCACCACCCGCGGGTTGGTGTCAAGGCCCAGTTGGTCGAGCTCCTGGCGCACGACGCTGGCGCGCTGCACCGGGTAAGGGTGGGTGCGGAAAATGCCCAGGTCAACCTCCGGTCGCGTCAGCTCCATCCGCGCCAGCCCCTGGATCACGGTCAGCATCGCCACCGGATGATAGCCCGCGCGCTGGAGATAGACCACCGAGTTCTCGTCGGCCTGAGTCTCGTCCGTCTGGCTGTAACCGCTGAGCAGGCCCGCCTTCACCAGGCTGCCCAGCATGATCATGCTCCCCGGATCTACCCGGTTGCCCGCCAGCACCGCCGCCAGCACCGCGATCGCCATCTTGTTGTTCATCTTCGCTTCGCGCTTGGCGAGCTCGATGCCGTGCTTCAGGCAGACGTGCGCCATCTCGTGCCCGATGACCGCCGCCAGCTCGTCCTCCGACTCGACCGCGTCCATTAGCCCCTTGGTGACGTAGATAAACCCGCCAGGCAGGGAGAAGGCGTTGATCCCCGGGTCGGCGACGAGCTTGACCTGGTACTGCATCGCTGGACGCTCGGTATGCGGCGTCAGGCGAGCGATGATCTTGTTGATTTTCTCGACCGCCGCGGGGTTGTCGAGGACCTTGGTCTCTTTCTCGATCTGAGCCGCGGCCTGTTTGCCCATCTCGAGCTCGGCGGGGTCGGCCTTGCCGCCGTCGGGCGGCGGCTTGCGCGTCAGCACCGGTATCGCGAGCGCGCCGGGGGCCGTCTGCGCCAGCTCTGGCGCTGCTGCGGGCGGTGCGCCGCCTGCGGGAGCGGCAGACGGCGCCGGGGCGGGCACAGTCGAGGGATTGGCAGCAACGGTCGCGGGCTGTTCGGCGAAGACCGCAGGCGCCCCGATAGCCGCGACCAGGGCTGCCACAGTCACGAAAATCCGTATTCGCGCAAATCGCATCATATTGCAGCTCGGTTCCCGCTTGGCGGAGCGCGGACCTCGTCGGCACCGTGCGCCGACGGCCCGAACCCTCTGGAGGCGCCCACGGCGCGACTCGTCCGCCCAGTGGGCCCTCTGCGATACAAGAACCTCATTAACTATACCACAAAGTATGGAACCTAAACAGCGGCAAGGGATCGGCAACGCGACAGCCCAACATCGCCTCACGGTATCACTCCCCTGGCCTGGCCGGTTCACACTATGCCTGAACCGCGCGTCGCCTATGCGGCGCGCTTCGTCGGCACCTGTAATACGCCGACGGCGGCGTCAGGCGCGAAAGGACGTGCGTGCGCGATGGACGAGTGGAATGAACAGTTGCAGCTCGCTCTCATCCGCGCCGAGGCCCGCCGTAAGTACCAGGTTCTCATCAACTACATCAAGCACCACGTCGAACCAGGATACGAATACGCCAACGAGCTAGTGCGAGTCGTGCTCTCGGAGCGGGGCTGTTACTACGAGTTCGTGGATATGCCCGAAGAGTTCTCGGGCGCCCTGGGCAATGGGTTCACGCACGCGTTCATCGGCTCGGCCGATGCGCTCGCTCTCGCCGATCAGATTCATCATCTGAGCCAGACCTGCACCGAGCAGAACACGCGCGAGTTTAGCCTGCTTATGGTCTATGAGAAGCAGGGCCTCTTCAGCCGCGAGGGCACCTACATCTACCATCGCTGCCACCGCAGCGCCGACGACGTTGGGCCGCTGACTGTGGGCGCGCGTCGCGCCGGCAGCTTGCCGCTCTTCCTCAAGCTCAAGGCCGACTGCGACCTGGTGACCCCGCTCTTCGGCGTGTCGCGCGGCGTGCTCTTCCTCGTCGCCAACCTCTCCGATCAGCACCTGGTGGTCAACATCCCACAGGCCGGCGCCAGCGCAACCGACCTCGCTCGCATCCCTGCCAGCGAAATGGTCAACTGACCGCGCTGCGCTGCTAGCGGTTAACCGCGCTGGTTGAAGCATGGGGCGAGCCCGCCCCGCCTGGCGTCCGCCCCGCTTATCGCCTATCCTAAAAAGGGCAACTGTCATCCTGAGCCCTTCGCCGCTGTCACTCTGAGCCGTGCGGCGCGGTGCGCCGCTCCGGAGCGCGGCCATGCCGCGCCGGCGAAGAGTCTCGTGCGGCGCAGAGTCTCGTGCGGCGCAGAGCCTGCCCTGAGCGAAGCGAAGCGGCAAGCTCCGCGAAGTTCACCCGCCTTGGGCGGAGATCTTGGTAGCGAGTTGCGCCACGCTGGCAAGATTCTTCGCTGGCTAGGTCTTCGACCGCCACGTCCCTAGGCCCGAAGGGCCGGGATGGCGGTCCCTTCGGGACCTAGTACCTCGCGACAGAATTAGCTGCACACCATTTCTGAGTGTGATCGGACACTTGCCACGCTCAATAACGCATGCCGGTTCTTATGTCACTAGGTACTAGCCAGCGGTCGCGGAGCGACCTAGCCGCTCCGCCTCAGAATGACATTCAGGTGCATCCCTGCAGGTTTTTAGTGCTTTCTTGCAGGTCTGTTGTTACATTTCACCCTCACCTCAATGGCTAGGCGGCTAAGCGCGAAGCGCCGCCGTGGCGGTGGCGGAGCCACCTAGCCACCTGAAGGCCGCGACGGCGGCTCCG
>Ga0315280_10002332_pt1 | contig 30937 bp, 30 predicted proteins | sample YL17G06_40_MG_FD_203697 | JGI IMG/M metagenome (GOLD analysis project Ga0315280, IMG submission 203697) | Sediment microbial communities from Yellowstone Lake, YNP, Wyoming, USA - YL17G06_40 | ecosystem: Environmental > Aquatic > Freshwater > Lake > Sediment | place: USA: Wyoming | collected... | reverse complement strand
TCCGAAGCCCCCGCGGGCCGACCTTCCATCTTCGCACTGTTCGCCATGGGACAATCTCCTTTCGCAGTGACCATCTATCCTATCGGCTGCAAAGGAGTGTCCAATCAAACTCTAGGGCGGGAGAGCATCGAGGTCAAGTTCTCCGTGGTGCGAAGAGTGGCCGAGACTCCCATCACGGAAGAAACCGTGCTTCAATGCATAGAGGAGGCCACCTCAGAGAAGCGCATGGTCGCATTTGGCGAATGGCAAAGGGTGGAATTTGACTGCAACATCCAGCAGATCAAGCGAACGGAATTCGATGTGCTTTACTATGGCCTGTTCTTCTCGGATTGCGTCAAGATATTCCGCATTGAAAGTAGAGAGATCGGTGGACAAATTAACTACTCCGATAAGCAGCATAAGGGAAACATTGGCGAGGGGCAGTTTCACATCAATCAGGACACGCTGGATGTCCACCTCAACAGGTACCTTCATGCCACTCTCAGTTACGATGAGCTGCTTGAGTTACTCAGTTGAGGCAGAAGGTGCTGACAGGGGGTAGTATCACGCGAAGAGAGTCCGGGGCTGTGCCTCACCGTGCGGGTCTGCGACAAGCTGTCGAAGCTCGCCGTCCTCGGATATCTCGTGTTCAAACGGATTCCCATTCTGCCAGCCGAGCTTGCCTGTCTTGCGGAAATGTTCTAGCCGCCTGATCGCAATCTCACAGTAGACCGGGTCTGTATCCGCCGAAAAACATGCCCTCTCCAACATCTCGCAGCAGAGCAGACTCGATCCTGAGTGAGCGAAGAAGTCAACTACAAGATCGCCCGGCCTAGAACTGGCTCGGACGATTCGCTCACAGCTCTTGAGCGGCTTCTGTGCATAGCAGCCGTTGGTGTTCTCTTCCATCCGATAGAAGACCTGTTGAATGTCAACCCAGACGTTGCCCGCTCGAATGCAATCAGACTTGCTACGCTCCTGATTCTCCGTAAGAATTCCATTAACTTTCTTGTAGTAGCCGCGCAGTATCTTGGGGATATCTGTATATTCGGCATCAATATTGAACGGGGGATCGCCCTTCACATAATAGAGCAACTCCTGCCGCACGGCCATCCAGTTTCTCTGAGTACCATAGCCTCTCTGGTTGCGCATCGTTATGAACGAGCGAGAGCGAAAAGGCGTAAACCTCATCATGATCATGAAATCCGGAAGTGGCTGAAACCCCCGTGTTTGATCCGCCCCCAGCCATACGTACAAAGAAGCGTTCTCGGCAAGCGCGCACTCGGTGGTCCCAACCCAGGCCCTGCACCACCCAACATACGCGTCCAACTCCTTCTGCTCAAAGGCGATCATGTTGTAGGGCGGATCCTGAATCGCAAGAGTCGCTTTTCTCCCGGACATCAAGGTCGTGATGTCAGACTGAACCGTCGCATCCAAGCAACCGACTCGATGCTTTCCTGCTGGATCTTCCCATATTCCCCCGCGAGTAACGCGGCAGTACTTGAGCAATGCGGCCCGGAGTTCGGGCGCTCTGTCGAGTCGCGGTATAGGCGTGTTCTTCATGAATGCGCTCTGTTCTTTGGCTCTGATCCGCAATATGCCCAGCGCAGCCCAACGCTGCCTGGAAGCAACCTCCGCTGAGTTACTATAGCATAAGCCTCCCATCGCCGGAACTCAAGGGCAACTGGTGCTGCGCCCTACGTTCCGGTGGCCGCAAGGGGCGCGACGTTGGCCCGTGGGGCGTTGATCGCGGGCAGCTGGTCCAGCGCCGCCCGCTCGTCGCCGATGAGCGTGTGCGTGTAGTGGTCCATTGTTAGGACGATGGTCGAGTGCCGCGCGAGGCTCTTGGCCACGGCGGGCACCACGCCCGAGCGGGCCAGGCGCGTGATGAACGTGTGCCGCAGGGCGTGGAAGTCCACCACGCGGCCTGAGCCGTCGGTGTCGGCTAGGAAGGCCGTGGCCCTGCGGGCCTCCCGCTCCTGCTTGGTTCCGGCCGCCTTGATCCACGGCTCCCGTGCGGCCGCCAGGTCCGTCTGGATCATCTCGGCCGTCCTTGGGGGCACCGCGAAGGGCCGCGCGTCGGCGGGCTTGCCCGCGATGAACACTGTTACGGCCTCGGCCATGTCACGGCGAAGCGGCAGGACGTCGTCGCGCCGGTGCTTGGAATAGGCGGCGGTCACCTTGACCGTCGCCGCGTCCAGGTCGGCCAGGTGGAAACTCGCCGGCGTCAGGCTGGCAAGTTCTCCTGCCCTGAGGCCCGTCTCCACCGCCAGCCGGTAGAGCATCGCCCGCTCTGGCCCGGTCATGTCGCGGACGACCGGCCCCTTCTCGGCCGCTTGAATAAGCCAGGTCACCTCCTCGTCCAGCAGTGCCCGCCGGATGCGCCTGCGGTCGGTGTTGGTGTTCAACTTGGCGACCTGCATCATCGGGTCGGTCCGCATCCGCTCTGTGCGGAAGAGCCACCGCGTGAAACTCTTCAGGGCCGTGAGGCGGGCGTTTACGGCCCGGGCGCTCAGGGGCCGGCGTTTCTTGCCGCCTTCCTTGGACGGCGGGCCGTCGCGCTTCAGGTCTGTGACGCAGGCCGCGACCCTGGCCGCGTCGAGGTCGGCGAGGTTCCTGAAGCGGCAGATCGCCAGGAAGTCGCGGATGAAGGTCAGCGTGCGGTCGACGTGCTCGGGGGTTCCGCCCTTGCCGCGCATCGCGGTCTCGAACGTCTCCAGGTGCTTCTCCAGCGGCAGGAACTCGGAATGTGCCAGTTTCTCGGCCCGGACGTCGATGACGCCCTCGCGCCGCAGCATGGCGTCGGCCTCGAGTTTGCGGGCCAGGGCCTCGGTCGCTGCGCGGTCCTTGCAGCCCTTGACCGTGTGCCGCTCGCCCGGCCGCACGAAGTACGTGATGTAGAAGCAACCGCCCACCTTGCGTCGGTAGATGCTCGCCATATCCTTTCCTTTCTTGCCCCCCGCGGACCGGTGATCCCCTACCTCCGGTTCGCGCGCGGGGCAAGTCAGTTATTGCTGAATCTTTATGCGAAGATTTAACGCCCGCCGGCCGCCAGGGCTGCCAGGTACGAGTCCACATCGGCCACCCGCCACCTGACCGTCTTCGGTCCGATGTGCAGCGGGCGCGGGAAGTTGCCCTGCCCTGCCTCGGCCATTGCCGCCAGCCGCCAGCACGTCCGCTCATGCACGCACAGGGCGGCCGCCAGTTCCTTCACGGTCAGAAGCCTCGTGGTCTCTTTCACGTTCGTTTCCCTTGGCATGGCGGCGTCACTCCTCGAGCCAGCCGTCGAGTCCCATTGCGTGGAAACGGAAACCAATCCGCTTGACGGTTCGCCGCACCGTGGTGTCGGAACAGCCCAGGGCGAGGGCGATCTGGCAGAACGACTCGCCCCGGCCAAGCGCGTCGCAGATGGTCCGCTCCTCGGGCGAGAGGTCTTCGAGGGCCAGCCGCACGTCCAGCCGGAGCGGCGCGGCATCCTCGGCGACGTCGGCGGCGCGCATGCGCTGATACTTGCGGATGTGTCGCTTGCGGCGCTTGCTTGACCTCAGGCGGGTCGCCAGGTGGCGGTCGATGACGGTCCTGAGGACGGTCGACTCGGCTGCGCCGTTGGACTTGGCGGTGTCGAAACGGAAATCGCGGACTTTCAGGACGAGTTCCTGTTCGAGGTCCTGCGCCTCGTTCTCGAAGAACCCGGACGCCCGGATGCGTGCCCGGATGAGTTCGACCTTCCAGTCCTTCACGACGCCCCTGTAGTCGCCGGCCATCGCGTCTCCTCCTTGCGGCCCGAGTGCATCTCGACGCCGCACGCGATTCTCGGCCGGTTACTGGGTCACGGGACATGGGGCTGGACATGCGCGCCACCAGATCGCATGCGCGCATGTGTACCGGCGCATGCGCGCATGTGTACCGGCGCATGCGCGCATGTGTAGTGGCTCATGCGCGCAGTTACTGGCTCATTTACTGGCTCATGCGCGCATGCGATTTACTGGCTCAATTTGAAAAACCGCGTCGCGTGGACGGGTCGAGCGGCGAATAAGTATGGCGACGGCCGCGCGTGTCGCGCCGGCCGGGACGCGGAGGCGCCGGTGGGTGGGCCTACGCAAGCAGGAACTCGTCACGTTGGATGCGACGTGCCCGGCCTGCGGCGGCCCGCTGACGACGCCCCGCTTGGGGCCGGAAGCGGAACGTCAGCATCCGGCGTCCCCAGCGACGGTGCGGCTGTGTGTCCTGTGCGTGGCGCGGGTGCTGGTGCGGGCCACGCTCGCCATCCACGGCGAGCCGTCGCCGCATCCGGAGGGCAACCGGTGCCCAGCGCATGACGAGCGCATGCGGGCACACAAGAAGCGGGTGACACGCGCACTGGGTAGGCAGCAATTGTCCCCGGGAATCAAGCCATTGGAGAGGAGTTGACCATGCCTCAACCTGTTTTCACCCCCGCCACCAAGGCCCAGGCGAAACTCAGGGCGGCGCTGACCGGCCCCGCCGGCAGCGGTAAGACCTGTTCCGCCCTGCGGATGGCCACCGGCATCGGCGGTCGCACCGCCGTCATCGACACCGAGCGCGGCAGCGCCTCGAAGTACGCCGACCGGTTCCGGTTCGACACCTGCCAACTGGCGGACCGCACCATCGAGGGCTACCTGGCGGCCCTGGAGACGGCGGCCAAAGCGGGCTACGACGTCCTCATCATCGACTCGCTCTCCCACGCCTGGCAGGAACTCCTCCAGGAGGTGGACCGGCTGGCCAAGGCCCGCTTCAGCGGCAACACGTGGGCCGCGTGGTCCGAGGGAACGCCCAAGCAGCGGCGGCTCATCGACGGCATCCTCGACTGGCCCGGCCACGTAATCGCCACCATGCGCTCGAAGACCGAGTGGAACCAACAGGCGGACGAGAAGACCGGCCGCCTGCGCCCCGTGCGGATCGGCCTGGCGCCTGAGCAAGGAAAAGGCTGCGAATATGAGTTTGACCTCTTGCTGGAACTCTCGACCGAGCACGTCGGCACCGTCATCAAGGACCGGACCGGGAAGTTCCAGGACAAGGTCATCGAGAAGCCGGACGAGGCGTTCGGCCAGGCGCTGGCGGAGTGGCTGGCCGAGGGAGCGCCGGCCAGGCCGCCGACCACGCCGGCGCCGGAATCGCCGACGCCCTCGGCGCCCCCGGCGCCGGAAGCCGCGGCCCCCGCGCAGCCCGCTGGCCCGGCTTGCCCGGGCGAAGCGCAGCGAAGCCCGGACCTTACGCGCCTCAAGGCCCTCATCGCCGAGCACAACCTCACCGACCAGCAGCAGGCTGCATGGTGCAGCCACTTCAAGGTCGCGAGTCTCGACCATCTGACCCAACAGCAGGTCGATGCCATCGTCGGCAAGATCGAACGGACCGTCGGGAAAGGAAACTGAAACATGGCTTTCGACTGGGAGAAGGCGTCCACGCAGCAGGGCGGCGATTATGCCGAGCGGATTCCGTCCGGCGTACACGACGTGGAAATCAAGCGCCTGCTTTTCGGCTCGAAGAAGGGCGGTGCGTTCCGCAGCCGCGACGGCGACCCGCAGATCATGCTCATCTTCGCCGACCGCGAGGGCCGCGAGGCCTCGCAGATGGTCACCCTGTCGGACAAGGCGGGCTGGGTGCTCGCGCGGCTCCTCTCCGCCGCCGGCGCCGACATGAAGCGGATGAAGGCCGACGGCGTCCTGCCGCGCGACTTCGCCAACCAGGAGTTCGCCCGCGCGAACCTCGTTGGCCGGCGCCTCAGTGCCGACATCCAGTACAAGCGCGGCGGTGACGGCAAGGAGTATGCCGACGTGACGCCCGTCCGCACACGGCCCGCCGCTTCCACCGCGCAGGCCCCCGCGACGGAAGACGGCCTGGACCCGGACAGCATTCCCTACTGAGAGGCCGTCCGTGACTCGAACGCTGCCGGAGGCCCAAGAGGCCCTCGACTTGAGGGTGCTGCGCGCCATTGAGGATGTCGGCGTTCTTGCGGCCGACCTTCGGGCAGCGGGCCGACTGGTGGAAGCGGCGACGGCCCAGGCGTTCGAGGCCCAGATGGAACAGTCACACGCACGGGAGATGCGGCGGCGGGTGGCACACACGCTCATCTCATAAGGAGGCTCGATCCGATGGCTGCCAAGACACCGGAACCGTTCCCGACGCTGAAGGACCTGCCGCTCGACAGCATCCGCATGGACGGCGGGACGCAGCCCCGCGTGCGCATCGACGAGGAGATCGTCCGCGAATACGCCGAGCGGATGCGCGCGGGCGACCACTTTCCGCCGGTGCAGGTGTACTGCGACGGCACGGACCACTGGCTCTCCGACGGCTTCCACCGCGTCAAGGCGGCCATTGAAGCCGGGCAGACGACCATCCAGGCCGAGGTGTGGGAAGGCACGCGCGATGACGCCTTCTGGATGTCGCTGGCGGCCAACAAGGACCACGGCCTGCGGCGCAGCAACGACGACAAGGCCCGCGCCGTGAAGGCGGCTCTGGCGGCCAAGCCCCGACTGAGCGACGGCGCGATTGCCGAGCACGTCGGAGTCAGCGACCGCATGGTGGCGAAGTACCGGGCGGAGATGACTCCGAAAGTTTCGGAGTCGGCAGAGCGCACCGGCCGGGACGGCCGGACCATCAACACCGCCGGCATCGGAAAGTCCGCGGTGCCGAAGCCCGCTTCGCCCGAGCCGCCTGACCCCGACGACATCCCGCTGGACGTGCCGCAGAGGCCCGGCGGCGGGCAGGCACCGGCGTCAGAGACGGTCACCGACGAGACCGGGCACCCCGTCGAGGGCGCCGTGGCCGTTGCCTTCCGCCGCCGCCAGGAAATCCAGGACTTGCTGACGACCGTCTCGAAGGTCAAAACCACGGTCCTCAAGGCCATTGAGGCCAAGGACCTGCTCTTCGCAGACATCAACCCCAGCCGCTTCGAGGCCGAGTGCAACAGCGTTTACCACCAGCTCAAGGCCGCCATGCCCTTCGCCGCGTGTCCGTACTGCCGCGCCGCCGGGTGCAAGGTTTGCCTGGGGCGCGGGTGGGTCAACGAGGGCGTCTATGAGCGGGCGCCGAAGGAACTGAAAGCGTCATGATCCTGAGGTCTTACCAACAGGATGCCGCCGACAGCATCTTCGAGGCGTGGCGCACGGCACGATCGACGTTGCTCGTCCAACCCACCGGCTGTCACGCGCCCGGCACGGCGATCCTGATGTTCGACGGGTCCGTGAAGGCCGTTGAGGATGTCTGTGTCGGGGACCGGTTGATGGGGCCCGACAGCCGGCCGCGGAATGTCCTCGCGCTGGCGCGTGGGCGGGGCCGCATGTACCGAATCGTGCCCGTCAAGGGCGATCCCTTCGTGGTCAACGAGGACCACATCCTGACGCTGGTGCGGACGAGCGAGAAGAATGGCCGGCCCGACCGCGGAGGTGAGACTGTCGACGTCTCCCTGCGCGATTGGTTGAGTTGGCCCAAGTACCGCAAGCACGTGCACAAGGTCTTCCGCACGGGCGTGGAGTTCCCGCGCTGCGCGCCGCTCTGGATCGCGCCGTACTTCCTGGGCGTGCTGCTGGGCGACGGCGGACTCAAGCGCGATATCAACGTGACGACGCCCGAGCCAGAGGTCGTGGCCGAACTTGAGCACCAGGCCCGGCAGCGAGGGATGCACCTGCGGGCCGTACCCGCGGGCAAAGCCCAGACGTATTACTTCGTCAGCAACTGCCGGCCCGCCGGACGGTATGGCACGGACTTGCACCAGGACCTCGTCTGGCTTGGCCTGCGCCGGTGTGGATCGGCCGACAAGTTCGTCCCCGTCGAGTACAAGACCGCCAGTCGCGAAGGCCGCCTGGCCCTGTTGGCAGGCCTGATGGACACGGACGGTCATCTCACCTGCGGCGGGTATGACTACGTCAGCCTGTCGCCCCGGCTGGCGGAGGACCTGGCCTTTGTGGCGCGGAGCGTCGGCTTGGCAGCCTACGTCAACCCATGCCGGAAGACCTGCACGCAGACCGGCGCCACCGGCACGTACTACCGTGTCTCCATCTCGGGCGACGTCTCACGCATTCCTTGCCGCGTCGCGCGGAAGAAAGCACCGGCGCGGCGGCAGAAGAAGGATGTGCTCCGCACGGGTTTTCGCGCCGAGTTCGTCGGCGAGGACGAGTACCACGGCTTCACGCTGGACGCCGACGGGCGATTCCTGCTCGGCGACTTCACGGTTACGCACAACACCGGCAAGACGGTGACGTTCGCCCACGTCATCAACCGGGTGCCCATGGGGCGGGCGCTGGTGCTGGCGCACCGCGAGGAACTCATCTTCCAGGCCGCCGACAAGATCGCCCGCGTGACCGGCCACCCGCCGGACATCGAGATGGCCGAAATGCGGGCCGACCACGGGATGCTCGGCAAGGCCCGCGTCGTGGTCTCATCCATCCAAACGCAGTGCGCAGGCCGAAACGGCGACACCCGCATGAAGCGGTTCGACCCGCAGGAGTTCAGCCTGCTCGTCCTGGACGAGGCGCACCACGCCACGGCGCCCACCTACCGGCGGGTGCTGGAGCACTATGGCCAGAACCCAGACCTGAAAATCCTCGGAGTCACGGCCACGCCCGACCGTCACGACGAGGAGGCCCTGGGCCAGGTCTTCGATTCGGTGGCCTACGACTACGAACTCCTCGATGCCATCCACGACGGGTGGCTCGTGCCCATCCACCAGCGGGCCGTCGTGGTCGACGGCCTGGACTACTCGTCCATCCGCACGACAGCGGGCGACCTGAACGGAGCGGACCTCGAGCGAGTTCTCATGTACGAGACGGACCTCCAGAAGGTCGTGGGGCCGGCATACGAGCTGGCTGCCGGCCGCAAGACCCTGGTGTTCGCCGCCAGCGTCGCCCATGCCGAGCGGCTGTGCGAGATCTTCAATCGCCACCGGTCCGAGTGTGCCCGGTTCGTGACGGGCACGACGCCCAAGGACGAGCGACGGGGCATGCTGGCCGACTACGCCGCCGGCAAGTTCCAGATTCTCGTGAATGTGGGCGTGGCGACCGAGGGGTTCGACGAGCCGGGCATCCAGGTGGTCGTCATGGCACGGCCTACCAAGAGCCGGGCGCTCTATGCGCAGATGGCGGGGCGGGGCACACGTCCGCTGCCGGGCCTGGTGGATGCGCACCAGGAGGCCGACGCCCGGCGCGCGGCGATTGCATCAAGCGCCAAGCCCGCCTGCGAGATCATCGACTTCGTGGGCAATTCCGGCCGCCACAAGCTCATCACCACCGCCGACATCCTGGGCGGCAACTACTCCGACGAGGTGGTCGATCGCGCACGGAAACTGGCCACGGACGCCGACGGCGCGCCGGTGGACATGGCCGACGCCCTAGCGGACGCCGAGAAAGACCTCGCCGAGGAGCGCGAGCGGGCGCGCCGGGCCGCCATCCGCGCGAAGGCCCGCTACTCCTGCCAAGTGGTCGACCCGTTCGAGGTCTTCCACATCGAGCCGTGGCGGGAGCGCGGGTGGGACACGGGCCGCCAGCCCTCGGAGAAGATGCTCGCGCTCCTCGAGCGGAACGGCACCGACACCAAGGGCCTCACCTTCACCCAGGCCAAGCAACTCGTCGGGGAGATCATCCACCGGTACGAAGAGCGGAAGTGCAGTTTCAAGCAGGCCCGCCTGCTCGCCCGCTACGGCTACCCCACGGACGTTCCGTTTGCCCAGGCCAGCCGGCTCATTGACGCGCTGGCGAAGAACGGCTGGAAGCGGCCTGAACCCGCCGAGCCGGTGGAGGTGTACTGACATGCGCGCATCGTGCGCGACGAAGACCGAGTGGGTGCGCGTTACGCGGAGTCGGCCGTGCGCTATCTGCAGCAAGCCCGACTGGTGCGGCGTGAGCACCGACGGGACGCTCGTGTGCTGCATGCGCGTCAAGTCCGACCTCCCGACCCGTAATGGCGGGTGGCTGCACCGCATCGCTGCGTCGCCGCCGCCCCCTCGGCCGCCCTGCCGCGTGTATGTGCCCGCCAGTCCGGAACCCGAACGGGACTGGCACGCGCTGCTTGAGCGGTGGGCCAGGCGAACCTCACCCGCCCGGCGCGGCCGGCTCGCCCACATCCTGGGCGTCTCGGCCCCCAGCCTCCAGCGCCTTGGAGCGGTGGTCTCCGACCGGCCCGACGTCTGGGCGTTCCCGATGTTCAATGCCACCCGCCAAGTCATCGGCATCCGCCTGCGGGCCGAAGACGGGAGGAAGTGGGCCGTCGCTGGTAGCCATAACGGCCTGTTCTGGCCGAGCGACTTGGCGGGCGCCGGGCCGTTCCTCATCTGCGAAGGCCCAACCGACACGGCAGCGCTCCTGGACCTCGGCTACGACGTTGTCGGCCGGCCCTCGTGCACCGGTGCAGTTGAGATGGTCATCGAGGTCGTCCGGCGCCTGCGCCGCCGCGACGTCGTCATCATGGCCGACGCGGACTCACCCGGTATCGACGGCGCAGGCCGCCTCGCCCGGGCACTCACTGATGCAAGCCGCCGGCCGAAGGTCATCCGGCCACTCCAGGGTAAGGACGCTCGCGCCTGGGTTCGGGCCGGCGCAACGCGGGCAGTCGTGGACTGCGCGATCGCCAACGCGCAGCACTGGCGCGGCTGACGGTGTAGACGCGCGTGTAGACGCACCCGCATCTACAGGTGCGCCTCGGCATTGAGGCGCGGAAGGGACATCAAGGTGGCCATACCGTGGATCAAGGTTCGGGGCAATCTTCGTGAGCAGCGCGAGGTCTTCGTCGTGGCGCGGCGGTTGGGCCTTGCACGCGACCACGTCGTCGGCCTCTGCGTCCGCTTCTGGGCCTGGGCCGACGGCCAGACGACCGACGGCACCATCGACGGCATCCGGCCGGCGGACATCGACGCCGTGGTCGAACATGAGGGTTTTGCTGCCGCACTGGCCGAGGCGGGATGGCTCTTGGTGGACGAGCGCGGCGTCATCATCCCGAACTTCGACCGGCATAACGGCGAGTCGGCGAAAAAGCGGGCGATGAAGACCCAGAGGCAGGCTCGGTGGCGAGACGGCCGCGAGCCGCTGGTGTAGATGCTCGTGTAGACGCATCTGTAGACGCACCCGCGACTACGGGTGCGCCTACCAGAGAAGAGAAGAGGAGAGAAGAAGAAAGGACGTCAGGAGAGAAGTAGTTGGTTGTCAATAAGAACAGGAAATTCTGAATAGGTAACAGGGAATGGGGAACTCGGTTGTCGAGAATGTCGGGGCGGACATGGGCCGGCGGCTGGTGGTCGTGCTGCCCCTGCCGCCGCAGGAACTCTCGCCCAACGCCAGGCCGCATTACATGGCCAAGGCGAGGGCCGTGAAGCGATACCGCGAGGCGGCGCACCTGTCGGCCCTGGCCGAACGCCCTGCCAGACCGATGCAGGCGGCCAAGGTCACCGCCCGCTTCTTCTTCCGCACCCGCAGGCGCCGCGACCGCGACAACCTCCTAGCGTCGCTGAAGCCGGCGTTCGACGGCATCGCCGACGCACGCGTGGTCACCAACGACTCGGGCATGATTCACATGCCCGTCGAACAGTACGTGGACCGCACCGACCCTCGCGTCGAGATCGTGGTGGAGACCGTGGCGTGATCGACATCGACGCCATCCCGCTGGACCTGCCGGTACAGCGGCAGCCCGTTGTGGCGCTGTACCTGGCGACGGTCGAGACGTTGCCCGACGGCCGCGAGGTCGTCATGCCACATTACGGCGGGCCGGTCTGGGAGTGGTTCGGCAAGCAAGCGCCCACGTTGGCCCACGGGCCGCGTGGGCAGGCCGAGTCGAAGGGGAACGTCGACCGACGCGGCGATTGGCGACGTGGGCGAACGTGGGTCATCACGGATATATTGAGGGCGGTCAATAGGTACTTCCAGGCCGGTTGGGCCGCGGCTGGGCACGCGAGGGAGTCGCGGTCGGATACACACATTCTTTCGCGCGCGAAAACGGCCGCGGCGCTGATGCAGGACGGCTGACGAACCGAGGGAGGCGGCGGTGGCGACCGAGAGATTCGAGGCATACCGCGTGGAACCTGTGCCACGCAGCCTGATGGCGGCGTTCGTCGCCGCGCACCACTACGCCGTGCGCGTGCCGCCGCACTGCCTCCTGTCGCTGGGGTGCTTCGTGGGTAGCAACCTCGTGGGCGTGGCGTCGTGGGGGTATGGCGTGCGGCCACGGCATACCATCCAGCGGCTGTTTCCGAGCCTGACGACCAGCGACTACTACGAGTTGAACCGGCTCTGCATGCTCGATTCCGAGCCGCGGAACGGCGAGAGCCACTTCCTGCGGCTGTGCCGGGAGTACATCCGCCAGCGCGAGCCCGGCCGCGTGGTTCTCTTCTCGTGGGCCGACGGGATGCGCGGCAAGCCCGGCTACGTGTACCAGGCCGACAACTGGCTCTACGGCGGCTTCATCCGGACCGAGTTCTACGTCACGGCCGCCAACGAGGTCGTGCATCCCCGGCAGGTGATCACACGCTGCGGCCGGCGGGACCGGGCATTCACGCGGAGCGTGGGCCTCAGGCGGGTCCGGGGCCGTCAGTTCCGGTACTGCCACTTCCTGTGCGGGCACGGACTGCGGAAACGGCTGCTGCGCGAGTCGCCGTTCCGTTGGGGCCAGGACTACCCGAAGAAGGATGACTGCGTCTGGACATTCGAGGGCGGCGGCGAGACGCGAGCGGCGGAGGGATCAAGAGAGAGCCGCGAACCGCCCAGGTTCGAGGGCTCGGGGCAGTTCCGAGACGCCGCTCCACTTTTCACCGACTTCGCAACACCGCCCTCAGTGGCGGCAAGAAAAGGAGATGCCGAATGATTCGTGACCGCATCAAGGACTTCCGCCGGGTGCCGGTGGCCGACCTCCTGGAGAACGGCCGCAACTTCCGCCGCCACCCGCAGGCCCAGAAGGATGCTCTGGCCGGCGTCCTGGCTGAGGTCGGCATCGCCGGGGCCCTGGTGGCGTACCACAGTGCGAGGAACGACGGCAAACTCACGCTGATCGACGGCCATGCCCGCGTGCAGGCGGGCGCCACGGAGTGGCCGGTCCTTATCCTCGACGTCGACGACACCGAGGCCGATTACCTGCTGGCGACGTTCGACGCCACGGCGGCGATGGCCGAACTCGATGGCGTGGCCCTGGCGGACCTCCTGAAGAACGTCCAGAGCGGTGAGCCGGGCGTGCAGGAACTCCTGGCGCACCTTGCCGAGCAGGCGGGGGCCCTCGCGCCGATCGTCAACGAGGGCGAGACCGATGAGGACGCCGTGCCTGCCCCGCCGGACGAGGCAAAATCGCAGCGCGGGAAGGTGTACCGCCTCGGCAACCACCGCCTGATGTGCGGCGACAGCGCGAGCGCCGCCGATGTTGACCGTCTCCTCGCCGGCGCCCCCATCCACCTCGTGAACACCGACCCGCCGTACAACGTCAAGGTCGAGCCGCGGAGCAACAACGCCATCGCGGCCGGTCTGTCGTCATTCCCCGCATCCAAGAGCGCTCACGGCGGCCTCATGCACCACCAGTCGTTTGACGTGGCCCGCCAGGGTGTCAAGGCGGCCACGACCGAGAAACTCCGCCCCAAGGACCGCCCCCTCGCCAACGATTTCGTCTCGGATGAGGCGTTCGAGAAGATGCTCCTGGCCTGGTTCGGCAATATCGCCTGCGTGCTTCTGCCCGGCCGCTGCTTCTACATCTGGGGCGGCTACGCGAACTGCGGCAACTACCCGCCTGTCCTGAAAGAGTGCGAACTCTACTTCTCGCAGGCCATCATCTGGGTCAAAGAGCACCCGGTCCTCACGCGCAAGGACTTCATGGGGAACCATGAGTGGTGTTTCTACGGCTGGCGTGAAGGCGCCGGCCACGAGTTCTTCGGCCCCGCGAACGCGACCGACGTCTGGTCCGTCAAGAAGGTCAACCCCGCCAGCATGATTCACCTCACGGAAAAGCCCGTTGAACTCGCCGTCCGCGCCATCGGCTACTCGTCACGCTCGGGTGAGAACGTCCTTGACCTCTTCGGCGGGTCCGGCTCGACGCTCATCGGATGCGAGAAGACCGGCCGCCGGGCGTTCCTGATGGAGTTGGACACCCTCTACTGTGATGTCATCCGCCAGCGCTGGGCCGAGTTCGTGCATGGCCAGGGCTGTGACTGGGAGTCGCTCACGCCGGAGGTCGCCGAGTGACCGCCCCCGACGTCCGCAAAACCGTCGAAGCGCTCATCGCGGCTGCCGCCGCAGGCAAGCCCGACGCGGTGTGGATCGACGAGGCCATCCGCCGCGCCGGCTACATCCCGCGCGGTGAGCGGGTGACGCAGGCCGAAGTGAAGGCGCTCATCGGCCGCCTGATGCAGGTGCTCGAGGACCTGGCCCTCGACTGCGGCGAGACGTGCGGCGAAGGGATGATGGAACGCATCATGCGGGGGATGGACCGCGCTCGTGATCTCGGTGCTGGAACAGTTCAAGACGGCCCTCGCGGGCCGTAGCCGCCGCCTGTCGGTCGGCGGGTACGCGCGGCACAAGGCCCGCGTGGCGGCCCGTCAGCGCGCGATGGCTGCCGAGGCCCAGGACATCGGCGAGATTCCTGCGGTCGTGAACGCAGATCGAAAGGCCCGGGCCGCCGCCGACTTCCAGTTCTTCTGCACCACCTACCTGCCGCGGGTCTTCTACCTTCAGTGGTCCGCCGACCACCTGCGGGCCATCGAGAAGATTGAGCGGGCCGTGCGTGAGGGGGGCCTCTTCGCCCACGCCATGCCGCGCGGCAGCGGCAAGACGGTCCTGGCGGAGGCGGCGTGCCTGTGGTCGGTCCTCATCGGCGCGCGGCCGTTCTGCTGCCTGGTGGCCGCCTCGGCCGAGCGGTCCGTGGAACTCCTGGGCGTACTCAAGACGTGGCTTGAGACCAACGACCTCCTGCTTGAGGACTGGCCGGAGGTCGTCTATCCCATCCGCAAACTCGGCCGCATCGTCAACCGCCAGAAGGGCCAGACGTACAAGGGCGAGGCCACACGCATCGAGTGGAACACCGACCGCGTCGTCCTGCCGATCATCCCCGGCAGCGCCGCCGCCGGGGCCGTCATCACCACGGCGGGCCTCAAGGCCAGCGATATCCGCGGCCAGCACCACGCGCTGCCCGACGGGCGGGTGCTGCGGCCGTCGCTGGCCCTGATCGACGATCCGCAGACGACCGAGTCGGCCTGGTCCGTCTCGCAGTCGTACCGCCGCGAGCGGGTGCTGGCGGGCGATGTCCTCGGCATGGCGGGGCCCGGGCAGAAGATTGCTGCCATCATGTGCTGCACGGTCATCCGCCCCGGCGACATGGCCGACTCCATCCTGAACCGCGACAAGCACCCCGAATGGCAGGGCGAACGCACGAAGATGATGTACCCGTTCCCCACCGACGAGAAGTTGTGGGACGAGTACGCCAAACTCCGCGCCGAATCGCTCAAGGCCGGCCGCAAGGGCAAGGAGGCCACCGAGTTCTACCGGCTCCACCGCGCCGACATGGACCGCGGCGCCTGCATTGCCTGGCCCGCGCGGCACAACGAGGACGAACTCTCGGCCATTCAGCACGCGATGAACCTGAAACTCCGCGACGAGGCCGCCTTCTTCGCAGAGTACCAGAACGAGCCGCTTGTCGACGATCAGGGCATCGAGGAGATGCTCTCGGCTGACCAGATTGCCGCCAAGACCAGCGGCCTTACGCGGGGCGATGTGCCCGTTGGCTGCACGCACCTGACGGCTTTCATCGACGTGCAGAAGGAACTCCTCTTCTACGTCGTCGCCGCCTGGCGGAGCGATTTCACCGGCTACGTGGTCGACTACGGGGCGCACCCCGACCAGGAGCGGGCGTTCTTTTCCCTGCGCGACGCCCGAAACACCCTCTCTCGTGTTTCGCCCCGCGCCGACCTCGGCGGCGCCATCCGCGCCGGTCTCGACGCCCTGGCCGAGCGACTCCTGGGCCGCGAGTGGGAACGCGACGACGGGGCCCTCATGCGCATCGGCCGCTGTCTGGTGGACGCCAACTGGGGGAAGTCCACCGACGTCGTGTACCACTTCTGCCGCGAGTCGGCCTGGGCGCCGATTCTGGTGCCGAGCCACGGCCGCGGCGTCACCGCCTCCAACATTCCGTTTGCCGACTATCGCCGCAAGGCCGGCGATGAAGTCGGCCACAACTGGCGCATCCCGAACGTCCGCGGCAAGAAGATGCCCCGCCACGTTATGTACGACACCAACTACTGGAAGACGTTCGTCCACGCCCGCCTGGCTGTGGCGCGGGGCGACGCGGGGTGCCTCTCGCTCTGGGGCCGCAAGGCCGACCAGCACCGCCTGTTCGCCGAACACCTGACGGCCGAGGTGCCCATCAAGACCCAGGGCCGCGGCCGCCGGGTGGACGAGTGGAAGCCGAGGGCCGGGGCGTTCGACAACCACTGGTTCGACTGCCTCGTGGGCTGCGCCGTGGCGGCGTCGATGTGCGGCGTGGCTCTGCCCGGTATGGACCAGACGGTCGCCAGGGACCGGCGGCTGCGGAAGGCGATTCGCCTGAGCGACCTTCAGAGGAACCGGCGATGACCGAGAACCTGAATCCGCCGGTTGCGGGGGATTGCCAGGAGCCGCTCCGCCTGTCGGACCTCCAGGGCCGCGATGACCGGGGCCTCGTGTGCCGCAAGTGCGGCTGCCGGCACTTCTACACCATCTACACGCGCGCCAAGCCCGGCTGCATCCTGCGCCTCAAGGAATGCCGCCACTGCGGCCAGCGGATGGTCACGCGGGAGCGGGCGGGGTGAACCGCTCCGGCTTGCCTTCATCGTCCGGCGGCCTTGTCTCGGTGATGATGATCCATCCGAACGAACATCTCTGCGAAGTAGTACTTATCCCGGTCGACGACCTGGGAGATTGTCAGCCCGTGGTCAACCATGCGATTCAGGTCAACGGCCGCGATACATTCTTTCAGTTCTGGCGGTCGGGGGTGCTCTGCTCGCAACGGCCTGTTACTGTGGTAGTGCCTGTTTATGACCCGAAGGCTCGGAAACGCCACGGGGATGACCACCGCTTTTCGAGATACGCTCAGGGCTTGCTCGCGCACGATGCCGTACACGCGGCCGCCGCAACAAAGGATGAAGTCCGGGTCCAGTTGTTCCACTTCCAGCCGCGAGAACCAATCCCAACATTGGTGCAGGCTCTTGTAGTTGTCCGCGGTCCACTTGCCGTTCGAACTGCGGAACGAGAACTTCGACAGGTTTGTGGCAGCAACTTCCCGGTAGATGCTCTCATCGCTGCGGGGCTTGCGGCCCAACACAAGCGACCGCAGCAAGGAGGCCAAGATCGGGATGTGGCCGGTGTCAAAGGGATGCATCGCCGCCCAACCCGCCCGTTGGTTCTGGCGGTCAAGGGCGACCGTCCCGTTTCCGTCCTTCCAGTCCCGTGCCCATTCCACTGCGAAGTCGTCTGTCTTGCGGACGTTCTGGCTGAGAGCATACGCCAGGATGCGGGAGGCTTTTGTCCGCGGGCTGAAGTAGTCGGCGCCGATGTAGGGGATGTATGCGGGCACGAAGTCGCCGCCGGCCTTGACGGGGTCCCACCCCTCAACTTCCGTTTGATGATCGATGGACATTCTGCATGCGTTGTCCAAGAGGACTTGGCGAACGGTTTCTCGTTCATGGAGGCTCATTCTGGTTCTCCGGTGGTAGGTGATTCTACCGCGGGGGCTGCGCATGGCAAGGGCATCCCCCCGTGCTGGGCGATGCCTGTTCGTCGGGCCGTCTTGGAATTCCTGGGCAGTCTTCGCCGGCCACGCGTAAGTCGCGCCCGGGGCGCGACATGTGGCCGAAGAATTATGCATTTACCTCCATTATTCGCCTTGCTTTGGGGCCGAAAGCATGCCCTGATCCACATGGTGGGGGCGAACACGAACGCGAAAGGAGCCGCAGATGAGAACGACGCGAATCGACATCGAAGGACGGGCCGGGCACTACGCCACGATCAGCCGCAAGCGGGGCGCGAGGGTCATTGAAATTGCGGTCCTGACGCCCGGCCAGCCGGGGCGGACGGGCGGCGGCGAGACCTTCAATGCCGACGCCACGAACGAGGACAGCCAGCGCTACGCCGCCGCACTCCTTCAGAAGCGGCTCGATGGTTACCAGGGCGCCGCTGGCGACATCGCCGACTTCCTGCGGGTCATCCAGACGTTCGCGGACTGACCCACGGGCGGGCTGCGCCCCGCCCGCCAACGGGCCTGCGCGAGCGGACCTGCCGGCGGCCGAGGCGGCCGACAAGGAGACGCATGATGAAGGCGCCCAAACGCAAGACCGAGAACGTGTTGGGCAAAGACCTGCGGGTGGGCGACGTGGTCATCCGCGGCGGGTACGAGTGGGTCATCGACCGCATCACCTTCGAGCCTGACTTCCCAAGGTATGTCTGCACCTGCCATTGGTCGGGCAACGGGGCAGACCCGCAGTTCTTCAACAACAACTTCGACACCGCCCAGCGCGACGACATCCCCTGGACGCGGGTGGTGAACCCGAAGCCCCGCCGCTTGGTCTGCCGCACCGACGCCCCGGCGTGGTACGCGACCCAGGTCGGGCGCAAGGTGGAACTCCGCCGAACCGGCACCGACAAGGTGCTGGCGACCATCCGGCCGCCTGCCGCCTGGGGCGACCAGTGGGGCTGGAACCTCATCGACGGCGGCGTCCTCGTGGAGCGAACGGCCCGGCCCGGAACGGGTCCCCTGGCCGTAAGCGGCTCGGGCCGCGGGGCAGACGTCGGATAGGAGGGGCCCGGCGACGGGCCGCCCGCCGGCGGCCCCCAGCCCGGCAATTCCGCCGCATGGGAGACATGCGATGGCAACGAGGCAGAAGCGCCCGCCGCGCCTGCCCAACGGCACGCGGGTCCACGTCAAGAGCGACCACTTCGCCGAGGAGTTCGACGGCGTCGTCACCAAGGCCGAGTACGACGCCGGATGGCTCTACCGCGTCCGGGCTACGCGCGGCACGCCGCCCGCCATCGCCAGGAACAAGGAGGGCGAGTACTGGTTCTGGGACTTCGAGGTGTCGCCCCTGGGCGGCGGGAAGCGATAGGTGGGCAACATCCGGAATATTCTGGAATCTGCCTTGCATGGGGGCGAATTGCATGCCCTGATCTACATTGACGTATGGGCATGCGAACTAGGAAAGGAGAACCCGATGCCGAAGAAGGCGAAGAAGACGGACGGTTACATCGACCTCTCGGCGGCCCAGAAGGCCCAGCACGAGGCCTGGCGACCGCTGACGGTCCACGAGGCGAACCGCCTGGCCGCGGGCCGGGCCAAGGTGAGCGTGGACCCCGAGGACGCCCGCCTGTGGCGCGTCGAGCGCGACGGCGGTCAGAGCGTCCAGGCCCACGAGCCGATGACGCGCGAGGCATGGCTCGCATTCCTCGACGCGGGCGTGGCGGCCCCCACCAAGGACGGGCAGACGGCCGCCGAGGTGTACGCCGAGCGCCGGCGCGACATCGACCGCCTGCTCGACTGGCTCGGCCAGGAGCTCGGCAAGCACCAGAAGCAGGCTAAGGCCGAGCCGGCGGACTGGTCTCGGGCAGGCGACCTGTACCGCGTTCGCAGCGGCATCCTGGAGGTCCTGGCCGGGTTGCGCGGGGTCGAGATAGCGGACATCGAGCGCTCGCTGTAGCGCCAAACAGAAAGGAGGAGACCTGTGATCACTACGAAACAAGCCGAGACGATCCTCCCCGCCATGCGGGCCGCCGTCGCCGCCCTGCACGAGGTCTGGGAGAAGTGCCGCGAGGTCGAGCGGACCCTTGGCCGCGACCTCGACGGCCTGGAGGGCGTCGTCCAGGACATGGCCGCCGGCCTCGACGACCCCGAGTCCATCGACGTGGACTACGTCCGCGACGCCATCAATGCCCAGGCGGACGAACTGGTGGCCCAGGCCGACGCCTGCCCAAAGTGCCGCGAGCGGTGCGTCGACAACCTGGTGTGGCAGGACCACGGCAAGGTCAAGTGCACGACCTGCGGCAAGCAGTACACGCCGCCGAGCAAGTAGGAGACGAGCATGTTGACGCTGAAGCAAAGACAAGAGCGGGCCGCACGTCGCGCCGCGAGGATCGCGGCGAAGCACGAGGCCATTCGGGCAGCGGCCCTGCCAACCCAAGAAGGGAGTCCAGTCATGAAGAAGAACGAGGTGAAAGTCGGCGGCACGTATGTCGCCAAGGTCAGCGACCGGCTGACCACGGTCCGCATCACCGGCGAGTCGCGCTACGGCGGCTGGGACGCGGTCAACACGAAGACCGGCAAGGCGGTCCGCATCAAGTCGGCCCAGCGGCTGCGGGGCTCGGCGACGCTGACGAAGGCCGAGGTCCAGGCCGCCAAGGCCGCCGTGGCGGCCCACGTTGGCGCGGGGGCCAAACCGGCCGCCGAGTCGGCCAAGGACGCCAAGGCCACGCCCGCGGCCGCCGGGGGCGAAGCCACGAACCCCCTGGAGGCCCACTACCAGTCGCAGAAGGACGTCGCCAAGACGGAGAAGTCCGCCAAGGTCGCCGCGTGGCGCAAAGAGGTCGCAGAGAAGGCCGCCAGGCCCGACCCCGAACTCGACGCCGCCGTCAAGGCTGCCGAGGAAGACCGCCGGGCGAAGAAGACCAAGGCCGCCAAGCCGAAGGGCGAGCGGAAACCGGGCTGCCTCGACGCAGCCATCCACGTCCTCCAAGAGGCGGGCAAGCCTCTCCAGTGCGGCGACATCGTGAAGATCGCCATCGAGAAGGGGTACTGGCAGACCAAGGGCGCGACCCCTGCGGCCACTCTTTACGCCGCAATCATTAGGGAGGTTGCCGCCAAGGGCGCGAAGGCCCGGTTCCGCCGCGCCGAGGTCAAGGAAACGAAGGACGGCAAGGCCGTCAGCCTGCGGGGGTACTTCGAACTGACCGCCGCCGTCCGCCAGTAGCGGTGTCTTCCACGACGCCCGGGCCGTACACGCCTGGGCGTCCGTACGGCCTGCTTGCACTGCGGTGTCAAACTACAAATGCAAAGTTCAGACTCCCCCGTATGAAGGCGGTCACATCCGGCGCACGGAACCCAAGAGTCATGCGGTCCGGTAGACTCGCACGTAGTCCCAGAAGTGGTCGCTTGAGTTGTATCCGTCCATGCCCATTTCAACCCGGAAGTTGGCGCCGATCTCTGCTCGGATCTGACTGTCAAGTGTAAAGGTTACTTCCGTGCGTACTTGGGTCTTGTCCTCGTTGTAGAGCTTGAAGTTGACCTGTCCGGTGTCGGCGTTGTAGTCAATCGAATAGATGACCGTGCTCGTCCCGGCCCACGAGATGTCGTTGGACGTGCTGGTAGGCGGATATTGCCAGCCCGCACTACTGTTAGTCTGGACGTGCACGCTTGTGAACCCCCCCTGCATCGGGGAATGGGTCGGGTGAATGTCGAACCGGACCTGCGGGCCGATGTAGGTCATGTAGTAGGTGGTGCTGCGGGTGCTGTTGTCCGCGTTGCGAATCAGCATGAAGATGTTGTCCGCGTTGTTCGTGCCTTGCGTGAACTTGACCTTGCCCTCGATGTGGTACTGGCCGGCGTTGGCAAAGGTCCGGGCGGTGAAGAACCCCGTCCCGGTGTGCTCGGTCATGACATCGACATGCGCCCAGCCGTCCCCGCTCTGGTAAACATCGCCTCCCGCTGGTCCATGCGCCGGGTCGGTGTCGGTAAAGATCGTCCACTTCGTCGGGTCAAGGGCGGCATTCGGCGTTGTGCTGCCGAATTCATCCTGGAACACCGGCAGCCTCTTGACTTCAACATAATCCCAGTAGTCGTCGGCCGAGTTGTAGCCGTCCATGCCCATCTCGACCCGGAAGTCGGGGCCTATCGCCGCCCGCGTCTGGGCATCAAACGTGGTCGTGCCCTGCGTCAGAATGCTGCTCTTGTCAGCAGTGTAGAGGATGAACGTTGTGGCCCCGGTATCGGCGTTGTAGTCAATGGAAAGGACGACCGTATTCGTCCCTGACCACCAAATCTTATCCGAGGTCTGAATCATCGACCTCCATGTTGTTCCGTCATACGACTGCATGTACACGCTGGTCGTGTCTTTTTGGTTCGGATCGGTGTTGGAATGGGTCGGATGAATGTTGAAGCGAATCTGTGGCCCAGTGTAGCTCATGTAATAAGAGTTTTCGCGCTGAGAATCGTCTGCATTCCGAATCAGGATGAAGATGTTGTCCGCGTTGTTGGTGCCCTTCGTGAACGTCAGCCGGCCTTCGATGTGATAGTTGCCGACGTTCGGGATCGTTTGGGCAGTAAAGAAGCCCGTTCCGGTCCACTGCGGCTCAACGTCCACGTGCGCCCACCCGTCGCCCGTCAGATACACGTCGCCGCCTTGCGTGCCATGGTTGCCCGTGTCGGTGAAGAGCGTCCAGACGGCCGGGTCGAGATCGGCATCGGCGGGGCCGGTGAAGTCATCGCGGAGCACCGTGACTCCCATGCCCGTGTCGTTGTCCTGTTCCTGGGCGGTGAAAATGCTTGCGGTGGCTCTTGCGGCCGTCACAGCGAAACTCGCGGTGCCGTTGTCCGAATCGGCATCCTCGGCAGAGGAGAGCGTCACCGGCTGCGGGACGTTCCAGTTGGAATCATCAAAGACCAGGCTGCTGCCGCCCGCCACCTGAAGGTCGGAATCACCGCTCGTTCTCGCCACCGACACGTTGACTGTCCGCCCGGGTTGCGCCTGCAAAGCCACCGTCAGGCCAGCCGTTCCGCCTTCGGGCACGGGGACATCGGTGCGCGACAGGACGAATTGCACGGGATCATCGTCCAGTTCCGCGGCCGACACGTTCAATGACGGACTTCCGGTGACTGCGACGGTGAACTGGGCCGCGCCGTCCATGACATCGGCGTCCTCAGCCGCCGCCACCGTCACCGGCTGCGGGACGTTCCAGTTCAAGATGTCGAACACGAGCGTTCCTCCCGAGGCAACGCTCAGATCGGAATCCCCGCTTGACCGCGATGTTGTCACCGTCACCGGATTGAGGGGCGCCGCCGCCAAGGCAACCGTGAACGATGCGGAAGCGCCCTCCGGCACCGTCAGGGAGGTGTCGGAGAGTACCAGCTCAACCGGCGGTTCCAGCGTTTTCAGGTAGTTCTGTTTGAACTTGAACAGGTCCACTGGGTCCACGTCGCCGTCGCCGTCGGAATCGAATCGGCTGTCGAACAGCGGATCGGACGAGTCCTTGAGGTAGGTTTTCTTGAACTTAAACAGGTCCACCGGGTCAACGTCCCGGTCCCCGTCCGCGTCGCCGAAGAACCGGAAGAAGTTGAACGTGCAGTCGTCCCCGCCAATACCATCGCCGTTGCCGTCAAGGAGATTCCCGGCCGCGTCTGCGATGGCCGCCGCAGATATCGTGGCGCGGTAGTTCCCGTCGGGCAGCGTTCCGCCAGGCAGTGATCCGAACCCCCAGGCAGCGGTTCTCGTCGCTGGGTCGTATATGAAGCTCGCTCCATCAAGGTTCAGCACCGCCCCAGTCGTGAGATTACGGAGGGCGAGAACGCCCTTCGTTGGAGCCCACGCGGGGGCCTCGCCCAACTGGATGCTCAGGTTCTCCACGCGCGATCGCTGAGGCTGACCGGCCACGCCCACCACATGCCCAGCAAGGGCTGGAGGCGTAAGGTCGACGACGAAATTCCGTTCCAGACTCCACTCGCCCCAGTTGACTGGCGTCGAGCCGTCCTTCGGTCGGACCTTCCAGGTATGGTTCCCCTCGGCAAGTGTCGATGGCGGGGTGAACGTTGACTCCGTGACCGCGTAGACGACGCCATCCAGCAGAACCTCGTATCCATGCACGCCCGTGCTGGCGTCGATGGAATCAAGCCAATCGAGAGCCGGCGTCGAGAGCGGAACGGATTGGCCGATTGCCGGGAAGATCAGGACCGGTGTCGTCGGAGGCGCGCTATCACGAACCGTGAAATTGGCCGTTGTCTGCCCGTCCGTGAACCCGACTGCGCTGCCCTGTACTGCTAGTTCATAGGATCCCACGTCGCCCGGCACACCAAGATCATCCGTGTGCCATGTTCCGCCGCTCGTGGATGCCGTGCCGCTCTTCACGACCTGGCCGCCTCGGAGCAACTGCCAGTACAACGACGCGTTCGTCAACTGGCCTTGCGGATTTCGAACAGTGACATCAGCGCTAACTGCCTGCCCTTGGTCATACACTGTGCCGGCCAGGACTACCTGAGGTTGAAGGGCTGGCGGGGCCGGGGGTGGCTGCAGGGAGATCGCGATGGAGGCGGACTGATTACTGGTGTTCTGATCGTCACCTAACAGGACGTAGGCCGTGGCGGTATAGCTCCCGCTGGGCAGCCCCGTCGTGTTCCAGTTGAGCGTCACAACCTGCTGGCCATGCCACGGCACGTTTGATGCGGTGCCATTCAGCACAACGTTGTAGCCTCCGGTCCCGACGATGGAGACGGAGACGGGCACGTTCGTGACGGCCACATCTCCACCGTTCGAAACCGTCACCTGCAGGCCCACCGAGTCTCCGACAGTCGGAGATGATGGTGAACAAGTTACGGTGCTTGCTGCGAGATCGCGGTAGTCCTTAACTGTCACTCTTACAGAATGGGCAACGCCTTCCCTCCACCATTGATTTGTTCCGCTTTGGTTTGTGCCTTGGACAATAAGGAGATTGTAGTCTCCTTCTGGCATACTGGTCTTGGGCACAAGGACGTAGTAGTCGTTGACTGTCCCCGCTCCTAGGCTGTCGGTGTTCCTTACCGATCCGCCGTACTTATCGTCGGCCCCTCCATAGCTGCCCGGCTTATCCGTGGTTGTCCACTGGTAGCGATAGTCCTCCCACTGGGAGTACGCCACCCTCGGTCCCCAGCCAACCAGGTAAAGCTCGTTCGAGGTCGCACCATAGGACGGGAGATAGTAGTCAAAGCGAGCAACATACCGTGCGTCAATCTGCATGTAATTGACAGTGCCCGGCCCTGGCCAACCGTACACCGTTTGCATGGGTCGGTCTTGAGAGAAGCTACTACGTACTCCAGCCTGAACATCCAGGAAATAGTCGGTCTCCCCTGGGTACTGAAGCTTCGCGGCAGCTTGACACCATGCAATAAGGTCGCCGTTGTTGAACGCTGTAGGAGGATCGCCAGCATTCAAGATGCCAAGAAGGCTCGGCCCGCTCCAAAGCTGTACCTGACCTTCTGCAAAGTAGGTCGCCTTGAGGGAATAGCCCGTTATCGCATCCACCGGGGTCTGCGATGATGTGCCAACGTAGGATGCTTGATACCAATCATAGGAGGCATACGGTAACTGACCTGGCTGTGGGCCGGGATTCCCGAGAACGATCTGCCAGGACATGGTATCGTTGCTCGTATCGGCGTCTCCAGCCAAGCCGGTCTTCACCTTCAGCTCGTACACGCCGTCGGGAAGGCCTGCTGTATTGATGAGCAGGCTTTCTTGGTGCAATACTTCCTGCCTTGCGGCAAGATTCAGGTATCGCACATTGGACTGCCAGACTTGGCCCGACGACACGTTGCGCAGCTCCATGAACAGCGGGATGCTGTTTTCGGAGTAGTCGCCAAAGTTCTTCACACGCACCGCGTTGGACACGATGCTCTGACCGGGCGTCAGGTACGTGTCACCCGTGACCGTGTTGATCCCGCTGCTGGAGTCCCAGGATACGCCGGTTACACCGACGTCGTGGCCAACTTGCGGCGGTAGGATTACAGAGAAGACAGCGGAATCAGATGTGACAACGGAACCTGTCGTTGAGGCATCGACGACGACCGTGTAGTCGCCGGCACCGCCTAAGGCAGACGCAGGAAGTGACGCACGATAGTTGCCCGAGGTAGGCTCGCCAAGAGTGCCACTGGCGACAGCGGCATTGCCGCGCCAGATCGTGTACTGGACGGACACACCGCTTACCGGCATTCCCTGCTCATTTGTGACGGTGGCGGCTATGGCGACCTGATCTGTGGTCAAGTACGACTGTGCGCTTGTGGTAACATCCGCGGTGAGATAGTCCCAGATGCTCTTGACCGTGACCCTGCTGAGAGAAAAGCCGCCCGCGATATCCTCGGCTGGGAAGAGCTCGAGAAGCCCGTCCGGGTCGCCCCATGGCACACTGTGTCGAGGGATGCTATCAAGCAGGATGCCCGCATCGGCGGTCGCAACCAGTACCGCGTCTGTGCCGGCTGATGTATAGAGGTACGTAACGGCATCATAGGTATGGCCCTGGATCAATGTCCCTACGCCGCCAAACTGAATAGTGTCGTCGAGGATCTCAAGGCGATTCAATAGCCCAAAGGCGATACTGGACGTGCCATGCGTCCAGAATGTGTCTGAGGTATCTCCGGGACAGTCTGCCCACAGCGTCGTCGTGCCTCCCATCGTGCGGTCGGTCACGACTGAAAAGACCCGGATACTCGCCATGGCGGCAGACCCACCCGTCAGCGGAGGATTGATGTCAACAAGCGCAAAAGCCCCAGCGTAGGCAATGCCCCTGAGGACACCTGCAAAGTCAATCTGGGCAGGCCCAGTAAAGGGCGAGACGAATGACGAGGAGAGGCTAGCCCGAGTGAGAGCCCAGCTGGCACCCAGAAAGACGCTATTAGACTTCGCGCGCGATTGTATGGTGCCCGCCCCAGCATCTGCCGCAGCCGAGTGCGTTTCATCTGACGTGAGATCGAACAGGGTCGTCAGCCCCCCTTGGGATTCTTGAGTGGCGTTCGTGAATGGTGCGGCGAGGTCCAGTGTGTAGGAGAGGAGTAGGCGGTCTTCCAGATGCTCAAGAAGTGGCCGAATCGTTTCGTCATGCCTGTCGCGTTTCATCTGCCCAGATCCTTTGTGGAATCTCAGTGCCGTTCCCTGCGTCGGTACGCCATCGTCGGTCCCGGAGAAGGCCGGAGGGCTAGCTCTGCTAGCCTAACAAACGAAACGACGCCGTCCCTCACTGAGAGCGCGGCGTCATTGCGGTTGGACCGACGTCTGTCTCGGAAAAGCTCATCTCATCCGCGCACGCCGCCGCGCCAGCAGTAGACCGCCAATGCCCAACAAGACCAGGGAAGCCGGCTCCGGCACCACGTTCACCGTGGCCGAGCCGAACGAAAGCTGCGAGTCGAAGGCGTTGCCGCCCCAATCGACGAAGTTCGAGAAGGTTGGCGAACTGGAATAGCGGGCGAGGGTCAACGTGTAGGAGTCGCCCTGGGGCGCGAGGTCCGAGATGTTGAAGGTCGCCAAGAGCGTACCCGCGTAGCCCTCGGTCGCCGTGAAGATGTTCTCCGACCCGAAGACCCTGGCCGAGCCGGGGCCTACAGCCTTTAGCGGCTGGCCGCCCACGCCGTCGTCCTGGAGGGCCAAGGGCAGCACGATCTTCGACGTGTCGGCCACACTTGCCTTCGCACCGTCGAAGGTCAGCGAGATGCCCATGCTCAGTAGGCCTCCGGGCACAGGCTGGTCGCCGGCTGTCGCGGAGTCCATATCCAGCAGCACTTGGACAGAGACCGTCCCTCCCGGCGAAACGTTATAGGAGGGCTGATCGAAGTGAACGATGACTCCCGCCTGTGAGGTTGTGGCCAGACCGGCACAGGCTAAGGCCGCAACTGCCGTGACCCAAAGCGTTCTCATTGTACCGCCTCCCCTCTACTGAAGTCTCTCCAGAAGATTGGTTGACCGATGGGTAACCTGCACAACAGGAAAGGTCTGAGCGAACAAGTGCAGCAGGATTTGGGGCAAAGCGATAGCGGTGTAGATTGGCTGCGTAACGTGGGACGGCTGGCGCGCTCCCCCGGCTGCGCTCATTTCAGAAACTCCCCCGCTCCGGCGCCGTTCCGGCGTCTAGATGCTCAGGAAGTATAGCACAAGAACGCGCCCCAGTCAAACTGCAATCCACGGCAAATGTGGGGGGGCGGCGGGCCCCCCCCCCCCCAGCCGTAACCCCTTGTGTGGCAATCCGTTACGGCGACGAACGAATTTCCACTTTTTCTCGCTCGGCACGCTCGCCAATGCCCAACATGCCCTTAACGCGCCAGTCGCCAAGCAAATCCCGCCAAATGGCCCGCGACCAACTTGACGGATCAGGAGATAGCGAGCCAGGAGGTGCCGCTGGCCGGGGCCGTCCGAGCGATGCCTCAACGCTGGATTTACCGTCCGGTTGCCCTGTCCACCGGTGTAACAATTGTTCCTACCTGCCATTTTCCCCGTCGAGGAGGGCCATTCTCGTGTCCCTATAGGGTAGATGACCCGCGCATTGCCGCCAGTATGTGATCCGGTCCGCCTGAGGGCGGAACTCTCACGGGTCCCATCCGAGGCCCGCGAGGATGCCGCGCAGGAGTCATGGGTCGCGTTCCTTGCCGGCCACGACCCCGTGCGGGCGGTGGGTGCCTTTGCCCATCTCGAAAGGCGGCGCCGGCAGCTGAATCTGGGCGACTGCCAAGCCGGTTGAAGCGCAGCAAATGGCCGACGAACTGGACGACGCGATTCGCACCAACGCCGAGGGGCCGAAATCTGCCTCGGGGGATGCGGGGAGCATCGAGCAGCACTCGATCCCCGACCAGATCGCGGCGGACAGGTATCTGGCGTCGAAGAAGGCCGCGCGGTCAAAGGGCCTGGGAATTCGCCTCACGAAAGTGGTTCCGCCGGGAGCAGCGTGATGTTTGACTGGATCAAGCGCATCCGTGCATTCGCCAAGCCCGCTGGCGGCGGGCTACGGATGGCGGTGCGCTTCGTGCGTGGCCGGTATGACGCAGCGCAGACGACTGACGGTAACCGCCGGCACTGGGCGGGGGCCGATGGCCTGTCGGCGGACGCCGCCGCAAGCGCCGAGGTCCGGCGCATCCTGCGGAACCGTGCGCGGTACGAGGTGGCCAACAATTCCTACGTCCGCGGCATCGTGCTGACGCTCGCCAACGATGTGGTGGGCACCGGGCCGCGGCTCCAGATGCTTACTGCGGGCGCCGAGACGAACCGCGCAATCGAGCAGGAATTCATGCGTTGGGCCACGCGGGTGGGCCTTGCCGCCAAACTCCGCACCATGCGGATGGCCAGGGCGCAGGACGGCGAGGCGTTTGCCCTCCTCATCTCGAACGAGAACCTCGATTCGCCCGTGCAGTTGGACCTGCGGCTCATTGAGGCCGACCAGGTCGCCACTCCTGACTTCTCCCAGGCGGTGTTTGCCGACCCACGCGCCGCGGACGGCATCACCTTTGACCCATTCGGCAACCCGGTAGCCTATTACGTCCTGAAGACGCATCCGGGCGCGAGGGCGTCCCTGGGCCTCGACTACGACCGCGTTTCGGCCGAGTCGGTGATTCACTGGTTCCGCGCTGACCGGCCCGGCCAGCACCGCGGCATCCCGGACATCACGCCGGCGCTGCCGATCTTCGCGCAACTCCGGCGCTTTACGGCTGCCGTGCTGGATGCCGCCGAAACGGCCGCCAACATCTCCGGCACGGTCGAGACCGACGCCCCGCCCAACGGCGAGGCGGAGCCCATCGACCCGATGGACACCATCGAACTCGAACGCAACATGCTCCTCACGCTGCCGGGCGGCTGGAAGATGAGCCAGGTCAAGCCCGAGCAGCCGGCGACCACCTACGTGGAATTTGTGCGTGAGAAGTTGAACGAGGCGGCGCGGTGCCTCAACATGCCGCGCAACATCGCCCTGTGCGATTCGTCGGCATACAACTACGCCAGCGGACGTCTCGACCACCAGACGTATTTCAAGTCCATCCGCGTCGAGCAGGTCCACCTGGAAGACGTGGTGCTTGACCGCGTGCTGGACGCCTGGCTGCGCGAGGCGGTGCGGGTGCCGGGCCTTTTGCCGGCGTCGGCGCGGGCGCTCCTCGATCATCCCCACCAGTGGTTCTGGGACGGAATGGAGCACGTGGACCCGGCTAAGGAAGCGAACGCCCAAGCCACGCGCCTGGCCAGTCACACGACCACCCTGGCCAGCGAATACGCCAAGGAAGGCAAGGATTGGGAAACGGAACTCCGGCAGCGGGCGAAGGAAGTCGCGCTGATGAAGGAACTCGGTCTCTCGATGGCCGAGGCGCAGCCGAAGCCCGCGCAGCCACAGGCAGATGAGGAAACGGACCGTGAAGACCAGCGACGAGCCGCGTGAACTGAAGTTCATCGCGGCCATCAACATGGAGGCGGCGGCTGGCCCTGATGCCCAGGCCGCGCGGCCGCGACGGTTCCACATGGACGCCTACACCGGCGGGGCCCTGGCGATTGCCGGCTGGCGGTTCCCCGTTGTTGTGGACCTGACCGGCCTCACCGTGCGCGGGGGCGCCAAGGTCTACTTGGACCACGATCGCGCCGCACGCGTGGGGCACATCGACGGCATCCAGGTTGAGCACGGGGGCCTGCGGGTGTCGGGCGTGATTTCCTCGACCACTCAGGCCGCCCGCGAGGTCGTGGCCGACGCCGACAACGGCTATCCGTGGCAGGCCAGCATCGGGGCGGCCGCGCGCGAAGTCGAGTTCGTGAGCGAGGGGAAAATGGTGACCGTAAACGGGCGCGAGTTCGCCGGGCCGGTGAACGTGGCGCGGCGGGCGTCGCTTCAGGAAGTGAGTTTCGTGGGCAACGGCGCGGACGATGCGACGTCCGCCAGCATCGCGGCGGGAATCGCCGGGGAGAGACTACAGATGGACGGCACCGACAAGACGGTGGAGACGCAGGAGAAGCAGGACATGCCGCAGGCGGGCGCTCAGGTGCAGGCTCAGGCCCCGGCGGGTGCGGCGGCTGGCGCGGATGACGCCGTGGTGGTCGCCGCCGACCCGGTGGCCGACATGCGGGCGAAGGCGGCCTCCGAGCAGGAGCGAATCACCGCTGTGCGGAAGGTCTGCGGCGACGAGCATCCGGAGATCGCTGCGCGGGCCATGCGCGAGGGCTGGGACGTTACGCGCACGGAATTGGAAGTCCTCCGGGCGGACCGGCCGAAGGCCCCGGCTGCCCACGTCGTGGACCAGACGGTCACCGGCACGGTCCTCGAGGCGGCGTGCATGCTGA
>Ga0315280_10002331_pt1 | contig 30937 bp, 32 predicted proteins | sample YL17G06_40_MG_FD_203697 | JGI IMG/M metagenome (GOLD analysis project Ga0315280, IMG submission 203697) | Sediment microbial communities from Yellowstone Lake, YNP, Wyoming, USA - YL17G06_40 | ecosystem: Environmental > Aquatic > Freshwater > Lake > Sediment | place: USA: Wyoming | collected... | reverse complement strand
ACCCTGTGACCGAGATCGACAAGGTCGACGTCTGCCGAAAACGAAAGCAGGCTCAAAAAGTGCCGCATGTCCGTTGAAAAGTGCTGAGGGTTGGATTCGACCTCCTAGCAGGTGGCGATATCTCCCGCAATTCCCTCTTTTTTCATTTTTGGATTTCGTGCGTTGGAACACCATAAGGTTTAAACTATACTAAACCACAGACGAGTGCGCGCGCGTTCTAGAGGTTTCGCCGCACCTTTTTGACACTGCCTCGGTGCGCATCCGGCTGTTGGGTTAGCACGAAGAACACGCTTGGATTTGGGAATGTTGTGAGGTGTGTGAGCCTTTAAAGTTCTCCTACCCGGTCGTTTTTTTGCCGCTGAACCTCCAGAACGGTAAAACCCCAAGTCTCTCTGTTGAAGCAAGCGCCGGCACCCGTCTTGCAATGGTTAACACGGAATTTAGGAACAAGCATGCGCGCTGAAATATGATAACGTTTAAACTTTACCAAACCCCAGAGCAATGCGCAAGATGAAGGACAAGGTCATGGGCAACCTGGAGATGCGCTTCTACAATCAGATATTCTGCCTTGCAAAAGCTTTGGATGAACATGGGATAATACTCAACTATGATGATGCGCAGATGGGCCGAGTAAGCCCAAAGCTCGTAGGCGAAGGGTTTGGAATTCCTCTCTCAAAGGTCTATCCCATACAGGTGCCAGAGGATGTGAAGGAACAGATGGCATCTCTTGAAATCAAAGACTTCTGGGATTTCTATTTCTATAGAGAAACGAAGGCTGTAAAAGAAGTTGCACTTGAGAAGAGAGAAGCAGAGGGAAAACCTAAAAAGAAACGCTGGCTCTTCCGATAAAGTCTAGAAACGAAAGGAGCGCGCTCAAAGAACGCGTTTGTTCTCGCGGGTTCTCGATGAGGCATTCGACGAGTTCGGAATCGAGAACCGTCCAAACTTGCGCGATTTGTAATTCAAAAAGGTTATATTCGGCCGAGACTATTCTGGTGTGTTTGCGGGTGCTATGTGATGCAAGGTGACCGCCAAATTCAAGACTGATTCTGAAAAAGGCCTCACCGTAGAGTATCGCCCGCTTGAACTTGAAGAAGAAATGCGCCGATTCTGGGAAGAAAATCACATACAGCAGAGGCTGATGGAAGCCAAGGAGAAAAGCAACAAGGGCTTACTAGGCTACGTGGAGGGACCTCCAACGCTTAACGGCGTGCCACACGTCGGTCATGCAAGAGGCAGAGTGATGAAGGATCTGCGCTACCGATGGAAGACGATGCAGGGTTACTATGTACCGTTCTGGGGAGGATGGGACTGTCAGGGGTTGCCCGTTGAGTTGGAGGTTGAGAGACAGCTCGGCGTTAAGAACAAGCGGGAGCTTCTTGAAAGAGTCGGTGAGGAGCACTTCATACAAGAGTGTAAAAAAGCCATAATGAAGTATCAGAAAGAATGGGTGGAAGCTGACCGAAAACTCGGCATCTTCATAGACCACAGTAGAGCATACTGGACGTACTTGGACAGCTACATCGAGAGGGAATGGCAATACCTCAAACATGCCTGGGACCAAGGCTTACTCGAAGAAGGACACTACGTTGTGGCCTACTGCCCCGGATGCCAAACAAGTCTAAGCAACGCGGAAGTGGGCTACGAAGGCACGTACCAGCTGGTAGAAGACCCAAGCCTCTACTTCAAGTTCAAAATCGCCGACAAGCCGAACGAGCACTTTCTTGTCTGGACCACGATGCCGTTCACGCTTATCACGGACACCATGCTTGCTGTTCGACCCGAAGCCGAGTACGCAAGAGTGCAAGTTGGTGATGAAGTGTGGATTCTCGTGAAACAACGCGTTGAACCAATCATGAAGGAACTCGGCATAGAAAAGTACACAGTGATAGCAACTGTTACCGGTAAGAGCCTCGAAAACACGAAATACGAATACCCCTTTAAGGACATGGTCCCGAGACAAGTAGAGCTTGAAAAGAGTCACCCATCAGTGCACAGAGTTGTGTGCGAGGACTTCGTGGACGTGGACACTGCAACGGGCGTAGTTCATCTCTCTCCGGGAAACGGCGAGGAAGACTTCTTCGCTGCACAGAAACGCGGAGTGCCGATATTCGCTCCTTTCGACGACGAGGTCAAGTTCACACGTGAAGGGGGAAAGTTCTGCGGCGTGTTCGCAAGGGACACCGACAGCATGGTCGTCGAAGAACTTCGAACAAGAGGATTGCTCGTCGAAGTAAAACCCGTGAAACACGAATACCCGACATGCTGGCGTTCCCATCACAAGCTGGTCTGGCTTGCAAGAAAAGAATACTTTCTGAGGACAGACAAGATAAACGGCAAGGTCTTGGAAGCCGCGGAAAAAGTGGTCTACTTCTATGATGAAACCAAGAACAGGTTCATCAGTTTTCTGAAAGAAGGCAAACCCTGGTGCATATCCCGAGAGCGCGTCTGGGGAGCACCTTTGCCAGTATGGAAATGCAAAGAATGCGGAACAAAGACCATAGTATCAAGCAAAAAAGAGCTTCTCGAAAGAGCTGTTGAAAAACCGCGAGGAGAATTTGAGCTGCACAAGCCGTGGGTCGACCGAATAACCTTCAAGTGCCAAAAGTGCGGAGGCACCATGCACAGAGAAGACTTCGTGCTCGACACGTGGCACAACAGTGGCGCTTCACCCTTCGCAAGGTTTACTGACGAAGAATTCTCCAAATACGTGCCAGCTGACTTCCTCACGGAAGCAGTCGACCAAACCCGCGGGTGGGCAAATTCGCTCCTGCTGGAGCATGTTATACTCACTGGAAAGGCTGAAGCGCCCTACAGGGCGTTCCTGTTCCAAGGACTAGTGAATGACGCAAAAGGCAGGAAGATGAGTAAGAGCCTCGGAAATGTCATCGAAGCCAACAAGCTGCTGGAGAAGTATTCAGCAGACATATTCCGGTTCCACAGCCTACGCAAGTGTTCGCCGATCGACTTCATCAGCTTCGACCCGAACGAGCTAGGCCGCAGAACTTATCAGATACTCTCCACGCTGTACCACCTCAACAGGTTCTTCTTGCAGAACGCGGAGTTCGACAACTTCAACCCTAAGAAACAAACTCTGCAATGGACAAGAAAAGGAAAACAGCTGAGGAACCCAGACCTCTGGCTACTTTCAAAGCTTCAGGAAACGATAGACACCTACACGGCCAAGCTGGAAACGTGCGAATTCAACCTCGCAGTTGCTGTCTTGGAAGACTTCGTCATAGAAAGCCTGAGCAGGCTCTACGTGCCCATGGTCCGCAAAGAACTGTGGACCGACGACCCAGAAACTCTTGACCGAAGGCTAGCAGTGTATGCAACTCTTTGGCACGCTTTGAGGACCATGACACTCTTATTCAACCCAGTGACGCCTTATCTCAGTGAAGCCTTGCACCAGAAAGTCTACAGGAAACTGGACCCTGAGCTGCCAGAATCAGTGAACTTTGAGAGCTGGCCAGAGTCAGACAAGAAACTGCGAAATAAGACGCTGGAGGAAGACTTTCAGACACTGTTCAAATGCGTTTCACTTGTCTACTCTACAAGACAAAACGCTGGACTGAAAAGAAGATGGCCCCTCGGCAAGCTGGTCGTGGTCGCCCCAGAGAAAGTGTGTGCAGCCCTGAAGAGCGTTGAAGAACTGTTCCTCGAACTTGCAAATGTCAAGGCCGCAGATTATGCAACTGGAAAAGCTATGCAGCACGCAACTTCAGAAGGATGGATGTCCGCGTCTGAGGGCGACGTTCAGATCTACTTGGATGTTCGTCGTGACGAACGGCTGCTCGGCGCGGGTCTGATGCGTGACCTCGCTCGAAGGGTCCAAGCCCAGAGAAAGGAGCTAGGCTTCGTGCCGACGGATATCCTGGAGGCGGTTTACATATCTGAACTTGACGATGAAAGCATCAGGCTATTAGAGCCGCATCTGCCTCAGATGAAAGAGCTTGTCCGCGCAAAAACCGTGCACCTACAAGGCAGCCGCGCAGAAAAAGAGATGAAATGGCACGAGTCTCAATTGGACGAAAAGAAAGTCTCGATAGCAATCTCTCCAGGAACAGCGAAGCAATCATCGTAGCGCTATCCGTATTGGGAAGTGTGACGATAGTCTAGACATCCAAGACCAAGCTTGAAAGGGTGAATCTCAATAAACTGAGAGATGGTAAAGTTGGAGAACATTGTTGGAGTCGTACAAGGGTTGAGAGGAAGAACAAAAGACATCATTTACGACATGTTCTTTGCTGAAAAAAGAGTGGTAGCTGCTGTCGTACTTTACTTTTCTGACTTGACTGACATTTATGGGAAAATCAGTCCATTGACTTTCTTGTTTGGAAACCTGTCTGAGCACAGTGAAATCAAGATGCGATCTTTGAGGCTGATGAATGAAAGGAGGCTGGCTTTCAAGGACAAGACCCTCGATGAGATTTTAGCCTTGCACAGAGCGAACCTGGAAATAGACTACGACAACGTCGTTTCTGTCACCGTCAAAAAAGGGCTTATGCAAACGTCTTTGGAGTTTGTTGTCCAAGGGCCTCAAGAAAAGAAGATAGACTTTCGGTTGGAAGAGAGCCAAATAGCCGAAGTTGAAGGTCTGATAAAAAAAGTTCTACCAAACAAGACAAGATGAATGGCCATTTCAGAGAGAAGACGCGGATTGAACATATCTTGGGACATTTGAGTATCGAACATGAGGCGCTCGTTTGTTTCAAAATCAAAGTAATGCTCTAGCGTAAATTGCACCGTTCATTCTAGACGGGATCTCTGATCCTCGAGCGCCAAGAAAATGAGACCGAAAGCTCTATATCTTTTCTTAATCGACGTTCTTTCCCGAAAGAAGGTCGGGCCGGTAGTTCAGCCTGGTATGAACGCCGCATTCGCAATGCGGAAGTCGTGGGTTCAAATCCCGCCCGGTCCATCATTAGATTGAACCCTTTTGGGTATTAGTCCCGCGCGGTCTACTGCAAGCTGAGTTCAAATTCAGTAACACACGCTGAAGACGACGAATAATCGGGCGCGACAAAAGAGTCGGATTAGTTGGACGTTATCATACGCCCCTATGATTCTCTCTTGCTGCAGCTTCTATGATTCTTGAAAGGAATATCTCCATTCCTTTCATGTCCATCGCAAGACGAAAGACTGAGGCGCCATTGGGAATGCTGGTTTGTTGGAAAATGGCCAGGGTGCTCTCGACCAGAAAGCTTTTGACGCGTGCGGACTGTGAGGGTGGCGACGTGAAACATGATTGTTTCTCCCATCTCCCCCTTTCAAGAGGTGAGCATGGTGCCGCCAACGAGATGAAGAGTCCGCACGCGCCACTTAAACCATGGATAGCACCGAAGATATGCGTTCTGGAATTAACCTATAGAGGAATTATCTAGAACTGAAACCCACACAACTTCGTTTTTTTGCAGCCAAAGAGCCAATTGTCTTCGATCATGGAATAAGGCTCCATAAGATTCTTATGCGTTGAGTGCGAATTATCATATTGTGAGATTGGAGAAGGGAAGGGAAATGGGAAAAACGGTCGGTCTCATCTTGTTATGTTTGGCGCTTACGTTTCAGTTTTTGAGTCTTGTTAGGGCCTCGTCTTCTTTGATTGTCGGCAACGTAGCGGTCTCTACGCATCCTACATTCACACCACCGATACCTCTTGATGGTGAACCTGCAGCTATTCCTGACTCACCGTTTGTTGAACGCTATGGGGACAAGTACATGTTCCTCCTCATGTTGGCCGAAGCTTTCTTTTCTACTCCTGAAAGCTACAGCTGGAATCCTACGGTAGATCTCAACCACGACAATGTTGTCAACATATGCGACGCAATAATCTTTGCAAGGAACTGCTAATGTTGCGCACGCTTTCTGCCTTTGCTCTTGGTTAGTTCTTTGATAATCCCTGGGCCGGTGTAACGTATGAATTTGGCTACTGTTTCTTCGGGTTTTTGCTCCACCAGACCGTGAAGGATGACATCCAGGACGACTAGCGTAGGATTGCGCTTAGACAGTGGGTGGATGAGACTGTCGATGGCGCGATTGAGCTCGCCTCTGGTGTAATGATAGGCTCGCCTCTTGTTTGTTCGAAGGCTCTGCTCCACCTTTGGTCCCCCAAAAAGGGGGAGGTATGCTGCGTCTGTCTCGCTCCTATTCTGCCGCCGGCGGGTCCACAGCGCGCGCGCTCGCCGAATCTTGAGCGTTCCCTCCAAATAGAGAAGGCGAAGAAGCGATGCATTCGATATAGGATCTGCAACAGCCAGATCTGGGAAAACAGCTATCCTTGCGAGTTTGGGGCTTACGAACTGGGAGAATGCCGAAACCTGGACCCGGCACTTGCTGACTTCAAGGTGGCTCAAAGGCACTTGGAGGCAGAGGTGCGGACGTGCGAACTGGACAAGAGAACGAATCGTCTCGGCCAGACTGTTTATCAATGGCCTAGCAGGCGTTCAACGGGACACGATGATCTAGTTCGGAAGGGAAAAGCCCAGATAGTGTATATACTATTTTTGTCTCCCCCTCCCACCCACTGCATGTGTAGACCGCGCCTGTTGTTATGTAGAAGTATCTTCCACAAGTTTCAATAACAAAAACGTGTAATATAATAGTGCTCAAATATAGAAAGGAGAAAAGGAGAATGAAGAAACTATTAGCAGTGATTATTGTCGCAGTGTTTCTAGCATCTCTAATACCCATGAACACAACATCGGTTAAGGGCGCTACCAAGCCAAGCTACGGAGCTTTGTCAGCCCCGTTGCCAAAACAGAAGACCAGATCAATTTCAGTGAGCAGTTCTGACATCGAAGGAATTGACGGCACATCACGCTATGTAGGCATTGAGGCAATAGGTGCACAGCCAGACACAGGAAACACGTGGACGGTACCAATAATCGATGACTACTACGGTGGATTTTACATGCAAGATTTTGAATGCGTCTTGCATGGTACGTATGCCAACATTTGGATTGGACTAAATGATACCGTTTGGCCGGGAAATACAGAAGCAGATTACTTCGTAGACAATGTGGACTTTGATAAACAGGAATGGCACTTCATGTATCCTTGGAGTTGGGAAGCTTCTGTCGTTATTGACCCACGCTATCCCGATGGATACCACGACATAATATATGGAAAGAACCTGACATATGTCTTGAATCAGTTTGATACCAACATCTGGCAGAAAGACACAGAATTCTTTGGCATGTACGCCAACAGGCCAGGCCCCTTCGACCCTCCTGACTACAAGATTCAAGTGTTGATTTTCAACATCCGTGACGACCTGTTCTGGGATCCAGTCACTTCCACTTCATTCATAGAAGGATACTTCTGGAGTTACGCAAGTGACTTGAACCACGCAAACATATTCCACATGGACACTTGGCAATGGTACAGACGACTGGGACCCAGTCCACAGCCGTCTCCATCAGGCGGAGCACCTAGACCATACGAATATGAAGGCACGTTCGCGCATGAGTTCCAGCACTTGATCCACCATGACATAGATTCCGATGAGTTTTCGTGGGTCAATGAAGGCTGCGCGCAGTTATCAATACCGATCTGTGGATACCCTCTCAGCTCGCTGGCTTCTGACGTCTACTACTACTTTGCCTATTTCTGGGACACATCACTGGTGACTTGGTACAATAATCTGGAAAACTACGGAGTCGTGTTCCTTTGGACCTACTACGTCTATGAACACTATGGGCAACAAGCATGGGGTCCAGGGAACTTGATTTGGGACCTTGTTCACGAACCGACAAACGGAATAGCGGGCTACAACAATGTCTTGGCCGCGCACGGCTACAAGTCGTTTGATGAGATTTTCCAAGATTGGGCCCTAGCTAACTACTTTGATGATGGCGGAATCTACGGATATCAAGGATTGGTCATACCTTCCCCACAGCACACCTTGGGATGGAGCATACCAGTCAGCATGGCCTACTGGGATCGAGAGTACCGTAAACTCTTCAACTTTATGCCTCAACTGGAAGGTGATGTTCAAGTTGGCTATCCATATCCCAACGGTGACAGTCTTCCATACACAGTGAATTATGTCAGTTTCCTGCAGCTCGGTGATCACGCACTGAAAGTAGCCTTCGATGGTCCCAACTATGTCGGCGTCTTCCCGCCCAGCCCAACACATGAATGGCATTCAGATGGCACGGGCAACGCATGGTTTAGACTTGGCCACACCTTCGATATACCATCGGGAGGAGCGACACTGAAATTCTATAGCAACTACGACACAGAGAAAAACTACGATTTCGCTTACGTCGAAGTCTACGACCACACTACTGGATTATGGTGCACTCTGCAAGGAACTAAGACTACTTTAACCGTCAACGTAGAAGGCACCAACAATCCGAACTGCCCTGACGAATTCGAACCCGCCACGTATCTCGCAAATGGAAAGTGGTATGGCTTCACAGGCAACAGTGGCGGCTGGTACCAAGAAACGATGGACTTGACACCATTCCAAGGTCACACGATAGATCTGTACTTTACATATTGGACTGACCCATATACCCTCGGAGCCGGGTGGTACATTGACAACATACAAATCGTCGGAACCAGCTTTTACGACGACGTTGAAGGAGTTACTGGGTGGACGATTTACAACGTGCCTTCGGATGCGGGATGGTACATAACCACGGGAGTCTATGCCATGGACTTCAGCGTGATCTTCGTTCAGAACAGTGCCATAACACATCTGAACCTCAACAGCGACAATGACGGAATAGCCACGTTTCCGATGATAAACAATGCCAAAGTCAAGTATGGCCCGGTGACCATGATAATTGCGGCCCAACCGGGATACGAGCTAAGCTTCCGCACATCCTACTACTTCCTCTACCAAAAAATACCGTGGGTAATTTGGCCGTAAACAGAACTGCAGACTAATCACCCTCCCCCTTTTTTGCTGCAATTGAACAGTGGGGCTAGATGATTTACGAATGCGAAAGAGAGCAGTAGACAGAGAGACTCTCGTAACGCTGATGCTGTTGTTGATAGCATTGCATTTCATGATTCAAGTTTCAACAACGAGCCTTGCGACATACTCGAATAATAAGAGTTCAATCACGCAGACGTATGCAATAAATGAAACATGGGTTGATGACGACTATAACGAAACAACAATAGGCTGGGGTTTGAGCCATTTCAAAAACATCCAAGATGGAATTAACGCGGTATCCGATGGAGGAACAGTTCATGTAGCTTCAGGAAGCTATTATGAAAGCGTGGTCGTGAATCGAACTGTATTTTTGGTCGGAGAAGACAAAAGCCGCACAATAATCGATGGCAACTACACGCAGGATTCCGTACTTTCAATAACAGCCAACTATGTCTCGATTGAAGGCTTCGCGATCCAAAACTGCATTTACCTTGGAAGAGAAAAGGGCGGAATACACATCAATTCGTGGTACAACAACATCTCCAACATCTATTTTACTCAGAACTGGATTGACATTACCGTCTTCGGCAGATACAATAGAATACGTTCATGCAATATGAACGCCAGTTTCTGGAACATAAAGGTCTTTGCAGACAACAATTCCATCCTCGAAAATCATTTCAACATCTCCTACAGTGCAATCACCCTGACTTCCGCCAACGGCAACTCAATTGAATACAACACCATTACAGATGAATACATCGGAATATCACTGTATGAAAGTACACAAAACAAAATTGCCGCCAACTTCGCGTTCAACTGCTCGCAAAATGCGCTAGGGCTCGAAAGTTACTCAACAAACAACATTGTCACACAAAACACGTTCTCCAACTCCAATCAAGGCGTAAACGAAAACGCCAACTCGGGCACTAACACGTTCTATCACAACAGTTTCATCAACAACACGCTTCAAGTGTCACTTGGTGGAAGCGAAAACAAATTGGATGATGGTTATCCTTCTGGCGGAAACTACTGGAGCGACAACACTGGAGAAGATGATAAAAGAGGACCTAACCAAGATGAAATAGGAAGCGATGGAATATTCGATGTGGCCCATACAGTTGACATTAACAACAGAGATCATTATCCGCTGACCAAACCTTTCCGTGGCCCCAACGATATTGGAATTGTCAGCATTACATGTTCAAAGACTGCGATTCCACAGGCTGAGAACGTAAGCATCACAACGAAAACAGTCAACTTCGGATTCAACAGTGAAAACGTCAATCTTACTCTACGTCTGAACTCAACACTACTCACCAACGCAGATGCTGTCATAATTGGCAGAAACTCAACTGTTTTTCTGTTCGCTTTCAATGTAAGCAGTCTGACCAAAGGAAGATACATCTTAGAGGCGTATGTTAGCGCTGCAGCAAACGAGACAGACACTACTGACAACACGCAAACGCTTTGGATTGCAGTTACAATTCGTGGAGACATCAATGGGGACTTCACTGTAAACATCTTGGATGCCATAATATTGGGTAACTCGTTCCTCGCTACACCAGGCACACAGTCCTGGAACCCTAACGCAGACCTGAACGGCGACGGCATCGTCAACATCTTAGACGCCATAATCCTGGGAAACCACTTCCTACAACACTACCCATGACGAGAGGAGAGACTATCACTTTTCAGGGAGGATGAGCCGCCATAGCGCGCGCAGCAATAGCGGGCAGCCAGAGTGAGAACCTGAAGGCAAAAATTGGCGGGCCCGGAGGGATTTGAACCCCCGTTCTCCGGCTCCGAAGGCCGACGCCTTAATCCAGACTGGGCTACGGGCCCAGACAAGAATACGTGTAGAAGCAATTAAAAGTGTTATGTGGACATGCAGAGTATATCTCTATGAGAGAGGATGATTAGAACGAGTTTGCGGGACGATGATCCTTGAGAAAGATAGAACTGTCAAGCTGGGAGAGCGTTCCCCAGAAGGCGGACAGCCTGAGAAGAAGCCTCGAAATCATATACGGAGTGAAGCTCGAAACCGATTCTTCGGAGATTCAACTCGACCGACTCTATCCAACCGAGGATTTTCTCGAGAATGACAAGCTAGCGCTCGTGTTTATGAAAATCATCAAAGAAGGCTATGACGTGCCAATAATAGGGGTCGAGCGCGGGGAAGATTACTTCGTTCTCGACGGCCACCACCGCTCCTTCATTTCAAAGAAACTCGAGAAGAAGGCTATCATGGCTAAAGTTCTAAAGTTCCCTAAGGGCACAGGCTATCGAGACGTCCCAAAGTCTTCGCTCGAAGACCTTCCAATCAAGAAAGTAGCCGCTATTGACGATCCAATTGTGAAAGCGTGGGGACGCATACTTAACATCTTGAAACAGTATGAAGCCTTGTACCACATGCATTTCCACATGAAGAAAGAACAGGTCCGCTTGAAAGACCTGTCCCCCACTCAACCTGAAGTGTTGAAGGAGCAGATCGACGGAATAAACAGGCTGCTGGTCCCCGTAGCCTGCATAGAGTACGACAAAAGATACTACGTGCTGGATGGCCACGCAAGATGCATACGAGCCAAACAACTCGGCCTGAAATCAATACAAGCCATAGTCCTGTTGCCACAAGTACACGTAGATTTCGGAATAGTCAAAACCGCCAAAGAGATGAAACTCGAAAGCCTTGAAGACATCACCATAACAAAGCGAACCAGCACTGATACCTTGCAGTGACGTAGCCTCCGCATGCCTGGCAACTCGAAAACCCTTAAAAATAGTCAACAACCTATACTAGATGTCCCACCCTAGGGGCCGGTAGCTCAGCACGGCTGGAGCGTTCGGCTGATAAAGAAGTCAAGAGAGATTCGTTCATTATTGGCCAGAAAATCGCCCCGAACCTCTGCAGATACCGAAAGGTCGCCGGTTCGAATCCGGCCCGGCCCACCGAACCCAAAAATCTTATTAGCGTATTGAAAAGAAATAACGCAAGGTGATGTTTTGCCTAAAGATGACGAAATGCTAGAGGAACTCAAGAAGATCAGAACACTGTTGGAACCGAAGCCTGCTCCTGCCGCACCAGCGCCAAAAGGCCTGTGGGCTGAGTTCATGGACTTCATATCGAAGTACAAGGTCTTGGGCCTGGCTGTGGGCTTTATAATGGGCCTCTACCTTGGAACTCTTATACAAGCGCTCGTGAAGGACCTGATATTGCCAATCATAGGACTGGCAATCCCGGGCATGCATGACATGGCTACCTATGCTGTTACGGTGGCCTCGCAAATATTCGGGGTTGGAGACTTTCTCGTAGCGTTAATCACCTTCATCATCGTGGCCTTCGTGATCTTCCTACTCGTTAAGGTCACGAAGAGATGGGGTTTAGAGTAGCAGAAGAAAAGAACCAACGAACACCTCAAGGTCCCACGGAAGCCGCCAACGAAAAACATCCCCGATTTTTCTGTGTGAACAGAAGACGAAAAGCTGAAATCCTAACAGACTACATAAGTTGTGGTCGGTGGATTAGATGCCACAGTACATTCTGCTCTCAAACTTGACGGACGAAGGATGGAAAACCGTCAAAGAAAAACCTGCCAGAATCAAAGAAGTCAACAAGGAACTTGAAGCCTTCGGCGTTCGAGTCATCAGTCAGTACGCTGTTCTCGGGCCCTACGATTTCGCAACCATCGTCGAAGCCCCGGACAACAAGACTATCGGCAAAGTTTCTATCGAACTCGGGTCGAGAGGGACAGTCAAAATCATGAGCATGGCCGCCGTACCCATAGAAGAATTCATAGCTTCAATGAAAAAACGATGAAAACTTCGGTCCCCCCTTTTTCCATTTCACTTTGATTCCCAATTCTCGTCACTTTCTGACAGTTCTCAAATTATCGAAGGGTTGATTCTTCACTTCAAAAAGAGCCCTATGATTGCATCGTAAATCATTAGGCAACCACAGAAATGCCCAGGACAGCCAGCGAACAATATAAACGAATCCTTAGCATCTGGAAAAGCAGAGGATTTCAAAATGAAAGTCAGACTCAAGGGCAATAATCAGATAGGACTTTTCAGACAAGTGGCTGAAAGGCTTGTTTCCAAGATAACTGTTAGCAAGAACGTTGCAGGAGTCATTTTCCTCGGCGGCCTAGCCAGAGGTTTCGCCGACAAGTACTCGGATGTAGACATAACTGTCCTCCTCAACAAGGAGGATCAACTCTTGCAAGGAGAGATTCACAACATGGGCTTGGAAGAACGAAAGAGCTCAGGCCTCGACATCGACCTCGAAATTCATTATCTGAATGCCTTTCAAAGATGGAAATGGGATGAAACTGACAGATGGGATTTTTCCCATGCTGAAATCGTCCATGACCCGAGGGGACAAATCAGGAAACTGTTCGACGTCAGACTCGAAGTTCCAGAGAAATTCTGGGTCAAACGCATCGTAACGTGCGCTGAGTATATGAAATGGTACTGCTGCCCTCCTGTAGCAGGTGTTTGCACCATCGCCGAGGCTTGGATTGACCGAGGAGACCTACTTTCTGCACACTACTGCTTGAACTACGCCATCGACTTGCTCCTCAAGACAGCCTTCGCCTTGAACAAGGAATTCTTGCCTCCACCAAAATGGAGGTTATTCTACTTTCGAAATTTGAAGTGGCTTCCCAGTAACCATGGACTCTTAAACGACGCAATCAACGTGAAAGGGCCAACGGTAGAAGATCTAAATCGGCGATTGAAGAGCCTCAGAGAAATATGGCAGGTGATTCTTGTCAAAGTGCAAGAAGAAACTGGGCTCAGCTCAGATCAGATAACCAGGTACTACGTTGAAAGAGTACTGCACCAAACGCCGGTTCATTAAGGCCTACCCATAGCAATTTGGCCAACTCAAAGATCAAAGGGACTGAGCACATCGAATGAACTCCTGCAAAAATCAGCATCGTTCGATGCAAATTAAACCGAGACAAAAGCGCTCTAAGGGTTAAATTTAAGAACAGATGAAACTTTCATATACACAAGCCGAAGCAGCTTGTTACCAGTGTCCTCTCGAGGAATCTAACAGTTGACGAGCAAAGACTTCCACAAACTCTTTCTTCAAGCAGTAGACGGTGCCTTCTCATCGCTTGGTGATTCAGCGAGACAATCAATCTACTTCCACCTTGAAACAAGATTTAGGATGCCACGAGACGAAATTCCAGACCGTCTTGAGGATTTCGAGAATGGACTTGAGAAAATCTTCGGAGCAGGAACCAAGTTCCTAGAAATCTTGATAATGAAAAGACTCTACGAAATGATGGAACCCAAGAGAAGAATCATGAAATGGAATGACGACAAAGAGTTCAAATTCATCGACTACGTTAAGGCAACGGAACAGAGCTTTTGCAAAAAGAAAAGGAAACTCTAGAATCTCCTCTTAGACTGAACTTGCTACTATTGCAAGACCACAGCGTCAATTCATATTCTCAGTTCACAAACGATTTATCAAGGCTTCATCGTGTCTTATTCTGAACTTACGTTAAGTGAGCGAGGGTGACGTTTGCCTCAGGGAAAATTCAACAGAGTTCTGTTAGACGCAATCGAGGGAGGCCTGTCCTCGCTCGGAGATTCTCCGAGAGAAGCGATCTTCTACCATCTCGAGACCTCTTTCCGGCTGAAGAAAGAGAACATTCCCCTAAACTTGCCGGAATTCAAGCAGGCTTTGGAAAGAATATTCGGACCAGGAGCTCCATACCTCGAAAAGATCATCATAAGGTGCCTCTACGAAAGGCTGGGACTAGGTTTTGAAGAGCCGGGACACGTAGACTTCGTAGCCTACGTCAACGATGCGAAGAGGCGAGTCACGCGTGAAGAGGAGGTGAAACAGCATGGATAAAAACATCAGAATCCTCATTGTTGACGACGACGAAAACATCAGAAAAGTGCTCCTAGCTATACTCGAGGATAAGGGATACACCGTTGAATCTGTCGGAACGGCTAGGGAGGCAGTAGAGAAAAGTAAGAGAAAATTCTACAACCTGGCTTTAATCGACATTCGACTTCCAGACATGGAAGGGATAGAGCTTCTCACAAAGATGAGAGACACGACGCCAAAGATGCGAAAGGTAATAATCACAGGCTACCCGACGTTGCAAAACGCTGTAGACGCTGTAAACAAAGGTGCAGACGCCTACATTGTAAAGCCGTTCGACGTTGAAAAAGTCCTCAACACGATTGATCACCAACTGAGGAAACAGCAAGAAGAGAAGAAATACAGCCAGGACAAAGTCGCAGAATTCATAGAGGCAAGAGTCAAAGAAATGGGCATGGAAACTGAGGTAGCAGAAAAACAAAGATGATAAGAGTCGATCCTAAACACGTTCAATCCTTTCTTCACCTTCATCGCCTGAAGGTTTCCCACTAATCATGAAAAGGTCGGTCAACCTTTTCCTAGCAGGTTCTTGCGTAGGAACTTGATATGGTGGCCAACTTCGAAGCCTATGTTTCTCAACAAAGTCACGGACGGAATGTTGAGCTCCGACGTGTGTAGGACCGCGGTGTCCATTCCCTTTTCAGAGAGGAAGTTCATTGCCCGCACTGTGAGAGCAGACGCGAGTTTTTTCGAACGGAACTCGGGGACCGTTGCCGCTGGACCGAGATAGCCTCGCCTTCCACTGAAGAGCTTATTGTATTTCACGGCGGGCCATGCAACGACAACTGACAGTATTCTGTCGTGGAGCGTTGCTAAGTGAACCCATTCTTCGTCGAAGGGAGGGGACTCAACCTTGCCCTTCTCAATGAAGCCTTGTGTTAGTCTTTCCCATCCAAACACCGAGTTCACAGTTTCGACAACAATTTTTTCCTCCCCAGATCTCGAGCTGCGGATGGTTACGCCCTCTGGAACGGCCGGAAGCGGCCGAACATTCTGGAGCTTTGCAATCATCTGGTACAGACCGCCCTCAGGCTTGTATCCCCTCTCTATCCAATCACTGGTCCTTGGACTTCCAGCGTCGACTGAAGTGAAAACCGTTTCCCCGTGGACACACTTCTCAACCTGCGATACCAACGTGTTTTCTATGAGTTTTCGGTGAGGCCTCTCTTGAACAACAAGCCACCTGATCTCCTCGCCCCAAAAGCCGTCGTTGTACGTGACAGAACCCACAGCCTCACCGTTCTCCTCGGCAATCAGAGTTCGAAACTTCCCTTCCTGAAGTCTAACGCGCACATCGTCTTCCGTGAGAGGAATGTATTCATATGATCCTTCGTTCATATCATTCAGAAGTTTGACAAGCGCTGACAGATCGTTCTTCACGAAGTCTCGAACTTGAACAGCCATGGTTCGTCTTGATCAGAGGCTTTTGAAAACGTAATAAACGTTTAGATACCTTTCAATTTCCCAGACAACCCAAAGATACTCAGTTCCAGAAAGTTTAAAGCCTAAGCCCAGAAGGTACTACGTGGGGAGAAGATGAAGCAGAACAAAAAAGTTCTTGCCATAATTATCTTCTTGTGCGTCGGCATACTGCCTAGTGTTATCGTACTTCGCTCCGTACTTACACTGCAGACTCCAGACACGAAGCTGTTCGTGGACCCGCCGCTCATCTTCCGTGAAACACTCGTGGTGGGAGAAAGGTTCTCAGTAAACATTTCAGTGGCCAACGTCACAGACCTGAAGCGCTATGAATTCAAGCTAAGCTTCGACACAGTCATGCTTGACGTTGTCGGTATCACACTTCTGCCGGAAGCAAACCTGCCGGTCGGAAACTAGGTGGTCAGTGATCTGCTCGGCACCGTTTGGATGAACGTCACCTACGATGGATCCTCAATCACGACGAATAATTCGGTGCCGGTGGCAACAATAGATTTCAAAGCCATGAACCGCGGCCAAGGTGCGCTGCACCTGTACGACACGGGACTGTTTGATTCTCTTGGAAACCCTATCGCTTACCAGACGATGGACGGCATGGTCACCATACTGCGCCATGATGTAGCAATACTCAGCGTCGCCGCGTCCACGTATGAGACGTACATTGGACAACTAGTGAACGTCACCGTTGTTGCCAGCAATGAGGGAGACGTAGCCGAGAACTTCACTGTGAAAGTCTATCACAACGTTACGCAGTTCCAGACGTTCGATGTAACAAATCTCGCTGCAGGCGCAAACATCACAATAGTGTTCGCGTGGAACACGAGCGATGTCACCGCAGGCAACGTGTATGCACTAAAAGCTGAAGCGACCGCTGTGCCATACGAAACTGATCTAGCCGACAATGTCCTCACTGGCGGCACAGTCAAGGTCAAAATAGTCGGCGACGTCAACGGTGACAACAAGGTCAACCTAGACGACTGGACCGCTTTCGACGCCGTATGGGGAACTCATCCAGACGACCAAAACTGGAATCCTCAGGCTGACATAAACGGCGACGGCGTGGTCGACAACGCTGACGGAGTCCTGATTGCACAGAACTACCGAAACACAGCATAGAAGAACAAAAGTCCTATTTTCTTTTGCCCTTATCTAGGAATTATCACGCCTCTGAATATCAGAAGCAGACCCAAGACCAAGCCCTATTTCTGTCCCAAACGCGAAATTTATCCCCTACCGCGAGGTAACGCATTGTGCTCTGCAACGTAAGATGAGCCTGTCCATAGCTCTTCGAAAAGAGCCACTTTGGCAAGATTTAAATTCTCCTCCCTGTCTCTGTGCCCTGAGTGATGCCTATGACGTTTTGCTCGAAGTGCGGCGAAAAAGTACCTGAAGAAGCGTATTTCTGCCCAAAATGTGGGTTCAGAACCAGAAAAGGCGTTGAAGCCGGCGTTGCCGCCCCTACAGAAGATGTGAGAGAAGCCTTCGCCAAGATGGAAAAGGAACTTGAAAAAGCATTCACGACCGCCGCAAAAGAGATCCAAAAGGCGTTCAAAACCGTAAGAGACAACGTCAAAGAAAAAGACTTTGCGAAGCAAGTCGTCTGCACAAGTTGCGGAGAAAAGAATCCAAGTGGCGCCAGCTTCTGTTACAAATGCGGCAAAAACATCGATTGATGATGCTCGAATAGATGATGTCATTGGCACGAAATTGACTCCCTAGGTGAAAAGTTTGAAATGGGTGACTCGCGAGCACGTACACGTGGACAGAACAGCTTGCCCTTGGCTCATAAAGAATTTCGTTGATCCAAAAGCAGAGTTCATTTTTGCTCCTATTGAGAAAATCGAAGAAGTCGCCAAAAAAGAGAAGGCAACCCCTTATGATGCACCGGGAGTCGAGCTGGGACATCACGGAGACAAGTGCAGTTTCGACGCAGTCGTTGAGAAGTACGACATCAAAGACCCCGCGATATTGGAACTCGCAAAGATCGTGCGAGCGGCAGACACAGATAAACCTGGCGCACCTGAAGCAGCAGGACTCGACGCTGTAATGACAGGAATCTCCATGACTGCAAGAGATGATCACGAAGCAATAAACAAGGCCTCCGTCGTATACGACGCTCTGTACACCTTCTGCAAACTGAAACTGATAAGTGAAAAGCACAAGACTGAGATTGAAAAACTGGATAGAAGACAGCGCAGAGAGTTTCTCAGGAAGAAGCTCCAGAAATAGGCTAGGAAGGGCATCCAGACAATTCTCCTTATGCCTCTAGTTTTATTAAGCCAGCGTTTAGCAGTATTCAAGCTGATCTGCGAATGAACTCTCGTTCCAAGGATACGAAGGAAATCGTCTTCTTGACTGTTTGTGTCATGGGACTACTCGCGATCCTCAGCTCCACGATGTCGAAGACGCCGGTGCTGCCCTACTTCGCCGGTTACCTTAATACCCCGGGATTCTGGGAGGGACTGGTCTATTCCGCATCGACTATTCCCGGAATACTGATCAGCCTGCCAGCTGGCTCTCTCTCAGATGTTCTGGGAAGAAGAAAAGTGTTACTGATTTCAAGCGTCATCTTTGCTTCAGCCCCCTTCCTGTATCTCCTAGTAAACCTCTGGTGGCAACTCGCCCTCGTGCGTTTCTACCATGGATTCGCCACAGCAATGTTTGTTCCCGTCGCTGAAGCCCTCGTCACGGAGGCTTATCCTACTAGACGCGGAGAACGGATCTCGCTCTTCTCTTCTGCCACGGTCATTGGAAGAAGTATTGCTCCCCTCCTCGGGGGCTCTATCCTAGTTGTCACGAACCCAGGACTTCTTCCCGAGCAGTATTTCAATTTTGAGGGTCTCTACCTTGCTGTGGGCGTCGTAGGGGTGACTGTCTTCATCACTGCACTGCCTTTTCTGAGCAAAACCAAGAATGCTGATGTCAGGAAAGCAACAAAGGTGAACCTGAGAAAAGTGATCCGCGGATGGAAAAACATTGCCAAAACTCACGGCGTGCTCGCGGTGAGCTTGGTTGAGGCGGGCCAATACTACACGTATGCTTCCATAGAATCCTTCCTCATTAAGTACATGACGTATGTCGCGTTCATAGATGGATTCTCGCAGGGTGTGATAATGTTTAGTCTGGTGATTGTCGTCGTGCTTTCTAAGCCTCTTATAGGCAGGCTTTCAGACAAGACTGGCAGGCGAACACCAATCGTTCTCGGCTGCATAGTCAGCTCCATCCCTGTAGTTGCGGTGCCCTTTTTCACCCAGTTCTCCGCCTTGTTGATCCTCGCAATGGCCTACGGTTTAGGATTCTCCATGGTCACTTCTGCAACTCCCGCTTTAGTCAGCGAGCTTGTGCCACTCGAAGCCTGCGGAGGCGCCATTGGATTCATAAGTACCCTCATGGACGTAGGACAGACGCTCGGACCGATAATCTGCGGTGTCATACTCAGCACGTTCCTGGGATACTTGGGCATCTTTTCCTCCCTCATGATTATACTACTGTCAACCGCCGCAGCGTTTGCACTGTTTGGAACCGGCCGTGCAGACTCTGAATCTAAAGCGTGTCAAACAGGCAATGAGAAGAAGGTACTGTCGTGACCATCATCAGTCACCGTCTCAAAATCGTACCTGCCAGAAAGCTTGAACACTTGACATTCAACCTGTGCAACTTCAATTTCTTCAGAAAAAGCGAACATGGGAAGGCCATGCTCTTCTTTGGGAACTCACGACAGCTAGCCATGCTAATCGCTGTGCCCTACATCCTAGGATGCGAGCTTGCCTTTTTCAGAGAGGAGAGATACTTCGTCAAGTTGAAGAAGCAAATAGTCGGCGTCTTCGTCCTCCGCGAGAAATCTGACGCTCTATACGTGGGGAGCTTGGGCGTAGCACCCGAATACAGAAAACACGGCATAGCCACTTTCATTCTAAGCCACTGCACGCAAGTCGCAAAGGGGCTCGGCAAGAAATGGCTAGAACTCACCGTCTTAAAGACGAACATTCCTGCGAGGCAGCTCTACGAGAGATTTGGCTTCTCGGATAAAAAGGAAAGGAAATGGTCTTTTGTGATGAGAAAAAGAATCAACAGCAATGAACTTTCATCTAGAAAGTAGTTCGATGCGAAAATCTTAAACAGCTTCGCTGCTGGCACGAAATGAAGTCCCTTTGCCTAAATACACTTCCTTTGCCAACCTCGTTTTTCGGTGATCATGTTCACATCAAACATGACCTATCTGCATGTTCCCCAGATAAGTTCAACATTAGTGTAGAAAGAGTTTAAATAACTAAACGCTAGATACAGCGTTCGCCTCAGTTGTGAAACACTAACAACTTGCAGAGCGCACACATGGTGATCCTTTGAAGTGTCCTTACTGCGGGTCTGAAAACCTGAAAACCCTCGAAACGAGGGATTCGCCTGACAACGCTGTCAGAAGACGCAAAGAGTGCGGAGACTGCGAGAGGCGATTCACAACGTACGAGTACGTTGAAACGGTTGAGTTGATAGTGAAGAAGAGGGACGGCAGGCCGGAGCGCTTTGACCTCAACAAGATCATCAGAGGTCTGCAGAAAGCCTGCGAGAAAAGACCCGTGACGATGGAGCAGATCCACGAACTGGCAGAGCACGTCAGACAAGACCTGATGGCGCCAGGAAAAGAGGAAGTCAGTTCTCAAGAGATCGGGGATTTGGTCATGAAATATCTGAAGAAACTTGACCGAGTAGCCTACATCAGGTTCGCCTCGGTCTACAGGAAGTTCGAGGAACCTGAAGATTTCCAGAAATTGCTCAAAGAGGTAAAAGCATGAAGTCTGTAAGAAAACGTGATGGAAAGTTAGAATCGTTTGACCAAGAACGTATAACAAGCGCGGTTTGGAAGGCGGCCAAAGCTGTCGGCGGAAAAGACCGCGAGCTGGCGAGAAGACTTAGCGATCAGGTAATGACCCAGCTGAGCCTCCATTTTGGCGAAGACGGCGTTCCCACGGTGGAAGAGATTCAGGACCTAGTTGAAAAAACACTCATAGAGAACGGCCATGCAAGAACGGCGAAGGCCTATATCCTGTACCGAAAACAGCATCAGGACCAAAGAGAGCTCGCTGCACTCTTAAGCGATGCGGACCTCGTGGACCAGTACTTGGAGATAGAGGACTGGCGTGTCCGAGAAAACTCCAACATGAGCTATTCACTGCAGGGCTTGAACAATTATCTCTCATCAACTGTCATCGCGAAATACTGGATCAGCAGAATCTACCCCCTGAACATCGCAGACGCTCACTTTTCCGGCGACATGCACATCCACGACCTCGGAGTGCTAGGCGCGTACTGCGTCGGCTGGGACCTAAGGGAACTGCTAACATCGGGGTTCGGAGGAGTTTCAGGAAAGATCGAGAGCAAGCCAGCCAAGCATTTTAGGACAGCACTAGGGCAGATTGTCAACTTCTTCTACACTCTTCAAGGCGAAGCCGCGGGAGCCCAGGCCTTCAGCACGTTCGACACGTATCTCGCGCCGTTCATCCGTCACGACGGCTTAAGTCAGAAAGAAGTTGAACAGGGACTGCAGGAATTCTTCTTCAACATGAACGTGCCCACGCGTGTTGGTTTCCAGACGCCCTTCACAAACGTTACTTTGGACCTAACCGTTCCAGATTACATAAAGAATGAGTCTGTAATAATCGGCGGAAAACAGACTGACGCCACCTATGGAGACATGCAGACAGAAATGGACATGTTCAACGCCGCTTTTGCAGACGTGATGAGCCAAGGCGACTCCAAGGCAAGAGTGTTCACTTTTCCGATACCAACGTACTGTGTCACAAAGGATTTCGACTGGGAATCCTCCATAGCCCAGAAAATCTTCGAGGTCACGGCCAAGTATGGAGTGCCTTACTTCTCCAATTTTATCAACACTAACATGAAGCCTGAGGACGTCCGAAGCATGTGTTGCCGACTGAGAATCGACAATCGCGAACTCCGCAATCGGGGCGGCGGTTTCTTCGGCGCAAACCCGTTGACGGGGTCGATAGGTGTTGTGACTCTGAACCTGCCGAGGATCGGGTACTTGGCGAAGGATGAGGATGAATTCTTTGAACGGCTAGAAGCTCTCATGGAAGTTGCCAAGGACAGCTTGGAAATAAAGAGGAAGGTTCTGGAGACGTTCACTGAAAACGGACTCTACCCGTATTCAACGCGTTATCTTCAGAGCGTCAAAGCGAAACACGGCCGCTACTGGCGAAACCACTTCTCAACCATCGGCATACTAGGCATGAACGAGGCGATTCTGAACCTGTTCGGCGTGAGCATCGTTTCAAGCGACGGAACAGAGTTTGCGATAAGGACGCTTAAATTCATGCGCAACAGGCTTCTGGAATATCAGGACGAAACAGACAACATGTACAATCTTGAGGCCACTCCGGCCGAGGGAACCAGCTACAGGCTGGCGCGGATTGACAGAAAGAGGTACCCTGACATCATTGCTGCTAATCAGAAAAACGTGGTGAACGGCGCAGAACCCTTCTACACCAATTCTTCGCAGCTGCCAGTCGATTTTGAGGGTGACCTGTTTGAAGCGTTGGAGCATCAAGACAGACTGCAGACGCTTTACACCGGCGGTACAGTCTTCCACATCTTTCTGGGCGAACGGCTTCCTTCATGGAAGTCCTCGGCGGAACTCATCAAGAAAGCCGCTTGGAGTTCACACCTCCCTTATTTCACGCTTACACCGACGTTCAGCATATGTCCAAGCCACGGCTACATTAACGGTGAACACAAGCAATGCCCAACTTGTGGAGCAAAGTGCGAAGTCTACTCAAGGGTTGTAGGCTACTTAAGGCCGGTGGACCAGTGGAACGACGGCAAACAGGCAGAGTTTGCCATAAGAAAAACCTTTGACAAGTCGGCAGCCATGACCGCGGTTCCAACCCAAGTGATAAGCCAATGAAGTTCAGCGGGATTCAAAAAACAAGTCTAACGGATTTTCCAGGCAGAATATGCTCTGTGCTTTTCACACCTGGCTGCAACCTGCGCTGCCCCTTCTGCCACAACTGGCGCATAGTGGTCAACCCCCAACCGCCCTTTCTCAACGAGGAAACGGCCCTGAAAATTCTTGAAGAACGCAAAAAATACGTTGACGCAGTCGTGGTCACCGGCGGAGAACCGACGATCCACAAAGAGCTGCCCAGGTTCTTGAAGAAGCTGAAAGACAGAGGGTTTGCAGTGAAATTGGACACCAACGGACTGGACTCTCATATGCTGGAAGAGTGCTTGCAAAGCGTGGACTACGTAGCGTTGGATGTGAAAACGAGCCTGGAGAAATACGAGCTGCTGGGAGCCCGAGACACGGCTGAACTTGTGCGCACAGTGGACATCTTGAAGATGGGCAAAGTCGAGTACGAGTTCAGAACAACGGTCGTGCCGGGCTTCTTTGAACCTGCAGACGTGCGCGCTATGAGTGGGCTTGTCAACGGCGCAAGAGCATGGGCCTTGCAGCAGTTTGTGCCAGGAGACACGCTTGACAAGAGCCTCAATGCACTGAAACCGTACACTCCAGAAACAATGTCCAAGTACGCTGAAGCCATCAGAAACTATGCTGAGGAAATAATTCTTCGAACCTAGTTATCGAAGGCTCGCGAACAAATCATCCTTCGACACAAACAACATTTCCACGAGTGCTCTCTTCATGAACAACATTTCATTGGCATCAAGCGTAAGGTTTAAGGGTTAACGGGTTGTTTAGGTTTCGAATGCTCTGTAACGAGGCTTAAGCTTTGAGCAAGAAAGTCGTGACTCTTGAAGAGCGCAAGGCCGAGGTTTTGATCAAGCTCAGAGGATACAAACTCTTCAAAAAACAGAAACGCGAAGATGCTGTTGAATACTTGGTTGAGATTCCAAGGGACAAGCAGAAGGCCGTCGTTTGGTGCGTTCCGGGTGAGACCACCGTGGGCATAAACAGCATAAACCGTCTTGCGAAAGTCATGAAAGACGCTGATGTGGAAAGAGGAATAATAGTCACTGACGGAAGATACACGCACGCCGTTAAGCAGGGTGCTAGGAAGAAGAAGATTGAGCTCCTGCCCAAGACGTTCCCCGCTTTCGACCTTTTTCAACACAGGCTTGTTCCGAAGCATGGAATTCTGAGTGAGGAAGAGAAAGCGGAGCTCCTGTTGAAGTACAGGGTGCACCCGTACCAGCTACCGCAGATAAGCTCGCTGGACCCGACCGTCAAGGCGATTGGAGCCAAGCCGGGCGACATACTGCGGATAATAAGAAAAAGCCCGACAGCCGGCGAGCACCTAGCGTTCAGATACGTCGTAGAGTAGCCCCCTTGCTATCATGACCTCTGTTGTCTTCACAGCGGCCGCGACCTTGTCGCCAGCGTTTATACCCGAGTCTTCTTGGCGCTCTAAGCGTCAAGCGTCCACGCTCCGTGGAGATCCATACAGATTGCCTCAACTAGTGAGGATATCTTGACGTTAGCCACCTTCTAGGGTGCAACGGCTCGCAGAATAATTGTGGGCGCGTTGCTCGGGTCCACGTAAGGAACCAGTCCTTTTTCAATCTCGAAGAACAGTTGGGGGCTCTCTTTCATCGCCTTCACCAACTCTGGATTCCCCTTCAGAAGCAGGTTCATGAACAAGCCGTCGCCCATCACTTGCACCTCTTTGAAACCACTTCTTTTGGCCAGGCTTGTCAGCTCTCTGCTTGAGGGCCAATGAGTCGGGGCGCTTCGCCTCACTTCAACGGTCTCTTTCTTGACACTGCGAATGGCGCAACAGGACGGCTTCTGGCCTTTATGCTGGAACTCTGGGTCTCTTGCAACGTCTTTGGCCATTCTGCTTTTGGGACCTATAATGTAGGAGACGGAGTTATAGTCCCTATTCTTCGTAAACGTCGTGACGAAATAGGCGATTTTTCTGTCTGTCGTCTTTGCGAAGCCTGTTGAGATCGTCGTTCCTGGCTTCCAATCCACCCGATTGTCCATCTCTAAGACCATAACTCCGTCACTCTTCATTACTCTCTTCAGTTCTTGGACTGTCGCTTTAAGAGGAACGAGAAAGCAGAAAGCGTCTCCCCTCGATATCAGACCATCGAAGAATGAAGACTTGAAGGGTAAGCGTCGCCCATCGCATGCCATGAAGCACGTCTTATCGCCCAGCCCTCTGTCAGCTGCTCTTTTCTTTGCTACTTTTACCATGTCCTTCAACAAGTCCACGCCAACGATCCACTGTGCTTTTCCTCTGCCTGCCAAGGAAAGAGTAGAGCCGCCAGTTCCACAGCCAAGGTCGAGCACAAACTTCTTGTCTCCAACCTGATCGAGAAAAACAAGGTCAGCCACACCGAACTTCCAGAAGTTTGGGTTGTCTGGGCTGTTTATCTTTCTGTCCCACTCAGAGCCGACATATTGAGGAGGTATGTCCACTCTTGTCCTTGATACAGACTTCATGTTACTCCACCTACAGAGGCATCGGCACTGAACTAGGGCTGGACTTTCCTTTCGCTCGCCAGTTCGCACAGAATTACTAAGGCCTCGCCGAACGGCATGTTCAGTCTCGCAGCCAATTCCGCGGGGAATATCTCGGGCTTTTCGGGAAGAACAGTGTCCCTTATGAAGGCCTTATGGTGCGGGTACATGACCAAGGCGTGGACCGTTTCAACCAATATAGGCCAGAGTTTCTCTCTCGTGTATTCTTCGAAGTTCATGCTGGATCAATGTCTTACAGTGTTGAAGGTTAAATATTGAATTTACCTTCGGTCACCTCGAGCACGCACACATTCTTGTTCTAGGATAGCGTACAGCAAAGAGTCTCGCCATTTTCCTTTTGCCCACATGTGCTCTCGGATGTGACCTTCGCGTTTCATGTCAATCTTCTTCAGAACGTGTGCAGACGCGGTGTTTGCTGGGTCGCAGGTGGCGAATATTCTGTGCAAGCTCAGCTTGTCAAACCCGAAATCGACGAGTGCGTTTGCCGTCTCGGTGGCGTATCCTTTTCCCCAGAAATAGCGATTGAGGCAATAACCGATCCATCCTTCCCGGTTGTCGAGGTTTGAAACACAGATCGAGCAGCCGCCGATGAGCTCGTTTTCGTTTCTTACGACCATTGCGAGCGTGTAGTTTCTGCGGGGTTTCTCGTTTTGGCCTGCGAGCGCTCGCTGGACAAAGCCTTTCGTTTCTTCCTCTGTGTTGGGCCCCCAATTCATGTATCGAACGACCTCTGGGTCGGAAGCGTAGCAATGAACAGATTGCCAATAGGCTTCCATCAGATCTCGCAACAAGAGCCGCTTAGTTCTAGTGACTTCCACAGTTTTGCCCCGCGAGGACTCATCTTTATGCGATTTGGGTCCAACTTAAAAGGTTTGTACCAAGGACCTGACTGCGATGTGTACGAAGTTGCTCGACGGCTTCATGAACGCCATGCAGAGGAGACCCTTCCGGCGTCATCTGCCCAACATGAAGCCCATGTTTCCCTAAAAGAAGCTCGCTCTCTTTGGCCATGTCGAGCCTAGAGACCCAAGCTTTCGCTTTTAGAGCTCGTTGTTCTGGTCTTACCGCAAAGTATATCTCTGCTCAAGCGTGATTAGAGCCTTCAAAATCCATCAGGAAAGGTTGAGAGCTGATGGCTGTCAAAGCTGTGGTCTTCGATTTGGACGGCACGATTGCAAGCTTCAACTTGGACTGCATGACTGTGAGGGCAGACGTCTGGAGTTATCTCATCAGAGTCGGGCTACCGGGCTCGATACTGTCGACTAACCAAAGCATATTTGACATGCTGAATATGGCCGAGATTTTCTTGAAAAACAGCGGCAAATCCGATAGGGCTGTGGGCAAAGTCAGGAACGAAGCCTTGGCCATAGCTGAAAAGTATGAGCTGGAAGCCGCGAAGACCACTGGCCTGCTTTCAGGCGCTGTTGAGACGCTGGGAGCCTTGAAGAAGATGGGCTTGAAAATCGGCCTGTGCACTATTAACAGCGAGAAATCGACAAACCACATCTTGAAACGGTTTGGCATATCCAGGTTCTTTGATGCCGTCACGCCTAGAAACAAGGTCAAGTACGTTAAACCCAGCCCCGAGCATTTGAAAGCCACTTTGAAAGCTTTGCACGTAAACCCAAAAGAAGCGATCCTGATTGGAGACGGAACCCGTGACATGCAGTGTGCAAGGGAATTGAACGTCATCGCCGTAGGCTTGCCGACCGGCGTGTCGTCTGAAAAAGAGCTGATCGCTTCCGGAGCGAGCCACTTCATCGCTTCAATCAGGGATCTGCCGAGGCTAGTGGAGACGATAAACAAATCATCAAGGTCCAGAAGAAAGGTTACATACAAGAATTCTGGGAGTGCGGCTTAGATTAGAAGCTCGCGACTCCTTTTCTCTCGCTGAAATCGTACCATTTCCAAATTTCATCGACTGTCCTTTCAGAGTATCCGTTCCGCTTCAGCAAGGATCTCAAAGATGAGGGCGGCTTCATTCGCTGGGGCCACCAAAACAAGTTTGATATTCGTGTTTAAAGGAAATTAACCGTTCTGTATTGTGGATTCTGTTCCTGTAGACATGTACAGCAGATCTACAGGAGCACTTGGGACGGCTTGACCATTGCCAATCCCGTCTGTTTTCTGGGTTATTCACGTTTTTCTGCTGCACATCTGCCAAGCGGGATGTTTGATCTTTGTTTCGCGTTTTGCCTAGATGTGGTAAACATTCCCTGTTTCGTGGTTTTTCCTCGTCTAACACACCCTACCCCCTCGGTTTTCAGCACACACGACCACCCTAGAGTACTCTCGCAGAGGCTCATGCGGAACTTGGCATGTCCGGGCCAGTAATGCAGGACTTTCCTCAAGATGGATTGCCATCCGGGCCGATAAGTGTGCGCGCTTTTGCCTTTCTGATTCTGTTTTCTTTCTGAGGTTCGAACGACTTATCTAGCCTTTTCAGCAAGAGCCTAGGTTTTCTCGCGAGCGAGCTGATTGTCTTTCACGTTTGACCCCGACAACTTCCAAGTGTCCTCCGGTTCCGACTAAGCTCGGAGCGTCGCAGAACTTCAGTTCCAGCTTGAGCAGTTTTCTGAATTCCTTTCCGATTACTTTATCCCTGTTTTCTTTTGGAATCGACTGGCTCAGAACCGGTTTTCCTATCATTCTAACAACATTCAGCCCACATGCCTCAAAAAGCGCCCTCATCTCTTCTGGCGTGAACGCTTGGAGCATGAAATCTCCTTTGAGCCTGCCTGTCCTAAGCAACAGCGACAGCTCATCAAAAGACTCTTCTCTGATCAGCCTCGAAACGATGGTGTACTTGCTGTCAACCGACACGATCACGTAAGAACCATCTTTAACCACCCTTGCTAATTCTCTCACCGCCTTCTCAGGATGCAGGCAATATGAAACCGGGTCTCCCTCGGCAAGGGCCATGTCAAAACAGTCTGACTTGAAGCATGACATGTCTCTGATGTCGACTATTCTTGTTTCAATCTTGTCCTGCAATTTTTCTTCCTCTATTTTTCTTGTAGCGACCTTCAACATGTTTCCTGCTATGTCAGTCGACACGACGTTGAATCCGCGCTTCGCCAGTCTGATCGCCCAGTAGCCTGTTCCTCCTCCTGCGTCCAGAATGGTTGCGTTTTCTCTCCTTGGAAGGAATCTTCTTATGTTTGCCCAAGTGATCTCGTGATAGAGCTTCCAATAAGGCTCGTCGTATTCCTTATCGTAAACTTCAGCTGTCTTCTCATAGAATTCCTTGACTGACGGCATCTCGCATGTCCTTCAAGATAGGAGAATTGATGCTGCGCGCTAAAATGCCTTTAGGCTCATGACCGACCAAGGTGCAGAGTCCGTCCCCTGTCTGACGATGGAAGTATTCGCGAAAGGAAACGCCTGCAATTTCTAGCGCTAGATGGAGTGGAATTCTTCCTTGTACAGTTGATACGCCGAAAGTATTAGTTTTTCCGCAGCCTTAGCGTCGCCCCATTCTTTGATCTTAACCCACTTCTTTGGTTCAAGCCTCTTGTAGTTCACGAAGAAGTCTGCGATTTCCGCCTTCAAGTGTTTTGCAACGCCGTCTATGTCCTGGATCTCCTCGAACCTCGGGTCGTTCACAGGCACTCCGAGGATCTTGTCATCCTGTCCGTTTTCATCTTCCGTGGTGAGGACACCTATGGGGCGCGCGGTGATCACGCAGCCCGTGAACGTGGGCTTTGTAGTTAACACCAGAATGTCAGGGGTTCCCCGTCTAATGACCATGACCGTGGGATTATGCCGTAATCACCTAGGTAGTAAAGGGCGGAATACAGGACTCGGTCAAGCCTAAAGAACCCAACTTCGCAGTCAAACTTGTACTTGTTTGTGCTTCCACTCGGCACTTCAATAATTGCGTAGACCTTATGCGGAGGATCTGGACCGCATGGAATGTCTCGCCATAAATTGACCGTTTCGACACCCTCCAGTTTCACTTAGCTAGTTTCGGTTCACACATTTAAACGTAACATAAGCCGGAACCCAACGAGTTCTGACAAAAAGGACCCTTTCGGTCGGCACGTATCGGTTTTCGACATGTTACCATTTTCGCAATTGCCTGTACGTATCGGGACAGCTCTGAATCGCTGCAATGATGCGGTACAATGAGCGACAAGCTTCCAGGAAAGAAGTTCTTAGAACCGTTTGACGCATCGTGCCAAGAAGGGCCAAAAAATCAGATACGAGAACCCCGACAGTTGGGCTTGTTAGAAGTTTCTCCAGAGCTGTCTGGCCTTTCTTTTTCTGTTCAAAAAAACCTTCTGGCGAGGATATTTTTATCTAGGACCATGCATTTTAGGATGGCACGTAATGGCTTTAAAGAGTGGGTGGACGAAATATCTGTAAAAATGTCTAATAGCTTGAGTGCAGTTACTCTCGTACTCATGGTCATAGGCACGTATGTGCTTGTGTTCTCAAGCATTTCGTTGCTGTATAAGGTAGTCATTGCCGTCTACATTTTTGTTTTGCTTTTCCTGTTCTCATTGGCGTTGCAGAGCTTAGAGACGATAGGAAAACCCAGCGCTGAATAGAGAACTCAATCACAAAAAGCTTTCACTGGGCGTGGAACTTTGTCTAGCGCATTATGTAGTCTCTTGAAACGTATTCCGTAACTCAAGCGATCTCAAGTCTATGTGCAATCACAAAGGCAGCCCGCTGCTCAGCAAGTCACGCAGGTTTGAAGTAGTATCTAGGCCATTGAGGCCAAGGCTGCACAGCTGCACAGGTTCCGAAGTCTACCGCTAGGTCCATTCCTACTTTTACTTGTTCCAGCGGTACGCCTCGGATCATCCCGGGAAGTTTCAGACCGTTTTCGAGTTGTACAATACCCATGGCGTACGGGGCCATTGATTGGAACTGCGCTGGGGCGATGTAGATGACCGTGTATGTTAGCAGTCTTCCTTTTGTCGGAATCTCGGTCCAGTCAAACTCTTTTGAGTAGCAACTGTCGCAGATCGGTCTGGGCGGGAGGTGCAACTTTGTACATTTTCTGCATTTTCCGCCTAGCAGCTTTCCCTGGTTGATGTTCCTGTAGAACTGTTCTATCGTAAAAGGTGCTTGTTCAACCATTTCTATGTCCCCCTGTAAATGTGAACCGTCGCAGTCGCGCCTGAGCCGCCCACGTTGTGCGTGAGTCCTATCTCTGCATCCTTGACTTGGCGTTTGTCGGCGCGGCCTGTTAGTTGTAGGTAGATTTCGTAGGCTTGGCCTGTTCCGGTTGCGCCAA